>Ga0224496_10000005_pt1 | contig 328329 bp, 297 predicted proteins | sample SF_Jul11_sed_USG_2_FD_168127 | JGI IMG/M metagenome (GOLD analysis project Ga0224496, IMG submission 168127) | Sediment microbial communities from San Francisco Bay, California, United States - SF_Jul11_sed_USGS_8_1 | ecosystem: Environmental > Aquatic > Marine > Sediment | place: USA...
TGCTGGTGGTGGTGCTGGTGGTGGTGCTGGTGCCGGTGCCGGTGCTGGCGCAGGAGCTGGTGCGCCCCCACCTCCGCCATGGTGTCCGCCTGCTGCTGGTGCTGGTGCTGGTGCCGGGGTTGGCGCTGGAGCCGGCGCTGGTGCTGGTGCTGGCGTTGGTGCCGGGGTTGGCGCTGGAACTGGAGCCGGTGCAGGTGCAGGTGCAGGTGCGGGCATGGGGTTAGCTGGCGCAGGCATCGGAGCCGGTGCTGCTGGAGCCGGAGCCGGAGCCGGGGCAGGAGTTGTTGGGGCAGGAGCAGGTGCAGGCGCATGGTGAAATACTTCAACTAGCCCAGTACCGCTTTGCGTCGCCGTTATTGCGACACTTGTCGAATTCCCCGTTGGTACTACTGATCTTTTCGATTTACCGGATACGGGTTGCTCTTTGGTGTTGCCGCCAGGAACAGATTCCGCGCAACCAGTGGCAACGCCAATGGATAGCATTCCTGCAATGAGTAACTTAATTTGGTCTAGAAACTTCCGACTGACGCATCGGAATGATAGAAAACAGCGCTTCATGGCGTTCCCTCGTCCTTTTATTCCCCAGGTATATTCTTGTTTTTGCTTATTGACTCGATAGAGTGTCGCTAATTATAGGTTTCCGACTGACTATATTCAATGTGGGGTTTTGTAAATGTCACGAACTAGACGCTTTTTCGCCATCAGGCCCTCTTTTCCTGGGCCACCGCATAGTTCAAAGGCAAAACACAGTAAAAGGTACTACCCTTTCCTGGCGTAGACTCAAAGTTTACCTCGCCATGCATTCCTTTCACCAATGACTGCGTAATACTCAGACCCAAGCCGGTCCCATACGCTTTCCTGGAATCCGATCCATCGGCCCGCGCAAATCGCATAAAAATCCTATCTCTGAAACTTTCTGGTACACCGCAACCATGATCTTTCACATAGATTCTTACGGTGTCGTGCTGCCTCTCCGCGCCAATGTGAACAACGCATCCCGCATCAGAAAATTTGCACGCATTGGATATCAAATTGGAAAGCACCTGCATCATACGATCGATATCTACATATACAGTGATATCATCTTCCAAATAGTTTACTTCCAATTGAATTTTATGTTGAGTTGCATATGCGGCATTGCTTTCGACAGCGGCTACGAGTAATGAATTTACGCCATGCTCGCCAAAATCATACACAATTTTACCGGATTCCATTTTTTCCATATCCAGTATTTCATTAATGAGCACCAGTAATCGCTTGGAGTTTGATAGCGCAATACGCAACATCTTACCTTCTTCTTCACCGACATTTCCGACCACGCCGGCCAGAAGTAAATCCAGCGAGCCTTTGATAGAGGTAATCGGCGTTCTCAATTCATGACTCACCGTTGAGATAAATTCTTTCTTTATACGATCGACTTTTATGCGCTCAGAAATATCCCGTATCGTTCCGACAAAATAAGTGTTACCTTCAATAGTTACGTCACTGACACTAATTTCGATAGGAAATACTTCGCCGTTTTTACGAATCGCATCCAACTGTCGACCTATACCAATACTTATCTGCTCTTTAGTATCACGATAATTCATCAAATAGCCGTCGTGTGTAGAACTCGCAGCATCATCCATTAACATGTTGACACGATTTCCGACCATTTCATCTTCGCTATATCCGAATATGTCCTGCATACTTTGATTGACCGAAACGATCACACCTTTGGCATCAATTGTTATAACGCCGTCACTTACCGTATTCAATACCGTTTGTACCCGCGTCGCGTTATCGATCAATTCCTTTTGCGTATTATTGAGACTCATACTCATTTCGGAAAACGCCGATACCAGACTGGCAATCTCGTTGTTGCGACTGGTGGGTAAGGCAAACCCAAACCGCCCTTTTTGCAGCTTACGGGTTGCTTCAACCAAAGCTGATACCGGTTTACGAATAGTTCTATCCATAAGAAATATCAACACAGCAGAGCTCAGTAGCAACAATCCCATAATCATCCAGGAGAGTTGGCTCAGCGCGCTATTTTCCACGGCGATTACTTCCGACATATCCACGCCGATTTTTAACTTCCCGAGTAATTGCTCCCCAAGCACAATATCCTGCTCTATATATAAAAGATTTTCAGGTGGCACATAGCTCTCGTCCATCGCCGCAGACAAAGGATATAAAGTCCTTCCGTCGATATTCTTCAGCATGACTTCTTTCCACAACCTGTGGACACTCAACTGTTCATCGAGCATTTCATAGACCTGTGAAAGCTGTCTTTTCAATAACGGAGAAACTAGCGCTGATGCGACGGCAGAGGAGACACGAGATTCTGAAGTGACAATTCTTTCTTCGATATGTTGGCTATATTGTGGCTTCCAGTACAGGAATATGTAGCCACTCAGAACGCTAATCTGAGCCGCGAACATCAGAATGATTAGCGCTCGCAATTTCATAATTTTTCATTCAACTAATCGATACGCATAGAACTAATTTTGGCGTATTCTTTCATCTTGGCGAGGCCGACCTGGCTTATCGGTACTTTGGCATATAATTCTTTTCCATTCTGCCTGTCTCCCAGTTCCAAAATAGCTGCCTTCAGTCGTTCTACTGCCTTATCAGACATGCGTGGATGAACCGCAATTGGATGTGGAGGATAGGCATCGGTCTCGTAGAGTATATGCAAGGCATCCTGCAACTTTGGACTCTGTTGACGCAATGTACGCAAGACGCCTCCACCGGCATCCGTCATTCCCAAAACCACATTCAAATAGACAGAGTCGTGATTACCAACAAAGATGGACTTCATTTCTATATTATGTCGATTCTGTAGCTCGAAGCGTGTTAGCTGCGATGCCCCAAAAGCATTCGGCGCAGGCAAAGCGAGCTGTTTACCACGCAGTTGATCCAAGGTCGTGATACCGCCATTTTTCTTCACCACGATGATTCCGCGTAATGAACGTGATACGTCTTTCACAATGGGGAGGTAACCTTGCACTTTATTGGCAACAGTAATGTGATATGGGTTGAGATAAACAATATCGAAGTTTCCAGATTGAAAACTCGATTCAAATTCCGGAATATTTGCCGACTGCATTAGTTCAAGTTCATAGCCGGTCATTTCGCCGAGCGCGTGCAAAATCGGTTGCCACACGCTATGCAATTGCCGCGCATCATATTGAGGGACAACGCCGACAGTAAACTTTTCCTGCGCGCTTGCGACTGTGATCGAGGACAACAAAAGTAGTCCCACGCACGTAAAGAAGTCGCTAAATTGTTTCAAAATATTTCCTTAATTTATTACACTTTTCCGATCTTTACTTATCGGTATAACTGCAAACACAAATAAGTCGTAATTACTGGTCTTATTTATCTTCCCCTCGATAGTCGTGATAATTTTGTGATAACTCGGTGATGATCACGTGAATGCCTCCTCCTAGTATGGCTTCGTCAATCTATTCAATTGCGTATCTTTTACGGAGGTAATATGAAATACAAATCACAGATTCTACTGAGTGCTCTCGGGCTTGCGCTGACGGCTCAATCCGCGTCCGCTGCCGATGTATCGGTCAATATCACCAATCTGAGTCACGGTAACCATTTCACGCCTTTGTTGGTTACAGCGCACGACACCATGACGCATCTGTTTCAAGAGGGAATGGCGGCATCGGCAAACCTGCGTGCGATGGCTGAGTGCGGAGACATCTCCGGACTGCTAAGCGATGCTGGCGGTGCCGATATGGATACCGTAGAAAACCCGGCCATGGGTCTACTCGCACCCGGAGCAAATGCCACGGCTATGTTGATGACCAATAGCACAAACACAAAACTATCAGTAGTTGCGATGATACTGCCGACTAACGATGGTTTTGTCGGCGTAGACAGCCTGGACATACCGCAAACAGCGGGTACTTATACCTATTATCTGAATGGCTACGATGCCGGTACGGAAGCAAACGATGAAACACTGCCTGGTACCGATTGCGCTCCTGGTGTCGCTGGTATTCCTGCAGCGCCAAACGGCGACGGTGGAATGAATGGCTCCGGCGTAGCTATGGCCGACAGCAATACAACAGTACACATTCATCGCGGTGTTTTAGGCGATAGCGACGCAAGCGCTGGCAAGAGCGACCTGGATAGCAGCATCCATCGTTGGCAGAACCCGATTGCAAAACTTGTCATCACAGTGCAATAAACCGGAGGTCTTATGAAACGACTTTTAAGTACAAGTCTGTTGGGACTGACAAGCCTGACAATGGGCGCGTGTTTTCACAGTGATGACAATATGGAAAATGGGCATAGCCACGAAGCCATGTATGAAGTCAGCATTGTGAATCTCAGCAACCACCAGGTACTCACGCCGCCGGCGGTGATCATACACGATAACACCTATAAGCCGTGGCAACTCGGTCACGCCTCGTCTGTCGCATTGGAAAAACTGGCAGAAGGCGGTGATACCACCGACTTCGTCGCGGAAGCGATGATGCACAATGGCGTGTACACAACAAAGGTGATTAGTGCGGCACCTATCGCACCGGGGGCGTCATCTAAGGCAACACTGAGTACAGAACATGGTGCATCACTCTCTCTCAGTCTGGCGAGCATGTTGGCCAATACCAATGATGCCTTTACTGGTATCAACAGTGCGGATATCGCAACGCTCGCTCAAGGTGAGTCAATAGAGATGCTTGCACACGTGTATGACGCAGGCACAGAAGCCAACACCGAAGCCATGGGTACTATTCCTGGACCGGCCGACGGCGGCACCGGATTTGATGCTATGCGCGATGATCTGATTGATGCCATTGTGGTGCATGCCGGCGTTGTCAGCAAAGACGATGGACTCAGCACATCGGTACTGGATGAATCCCATCGTTGGAATGGACCCGTTGCCAGGATCGTAATCACGCGGATATAACACTCGTAGTGAGGGGGTTATCCCCTCACTTTCTTTTCCCCTACCCTGGATTTATACCCGGATAAGCGCCTGAATCGGGCAAAATCGCTGTCTTCTGTTATAATCCCCCCGCTTAAATAAAACACGTCAATAGGGGATTTGTATGACTAGCGCAACCGCACGCCATATTCTGGTATCGACAGAACAAGAATGTAGTGATTTAAAAGCACAAATTGAAGACGGCGCAGATTTCGGTGATATCGCCCGCCAATATTCTTCCTGCCCATCAGGCGCGCAAGGTGGAGACCTGGGTGAATTCGGTCCAGGTATGATGGTACCTGAATTTGACAAAGTCGTATTCAGCGCAGAAGTGGGAACCGTACAAGGCCCTGTACGCACGCAGTTCGGCTATCACTTACTGGAAGTCACCAGCCGCACCGAATAGTTGTTTGTATGCAGATCGTTCTTATCATCAGCACCGCAATCCTTGCGCTAGCCCTGGTCTTTTTTCTATCGCTGCGTCGACGTTATAACGCCGCCATGAATGTCATCATGGCGCGCTATACCTTCGACCGACTCAATCGAAATCAACAGGCACAGATCAAGGAAGTGGCGCAGCAACTGGTCAAGCAACGCGGACTCAACATCGAGGGCTATGCCCACGATGTCGAACGATACGGATGGTATGCGCAGGCCATGCGCCAGCTCAGCATTCCATCGAAACTGCCAGAGAATCCAAAATGGCATGTCATCGCTAATCCGACAAAGGCCTTAAAGCGCCGTGATTTTCTGATCGGATTTGTCAGCGGCCTGGTCAAGCAACATTATTCCATCGATATACAATTGTCCTGAAGGTGTAATATGCCCTACTACGTATTCAAATATGAAAATTCTGAAATGGCGCGACTCCAGCCCATGGAATTACTCGAACAGTTTGATGCCTTTAAAGAGGCATCGAACTACGCCAAAACCAAACGTGCTGAACTCGAATCCACCTCGAATATGATTATCAAAGTCATGTTTGGGGAAAACCAGGTTTCTGCAGAAGAACAATTGCGCGAAAAACGCGATCCGCGACCGACAGGCGAGGAATAAAATTATGATACTTGCGGTACAAATTGATGAGCAGACTTACGATGTTGATGTTCCGAAAGAGCTGATTAAAGACGCCGAAGAATTTTATCGCAAGATAGACGAGGACATGGATGAGGGCTGGCAATTAGGCCGTGACTGGATATCACGTCCTGATGCGCTGCAACGCTGCCAAATCGTCGCTGATAAAATACTGGATGGCTTCGAAAAGGAAAACGAACAACTCGTTATAATGATGTGCGGTTATATTCTGAGTCGCATGCCGTCGGCTCGACAAATCAATATCGATACCAACGGCGAAGCTGCGAAGACAGAAATTATTACCTGACCAGCCTTTCGGCCGGTGCTAAATCTTATTGGTGACTCGCCTTTACCTTGATCGCATTGTCTTTGATGTAGCTGACAATGTCATGCACCTGCTTTTCATTCAATTCACTACGAAACGGGGGCATGAACTCGCTCAGGCCATGGGGCCCGCCGCCATCGAGGATAACACCGACCAGATAATCATGTGGACGATCGATGTAAAAACCGACGGTCAGATTTGATGGTGGCCTACTCCCCTGTTTGATATAAATACTCGCCATTCTGCCCTGTCCATCGAGCTTGGGCCCGTGACATCTATCGCAATAGTTGGTATACAGCTTCTTCCCTTCAGCGATACTGGCCTGGTTCAACTCTCCTGCATAGGCATTTAAGCCGGAAAACCCCAGCAATACCGTTATAGAAATTGCCAGATAAAAAAGTCTTTGTGTCATCTCCCTGGTCCCTGTTGGTTTAGTAAGCGTTTCAAGAACTGACAGTCAGCAATTTTCAAACCAGTTACCCAGGTTAGCATTCATTCATCCTTCACGGCATTTTTCAGGCTATAATCGCCCATCTCGCGAAACGGATGACACCAGATGACAGGGCAAAATACCAACGCAAACAACAAAATTCGCATGACGGAATACAGTCATGGCTCAGGCTGTGGTTGCAAAATCGCGCCACGACTGTTGGAAGATATACTCCGCACCGAAACTCCCGGGCCAATATACCCTGAATTACTGGTGGGATATGACACCCGCGACGACGCTGCCGTCTATGATACCGGCAACGGTTTTTCCGTCATCAGCACCACCGACTTTTTCATGCCTATCGTGGACGATCCCTTTGAATTTGGACAAATTGCCGCCACCAACGCGATTAGCGATGTCTACGCCATGGGCGGCAAACCGCTGATGGCAATCTCCATATTTGGCTGGCCGATAGACAAACTCGGTCCCGAGGTTGCCAGTCAGGTGATTGAAGGCGGACGACACGCTTGTCGACTGGCCGGAATTCCCCTCGCCGGTGGTCATTCTATAGACTGTCCTGAACCGATATTCGGCCTTGCCGTTACCGGTCAAGTGGAAAACCAGCACATCAAGCGCAATGACAAGGCAACAGCGGGATGCAAACTCTATCTAACCAAGCCGCTGGGCATTGGCATATTGACCACAGCACAAAAAAAGAAATTGCTTGATGCCCGCCACGCACGACTGGCGCCGGAAACCATGTGCCAACTAAACAAGGCGGGCAGTACTTTTGGAAAACTCGACTGCGTAAAGGCCATGACCGATGTCACCGGATTTGGTTTGATGGGGCATTTGAGTGAGATGTGTGAGGGTAGCGGTCTGCGCGCCATTATCCGCTACGAAGATGTACCAAAACTCGCAGAGGTGGAACATTACCTCGCCCTCGGTTGTTCGCCCGGTGGCGCGCAACGCAATTTTGATAGTTACGGTCACAAGCTTGCGCCGATGACTGAACAACAACAAAAAATTCTATGTGATCCGCAGACATCGGGTGGATTGCTGGTCGCCGTCAGCACTGAAGGCGAAGCCGAATTTTTACGCGTTGCCGATCAAGAAGGTTTATCCCTTAGCGCGATCGGTGAGTTGTGCGCAGACCTTCCTGACGATGACGGGCATGTTTTGATCAAAGTGGTTTAGTGTGGACGAATTAAAAGAACTGCCCCAGGTCGACGATTACCGACAGTTGTTTATCCAGGATACACCTATGATCGATGTGCGTGCGCCCGTCGAGTTTCATCAGGGTGCTTTTCCGCACGTCGATAATTTACCTCTCATGGACGACGATGATCGTCGCGAAATTGGTATTCGTTATAAAGAGTCGGGGCAGGAGCAAGCCATACTACTCGGCAAGACTCGCGTCAGTGGCAATGTCAAAACTGAACGGGTCGATGCCTGGGCCAACTTTGTGAGAAACCATCCCCAGGGCGTGCTCTATTGTTTTCGCGGTGGTCTGCGTTCCAAGATCAGTCAATTCTGGATTTACGAAAAGACCGGCATCATTTATCCGCGAGTAAAGGGCGGATACAAGGCTATGCGACACTTTTTGCTGGAGACCTTGCAGGCCGTCGAACACCATATGCAGGCCATCGTCATTGGTGGACGCACCGGTACAGGTAAAACCCTGTTACTCAATCAGACGCAACACAAAATTGATCTGGAAGGTATTTATCATCATCGCGGTTCGGCCTTTGGCAATCATGCAAAACCGCAACCCTCGCAGATCGATATTGAAAACGCGCTCGCTATCGCGTGGCTTAAGCTACAACATGCCGGGGTGAGTACTGTCATTATGGAAGATGAAGCGGCCAACATCGGTTCCCGTCGCATACCAGATACCTTTATCGAAAAATTGAAGACTTCGCCGCTGATTTTACTCGAAGAAGATATCGATACCCGAGCGAACAATGTATTCAACGATTACATAGTCGATGCCTTGCAGGAACATCGCAATGTGCATGGCGAGGAAATCGGCAACATCGCATGGGCGGAAAACCTGAGGGCCTCGCTGAGAAAGATTGAACGACGTCTTGGCGGAAAACGATTTCAGGATTTGAACGCACTGCTTGAAGAGGCGCTCTTACAGCACCGTGAAAGCAACGAAACCGATTATTTCCGATCACTGATACGTCAGCTACTGGTCGATTACTACGACCCGATGTACGACTTCCAGTTAGCCAAAAAAACCGAGCGCGTCATATTCAAAGGCGATACGGCAGCGGTACTTAGCTATTTGCGCGAACATCACCAGGTGGTTTGAATTTCGACTCGCTAAATTCTTATGTCCCTGGGGTCTGGTCGTCTCAAGGTAAACTTCAATACCTTGCTGCTCATCTTTTTGGCCTTTTCCAACTCACTACGCCTGAAATATTTTTTCGATGCGGATTGTGGATCTAAATACAAACCATGCGCTAGCAGGGAGAGACGCTCCTCGCGATTATCCGTAAAACGCGCCTCAACCATATAGGCCCAGGCAGCAGTTGGATTGAACAGACGTTCATGCCTCGCCCATTTTTTGGCAAGCTCAGCATAGACAATTTGCTGTGTATCTTCGTAGAGCCAGAGAAACACCTGGTTAAAGGTATACCAGATATCGATCAAATCACCTTCCTGTTGTTTCTTGCGTACTATTGCGCGCTCTATCTGTGCCACCGCACGCTGATGATCACCGCGTTTACCTGCCAACAAGGCTTGCGCCAAATAGTAGTACGCACTCTGTGATGTCAATTCGGACAGGTATTTCTCCACATATTCTGTTTTATCCTGGCGCAGGTAGGCGCGTACATAATACGGCAAGCCATACGCACCGAAGGCCAGATCATGACTGATATAGCGTGAGCGTTTCGCGAACGCCGCTACAGCAGTCTCCAGTTCATCATTGAGTAACGCCACATAGGCATCGAGAAAAAGTTGGTGTTCATTTATGTCTAATTCACCTTGCTTTAAATCGCTGTCTTTGTTTGCGACTACATCCGGACCAATTTTCGTATTGAGGTGGGATTTGCGTTCCCGTACATACACCTGACCATCGGGCTTTACGGAAAACACTTTTTCGTCGTCGTACTGGCGCAACAAATGAGAAACTGAAACGGGTTTCTCTTTGTCCTCCACAAAATACTTGAACACAAAACGATTGCGACACACAGATTGATTCTTATCGCCAGAATAATCTTTCAACCACTTTTCCACCTCGCCTGGCTGCATATTCTGGATTCGACTATTGACCGCAGCCGCGGCCCACACCGGGCTTCCCGGGTCTTTGCTTAACAGCGAGTTGAACAAGGCGGAGGCAATTTCATTATGACCAAAGGCATACAATAAATTGAGATAAGCCGCATACATTTCATGCGCATTATATCGTTTGCCGATATAGCCGCTGAGTTTCGCCGCAGTCACCAAATCATCCTCATACATCGCAAGCATCCACTCCGACATCAGGCTGATCGCGGAAAAGGTGTGTAGCTTTTTTGACAATTCCAATAATGGCCTGGCCTGCTCATAGGCGCCAAAACTGGCGAGCAACATACCACCATTTCCCGCCTCATTGGAAACGGCAACTTTATTTTCACCTTCGTAATCGCTAAATACGGGATACTGCCAAAAAACATTTTCAGCTTCTGAAAACTTCCCTTCATCGATTAATAACTGACCCAATCCGAAATAACCGTCCCAAACTCTTGGATCAGATTTCATCAGCCCTGAAAATATTTCTTTGGCCTGCTCAAAAGAGGATGTCCTGATGGCTCTCGAGGCGAAATAATTTTCTCTAACGAGCGCGCCGTGAAAGCGATGTTTCTCTCGCGCGATCAAGGCCTCAATATCTGCCACTCTTTCTTGTTCGTTCAAGGCATCGACGACATCTTTAAATGTCGAGAAGTCACTAATGGCATACTTTAGCGCCAGCAGAGCGTTGCTAAGAAATGCTTCACTCCGTTCCTCTCCCAGATCTCTATCGGTAATAGTCGTATTTGTTGTCCAATAGGAACGGCGCGGAAAATCGGTATTGAAAAATGGCAGGACCTGTCGCCTGGTCATCAAATGATTGACGCTGGAAATTGCATTGGCGGTTTGTCCTTGCTCCCAGTAATAGACACTATACGCAAGTGAAAACCCACGTTTTTCAAAATTGTCCTTAATCGTTCCCGAGGATTCCTGTGCCAGTTTGTCCAGGGCCTTGGCCTCTAACCACATTAGGGACGGAAGACCGGCGTAGGTTACGCGGTATTGATCTATCAGCGATTTCGCCTCTCTAGGCTTGCCCTTATTTATCAACTGAATTTCAATCGCACGCAGATTAAAAATAATCGAAAGGTCTTCCAGGTAGTTAAGAAAATCCAGTTTCGACACCACGCCGATATCCTGGTCACAACACAAATGGCTGGCGAACTTATTTCTGTAATCGCTGATATGTGTATAGGGTGATAGTTCGCTCTCCAGCACCTGACCTGTGCCACCAAAAACCATTTGCGAGGCAAACATGTCTTTTGCGCTGGCGCCACTCAGTGGCAGCTTGCTGTCTAACAGCGTTTTGATCTCGAGGTTCGATTGATAAAACCAGACATAACCGTAGGACAAACGACGCAAAACCAGCGGTTCCCACTCGCCATAGGTCTTGGCAATCTGCGCCAATTCATCTTTGATATTGACACTCTTCTCATATTTCCAGTGCAAATCGTACAGCTCTATCTGTGACAGTAGACGCATATAGGGATTGTCGATCTTGCCTGCTGCGGCCTTTAATCCTGCATAATCACCATCAAGATAGAATCGCAAGGCAAGCGCCGTTTGGTCCCCATTTTTTTCCAGCAGCGCTAAAGCTGCAGGTCGGCGATACAAATGCGCAAGCGCACGCGCCTTAATCACCTGGTAGCGCATGTCTTTGGTTTTGATACGCTCCAACACCGCCAGGGATCGCACAAAAAACGCGTCACGATGTCGCGTGTGTTGCAGAGGTAATAGCGCGCCCATAATTTGTAGATTAATGGCCTGTTGATAATCATCGACATGATGGTTTTCAAGAATGTCGCTTATCGCAAACAATTTCTCGGCCGCCGCTAGTTGTTTTACGGTTTTGGGTTCAACGGTATTGGCATCTATCCATAATGACAATTCAGGCAGGTGTTTTTGAAAAACATCAAGCGGTAGGCTTTCATCACTGAAGCTCAGATCCGTCCATTCCCGCTGCGCAAAATTATCTTTGTTGTCAAAGCCACCCTGTGTGTTACGCGTCTGTACGATGGCGGTGATGTCCAGTTTCAAATCCAGTTCATGCCCCACAAACACCCACACAATTTTTTCGGCCTTGAGCAGGTTTGCCAGTTGATAGACATGTTTGCCACTGTGGCGACGCAAACCACGGCCCAAGGCTTGCTCGACCAGTGCAGGATCGATAATAGCCTGCCCATGATGACGACGCAGATGTTCTGCCAACAGTTGCGCCATTGCCAATCGACCAGGTCTGTCGATCGCATGTTTCTGCACTTGTACGGGAAGGAGCAATATTTTGGTGTTGCGATGATTTAGCAATTCGAGGGCGCTTTTACTCTCCTGACTAAGCCATTGCGCCGCCTCGGGTTGCTCTGCCTGCTGGGTGATCTGACTAAAAATGTCTGCAGACGGTCCGGCGTCAGCGACCGAGGAAAATACCGATGTGAGTAAAACAACGCCAAACAGGCCTTTTATCATTTTCATTATCAATAGCCACACCCCAATACTAACGCAAAAGACGAGGTATCTGCTGAAGGAGTCTGCAAACGAGTGAGAACAAGACAAAGCCAGACAGGCAAACCCGATGAAATCTTCTAAGCAGGTATTTGCTTGTTAGCCGTCTTGTTCAGGAGATACCCAGGCACATTATTCCTGAAGCCCCGGGCGGAATCAATTTGGCAGGCACAAACAAAAAAGGCGTGGAGCTGTCACACTCCACGCCTTTTATTGATCCTCGACTAAGGACTGACCTGCACAACTACCGATGGTGGTGTGGTGTCGTATTGGCCAAATGCGTTTCGAACCAATAAGGTCACGACAAAAGTACCGACCTGATTGAAGGAAATCGTGCCGGGGTTTTGTGTTTCGATATTGCGTGCCGCGCCACCAAAACTCCACTGGAAGATCAGTTGGCCAGCACCAGAAGGATCAAAGCCCATACCTGAGAACTGCAGAGACTGACCTACTCGAATCTGCACAAAAGACGAACTGGGCGATACGATATATCCTTCCGGACCACTAACACCAGCCACCGGTGGGAATGGGCTTCCCCCTATCGGCGCTCCGCCAATTGGCGCACCTATCGGCGGTGTTGGGAATGGATTAGCGATCGGTGACTGAAAACCCTGTTGCACCGTTACCACCCGTTGATCGAAGACATTCACTGGCGCGCCATTGATGCTACCTGTGATCTGCAATGTCACGAAAAACGTTCCCGGCGTTGTGAACTGTACCGGCTGAGGATTACGGAAATTACTCGGCGCGGCGGCACCACCAAAATTCCATTGGTAATTAATATTGTTACCATTGATCTGGTTCGCCTCGAAGTTCACGCTATCACCCACATTGATTACCACATCCCCGCTTGGCGTAAGTATCCCGCCTCCGGTAAATGGTAATCCGGCTGGTGGTTGCGGAAGATTAGGCTGTCCGACAGGCGGCGCAGGAAGCGATGGTTGCAACACCGTGATCACGCGACGATCAAAGACATTGAGTGGCACACCATTAAGCGTTCCGGTTACCGTCAATGACACAAAGTACGTTCCGGGTGTCGTAAAACGTACCGGGTCCGGACGACGATCATTGCTAGATCGGGCTGCTGCACCAAAATCCCACAGATATGTTGCGATGGCACCAGTTAAACGGTTGGCTTCGAAGTTAACCGTGTCACCCACATTAATCACCAAATCTGTTGCTGGCGAAACAATACCGGTACCCAAAGGCACTTGCCCTGCAGGGAAACCAGGCGGCAACGTCGGTGGAAATGGTGATGCACCTGGCGGTAGAGCCCCGTTTGTTTGCATGACCGTGATATTGCGTTGATCAAAAATATTTACGGGAACGCCCGCAGCATCAGTACCTGATATTCTTACTGCAATTGTAAAGGTACCAATTCGATCAAAAGTCACTGTTGCGCTTCGACGCGTACTATTGTTACGCAATCCAGCGAATTCCCAGTTGTAGTTGAGATTCGCACCTGGAGGATCGATCGCCTCGAAACGAATCTGACTGCCGAGATTCACGACGGTATCCGCTGCTGGTGAGACTATGCCTGCCGTTGCACCGTTTATCGGATTGCCAGGAAAAGGTGGAAATGGATTCGGCGCCGGTGATGGTGGAAATGCGGGATTCTGTTGCATAACCGTAATCACGCGTTGATCGAATATGTTTATCGGAATTCCCGCGCTCGTACCCGTCACCTGTAAGGTCACGAAGAAAGTTCCTGGCGTATTAAAACTCACCGTACCTGGCGACTGTCGATTGCTATTGCCGCGTACGCTACCAAAGTTCCAGTTATAGTTGAGATTCGCACCGGGAATATTGATGGCCTGGAAATTAACCTCGTTGCCGACATAAATCACCATGTCCGTGGCTGGCGAAACAATACCGCTGTTCGCCGCAATAGGATTAACACCTCCACCCGGCGGTGGCAGATTTGGTAGTGGCGTTCCGGTCACGCTGACACGCACTGACTCGCGATCGGAAACCTGTTGTCCGCTCAGCACATCTGTTCCGGTAACGCGCAGGTGCACATGATAATTTCCCGGATCCGTGAAGATGTATTGCCCAGGTGATTGCTGATTGGAAGTAAACACATCCCGATCATTGTCCTGTCGATGGATACGCCATTCATAAGTAATGTTACTGACCGTCTGAGCATTACGCGCCTCACCCATCAGAAATATCGGTGTACCCAGGGTCACTGAAGTATTGTCTGTTGGAGAGGTAATACTTGCATCTACATTACTCGGCGCTCGAACCGTAATCGTGCGCGTCGCCGGATTACCCACGACGTTACCGGTCTGATCGGTGACATAAAATGTCACGAAGAACTGCCCCGGAATTGGAAAGGTGATGTTACCCGGTGTTGGCAGATTGGAATTCGCGGCCGCGCCACCAAAGGTCCAGAAATATTGAAAAAGCCCTGGATTATTATTGGCACTGGCCTGACCGCTAAAGAATACCGATTCACCCGGACGTATTGTAACGTCTGACTGTGGCGAAATTATCGTGGTTGCCAGTACGCCATTGACTGGCGGAGTTCCTGCGAAGGGATCGATAACGGTAATTCTGCGCTTGGGTGGATTCGGGTCTTTTGTACCAAGCGCATCGGTGACCGTCATTTCAATTTCGAAGATACCTGGTGTCGTAAACGTCACCGCGCCTGCAGCACCAACCGGGCTCATATAAATATTCGGTGCTAGCCGTTCAAACTCCCACGAGTAATATAGCGCGCCACTATTATCGGGATCATAGCCAGTGGCATCGAAAAATAAACTTTCACCAACGTTAATCGTCACGTCATTCATTGGCGAAGTAATCATGCCTACGGGCGCCTGATTTGCGGCAGCCACTCCTGCGCCCACGACCACCGTAACAGTCGCAGGCACCGGACTACGTAGACCAAAAGTACTGGTTGCATAAAGGCTAACGATATAAGTGCCCGCACGTGAAAACGGAACCGCGCCAGGAGTCGCGCCAAACTGTGGTGGAAAAATTCCAGAGAAATCCCATTCAAAGGTGAAGCTTTGTGAGTTCAAATCATCGGTTGCCGTACCACTGAAAAACAATGTCTCACCGACATTGATATTTACCGTGCCATTCACGGCGACAGGAGACAAAATCGTCGGTGTTGGCGTAGTCGCCAGGGTGGTGTTTGGATCTGTCACCGTTACTGAACGCAAGGCAGGCGTGGGATCAACATTGCCTGCGCCGTCGGTTACATAGAGTCTGATTAAATACGTGCCAGCGGTGTTAAACCACAACGGTCCAGGATTCTGTACCGCAGAATTTGGCGCGACCCCAGCCAGATCCCAACGAAAACTAAACGGCGGCACCACTGCACTTCCGATAACTGTCGCCTGCAGATCGACGCTTTGTCCAACCGCGATCGTGACATCCTGCGGCGGACTGAGTATGACGCCGTTAGGAATGTTTGCCAGGTCTACCGGGTTGGCAACCACTTTGACGCCATTCGGTATATCAGTGGCCGCTATAGCTCTGCCTCTCACCCCCTGTGAGTTGGCAGAGCAATTAGCTGGCGCATTCTGTACCGGGATGGTTGTCATCCCTTCCGGCAGATCCACGTGCACATCACAGGCAGCGACGGTCGAACTGGCTGACCAGTATCCTTCGTCGTCAACGCTAGCGTGACCGATTACCGCGCCGTTCGCAGCATCGTGTATCTGTACCGTATCCACCTTGGAAGATGCTATTCCGGAAACAAGCAGGGTTTGCGTGTCCTCTTCCCAAACAGCGTTGGCGTTCACATCCACGCCTGTTGGTAATTGCTCACAAGCGCTGAAAAAAAATATCGCTAGTATTAAATAGGATATTGCTATGGTGGTCTCACTAACTATAGAGCGAGCATTCGTTCTCCATGTATTCATTGTAATCTGGCTCCCCGTGTTTGCTCATTGCACTGACTGCGTGGCTGCTTGGTCTAATTTTTTTACACATAATTGAAAGGACGACGCAGCACCGTAGGCGTGCCAGCGTTCCAGGCGAATACACATTTGTGGTAACAACATGGAGTACCGATGCGTGATGTCACACACCTAGTTTTTTTAGGAAATAAAGCAAATAACGATAAAGCAGGATTCTGTTATTTTTTATTTTTTCTACGCAACCCAATGCGCTATTCATCTCCTGTATACAATGGCAGCACCCCTTCCCACATGCGCCATGTTGCCATACTGCCCTTCAAGTTTGAAATGGGACTGAATTTCTCGGATTAAAAATCAATGTTTGAGCGTTTGATTACTAACGATTTTTTGCTGTGGCATTTCACACAGTGTCAAACCTTGGACACGAACCGTAGCAATGGATAGCAGGGTCGAAAGTAAATACTGTCGCCGCATGCTTGGACAGTTTTTTTTGCAGGAGATTTTAGCAGACATCTTTTGCTGTCCAGCTGACCGAACGCTTGAGCAGAATCAGTGACTGAGCGTAGAAAAAAAACCGGGGCTATAGTACTGCCCCGGTGTTATACATGAGAAAAGAGAAATTGTTGGCTGAAAAAAGTGATCGTCAAAACATTCGAGAATCAGGGAATGAAATCAAACGCGATTAAAAGTACACACAAAAAGAGCAGACCGAAAACAGGATGTTGTATACGCGCATGAAATGGAGACATAATGCTTCACCTTTTCTTCGTACCCGTCCCTTCGGGTGGAAATACACCGCGCGTTCGAACCATGAAATCCTTGCCGGTGTCCTGTGACATGGATCTACCTTACCCCAGTTACCCTCCAAAGGGTATCCCAAATGTGTAAACATCTGTGTCCTGTCTACCCGTATACTGGAAATGATTTGGCTTTTCTGTTAGATGATAGTTGCGTAGAATTTACATTCATCTATCACATTGATTTTTTATAATGAAACTGTCGCTCAAAACATTTTTACTTTTGTTTATTGTTTTTAAGCAAAGCTACGCTGCAACTTGCACTGTAGACGACATCACCTCGATACCGGACATACGTCTAGAACTCGCGGTAAATGGCACGGAAGACCCGGTCGCAATAGCCCATGCCGGTGATCAAAGCAAACGTTTGTTTGTTGTCGAACAAGACGGTCGGGTGCGCGTAGTGAAAGACAACAAACTCGTCGACAAACCATTTCTCGACATCACCGACAAAGTAAAATCCGGTGGTGAAAAAGGCCTGCTAGGTATCGCCTTTCATCCCCAGTTTCGTAGCAATGGAAAATTCTATGTTAACTACACGAGAGAAGTAGATCACCTGGAGACGGTTGTTTCGGAATTTCGCGCCGATAAAAACAACATCGTTAATCCCAAAAGCGAACGCATACTTCTACAGTTTTCTCAACCGTGGGGAAATCATAACGGTGGACAGTTAGCCTTTGGGCCGGACGGTATGCTTTACATCGGCGTGGGTGACGGCGGATCCGCCAACGATCCTGACAATAATGGACAACAAAAAGAAACCTTATTAGGCGCAATTTTACGCATTGATGTTAACCACACCCCCTACGGCATTCCCAAAGACAACCCGTTTGTGAATACGCCCAAGGCGCGTCCCGAGATATGGGCGTACGGCTTGCGCAATCCCTGGCGATTTTCCTTTGACCGCGAAACAGGGCAGTTATATGCCGCCGATGTGGGTCAGGATGAGGTGGAGGAAATCAATATTATCGAGAAAGGCGGTAACTATGGCTGGCGCATTATGGAAGGTGATATTTGTACGCCGGGAGTCGCGACCAACTGTGATAAAACAGGATTGAAACTACCTTTCTATCACTATCGACACAATATCGGCAGGTCCATAACGGGCGGCTATGTGTATCGCGGTGTTCGCAGTCCTTCCTTATGCGGTACCTATCTCTATGGCGACTTCGTTAACCAGGCATTGTGGGGGTTGCGTTACCACCAGGGTAAAGTGGTTGCGCACAAAACTCTGTTTGAGGCGCGTTCACTTTGGCGTTTGCCCCTGGACTATTTCGATGACAACGGTTTGCTCATCAGCACCTTCGGTGAAGACGAAGACGGCGAGGTCTATGTGGCCGCTTATCAAAGCGGACGTATTTATCGCATAGTGGCCAAATAATACAGCGGTATTACTGCTGATAAACCCAGCGTATCAATTCATCCTGCAAGGCTTCTGCTTTTTTTGTGTGCGCCTGTTTATCGTTGTGCAACATGACGACGACGTATCGCTTTCCGCTTCTAGCATAGACATAGCCGGCCATGGTTTGAACAAAGTCGAGCAGCCCCGTTTTGATATGCGCGCGTCCAATTAAAGGTTCACCATGAAAACGATGGGCCATAGTACCGTCATAACCGCTGACCGGTAGCGACGCCATAAACTCCGGCATATAGGCTTGATGATAAATGTATACGAGCATTTGCCCGAGCATGACAGCACTGGTACGCGTATCACGCGACAAACCGGCACCGTTATCCAGTTGCAATACGCTGTCATCCACGCCGGTTTCCTGCACCCAGGATCGAACGGCTTTTAGACCTTTATCTGTTGTACCCGGCGCCTGATATCGCGCAGCTCCCATCGTCAACAACACTTGTCGAGTCATTACATTATTACTGAATTTGTTTATCAGGCGGATCGCTTCCGCGAGTGATATCGATGATTCCTGTATCGCGGAAGTGGCGGAACTGGGAACGCGAGCGGGCTGAATACGTCCTCCAACACTGCCGCCTAGCTGTTGCCAGATCGGCAAGAAGTAATGACTGAAGTGATCCGCCGTTTCCACCACACGACGATACAGGGTACGTCTCTCGCATTCTCTTGCATAGCGTCCATCGAAAGTTACAACGACATCATCGCCTTTGTTATCTACGGATAGCGTTAAACGCTTTTGCCAGTTCCCGCAACTTCCATTGACCAGTTTGACCTTGTTCACCAGACGCAACCGCGGCGAGGCCGGGAAAGTAACGATGTTCACCTGATCCTGCTCAACCCCAAAATGAAATTCCGTTGCCTGAAATCCTACCAGTACAGCATTCGGCCCCACGTGGTAGGTGCGAAAAGGCTGATCATCGAACGCGCCATAATCCACCTTGTCCGGACGAAAATAGCTGTCATCGAAATACACATTGCCTTTGATGTCATGTATGCCAAACATGGAAAGTCTGTTGAGGAGTAACCAGAAGCGCTCTGGCGTCAGATAAGGATCGCCATTGCCGACGAAATACACGTCACCGTTTAATGTCCCTCTATTCAGGTCGCCGGTATACAAGACGTCGGTAGACCAGCGATAACCAACGCCGAGGGTTCCCAATGAGGCGGCGGTAGTCACCAGCTTGATTACGGATGCGGGATTAAACGGTTTGTGTGCCTGAAACGACACTAACGGTTTATTTGCGCCGACTTCCTGAACGAAAAGTCCTATGCCGTCGAGTTCAAATCCTTTGTCCGCAATCGTCTGTGCAAGAATTGGAGGTAAATCTGCAGCGGCATGGGCGCATAGGGAAAACAACAAACACAAAACGACACGCACATTGAAACGAATATGTCGTGTCGTCAGCATTAACGCCCCTATTTCTTTGCCTTGGGTTCTACGGAATGACAACGCATGCAATTCAATGTCGGTGAAAACGCGATCTTGCCGTGACAAAGACCGCAATACTTACCGTTTAGGATATCTGCCATCTGAATTTTGGCTGCGCCTTTTTTCTGTTCGAACACCGCGGGATGACAGTTCTTACACGCCAGCCATTCAGTGTGGACTTTATGAGAGAACAAGACATTAGGCATTGCCTGTGTATTGGTAAACAACAGATCGAGATCAAAAGGTTTTAGTTCTGGCCCGGTTCCCATCAAGTCTGAACGTGGTGCAATCATGCCACTACGCAAGGCCTGCACCCAGTTAGTCAAACCGGCGTCATCACGCGGAAACTCAGCCAATGCCTCGTCCGGTGGCTGCAAACCATACATAGCAGTAATATTTGTCGGGTCGTGGATACCGTCTTCGGCGATGGGAATGGCTTTACCCGTTAATTGAAAATGCGTTCCCTTGTTCCAGAACTCACCTTCAAATTTACCTGGCTCTTCGGCCTGAACTGCCGAGCCAATAAATCCTGCCAGTAAAACCCAAAAAACCAATTGAATAAACGTGTAATACATATTTTCCAACTTTTTCTATAGTGTAGTCTAACGCCAAGGCATCCTATTATACCGCGTGGAAGAGAAAATTTGACCCAAGCTCTGAGGATAGCAAGCACTATTCGGACCTGAATATCTTCAATCGAGGGGCTGTATAAAAACTGAATGACGAACATACACTTAAACTTGGACGAATGACTGCCGCAATAGTAATCTTGGAAAATCTGCCTCGGACGAATAAGCATTAATGTCTCTTTCAAATAGTTTTCTTCGTGAATCCCGCGCCTTGTTAGTACTTGCTACGCCTATCGTTATCAGTCAACTGGCGCAAATGGGTATGAGCTTCACCGATACCGTAATGTCTGGGCGACATGCAGAAAGCAGTCTGGCCGGCGTGGCGATAGGCTCCAGTGTATGGATTCCCTGTTTTCTGTTTCTTACCGGTGTACTCATGGCGGTAACGCCGTTCGTCGCACAGGCCTGGGGAGCACAGCAACACAAGGACATCAGAGTGACTGTCCAGCAAGGCATGTGGTTAGCACTCGCACTCGGTATCGCGATGATGCTGGTGATGCAGAGCCTGGGAATTATCTTCGACTACATGGAAATGGAACCCGTCGCGTACGAACAGGCGCGGGGTTATAGTTATGCGGTTTCTTTCGGACTGCCCGCAATGGCCTTGTTCGTGGTATTGCGCAGCTTGAACGAAGGCACACACTTCACCCGCCCCTACATGTACGTCAGCATAGGGGCCGTGCTGTTGAACATTCCGCTGAACTATATTTTCGTCTACGGAAAATTAGGACTACCCGAAATGGGTGGCGTGGGCTGCGGTTGGGCGACGGCACTGGTGTTATACCTGGAATTTTTCGCCCTGTTGTTTGTCACCCGACGCCAGAAAGAATTGAATACCCTGGGCTGGTTCACCAACTGGCAAAAACCCGAGCTATCGCGGATTATGGAGCTACTGCGTCTCGGCATTCCCATTGGCATCGGCTTACTCATCGAATCCAGTATGTTTTCACTCATCGCCTTGTTTCTCGCCAAGCTGGGAAGCACAGCAGTCGCCGGGCATCAGGTGGCGATGTCTTTCGTTTCATTGATGTTCATGGTGCCGCTGAGTCTTGCCATGGGACTGACAATACGCTGTGGCTATTTTGTCGGTCGAGGTGAACCAGACAAAGCGCGCTATGCGGCATTTCTGGGTATGGGACTGACACTTTGCTGCGCCTGTATTTTTTCGTCGTCGATGTTGCTGTTTCCGCAATACATTGCCTCGCTCTATAGTAATGATGTCGCCGTGCAGGCACTCGCCGTAAAGCTGTTGTTCTTTGGCGCGATTTTTCAATTCTCAGATGCCATACAAGTGAGCGCTGCCGGAGTATTACGCGGTTACAAGGACACGCGTTTCACTTTTGTCACTATGCTTTTGGCCTACTGGGGAATAGGTTTACCTTTAGGTTATATGCTGGGCGTTACTGAGATATTTGGCAGTGCGCTTGGCGCGCAAGGGTTTTGGGTGGGACTAATCGCCGGACTGGGTTTCGCTTCGGTTTTTCTTGCCGCGCGCGTGCATATGATCAGCAAGAAGGCAGTAAAAACAGCACCCGTCTTTGCTTAACGGGTGCTGTTTCGCGTTTACCACATATATTTTTTCAGCGTCGCCTTATCATCCGCGCTTGGCATATGGTTTAAATCATGAACGATGCCGGCCAGTTCACGCGCTGCTTCCGGTACAGCGCTATCGCCCTTGATCTTCGCCAGTTTGGCTTTATCTTCACCACTTGCCTTGTGTTGCAGATTTAGAATGGCAGTGGCGATATCGCGTTCGTATTGAGGAGCGTTGGCGTTATTGACGATGTCTTGCAACTTCGGCCGGTCCGCATCACCAGGATAATGATTCAGATAGTTCAAAATTGTCGCCATAGTCTTTATTGATGCGCTGGGTTGACCACTTGCGACACTGAGTTGTGAAACAGCAAGCATCGCCAGCATCAATAATAACGCTGTAATTCCCTTATTCATATTGTCACCTTTCAATTATTTCCGTTAAAAAGTACTTCACCCTGATGCACGCAAATCATTTGTCAAATACATGAATTTGTCAAACATTATGCTTGATCAGGCCTGTATTCGAAAACCGACACCTTGGTGCCCTGTCCCGACACAGTTTCTTTATACGCTTCAGGCAAGGGTATTATTTCCGTGTAGCGACAAACATCACATTCGGCAGACACTATCTCATGAAGAAAATTTTGATCGAGATTGGGGGCATTCAGACAGAGCACCAACAAACCGCCTGGCGCCATAAACTCGGGCAGGCGCCGAATGATTTTCTGATAGTCTTTTCCGATATTGACACTACCGACTTGAAATGCAGGCGGGTCGCAGATTAACAAATCATACGGCCCATGCTTGCGCAACCGTGACCATGAACGAAATATATCCACGCCTTCAAACACGACATGCGCTGTGTCCTGATTATTCAAGCGATGGTTCTCCCTGCCACGTTGCAGTACGCTCTTGTTGTTATCAAAATTCACAACCTTGCGCGCGCCACCTGCCAGTGCCGCAACTGAAAACGCACAGGTATAAGCGAACAGATTCAATACGCGTTTATCGGCGGCCTGTTCTCTCACCCAACGTCGCCCATTGCGCATATCCAGAAACAAACCGTAATTTTGCAGACGGCCAAGTTGGATATAGAACTTCAGTCCATCTTCGGTAACCACAATCTCTGTCAGCGCCTCTCCCAGCAAAACTTCGGTTGGCGATTTTTCCTGGTATCGATGCTGAACTTGTACCGAACGACAACCGTCAATGCGCGACATCAACGTATCCGCCAGTTCCGCAAGCCATTTAGTGTCTACTGGTTCGTACAACATGATCAATGCGACAGGCGGCAACCAATCTATATTGACATGTTGGTAGCCGGGATATGCCTTACCGCGACCATGAAACAGGCGCCGACATTCCGCTTGCGGAACATTTTTTGGTGGAACGAAAGCGATGTCATTTATCACTTTTGGAAACTACCCTCTTGCCAGCCTTGCGTTACATGTCACTAAAAATAGTATGGTATGAATCTTATCACTATTGTCCACGCGTCCAAAAAGTAACAAACCTTGTACTCAATCGTCTAAAGGACTAACGTAGGTTTGATACAGCGACTATTCGTTACAAGGAAGCCATCATGAAACCACAACTGATTAGCTTCGATCTCTGTCCGTTCGTGCAACGTTCGGTGATCACCTTACTGGAAAAGCATGTGGAGTTTGATATTACTTACATCGATCTCGCCAAGCCACCACAATGGTTTCTCGATATCTCACCCTTTGGCAAAGTGCCAGCGTTACGGGTAGGGGATAAAACCGTGTTCGAATCGGCAGTGATAAACGAATATCTCGACGACACCACGCCGCCATCTATGCATCCCGTCGACCCATTGCAACGTGCCATCAATAAATCGTGGATAGAGTTTGCCTCTGAACTACTGGCGCAACAATATCTCTATAGCGTCGCCAATACGGAAGACGAATTTGACACTCACTTACACCAACAGATAAGCCTCTTATCTCGCCTGGAGAAACACTTCGGCGACGGGCCGTTCTTTAACGGCGACGCCTTTTGTTTGATTGAAGCGGCGTACGCCCCATTCTTTACCCGCGCAAAACTATTAGTCGACATATTCGACAATACGTTTATGGATGAGACACCGAAGCTATCCCTCTGGGCTGACAAACTGGTGAAGCGTGAGTCCGTGATGAATTCGGTTAATGCCGATTTTCGGCAAAAGTACATCGCTTATCTTCAAAATGTCGGTGGCTACGCCTCATCCCAGATGGCGAAATCGGTGATGATATAGAACCCGTCCATGCGCGATAGGCTACACGCAAGTCATCGACAACGCTTCCCTCACGGGAGACGCATGCTACAATTTGCTCAGTGTTTACAGAGCTGAGAGCCACCCATGAACCAGGAAGCCTATATATTTGAAGTCACAGAAAAAACATTCCCTTCTGCCGTTCTGCAAAACTCCGAGCAACTTCCCGTATTCGTGTTGTTTCAGGGCGTGTGGTCAGAGCCCTGTTTTGTTGAGGCCGAACTCTTAAGTCAGCTGGCCAATGAATTCGCGGGCAGATTTGTGTTTGCCAAGGTCGATATCGACGAACAAGCCGAGCTGCGCAAACAGTACCGCATCGAAAACGTTCCGACCTTAATTATTTTTCAAGACGGTGAAGAATCCCGACGCGAAGAAGGGCAGATGCAAGAGGCCGAGGCTCGCGCGGTGCTCGGTACCTATGGGATTAAACACGAATCCGACGACTTGCGCGAAGAGGCGCGTAAAAAACATCTTAGCGGCGATACAGCGGGCGCAATTGTGTTGTTAACTCAAGCCATACAGAAACACCCATCGAACACACGCGTTGCCATGGACATGGTGCAGATCTTTATCGATATCGGTGACATAAACAGCGCACAGGGACTTTACGGCAAACTGCCACAGCGCGACAAAGAAAGCGACATGGGCAAGGCGCTCAATGGTCAGCTTAGTTTTCTTGAGCTTGCATCTAAAACCGAGGGTCTTGACGTTTTACAACAGCGCATCATCTCTGAACCCAAAAATCATGAGGCCCGATTTGATCTGTCGGTCTGTCAGGTCGCCGCGCATCAATACAAATCCGCAATGGACAATCTCTTCGAGATACAGCAAAGCGATCCTGCGTTCCGCAATGGCGCAGCCCGTGAAATGATCATTACATTGATACGCATGTTGACGCCGTCAGATCCGCGACTCGCGCAGGAATACCAGCGGCGGCTGAGTAATCTATTGGCGAATTGATACCTTGCGCCACGTTGTTTGGCCGTGAAAAGATTCATTGAAAAATGTGCAGATACAAAAAAGGGGTAGATGATACTTCTACCCCTTTTTCTATGCTTTCAAACGTTCAGCGCCAGGGCTGAAAACGTCTTACTTGATAACTGATAACAACTTTGGATTAGTGACCAGTTTACGCACGCCGTGCGCGTGGTCTTCTTCGAATTCATTGTTTTCACACCACCGACCCAAGCTGTTGATGTCGAGTTTGGCGCATTGTGGACGAACGCTCCAGGTAACCTGAAGCGGAGAACAGGCGGCTTCAGTGTACTTAGGTCCAGTCGTTGAACCGAGGAACTCTACAGGTGTACCAGTACCAGTAGGCAAACTCTTCGCCTGATGTCGGCCGTTTGCCATGTTGCCGTCGTAGGCAAGATCGTTGAAGTTCAATGCACCCGAGTCATTAACCAGTGTAAACACCTGAGTCTCTACACGCAGATCAGGATTGGCGCACTTGTCGCTCAAGCATGAACCCAGACCTTTGCCCGGAATGATTTGGCAAGAGGTGTGAACCCAGTGAACTTCAATAGTGTCGCCTGGCTTCAGACCTTTACAGATTTCTTTTGAAGGCGCTTTCATTTCCGCAGCAGACAAATTCTCGCTCATGCCGCACATGTAACCACCGCCGTGACCGTGATCGCCTTCACCCGCATAAATAGCGAAATCTCTTGATTTATGCTCGGCATTATTGTGGAAGTGGATATTACACAGATTCATATCCTGATACTTAGATGCAATAGGAAACAACTGCGTATTTGTTCCATTTTTGCTATCGATATCGCGAGGTGTTTGAGGACCAAAACCTTCACAGGCCGGACCTTCAGCTACCTGATTATGGCCACCTGCTGCAAATACATTTGTCGTGCTCAAACCAAAAGCGAGCACTATCAGAAGCAGACATACTTTCTCTAACTTCAAAAACAATTGACATTCTCCTTTCGGCGAGGGAAGAACAAAGCCGGTAGAGGACGAGCCCCGTACCGGCTTTGTTACGCGATGCAATGCTGAATTACATTTCAGAAAGCAGGCTAGGATTCACAACGAGGTTTCTTACGCCATGCGCATGATCTTCGTTAAAGGTATTACCCTTACACCATTTACCAACAGACTCCGCGTTAACTTTGGCAACTTTAGGACGTACGCTCCAGGTAACCTGGAAAGGTGAGCCCGTTTCGTTGTAACCAGGACCCGTGGTTGATCCAGCATACTGTACTGGCTTACCTGTATTTGTAGGAATGTTCAGGGGCTGGTGAAGGCCGTTCTTCACGCCATGCTTGGCCAACTCGCCAAAATCCGCCGCATTCTTGTCGTTAACCAATACGTAGACTTGAGTTTCTACACGCAGTTGAGGATTCTTGATCGCTTCGCTCAAGCAAGCACCCAGGGTTGGGCCAGGCTGAATTTGCGCAGAAGAATGTACATAGTGAACCTCTATGGTATCTCCTGGAGCCAGACCACCGTGTTCACTTGGGCAGATATCGCTGCCAGTAGGCTGCAGCTCGGCTGCGCTCAATTTACCGGAGTACTTGTAGCCACTGCCAAATCCGTGACCGTCGCCATTTCCTGCATAGGTAGTAAACTCGCCACCTTTGTGCTCGGCATTTCTGTGAAAGTGAATGTTACACAGATTCATCGCTGTGGAAGCAGGTGCCGCGTTAAACATGCGATCATTCGCGCCTTTCCTGGCATCAATGTCACGAGGAGACTGTGGACCAAAACCTTTTCCATCCGTATTTTTTGCCAGCGAGCTACGTTGATCATTGATCATGCTATCAGCAACGGCACCGTGAGAACCGTGAGAATCGTGACTCATCGCTGCAAAGCCATTCGTGGCGAACAGACCCAGTGCGGCTACTGCCAGGGCTTGTTTAGTACTCCCAAATTTCATTTTTTCTATCTCCCATAAGTTCGAAGTTGTTTATTTGCGCCTCTTGAGGCACGCAATAGGCTAATCAGCCTTTTGATTCTTCGCTAATCAAAGCGCAAAATATTGCCTCGTTTTTTGGGTAAGATCAATAAAAATATACTAGGTATAAATACAGAATATATAAGAATATTATTAATTAGCATTCTACAGCCAGGCTATTTACGGACTCCACAAAAATCCGTATTTCACTATCGTCTTCCAACATCGCATTGTTTTCATTGATGGATAAATGCAGACAACTTCCTGGTAGCCGCACGAGCGTTGAGTGAATCGCTATCGCCAGTATCGCCTGACCCGAATAGCCACTGAATATATCTCTTGCTGTGGCGGACCGAATAAGTCAATTATTCGTCACCCACTAAATATACCCGCTTTTTTCTTGATCAATTTGCTGTGAAATAGTCGCTTATTTTGAATACTACCGAAGCTAAACCCCGCGATTAGCCCGTTTAATCTTGCCGACAAGCATACCGATACAAAAAAGACATTCCATATTCTGCGTCTATAGACAACACGGTTATTGAGACAACTTACAAAGTGAATATAACGGCAATCAAAAGCACGAAAAACACCCGTGGACCGACTGAAAATTCTGGCGCTGAAAAAATGTCCGCGCTGGATCGCGCGAGCATGACTTCCCTGTTAATCAAACAGACCAATGCACTCTATGCGGGTCTTCCGAGTGCCATTGCCGCTAATGTATTGAATGCCCTGTTGCTGACATTTATCTTGCGCGACCAAATTTCGATTTCAATATTATTTCCCTGGCTTTGTTCAATCACCATGGTGAATTTGATTCGTTTGAACTCAGGTAACACATATAAGCGAAATCGTCCCACGTCAATTACCGCGGCAAAAACACAGTTACATCGTTTTTATTTCTGGCTCGTTGTTTCGGCAGCCCATTGGGGATTGGCATCATTCATTTTATTTGCCGAATACAGTCAGGTACATCAGGTCTTTCTGGCATTTGTACTTGGTGGCCTGGCAGCAGGCGCCATCACCACGTTGTCTCATAGACTGGTAGCCATCAATGCCTATCTAAGTATCACCATGTTTCCACTGGTTGTTCACCACTTCATACATGGTGATGAAATCCAGCTATCGATGGGAACGCTGTTACTTCTGTTTACATTTATCATGTTTGTTTCCGCACGGCGCATGAATCATCAGCTCGATCAGACAGAATTTCTTCGTATCGAAAACAAAGACATTATTGATCAAAGTGAACGGCGCTATCAGACACTATTACAAAGCGCAACCGACGTTTATATATTACACGATGAAGATGGTCGCCTACTGGACGTCAACCAGGAAGCGTGTGACACGCTTGGCTACACACGGGAAGAATTACTACAACTCAAAGTTGCCGATATCGAAGTCGGCGTAGGCAAGGACTTTCTAGGCGATCATTGGTCAAAACTGGCATCTGACGGACGCATTCGTTTCGAAGGTATGCACAAGAGAAAAGACGGCAGCGTTTTTCCTGTTGATGTAAGTCTGAGCCGCATCACCATGAATGGGCAAAACTTGTTACTTGCTTTTATTCGTGACATCACGCAGCAGAAGGCAAATGAAGAAGCCTTGCGTCAAAACGCGCAAAGAATGTCCTTGCACGTTATGCGTACACCTCTCGCCGTCATCGAATGGGATAGAAACTTTCAAGTCACAAAATGGAACCCGGCAGCGGAGACTATATTTGGCTATAGCGCTGATGAGGCCATCGGAAAGAATGCGACTGAACTTATCGTAACAGAAGAGTGGAAACCCCATATCAAACTCAGTTGGAAGCAAATACTCGAACAAAAAGAAAGCGACAGCAGTACCAACGAAAATCTCACCAAGAGTGGAAAACTGATACTGTGTAAATGGTATAACACCCCTCTCATCGACGAAACCGGTCGCGTCATCGGTGTAGCATCATTAGCCCAAGATATTACGGAACAGGTGCAAGCAGAAGTGGCGCTTTACGAAGCGAAAGAAGAAGCCGTAACGGCAAACCGGGCCAAATCCGAATTTCTGTCACGCATGAGTCACGAATTACGCACGCCGTTGAATGCCATTCTGGGTTTTGGTCAACTATTGACTATGGACGAGCAAGACGAGCAAAAAAGAGAAAATCTAACTGAAATCCTAAAAGCTGGTGAACATTTGTTAACGCTGATTAACGAGGTCTTGGATCTGGCGCGTATAGACGCCGGAAAAATCGGCATCAAACTGGAACAGGAATCACTGTATCCCATCGTCGTTGAATCGATCAATCTCATATCACGTCCGGCGCAAGAACGGAAAATTACGATTACAAACGAGATCACCAATGAACATGACTATCGTATTCACGTTGACCGCGTGCGCTTCAAACAGGTGTTGATCAACTTGCTGTCTAATGCCGTGAAATACAATCGGGAAGGCGGCAATATAGATCTCTCCTGTTATGAGGAGGATGGTTTACTTAGAATCAACGTCACCGATACCGGAGAAGGACTCACCTTGATACAGCAAGAGGTTTTATTCAATCCATTCGACCGACTCAAATCTCATCATCACATCGAAGGCGCAGGTATCGGGTTATCAATCACCCGACAACTACTGGAATTGATGGGCGGCACGATTGGCGTTGACAGCGAACCCGGCAAAGGCAGTACCTTTTGGGTCAAAATTCGATTAGCCGATGCAAACACGAATTGAAATATAGCAGTGAAAAAAAGAAGGGGCTTGTCCAACCAGGCATAAAACCCGGCCGATACAAGCCCACAAATGTTGCTAGTCAGGAAATCTTTCGTTTAGAACAACCAGGGTCCGGCGTTTTTTTGCGACTCTAGCTGTTGCGCGGCCAGTTTGGACTCCTCTAATGCCTCTTTAGCCAGAGAAGTAGCCTTGCCGTAATTGCCATCACCCGCTTCTTTTTTCGCGGCATCTATCATATCGCCAGTATCACGCCACGCGCCACCGGCTGAATTGACAGACTTGTATGCAGACTCGGCTTCGGCAATTGCTGCCTCATACTCAGTTGAGGAACCACCACCGGTAGTTGCACACGCAAAAAGAACTGTACTTGCGGCCCCGATTAATACCATAGTCAATTTTTTCATGTCTATCCTTTTCCCCAGGCGAGTGAATATAGAAAAGAATTTACGGGATATCTGGACTAATTGAACAGCGAAATAATTTGCTGGTTACGATCACTTTTTTCTCACAAAGTAAACGTCAGACCGTCTACCAATATCCCTGGAAGGCGCATGCTACTATTGGAACGATGTTCGTAAGTCGCCGGATCAAGCATGTGTTCGCTGTCGCTGGTGATGGCGATTAGCTTATCCCCGAGCAAGTCAAGCACACTTTCATCAAAACGCATCACATTTAATGGAGAAACTGGCTCGCCGTTTTCCACCCACATGCAGGCGAAACGTGTCATACCGGTTATCCGACAATGATTGCGGTCGGAATAGTTTCCGTACCAAAGATTACTGATATAAACGCCGGTTCCCAGTTGCGATAAAACATCTTTTGAGCTGAGCGTACCCGTTTCCATAACCAGTGAACAAGGGTGTTCAATATCGCAATTGACTTCGACAGCATATTCCCTCGCGCTACGCGGATTGGCCAGACAGTCCTGATAGACGCCCTCGCGTATCAAACTCACCTGCGCGGGTTTCTTGAATCCCTGACGGGTAAACAGCGGCGCAAATCCCTGATCGTGTCGTTCAGTCAGACTCACCCTGGAATCCAGACGAACATTGTCGCGCGTCATTCTTATCAGTGGCGTTTGTTGCGTGCGGTGGCTTTTTAAACCAAAACCACCCCAGTTCAACAAACCCATAATTTCGTGTAAGGCCGCAGGCGCCAGAAAGGCGCGGTATTGACCTGGTGATATCGTCTTTGCTGGGCGTTCTAACAAAGGCAACGTCTGGCGCGCGAATTCCAGTTTGTGTTTCAGCGTATCCCTGTCCCATTGCGCACCGGCGTAGTTTTGTTTGACGGCCTTGTCGCCTTGTGAATACACACTCCAGTCCAGATTGACATTGCGATCGCTATACCAGTTGCGTTGTCCAAGGGAGTTGGCAAAACCAAAGAACAATGTTCCACTGGCCAGTATGCCAACGAGGTCCAGCCCTGTCGCCAGCTCAACAATCGACGATGTCATTTCACCGCTAGCCGGTAATTCCTGGTCGCTGCTATAGCTACTGTTATGGATGTCTTGCGCATAATGTATATAGGGGTCTTGCGGCAACAAGGGCAGTTGCTCTCGCATCGAATCGAGCATTACACCCGCTTGCGCAAGATCTTGCGCAAACTCGCCACACAGATTAAAAGCCACGCGTGTCTCGCGCCCGCTGTCGACGAGATCCATGTGTATTTGCTGCTGTAGAACCTGACCCGCCTGACGTATCCGCGCTTTGTTAAATCGCACAAAATCCGATTGCTCGGATTCATAATTCAACAACAGAACCTCACTCCCCCTGAGCCGCGCAAAAATCTGCTGACTGAGTTCCGAAAAATAGTTTTCCTGCTTAGTCTTATCAGGCGCCACCAAAGACCTCCACATCGCTAAAGACACAAGCGGGGGATGCATGACCCACGTGTATCATTTGATTCGGCTCACCTTTACCGCAGTTTGGCGTTCCCCAGACTTCGAATGTACTTTGATCACCCACGGCGGCAAGATTACGCCAGAAATTTGCAGAGATTCCACGGTAGTTGGGATTACGCACGATTTCGCCGACGACGCCATCTTTAATCACTCGGCCCAGTTCGCAACCGAATTGAAACTTGTTACGACTGTCATCAATAGACCAGGATTTATTGGTATCCATTAACACGCCGTTTTCTATACCGGCAATCAATTCAGCGAACGTTTTGTCACCCGCCTCCACATTGAGATTGGCCATGCGATCAATGGCCGGACGATTCCAGTCACAGGCGCGCGCATTGGCAACCCCGGTGAGTGAAGCGCGTGCCTGCGACAAGGCGCTGCCAAGTGGACGAAGTAATTTTCCCTTCTGGATGAGAAAGTGCTTTTCAGAAGGTGTGCCATCGTCATCAAAACCTATCGTCGCCAGCTCCTCGGCAATTCCCGCATTGGAACTCACATTGAGTAGTTCTGAACCGTATTGATATTGGCCAAACATCTCGCGCGTCACAAAACTCGTGCCCGCATAGTTGCGTTCATCACCGAGTATGCGATCGAGCTCCAACGGGTGGCCGATGCTTTCGTGTATTTGCAGCATCATTTGATTCGGCATTAACAGCAGTGAAAGTTTTCCCGCTGGACACTCCGGCGCATCGACCAGGGCTATCGCCTCCTCCGCGGTGCGTCGCGCGCCCGTGGGAAAATCAAACGCGCTGAGTTGCTCAAGACCTCCCTGTCGCGCCGAACCCCAACCACCGCCGCTGCGTATCTGAGTCTGAGCACCTTTATTTGCGACGGCATCATAGCCCGGCATGACGTAATGAAACACCTGCTCGATGTTTACTTCATCACTGGTGATGAGATGCATATGGGTTTGACGATGCGACAGATGCGCCTGCCAGTCGACGATGCTTTCATGAATATTCAATTCGGCGTTGATATCACTCAGCCAGCCGATTTTATCTTTTAAGCCAACGGAATCCCACGCCTGCGTCACCGGCGTTTCATATTTTCCGGATCGACTCGGACGAGGAATTACCGTGGTATCGAATAACATCTTGCCAGCCGTGTGCTGACACCAGTATTGCGCCTGTCTGATCGCATGTAACAGACCTTCCCGCGTCAACTCACTACTGGCCGCGTAGCCCACGCCACCATGGTCTATCATCGTCAGGTGCAGGCCGGTGCTACGATGCAGTCGTGGCGGCTGTACGATATTCTCGCGCACGTTCAGGGTTTCTGTAACATCATCGACAATACGCAACGACCAGAAGTCACATTTTGGCGCCAGTGATTTAAACATATCCAGTATCGACTTCATGATGTCTCCGCAGACGGTTGTCCCAGGGGCCGGAAAAAAACCAATAACAAAGGTAATAGCAGAAAATTGGCCAGCAATGCCACGATCATGGCCACCCCTGTCAACATGCCAAAATAAATGGTCGGTACAAAACTGGACAAGACCAGAATGGAAAAGCCCAGCGTGATGGTCACCGAAGTATAGTACATCGCTCTACCAATACTGCTGTGGCAACGCCGTATGCTTGCCCAATAGTTTCGGTCTTTGGGAAACTCTTCCATAAAACGATGAACATAATGAATGGTATCGTCCACACCGATACCGATGGTAATCGCCGCAATCGTAATCGTCATAATATCCAGCGGTATTCCTAACCAGCCCATCAAGCCGAGCACAAAGACCGCAGCAAAGATATTCGGAATAATAGCCAATACCGAAATCCTGATCGAACGGAACAAGACCATGAACATCAGCATAATGGCGAGAAAGACTACGCCCAAAGTCAAAATCTGTGACCGAAACAAACTCTGTAATAGATTGTTGTACAACACCGTCATGCCACTAAGCTTAATCTGGTCGTCGCTCAAGCCGAATTTACTCTTCAGATCACTGTGAATCTTTTGCAACAGCTCGTGGCGCTGCAAGGTTTTATCCGAATCAAATAAACGAATATCGAAGCGTATCTGGTTGCCGTCCTCGGTCATATACGGCGTAATCAAGGCCTGCCTGACATTGTCTGGCAATCGCTTGTATAAAACAGCGAGACTGACATTATCCAGTTCCTTGTCATTATTCAGCTGACGCAACAATTTTGCTGTCGTGGCGATCGACAAGACCTTGCCGGTTTCAGGCAGGCCCTCGAGATAATCATGAATCTGTTCCACCAGCCCCAGCCGAAACATATTGAACCAGAAACTCGCGCCGGTAATGCCGATATTGTCATCGAGCATATTTTCTGAACGCAGATATTCCAGTTCCTCGAAAAATTCCTTCGTCGGATTCAACACTACGTCGAGTGGCGCGGAACCTCCCAGATGCTGATCGATGGTGAGTATGCCCTGATATATTTCGGTCGATGATTTGAAGTAATCGATAAAGCGATTATCGACGCGCAGTTTGCTGATGCCCACGATACCGGCAACGGCGACGACTACCGCAATCGTCGTCACCAGCAGCGCGCGTTTTTCAATTAGACGTGCGGCATAAGCCGTCACGCGCGCGGTGATATTGAGTCGAGCCGAAGGCTGACCGGCACGCACGAATTGCAAGGCACTGGGAAAAATCAAAAACGTCAACACAAAGGCCAGCCCAACACCAAACACCATCATCCAGCCAAAATCCATGACCGGACGTATCCCGCTGACGACTAGCGAACCAAAGGCAACCATCGTCGTGATCGCGGTATAAAACGCAGGAGATGCCTTGCTGCGCATGGTCTCCCATACTCTTTGCCTGTGATCACCCTGCGGATCAAGACTGTGCAGTTCGCGATAACGCACCACCAGATGCACGGTCAGCGACAACGTGATTATCAACATCAATGAAATAAAATTTGATGACACCACGGTCACCCGCCATTCCATCAGGCCGAGAAAACCGACGATGCCTATACCGCTGGCGACGCAAATCAACATCGGTATCAGCACCCAACGGGGCTTTCCAAAAAATACCAGCAATAGCAAAATCAGAAATCCCAGCACCGCCGCACCGAAAGTCTTAATGTCGTGGGCGATGTAGTCGATCATGTCTGATGTGACGAGGGTGACGCCACCTAAATGAATCTGCGCATTGCTGCGATAGGGTTCGAGTATGGCGCGTATCTGCGCGAGGTCCAACTGCTCCTGCAACTGCACTCGATCATTGACGCGACGAAACTCACGATTGAGGCGTGCGAGTTCGTGTTTTTCCTCCGCGTTGAGTGGTGTATGCAAAGATTTTTCACGCATGCCATCCCGTTGCTGACGCAGATCGAGATATTCTTCATCGCGTTTGAAAAACACCTGCATCGCCGTGGCCTTGCCATCGCGACTGACGATGAGGTCGCGATACAAAGGGCTATGTGTAAATTCCTGTCGCGCCAGATCGCGATCGGTACGTGCGCTTTCCAGCGTGGGAACTTCTCCCTGCAGATCGGCAGAAGATACCGCCGGACTATTGATCAAGGGTACGTTAAGCAGATTGGTAACTGATTCGACGCGCTCATGCGCTTGCAGTTCGTCTGTTAAACGACGTATCTGTGCCAGCGTTTCATCCGCAAACAAATCACGCTTGGGCGTATAGGTAATAATCAGGTAGTCGCCGGCACCATAGCGTGCCTGTAATGCGCGATAAAAAAGTAAATCCTGATCGCCTTCCAGCACTAACGATTCAGCACTCGCATCCAGATGAAAACGTGGAATGAAAAATGCGAGGCTAACAAGCAGAATCAGCGGCAGACTCAATCCCAACAGGGGTTGATCGATTACCAGCTTCTTATATAGGGATTTCAACACCAGACACTATCTCAATGCGTGTAGGCCCGATTCTACGTGAATCCTGCGAGGGGTGCGATTTGAAATTGGAAACTTGCGTGATACGCATGTGAATATTTGCGCCGATACTGTGTCTATATAGGCTGTAACGAGAGGACATCGTCGATATGAAAAACCCACTAACTTTTATGCTTATCATAGGCTTGTCAATTTTTGCCGCCAACGCGCAGGCGGCGACAGCGGTCTTCGCCGGTGGTTGCTTTTGGTGTATGGAATCGGATTTTGAAAAAGTCGATGGCGTTAGCGACGTTATCTCCGGCTTTACCGGCGGCACAATCCCTAATCCTACTTATAACGGCAACCACCAGGGCCACTATGAAGCGGTAAAAGTGACTTACGACCCGAACAAAGTCTCGTATCAACAATTACTGGACTACTACTGGGTCCACATCGATCCCTTCGATGATCGCGGCCAATTCTGCGACAAAGGACACAGTTATCTCAGCGCCGTATTCGTCGCCAATGCCGAGGAAAGAAAACTGGCCGAGGCGTCAAAACAAAAAGTCGCTGCCCGCTTTCCCGATCAACGCGTCGTCACGCCCATACTGGACGCCTCGACGTTTTACCCTATCAAGGGCGAAGAAAGTTATCACCAGGATTACTACAAAAACAACTCTGTACGCTACAACTATTATCGTTGGGCTTGTGGACGTGATCAGCGTCTGGAACAGATCTGGGGCGCAAAAAAATCTCATTAAAACGGTATATGCGCGCGCATGGATGCGCCTTATCGCCTAGCGTAACGCTCCAGCGCCGTCACTCTATCCACCGGCAGGCGCGGTAATTTTCCGCCATAAATCTGCTCCTGCAAAAATGCCATTTCAGCGTCTAATTCACTTTCCGGAATCTCGCAATACCAGGCCTTGCGCATATCGTTTTCACCGGTAGACCAACGATAGCCGCGTGATTTGAGTTTGTCTTTTTTCTCGAAAGGCGCGCGCTCCGCCCATAGACGCGCCATCACTGTGGCCGAATTATCGAGCAGTCGTTTGAGCACCGGTTCACCGGAGGCCGGGAGACGTTGCGCCAGTATTTCGATTCCCGCATAACAGTCCACGGTAGCGCGATGTCCCTCGTAGAAAAATCCGTATTTAAAACCGAGGTACTCCAGCTTAACGCCTTCCATACCCTCTTCGTTCCAGTTGATGTCATTGATCGAACAGGCCCAGGCAATTTTTTTAAAACCCTCAGATTGCCCTTCGACAAAAGGACGATCGAATCCCGCATTGTGGGCGATCACCAGATTGGCGGTGGCCAACATGTCTTCAACCGCCTGCCAGTCTATCGCCTGGCCTTTGACCATTTCATCGGTGATATGGGTGATCTGGGTAATATGCGGCGGAATCGGAAAACCCGGATCCTGCAAGGCGTTCAGCGCAGGCAATACGCGGTAGATTCGCCCCTCGGCATCATACTCAAAAGGCACCATCGCGATTTCAATAATCTTCTCTTTTTTCGCGTCAAAGCCCGTGGTTTCGGTATCGAGATAGATGGCGATTTTTTTCTCGCCCTCGCCGCTATGGTAACTTTCCACCGGATTCAGGCGACGCAATACCCGGTATTCCCCACCTGCCTCAAGCGCATCAATCATCGCCTGCGGCGTCGGTGCTTTCGTGTCTTCGGCACTAAAACCGATTTCCAGCTGTTCCATTAAACTGCCCTTCCGGTAAACCGCGCTTCTAGTATTTGCCCGGCATTATACAACGAGTACCGGGAAACCCCTATTTGTGACTTTTGCGTGAGATTTGCGTGATACCTATGCCGCAACTACCTCGTAGGATGTGTTTCAACGATTTGACGACAGCTCAAATCGCTGTAACGAAGCCCAGGCACTTACGTCTATGCCTGGAAGCAAGGGAGACCACCTTGCATGAATGACGACTCAGTAACAGGAGAATGATTGTGGCTAAAACAGTTAAAACTACAGGTGTCGCTATTGCTGCAGCAGCGGCGGGTTTAATCATGGCTGGTTGCGCCAGTTCCGGCGGATCCATGGGCAATATGGCCATGAGTGGCGATGTACATTGCGCGGGTGTTAATGGCTGCAAAGGCAAGACCTCTTGCAAGAGCGCCAAAAACGACTGTAAAGGCAAAAACAGCTGTAAAGGCCAGGGTTGGTTGAGCATGAGCAAGAGCGACTGCGACGCCAAGGGCGGCGAAGTGATTTAAACGCGGTGGGCTGAGGAGGACTTGCCGGGCGTAAATCAACCGGCATCCTCCTCGCATTTTGCACATGACAACATCACAACGCTATCCCACTCTCGGTTTCGGACTGGGTCTACGCACGGACCATTACCAGCAGGTACTGGATACCCTTCCGTCGGTCGACTGGTTCGAGATCATTAGCGAGAATTATCTGGTGCCTGGGGGCAAGCCTCTGCACTTTCTCGATCGTATACGCGCCGATTACCCGATGGTAATGCACGGCGTTTCGATGTCGATCGGTGGCAGCGAGCCACTCAATCTCGACTATCTCAAACAACTCAAGCAACTCGCCCAGCGGATTGACGCCGGATGGATTTCAGATCATTTGTGCTGGACGGGTTTTGGTCGCCACAACGCCCATGACTTGCTACCACTGCCCTATTCAGAAGAGGCGTTGAATTACGTCTCTCAACGCATCCAACAGGTACAGGACATACTGGGCCGACGCATACTGATAGAAAATGTCTCCAGCTATGTCGAGTTTAACGATTCGCAAATGAGTGAATGGGATTTCGTGGTGCAAGTCGCTGAACGTAGCGACTGTTTACTACTCGTTGACGTAAACAATATCTATGTCAGCGCGCGCAATCACCAGTTCGACGCGCGCGAATATATCGATGCGATTCCAACACATCGTGTACAACAGATTCACCTCGCCGGACATACCGATTGCGGGACGCATATTATCGATACCCATGATGAACCGGTGTGTGACGATGTATGGCAGCTCTATGCCTATGCCATCAAACGCTTCGGCGAAGTGTCGACCATGATTGAAAGAGACGATAACATCCCGCCGTTAGAAACACTGCTTGATGAGCTAGATGAGGCGCGCAGATTGGCTGAAGAAACATTAGCCGAATCTACGGCAAAAGAGCTTAGCGCATGAGTACGCTCACCGAACTGCAAAGACAGTTTTACCAAGGTGTCGTCAATCTCGATGCTAAAGCGGAATCCATTATTGTCGACGGCGGTGCACTCGATGCCAGGCAACGCATGTTTATCTACGCCGAGGCCTATCGGCTACGTCTGATCGAGGCCTTGGACGACACTTATCCCGCTGTGCATACCTTGATGGGCGATGAAGACTTTGAACAGGTGTGCAGCAGCTATATCGACGCCCATCCTTCAACGCATTTTTCGATACGCTATTTTGGCAATCATTTCAGCCAATTTCTGGCGCACAATTTCAACTTGTCGCACCGCGAACTCTTGAGTGAAATGGCCTATTTTGAATGGCAGCTTCGCGATGTCTTCGATGCGCAAAACGACGAGGCGCTTACGCTGGCGCACTTGGGTAACGTTGCAGCGGAGGACTGGCCTGAGCTATGTTTTCAAACACGCGCGGCCGTGCGTATGCTTAGCCTGCACTGGAATGTACCGATTTTGTGGAAGGCCGCTGAGCAAGAAGCTGAACCACAAATACCGCACAGGGAAGACAAGGCGCTCAATTGGTTGATCTGGCGTCCCGAATTGGAAACCCTTTTTCGCTCGCTTTCCGTTACGGAAGCGCGCGCGCTATCGGCTCTGCGCGAAGGCCAGAATTTTGCAGGTATATGTGAGGCGATTGGTGGTGAGGAATCTACTGCTGCGCAAACCGCAGCGATGTATCTGCAGCAATGGATAAACAGTGGTCTTTTGGCCGCGCCTGTGTAGTCACCGATTGCGGAACAACAATTTCGTTACTTCAGGAAACGCCTGACCGGAAAACTTTGTACACTCCTGCTTGCAACTCCTTCGTGATTACTTTTCCCTACTTTCACCGCCACACCACTCAAGCCGAGCGTTTTTCCACCTGCGCTTGTATGCAAGCACAGGTGATCTAATAAACACTAACAGCACGCCCCACTCGCGCAATCATCCCCCGCATCCGCTGTTCCAGTACTGCAGTCAAACAAACCATAATGCACCGATGTATCACCCTCCACACGAAAGTGATCGCGGAAACGCGTGTCCTGCAACATCATCGCGGTATTGGAACAAACCAACATTGGTCTACCCTTTTCAAAACGGTGATGATCATCGAGTTCAAAAAATATTGGATGGTTTTCCATAGTGCCTTTATACCAGGCCACTTGACCATAGTCTTCGCAACGGTCTTCCAGAGGTAATTTGAATGCACGTACGGTAATTGAATAAAAACGCGCGCCGGCAACTTTTTCCGCGATCTCGGGATTGGTGATCTGGATTTCCGATTGTTTGATCTGACGAAAATCGCTACAACCTAAATTCGCTACCAAACGACGAAAGTCTTCGATATACATTGCACCGCCCAAACACTCACCGAGCAATACCTGGTCTTCGCGACAAGCCTGGGGCAAACGGCGATCGCAGAACACATCGGAAAAATACAATTCCCCACCCGGCTTTAACACGCGGAATATTTCTTTAAACACCTGCTCTTTTTCAGGCGAGAGATTGACCACACAATTCGATACCACCAGATCGACAGATTCACTGGCGATGTCGGCGGCTTCCAGATCCTCGATATAACCTTTTACGAAAGAGACATTGCTTCGGTCGTAGCCAAAACGTTGCATCTGCGTATCGGTGTGGCGGCGTGCGACTTCCAACTGCTCGTCGGTCATATCGATACCCATCACCTGGCCGTCTTGGCCGACCAATTGTGATAACAAAAAGACATCACGCCCGGTGCCACAACCCAGATCGAGCACGGTGAGCCCTTGCAAACATTCCGGGATAGGCGCGCCGCAGCCATAGAAGCGTTCGAGAATTTCCTTATCGATGTTGCGTATCAAGGTCGTGAGATGCCTGGGCATGGTATCCACGGCGCAGCACGCGGATGTCTGTAAATCGTTCTTGGTTTTCAGAACCTTGCCATAGTAGTCCTGGACTTTTTCGAGATGATTCATAAATAACCCTTCACACAATGGATACACGATTAGCGACAAAAACTGGCGCTCATGGTTTGAAATTCATGTGGTTTAAAGACGTAAACTAAGCGGCAATGTTACATGCCGAATGGGAGACTTTAAATAGCTCAGCCTATCCCTCGAATAAGAAACGCACCGGTCAAAACGCCGTGTTTACCGGTCTTAGACAGGGCTCTACACCCGCGGGCGAACAACGAAACACCGGTGTTGCAGCGATACCTGAATGCCCTCCGGTCCGGGAATTGCTACCTCCTTCCCACAAGGAGTTTCCCCCATGCTGACCTATGATGAAATTGTAAGCAACTGGTTACCCCGTTACACCGGAATGGAGATCGACCAATTCGGTGACTATATTTTACTAACCAACTTTTCCAGCTATGTTGAAAAATTCGCCGAGCGCTTCAACGCCGACATCTACGGCGAAGGTCGACCGATGCAAGCGGTTACGAACAATAAAGGACTGAGCATCATCAACTTCGGCATCGGCTCACCCAATGCCGCGACGATCATGGATTTGCTCAGCGCCCGCATGCCAAAAGGGGTGTTGTTTCTCGGCAAGTGCGGCGGACTAAAGCGGACCACAGAAATCGGACACTTTGTGTTACCCATCGCAGCAATACGCGGCGAAGGTACCAGTAACGACTATTTTCCGCCCGAGGTGCCGGCGCTACCGTCGTTTAAATTACACAAATTTGTTTCGCAAACCATAAGTGAATATGGTCACGAATATCGCAGCGGCGTGGTTTACACGACTAATCGTCGAGTATGGGAACACGATACGGATTTTAAAGAACGCCTGCGCGGCCTGCGTACCGTCGCCATTGATATGGAAACAGCGACCGTATTTATCGTGGGTCATGCCAATGAGATTTCGCGCGGCGCCTTGCTACTGGTCTCCGATGTGCCGGTAATACCGGAAGGCGTCAAGACCGAGGAATCGGATCGCAAGGTCACCCAAAAGTGGGCCGACATCCATCTCAATATCGGCATAGACGCGATGACGGGAATCGGCAGCAAGGGCGAGAAGATCAAACACTTTACGTTTTGAACCACGCTTACTGGCTTACGCTTATCGCCCCCGCCTGTACCGAGATTGTCATCGGATCTAGCCATGCATCGCGTTTTATATCCAACGCTGTCGCTTCCAGATAATAGTTATTCGCCACAGGCGTGTTTGCATCGACAGTCAAGACAACGCTTATTTCGCCCGAAGTCTCCAGAGCATCGACTGCTGCATACTGCACCCGGGCGTATACGTCTTGTCCATCACTCAATTCCAGTAGCAAATCGTGCGTGGAAAAATCCACGCCCGAATACGTCAGCGTTGCCGTGATTTCCCCACCGGCGTTTACCGTCGTCGCGAAGTTGCTAATGCCTAACACCGGAGGCGCAACACTATTCGCGCTTATCTGTACCGGGTTGCCTGCGGATTTTACCACCAGGGTACGCGGGTCACTCCAGCCGTCACGCAATTTATCCAGCGCCACCAATTCGATATAACAGTCGCTACAAGGCTGCGTCTGCCAGGCGACCGGAATATTGAGTGTTAAGGTCGACTGTGCATCACCTTGAACAATTTCCATAGCGCTTTTTGTTTCCTGCGCGTTACGTAGCACTATCTGCAGACTATGGGTATTGAAATCCACCTGACTATAACTAATGTCGACGGACAAATAGTTTCCGCTGACAATTTGTTGCGTATACGTGTCGATACTCAATTGCGGTAAGGCGACACTCGACGCAGTCACTGTGACCGGACTCGACACTAATTCCTGGGAATAAATCGCCTGACCACTGCTGGCGGCGTCCAGAGAAACCATCGCCCACCCCAACACATAATCCTGCGCTGCCGCACTCGCCCAAGGCATGGGAATACGCAGTTGTTGCGCACCATCGGCCGCCGTAGGCAGGGCAACAAACTCATAGACACCACTGCTGCTGCGCAGATAAACCTGTAATTCAAAACGGTCGAAAGCGACATTCTGGTGCGCGACATCAACGACAAAATAGTCACCGGCGGCGACGCTTGTTGCGGCCGGCGTCAAAGTAATTTGTGGTAAATCCGGGTTGGCCTGAATCTGCAAAACATATTGCTCAGATTCATGAAAAATCGTCATTGGACTGTCCCAGCCATCGGTCCGCGATACCACTGCCCAGGCCCAGCGATAACTACCTGCCGTGGTATCCATCGCCAGCGGAATCTGTAACTGCTGCGTACCGCTACCGCTCACGTCCAGTTCCAGATCAAAACTGGCGCCGGAAGCATCCATGATGTAAACCAAAAACTGATGACTGGTGCTAGGCGGAATATTGCTATAGCCAATTTCGATAGTGGCAGGACTGCCTGCCGTCACCTGGCTATCCGCCTGCACAATCGTCACCGACGGAAACGGCACTGGAACACTGAGAGTAATCAACTGAGTATCGTCGATAATCATGGTGCCGGGGTCATCCCAACCACCACTATTGGACACCGCCGCCACTGATACATAGTAATCGCTGCCAGCAGTCGCCTCCCAGTCTAAGGGAATTCTCACCGAACTATTACCCGTTGCGGCGGTATGCGTTGTACTCTCCTGGCCAATGACGCTACTGGCGTTTTTGATTTCCACATACAGGGTGAACAGGGAGGGATCGACATTCTGATAGGAAAAACTGACATCGGCATAGCCACCTGCATTTATGCTCGTGCTATGACTCAAAACGCTTAAACTCATTCCATCATCGGTTTCCTGAGCAGGCGTAACGGTAACAGGTAAATTACAGGCGGAAAGGATGATGAATAAAAAGGCCAGCATGCACAAACGCTTAGCGCTCAGGCGTGAATGAAACACTACCATATACTCCCCATATCAACGGTCTGCCGTTGTCTTTTGTTGTATTTGCCCGGCTATTATAGGCTAGCTGACAAGGCAAAAATAGCGGGACGAGGAGATATGGAATGCTTCCAGATATTCAAATAATCAGGCGTCCTGGCAACTAGAGATGGTGACTGTAAAAACGAGACGAAACCTGATTGCGCCCGTTCTTCTTGGCCTGATATAAGGCGGCATCGGCGCGGCCGATTAAGGCGATGGGATCAAGACCATCTTTCAACTCTGCAATGCCGATGGAAACGGTTACATCGGGAAGTGTATGTCCATCGGCATCCTCAATCACATACTGACTAATCGCAAGACGCACACGCTCGGCAATTTCCCGCGCCTCGATAATGCCGGCGCCCGGCAACAAGGCAATAAACTCCTCACCACCATAACGCGCGGCAAGATCTATGGAACGCAAGGTCTCCAACAACACCTTGGCAACACTTTTGATTGCCACGTCTCCAGCAAGATGACCGTAGCTATCGTTATAGCGTTTGAAGTGATCGATATCCAACATCATCAGGCTGAGTTTGTCTTGTTGTGTTGTCCAACGCGGCAAGGATTCATCCAACCATCGACGATTATATAAACCGGTCAGCGCATCGATCTTGGCTTCGTGTTTGTAGGCGCGTTTTTCTTCGATGCTGAGAGAAATATTCTGATTGCTATTGCGCACGCGCGCGCTAAGTAATAACAAAAGATTGCGCGCCAAGGCCTGTGAGTGATGTATCAGCGACCAGATAACCGTGTCACTGATTACCAGTAAACGGGTATCCATGTCGGCGTAGACAAAAGCGGAAACCGGCTCAGACTCCAACACCGACATCTCACCCACACAAGCGCCGGGATGAACATAGTTAAGCCTCTCCTCGCTATCACGTGAGAGTTTTACGGCAAGACGACCTTCGAGCACCAGAAAGAGCTGGCTATTGACTTGACCTGGCTCAAACAGCACTTGCCCGGCCTTTAACAACTGAACGCGAGAGGCATCTAACACACGCGCAAGAGTATGCTCATCCTCTCCTGCAAACAGCTGGGTTGCCTGTAGATCTTCTACAGCAGGTAGTACCAGATCGGCGAATGGAATGGATTCATCCAGCGTCATGATCAAATCCCTATGTATTGATATTGGCGTTGGTAGGGTATTGTTGACGAGTTAGCAGGCATAATCAATACTGTCGGGGCAAACAACCGCGTTTTCCTGGCGATTTTTCACCTATCACTCTCACTCATGGAGGAGTTAAACATGAGCGCACTATTCGCATACAAAAAACTAATAACGTCATTATTTACGTGCCTGTTGATGAGCGCCATGTTCATGACATCCGGCATCGCCGCTGAAAAAGGCAAGAACAAAGGCTTTGACCACAAGGCCATCGTCAAAGAAGCCGCAGAATTTCTCGGTGTAACCAGCGAGGAAATCGCCAAGGTACTGGCCAAAACATTTGAGGAACATGGCAAACCCAATGCCTATATCAAAGGCGAAGAAACCGCTGGCGCCTTAGGCGTCGGTGTCAGATTCGGCACAGGCGAGTTACACACGGTCGATGGACAGACACGACAACTGGAATGGGATGGTCCTTCTATCGGGTTTGATCTCGGCTTGAACACATCAAAGGTATTAATGTTGATTTACCATCTCGATTCACCGGATGACATCTTTAAACGTTTTCCTGGTGTTGAAGGCAGTGTGTATCTGGTGGCAGGAATTGGCATTAATTATATGAAATCCGGTTCCACAATTATTGCACCGGTGCGTGTCGGTGTTGGCTGGAGACACGGCGCCAATGTCGGATTCATCGATTTCAAAGACAAGCAAAAAAAATCGTCGATATAAATTAGTTGCCCGCAATGATTGCCCACGCACCCGGTGCATGGCAGTTTTCGCAAACCGTTGAGGAAAAAATGTGCGTCGGTGATTTTCCGGTCGCCGTCACACCGTTGTGACAGCTGAAACACGTGCCAACGACTTCTTGATGATCGACACGTATCGCTGGCACCCAGGCGTTGATTGTGTGGCATGCTTCGCATCGTCCGGTATTTGCGATGTGTGTTGGTGCAACTAAAGGCGGTGTCGTGTCGATGAGTGGTAGCCAAGCTTGTGTGGTGTGGCAGGCGTCGCATTCTTCCGTGTAACCAAAATGGCTTTCAGGTAAAACAGTTATCGCTAGAGTCGAACTCTTGTGACAACCGGAACATGTACCGATCACTTGAGTGTGGTCAACTACTAAATATGGGACCCAAGCAACACTTGAATGGCATGCAGTACAGTTATCGCTTGCAAGTATATGCGACATATTTTTTCCTGGTGCGATTACACCATTGTGGCAAACCGGGCAGGCCCAGAGATACTCGTTGTGATCGTTTGTGACAGCTGGACTCCATTGAATTGTATTGTGGCAGGCATCGCAGCTATTGGTTGTTGGCAAATGCGTATCTGTCTGTCCTGGAGCGACGATATTGTTGTGGCAACTAAAACAATCACCAAACACCTGCGTATGATCGACATTAGATACCGGTGTCCATGAACGATGGTCGTGGCAGGCTTCACAGGCGTAACTCGTGGGAAAATGAAAACTGGGTTGACCCGCTGCATAAATTCCATTGTGACAGATGACACAAGGTCCAAGGATTTCCCAGTGATCAATAGCTACCCCTGCAATCCACATTATTGTTGAGTGGCACGATTCGCAGCTATTGGTTGTAGGAATATGGGTTTCCGGTTTTGCACTTGCTGACACACCGTCGTGACAAGTAAAACAATTTCCACGCACTTCATTGTGATCGACCAAGATACTGCGATCGGCCTGATGGCAGGCAAGACAGTTGTCGCTAGTGGGAATGTGACTAGCGGGTTGAGTAATATCGGGCGTTACTACAATCGATGTAACCGGATTAAAGACATATTGGATTGCTTGTAGCGAACTACTGCGCCACAAACTATATTCACGCACGTTATTTTGAGTACTCGTCTGCGTCCAATAAATCCATGGCGACCGATCTTGACGAAAAATAAAGGCATAATCCTCTATTTCCTGGCCGCTACCCAAACTAACAACGGCTTCTGCTGGTAACCAGCCACCTAACGTGCTGTTCAAAACCATATTGAGACTATTCGCCGTGTTTGTGCTTTCCACCCAGGTAATGGCGTAGTGAGTGCTTTTCGCCGCATAGAGACGAGTTATTGCCGTTTTATCGAGGGGATCATTCAATCTTCGCAGAACCGGAGACCCATGGGTTACCGGGCCAAGCCAAGCCCCTTTTTCACGGCTGATCGAATTAACTGAAATACGACTGGTATCACCTTGAACCTTTTCTTCTACATAGGCAATCACGGGTGAATAGTACATACCGCCGATCTCGATTTCGTCACGTATGAAACGACCGGCTACTGGGGCTAAACCATCGACATATTTCAAGACCATCCACTGGCCTAGAAACTGGCTTACATGCAACACGGAATCTCCGTTTTGCGGGTGACGCATTTGTATGAAGACATCTGCCAAGGCCAACGGCACAGATATTTGGGCCTTCACTGCAACGACTTGATCGCTTGACGCTAACATGCCTTTTATCGTTTGAATATCCGTAGGCACCGGTTGCGATTGTTCGTTAACTGTCAAACTCAACACACGTTCCGTGCCAGCGCTGCTTCTTTCAAACCAAACCAGCATAGCACTTGTATTTGAAATCGCGGCGGGTTCTGAAAAAACCGACTGAATCACATCGGGTCGATTGATCACTGTTCTCTTGCGTCCACGTTGCTCAATGACAATATCAATTCCCGTTGGGCTAGGACGTGTCCAGAACAGGGTATCGCTGACATACCAAAGATTGGTTGCCTCTCCGAGCTCCCAAGGGACATTGGAAGATTGTATATCGGACTTAAAATACCACTGCCCTTGAACTTGCCAAGCCGCGTATGTTGTGTTGGTCAAACTATCAGAAAAGAATTCTAGCTCGGTAACGACACCAACATGTTCTGGTGGAAGAAAACTCGTTGTGCTAATTGCGCTGGAAATAGGGTCTACTTGAAATGCTTGTGTACGACTTGTTGATGTGCGCAAATTCCATGCGACTATGTCGCGATCTATTGTTGACGCAACTATCGGTCCTTGCGCTTGTACGTCTACGCCTGTGGCAAAACTTTGTGAGTCTATTTGGGTAGGCACACTCCAATTTACTGATGCTCGAGCACTAAGTAAGCCTGTGTTCCCTGTCGTAACGTATTCAGGAAAGCGTTCGCCACAGGCGGACAAAACACCTATAACTATTGCAACCCACAAGGTAATGTGTCTCAGTATTGCATTCATTACTATTTTCCCGAGTCTCTTTTTGTTTATTGCTGAACTACTTGGTTGTCGTATTTCTTTTTACACGACGAAACCAACTTCAATTTTCATATACCGCCAATTGCAGGCAACCAAGCACCTGTGCCATGACAGTTTTCACAAACATTTGATGCAGGAACATGATTCGCTGGTTTTCCGATAGCTGTCACGCCGTTGTGGCAACTGCTACACGCTCCTAACACTTCTTTGTGATCAACACGAATGACGGGTATCCAGGAAGTTATTGAATGACAAGCAACGCAGTTATCGGTCGTTGCGATATGTGTTGGCGGTAATCCGGGTGTAGGTTCAGGCAACTTGAGCGGTAGCCATGCTTTGGTTGTATGGCAGGCATCGCACTCTTCGCTTATAGATATGTGACTAGCTGGCAAACCGAAAGCTATACTATTGTTATGACAGTCACTGCAAACACCAATAACATAAGAGTGATCCACAAAAGTAACAGGCGACCATATGTCACTGCTGTGGCAAGTTTCACAAACTAAGGTAGAGGGAATATGCGAAGACGATTTTCCAGGCGCTACAAGCCCGCTATGACACGCATAACAAGGTGACAACTTTTCATCGTGATCAATAAAAATAACTGGCACCCATCTATTACTACTGTGACAACTTCCACACGAATTCGAGGAAGGAAAATGCCAAATTTCCTTTCCTGCTGCTAGAATATTGTTGTGACAATCTTCACAGATACCTAGAACTTCATCATGTGACACAGAAACGGATTTATCCGGAAGATGGCAACCAAGGCAGTTTTCGGAGGTTGGCAGATGATTCGACGGTTTTGACATCCCTGGCGTCACAACCATCGACGTTGTTCTATTACTAAAATCCGGTACCGAAACTGCCAAGGTGGTTGTACTATGATATATGTCAAATACAATCGCATTATTTTCTGGTCGTGATGTCTTCCAATAGATGTCTGCTTGATAAACTTGGTTACGTACTCCAATCGGACCCGCGATAGGTTTATTCTGACGAAGTAATACAGCGGGATTTTCCACGATACCGGCTCGATCGTAAGTAGCAATTGTCTCCGGCTGCGACCATAGACCGACAGAGTCGTTATGAACACTTTTCAACTCGCTGGTATTTCCTCGGTTTTCCACCCAAACCAATACATGAATCGGCCCCAGCGATACCCAGTCACCCTCTGTCCCAAAGGCCAGATCGAAATACGTCGAATACTCTGCATTTTGGGCGGACGAATTTGTACTACGCACAAGAGGAATACCATGGGACTGCGGCTCCCAACTACCACCCTTTATTGAGACTGTTTTAACGCTGGTTGTTATCGTATCTACACTGATTAGTTCTTCTATATACGCCAGCACTAAGCTTTCGAAATTGCCGGCTGCTTTGATCGGCCCACGAATGCCTCTATCAGGCATAGGCCCTAGACCAAAAACATATTTAGAGTCACTCCACTGGTTTCCATAGAAATTCGCTTGCGTCACAGAATCACCCAAAACGAAGTCGCTATACTGAACAAAGAAATGTGCTTCAACGCTTGGCGTAGATACGACGGTTTGTGCAAAAACTATTTCCCCAGTTGGGTTATCTTTCCTGCCAATTTCGATCACGGCACCGAAAACGGGTTGACCGTCAACGTTGATAAATGCACTAAAGTTGCGGGCAACGCCTAAGCTGTCAACTTCGACCCAATTCAGCAAAACACTTGTTGGTGAAAATTTCTTAGGCTCAGCAAAAATCGCTTTCGACACACCGTCACGTAGCAAAGTAGAACGAGTACCGACTATATTGCTCGTATAGATTCCAATTCCGGTTGCTGTGGTATTCCACCACACATATTGCCCATCTACCTCCCAACCTTCCTTCGCCAAGCCTAGCGAGACAGGATTTCCACCGGCGGAGACATCATATGACTTTAGTAACTCCCCATTGGAAACCCACAGCGCCGATGTCAAAGACGTAATTGAATTCAACTGAAATCTTGGTAATGTCACCGGCGCTGGCTGTTGTATCGACAGAAAATCGAAGGTTTGGGTTTGCTCGGACGTAAGATCATGTCGGGCAACACGAAACTGTTGGCTATTCGCCAACTGAGGTTCACTATTTCCTTGGTAGAGATTCCAGGCCAGCCAATTTTGTTCACTCGACGCGCCACCGACTACCGGGCCATGCAAATAGCCTGTGCTACCCGCTGGCAGAGTTTCCCCACCGATTCTTTGTGGCGCGCTCCATTCACTCAGACCACGTGAACTTATCTTCGCATCGCCAGGTGATTGAGTGTCGTACGTCGGGATGGTTTCATTCGCACACGCGTAGACCAAAATAAGCAGCACAACCAAGCCGAACGTATTCGTCCTAGTTGCCAATCCATTCCCACATATTGATGTGAATATAATCGCTCGTTTAGACCACGAGATTACAGACACTATGTTTCTCAGTTTTTGTATCATTCATTTTCCCTGAGATTGTTTTGCTATTTTGTAACGTTTTTCGTTTGTATTTATTTTTCTACAGCCCAAAAACAAAAATTTAAAACACTTTATAGACCTCCACCTGTTGCGGGTAACCAGGCACCTGTACCGTGACATCTTTCACAGGAATTTGATGCTGGCACGTGATTCACCGGCTTTCCTGTCGCGACCACGCCATTATGGCAACTGTTACAGGTTCCTATGACTTCTCGATGATCTACACGTATCACAGGAATCCAAGATGTGACTGCATGACATGCGGCGCAATTGCCAGTCGTGGCTATATGCGCTGGTGGCAAGCCGGGTGTGGGTTCGGTTTGTTTGACTGGAATCCAAACATCGGTGTAGTGGCATCCATCGCACTCCTCGATGATGGGAATATGTGTTGGTGACAAACCTTTTGCGATATTGTTGTTGTGACAACTGGAACATACACCGAAGACATCGGCATGATCAACCGTCGCTGCCGGCATCCAAGAAGTGATAAAGTGACACGCCTCGCAGATCATTGTTGTGTTTAGATGCAAAGATCCTTTACCTGGTGCGTCAATTCCATTGTGACAATCAACACAGAAGGACAATAATTGCGAGTGATCAAAAGTAATAATTGGATTCCAATAATTAGTGATGTGACAAGCATCACATACATTAGTGCTAGGTACATGCGAAATCAGTTTTCCCGAAGCCAAAACATCATCGTGACAATCCCCACACATACCCACCACGTCGGCATGCGAAACGAGAATTGATCTGTCTGGAAAGTGACAAGCGGCACAGTTATCAGATGTGGGCAAATGATTAGCCGGTTTCGTTGAGCCGGGCGTGACTACTATGGGGGTGCTAGGAGTTGCGACGAAAGGCGCTGCCAATGTAACCGTGGTAGTACTGTACTTGATATCAAATACAATCGCACTATTTGACGGTTGTGCATGTTTCCAGTAAATATCGGCAACTTGATTGCGGCTAAAAGCAAGTGTTGGGCTCTCGACAAAGCCATTATTGCTATAAGCGACGATTGTTTCAGGACTAGACCATCCAATTGACTTATCGGTGTGCTCACTCTTAAGTTCGCTGGTATTCCCACGATTCTCAACCCACACTAATACATATGAAAGGTTATATGCCAGATCGAGATAGGTAGCGTACTCTGCATTCACTGCTTTCGGATCGATACTACGCACCATCGGCACGCCATGGGCCGTAGGAACTCCCCATTTTCCGAAATTAGAAATCGTTTTAATATTGCTGGTGATCGTATCTGCATTGGTTAGTTCTTCAATATAGGCGAGCACAAATCCAATCGATCCGCCTGCTAACTTAATCGGCCCTCTTATTCCTCTGTCCGGTGTTGGTTCTAAACCGGTTACATAAGAAAAAAACTCCCACTGCGTTCCCGTGTATCGAACAGAGGCAACAGCATCACCTAGCACCGCATCGCTGTATTGCACAAAAAAATCCGCTCTAATCATAGGTGTCGAAACAAAGGTTTGCATCGAAGCTATATCGCTGTTTGCAATCTTGGGATTTCGAATCTCCTGCACGCTGCCAAAAGGCTGAGCGCTACTACCGTCAATCGCTACGCCAAAGAAACGCCTAACACCAAAATCATCGACCTCCATCCAATTCAACAACACCGTCGTTGCTGAAAATCGTTTCGGTGTTGCAAACATTGCCTGCGCGGCACCGGCACGCACCAAACGATCACGAATACCGGCTTCTTTATTGGTATAGATTTCAATGCCGGTGCTTGTCTTCGTCCACCAAACATATTGTCCATCGACATCCCAAGCTTCTTGTGCGAGCCCCAATGGCGTAGGATTTCCCGCAACGGAAATATCGCGCATCATGAACAACACGCCATTAAAAATCCACAAAGCAGAGGTCAAGTTAGTAACAGGATCGAAACGAAGTTGTGGTAGCGTGGTCTGCGTAGAATGTTGCGCGGGAAGAAATTCGTAGGTTCGTGTTTGCGCGGTAATTCGATCAAATTGTACTGTGGTGATACGTTGGCTGAACGCTGCGAGTGGATCATCGCTGCCTTGATAGAGGTTCCAGGCCAGCAAGTCATAGCCGTCCGCAGCACTGCTCACCACTGGGCCTTGCAGATACCCAGCATTGCCCGCGGATAGCGTGTCACCACCTACCTGGTGTGGCGCGCTCCATTCACTCAGGCCGCGTGATACGAGTTGTGTATCGTTTGACAAACGGGATTTTTGCGAGGGAATAGTCTCCCCCGTGCACGCAACCATAATGCCCGCAAAACCCATCAGCACGATGATGCCAAATGTGATCGTCCTAATCACAGGTTCTCCCCCAAACCATAGGTGTGATGAAGGTGCTAATCTGCTGCGGTGTGTATTTTTATGTATTCTTCGTCATACTTAGTCAGCGAACAGTTACGACGCAAAATCTAATTCGGAATATGTGTTTACCCGTGTAAACCGCGATTTTCCATTTGGTTTTGTCTTGCTCGCGTTTGCTAGCTAACTCATGCAAAAGATTTCTAATTTTTAAATTTAGATTAATTATGAGTACAACATACTGATTGGAGGGACTGAACCCAAAATGAAAATAGTGATTACTTCGCTCGGAATTCAAAGCGCTTGACTTATCATTTCAGGATTGCGAGCATTGACGTGGGATTATTTCCCGCTCATTAAACGGAGAACAACCATGGCTGTGGTTAATTCAAATAAGAATATGCTTATCCTCTTGTGCCTCTGCATTAGTCTTTCCGCCTGCGGCCTGGGAAAACAAGGCCCCCTGGCGACCGAAGAAGACACGCCTGCAGAAGAAACACCGTTTCCAGATTCGTATTCCTTAATGGTCAACGAACAAAACGAGATGGTGTTGCATACCAATCAGGAAGAAATGCCTGAGAATACCCAACACGTTTCGCTACCTAAATATAGGGAACCCACCGCTGCCAAGAAGTTATTAATGGGTTCTGGCGCCTGGTTGAGCATGCCTGAGCAACAAACCTATCAAACGCTACTACCCCAGCCCGAACTTTTTTGCGCGCCGATCGACAATACGGACTATGCGACAGCCGTCGAGCAATTAGGCGGTTTTCACAAAACCATACATATCGGAATCGAACCGGACGCCAGCACGCCGCGTTTTCTCGATGGTATTGAAAAACCGTATTATGGCATCGGCCTGGGAGGAGGCTTGGCCACTGCAAGCCCAATGGCCGATGGTAGCGAAGCTGCACAAGTCTCGATACAACGACCCAATCGCGTGGCCCGTTTTCAAAATACCGGATTTTATTTATCCGATATCTATGGTTTGATCGCGGTGTTGTTCGATGACAAATCGCAGATCAAGGTGTCCTGTGCTGTACCACTACCGGGTAATGCGGTCAATTTTCTGGTCAACCAGGATTCTTTAATCGTCTTAGTACGCAGCAGTAATAGCCGACACACTGGGCTATTGCAATTCAAGACCGATGGCCAACTGGGTCTGACCTTCCACGATGCCTTGTTTTTTGAGAACACACGCTTGCTCGACGCCAGGCTGTTTAATGAAACACTAGCACTTTATGTCGCGGAAGAAGAACCCTACGATCGGCCGGTGATCAGCCCACAAGCCGATTTCATGCCGATATATATTCCACCGGTGAAGACACTCAATCACCAGCTCAAGGTTATCGACACCAGCTCTGGACTGGAATTAAAACACACCGAAGTATTTGCGCTAGAAGAGACTCCACCGGATTTTGCCGGACCGGAAGACAGCTGGTATTCAAACTACAATACCTTTCTCAGCGCCAGCGGCCAATATCTCATCGTCAGCGAACGCAAGACGCACCGCTATATCTCGCACTATGAAACACGCAAGCACAGTCGTTGTCAGGAATGGACATCACGCGAAGTGTCTTACCGCTACTGCAGAACGATTTGGAAACAGGTGGAAAACCCCGACTATGTACCACCAGGCGCCTCAGGCACGGTGGTCTGTACCGGTTCACTACTCGACTGTATTAAACAACGTGGCCCACAATTGAGTCGCTATATCAATGTTGCCGATGGCCAGGAGTGTCGCGACGGAACCTATACCACAAGTTCGTGCAGCCGCTATAACTACGAAACCTATCAAGTACCGATCTTCGCCAATGCGGAGTATACCCATTTCAATATCTACCGTTTCGTGAACGGCGAGTTTATAAAACTCGATGATCAACTGGGCGTCCTGAAAGACAATGAATTACTCAGCAGCAACGCGCCATTGCAAATCGAAGGGCATGTGCAAAAACACGATCACCTGAAATTTATTGGTGATCAGTTATACGCGGTGAGCCACGCTAACGGCGGCAAATCACACTTTCTGAATACGTTTTCCGTGGTTGGCAACTCAGCCATACACGTCGACAAACAATTGCTAATGACGACGCCTGGTTATGCCAGTATCGCGACGTATTTTACGCCGGATAAAATTTATGTCAGCGAAAGCAGTTATCAATACAGCAGTACCTTGCAATGGAGCAATATGCAACTGGTTTCCATTAGCAATCCGATTAAACCAAGTAAAACCGGCACCACCCGCGTGCCCACGCAATTCGATCAACTGTTTTTTGGCCAGGACACGCTCATAGGCGTAGGGCGAGTGACGTTAAATGATGAGGATGCCAACTTCGACATGACGCTGGGCAGTGTTACCAGTCTGGCCAGCGACGGGAATGAAATCGGCAGCGTGTTACTAGGTAGCGATTATCAGTTTTACAATCACAGCGTAACAGGCGACGACCAGGTGCTGGAACTCGACAGCGCACTCAATCGATTAATACTTCCCTATCACGTACAACATCCTATCGCCAACCTCACTGCGGCGCCGGCCTTGAATCGTCTGAGTATGATCGACTTTGACATGACAGGCCCAAAGGAAGAAGTCACCTTCGAACTTCCTGCGCAACCCAATCGCACGCTGAGCATCGCCAGCGATCTCGCTTTCTCATTCAGCGATGCCTTTATTCATAGCCTGACCAAGGGTGAGAATTGGCAAAAAAACGCGGTCTTTGATGGCGAAGTTCCCGCTTCGATCTATTATTCGCGCACGGTGGAGCAGCAAATACAAAAGTTTGTCCGCGCTGATCAATTTGTCTTTAAGCTGGTCGACGCGGCAGATGGCGCGACAGGTAACATACTGGATAGTCTGTCGATACAGCGTGCCTCAAGTCAGTTCTGCGTTAACGAGCAAGTGTATTTCGATAAGAACCGCATCCTGGTTGTACAGGAAAAACCGGGCGTGTATTTATCCTATCAGGATTGTGAAACCGAAGTCGCTGACAGACAGCTATTGCTTACCGGCTATCGTATCGCCGATAACAAACTCAGCTTGATCGAGTCGCAGAAAGAGTTACAGGACTTGTATCAATTGATCGGTTGGGATTTGCAGTGTGTGCTTGACATAAACAACCGCGAAGGAAAAGAGTTGCAAGAACCACCTGCCGACATGAGCTCAGTCAGTTGTTACCCCCGGCAGGAATACGACACGCTGATGAACAGCGCTATTTGATTTCACGCACCGCGCGAAAACCGATAGAAGGACTGTGACTGGCAATCGTCGCCGCCATGCGATCGGTAACGCGCGCCGCTGCGGGGCCTTCGTGCCACGACCCTCCGCGTAACACACGATTGCTCGACTGACAGTTGCGTGTCCACTCACGAGCGTCCTCAGGGGCGCCTTCGTAACTGGGGTGATAACAATCCCCCACCCATTCGCGCGCATTACCACTCATGTCGTATAGACCAAAGGCATTTGGTTTTTTCTTGGCGACTGCTTGTGGTGAAGTCAATTGACCAGTGGAATACCAGGCAACTGAACCAGCGATATTGTCACCACAAAAATCATTATTCTGAGCGGCACGACAGGCATATTCCCATTCCGCCTCGGTAGGTAGACGGTATACGCCCTTGTCCTCGGCAGGTTTGTGTTTATTCAACCAATGCAAAAACGTACGCGCATCATTCCATGACACATACACCACCGGCCCCTGATCGCCGTGCTTATTGGCATTGATAAAATCGTCGTCGACGATTTTGATATTGCTGGACTCAAGGATATAGCGCTTGAACTGGGCCAGCGTAACTTCCGTCGACATCATTTGAAAACTATCGACCTTGACCGTATGCTGCGGCATTTCATCAAACTGCGCATCGACTCTTTGAGACGATGCTCCCATCTTGTACTCACCTGCGGGTATGCTAACAAAGTCCATGCCTAAAAAGTTAACGTAATGATCCGCACTCCACACCGTTGTCGACAAACTGCTCATGATAAAGGCAACAGACGACACGGCGGCGATTTTGAATTTTTTTGCTGAGATCAACATACGCTTTGCCCTCATGGCTTGCTCGCCGCAATGCGAAAACCATTACCGTAATACCAATTGCCCGGTTCACCGGCTAGACGATATGTGCTGCGCGAAAAGTCTGCGGCAAAACGCCACGAACCACCACGCAGTACACGCGCAGCGACGGTCTCGCTCTTGATCGGCACGCCGCGACGATATTTCGCACCGGCGTCATAACGCAAACGTTCAACCGTCAACGCGGCCTCGGTCTTGCTTAGTTTTCCTTTTTTTGCCAGTGTTTCCACCTGCGCGATATCTTGCTGTAACACCACGTCCTCGTCCGGGCTGAGACTATTCCACGCACTACCATCAAGGGGCGCGCCAACATAGTTATCGTGATACACATCTTCCACCCATTGCCAGATACTGCCTGACATATCATACAAGCCCCAGGCATTGGCAGCCTTGGTTGCCACATCGTGTTGATGTTCAGATTCCTTACGGTTTACCCAACCGACATCGAACACATTATCACTACCGCAATAAGTCTGTTTCTTTCCGGCGCGACAGGCATATTCCCATTCCGCTTCGGAAGGCATGCGATAGACCAGCGGATCATTGGCCGGTTTGTTTTTATTCATCCAACGGATAAAATCCTGCGCCTCGTGCCATGACACTTGCACGACGGGCGCATTGTCACCAAACGAATTGAGTCGTTGAAATTCTTCGGTATACAGTCCCCAATCGTCTTTACTGTCCACCTCACCGATGGCCTTTAGGTAACGCACATATTGTCCAGCAGTGACCGGCGTTGTCGCCATTTTGAAAGTACTTACGGAGACTTTGTGACGAGGGGTTTCGTTTTCGTTGGCGGTTTTATCAAAGGCGCCGCACCCGGGATCGACAGTCGGCAAGCCGAGAAAAACGCGCTTGCGATTTTCCTTGCGCATGCCTTCGGTCATTTTGCATGAACCCATTTGGAAATTTCCCGCCGGAATATCCACCAGTTTCATGCCCATGAAATTGGTAAACTCAGCGGCCGACAAGATTGGAGTAACTGCGAATAACAGTAACAACAACGACAAACGACTTTTATTCAGGACACGCATATTAACCCCATTCATTCTTGTGCGCGTTTGTATCAATTACCGATCAGGAGAACCAGCGCAAAAAGGCCGCGGCACTCAGTGCCACCACGCCGAATAACGTGAGCGTTTTCCAGGCACGACGCCGCGAACCATCGGCCCAGGCATGCGCCGAAATTACATAAAACAACGCGAGAATTCCACCAGACGTCGCGCAAAACAATTTAATAATGAACGCGACTTGTGCAGTCGCGTGCAGGTCTGGTGTTTCACCATAAAAATAAAAACTAATAGCGCCAAAACTAATACCACTTGCCGCCTGTGCGCCCCAGCCGATTAAAACCAGCCACGCCAGCTTTCTTTGCGCACCTTGTTTTTCTGCGGCCAGATATAGGGTGGCCAAAGCACCGCCGACGACGGCCATCGCACCGAAGTTATGGACAAGTTGCGTCAGTGCGTAAAACAGGTTTTCCCACTGCATCGGCTATTGCTGCGTCACCATAATACAGGTGGACTGGCCGATGGGCGCATGCGCCTTGTTGACCACTTTTAGACAGATCGAATGCTCACCCGGCGGCAAAGGGTCGAGCGTAAACGTTGCCTTTTTGCGGCGCAGAATACCCGCCTCTTTGTGATTCACATAGATATGCGAGTGATCGCCACCGGGATCGGGTTTGATTTCGTATTTAACCGGAATAGACGCACCCGTGGAAAGCACGGCACCATCGGATGGGGTGAGAATTTTCAAATTCGGATCGGCTAACGCCGACGACATAGTGGTCGCCAAAATAATGGCAGACACCAACAAACTCAATGGGAAACCAATTCGGCCCATGCTTCTCCCCCCTCAGAAGTAGCGGAAATGTATAACATAGGGGAGTATTCGAGGCAAGGCAGCGCCCCTGCCCGCCGTAAAAATTACGCTATTTTATGGCTTTTAGATCAATCGCATCGAAACTGGTGACTTGTTGATGGGCAGCATTGGCGTCCACACTCGCATCGCGCACAAACCAGATGGTATGCATACCCGCCTCCCGTGCCGCATCCAGTTCTTCACGGATATCAGACAAGAATACGATTTCATCCGCGGGTAACCCGAGTTGACTGACGATGGTTTGATAGGCCGGGACTTCACGCTTGCTGCCAATATTGGTGTCGAAATAGCCGCTAAATAAGGGCGTCAAGTCGCCCGCATCACTAAAACCAAATAATAGTTTCTGCGCAAATACCGAACCAGAAGAAAACACATACAGGGCTAAACCCTGCTGGTGCCACTGGCGCAAGGCGCGCACGCTATCGTCGTAGATATGTCCAGTAAAACTCCCAGTACGATAACCATCTTCCCAGATCATGCCCTGTATGGCTTTTAATGGCGTGATTTTTTTGTCTTCCGCAATCCACTGTTTGAACTGAGCTATCACCTCGGCCACACTCAACTCCGCCTGCCCGGTAATGGTGCGCACCTCATCGAGCAAGGCCTGAACTTCTGGTTTTTGCGCATTGGCTTCGACATAGGTCTGAATATGCTCGCGGGCATAAGGGAAGAGCACTTCATGTACAAACGAAATCGATGAAGTCGTGCCCTCGATGTCGGTGACTATGGCTTTTATTGTCATCATGCTCCCCTGGAATAGATGTCGATTATCGATCTGGCGAAATTATAAGACCCTCACCGGAAAAAGAAAGCCATCCTTTGTTGTTCTCTATTGCAACAAGGCAGACAAACCCGGCTGCCCCTGTATCCAGCGCGTATGCACATCAAGATAGACATCGTGATACAAGCTATCGACATCTTGCGCCGACATAAACTTATTGGAGAATCCCTGACACACCGGATCAAATACCAGCTCAGCGGTCTTGATAAACTGCGCCATCAGGCTACGCGCGTCTTCATCGCCGACCGAGATGCGTATCGTGGTCAGACTAATACCCGCCTGTTTCAGCTTCTCTGCACTCATCTCTGAGTGACTGGTAAGCGCCGGACACAAGGCCATGGTATTCGGCTGACCGAGTGAGACCATGTGCGAGAAACTCGGCTCAAGACAATCGAAGAAACGGGTAAAGGCGGCGCGATCAATACTCGCGTCATTGATATCTATCGTGAACAAAGGCGCAGGCAGTCCCAGGCGCATATTCTGTTCGCGCAGCTTGGCGTTTTCATTACTGGGCAAGGCATTGCAATTGACCTTGATACTGGGATGCGAATCAAAGAAACGCGCCAGGGCAATCGTGTTTATCGTCTTGCGCATCATGCGTAATTCCAGGGTGCGCGAACCGTTAATTACCTCGAAGGCCTTTTCCGAATCGAGAAACGCTCCTTTGACGTAATACACATTCCAGAACAAGGTATCGTTCCATTGATATACGCGCTCCACGCCTTTGGCGTCTTTACACTTCACGCTTTCATTCTTGGGAATAAACATTTTTTCATTCGGACCGATGACCACACCGGCAGTGGTTACACCGGTACCGGCGATGTCTTTGGTATAACTATGAATCAGAAAATCCGGGCGTTCGAGGCGATTGTCGCGTAACAAGGGTTGATACAAAAATGGCGTCGCCACCGTGGTATCGAGTAATACAGTCAAATCTTCCTGATGGGCGTGCGCGCATATACCTGCGACATCGAGTAGATAGCCGTGGGGATTACACGGCGACTCCAGGTAGACATAGATGTTGCGTCCTTCCTTGAGGCGTTGTGCGTAAAGTTTGCGTGCCTCTGCAAGCGACTGTTTAAACGCATCGACTTCGTAACCATCGAACCAGTGGATTGCAATATCGAGATTACTCGGTTTGCCAAACCAGTCGGCGAGTAATTGATACGTGCCGCCATACACATTGCGCGAACATACGATAATGTCTTGATAGCCGAGTACATGACTCAATACCGCATCGATCGCCGCCATGCCGGAGTTAAAATTCCAGGCCATGTATTCGGTGGCATAAGGACCGCACTCCAGATCGACAATATGGTTGGCGAGACTAATAGAAGTCGGATTGAGCAAACGGGAATACACTTCGAGCAACGGTTCTTTGCCCTGAAAGGCATCGTCTATCCACTCGGTACAGGCGTATAAATAGGTGGCGGTGCGGGTAATAACTGGCGTTGCCGAAAAGATCGCCGAGACATTATCGAATATCGGATACGGCCCTTTGGCTATACGCGAGGATTGTTCAGGAACAACGGATTGATAAGTACGACGAAACGGGTTTTGTAGACTGTCGAGCAACTTTGCTAATTGAAAACATAAAAACTTTTTGGCATTAAACCAGGCAATGCGATCACGTCGATCGAGAGTGCTCATTTCCTTGATCGACGACTCCCACAACTGATGCAGATTGACATTAGCGTGATAGATATTCACCGCCAATTGATATAAAGCCTGACCGGTTTGCGAGGCCGGATCGATCGAAAAATGCGCCAGCTGTTCCCGCGCCAGACCATCGATATCAGTCGCCGTCGTCGTCTTACGACGCGGACTCAGACTGCGCGCAATCGCCAGAGATGCCGAATCTTTCCCATTGACCGTAGAGTTTTTCGCCATAAATCATTCCTTCGACGCCAAAAAATACCAAGTCTGCGCATCATCGTACAAGAAATTTGGGACTGGGGACAGACGGCACCGTGCCCAGACGCTATAATGCACGGACGGCAGTAACAAATAAAGATATCATCGAGCATAACGATATAGAGTCAGTAGACAAAACCCTGCCAAAAACCATGCCACAGGATAGACGGCATCAATGACCATAAAGGGATGCGGCGAATGTACGCCACGAAAATGTTATTCGACACTAACACGACTACTGGAAAGCCTACAGGTAAACACTTCACGGGTGTTTGGCGAATAATACTCGCGCTGCTGATACTCAGTGCATGCAGCGGCAACGAGCCTGTCCTTTTCTTCACCTCTGAACAATTATCACTGACACTAACAACCGAAGACATCCAGGAAGCCGAGATCAAAAAAGACCTCATCGGCAACCACTACGTCAGACTGCATTTAACACCTATAGCGCAACAACAAGTCAGCGAATTCACCGAAAAACTCATCGGCAAAAAAGTCAGCATCGCGTATGGTGATAAAAAGTTGTACCAGAATATACCGTTGATAAACGAGATGGCGATGATGCATATAGCGGTGCCGGCCCAAGATGAAACCGAAGCGCAGTCCATTGCGGATCGGTTTCGCTAGCGGGTAATCTCATACCTCAACTCCAGTCAACCACCCCAGAAAACTTACCCAGGCATCCTGATCCCATTGGTCGAGTTCATAGAGTGGATTTTGTGCCAACACTTTGAGTGCACCGCTGTTATTGTGTTTTTTAAAATGATCTACCATAGGTTTGGTGATGCGACATTTTAGTTGCGTCCATCCCTTTTTCGCATTGTTAGGTGCGGTATGTGAACGGTCATCCCATAATGCATTCCACATCCGAAATGTGTTGTACATCATCGCCGCTTCGATCGGTTTCAAATCAGCCGCATTAGTATTTCTGTTCTCTGACCGATTGCCACGGTGACTTTCCTTGAAGTGCGCTGAGATTTCTTCGAATGTTGCGTATTGACTGACCTTTGGTTTCCAGTGCACATGAAAATAGCCATATGCCGGTCTCTTTCCTGGCTCGATCGCACGTATGGTCCAACCGATTTCATGTGACGTGAGCTTGCCACTGCGATTTGTGGTCGCGGTATCATAGAATCGTGCAATATGTAGCTTAGCGTTTGGATCTTTGCTTAAGCGTTGAAATTCGTTGTATCCCATCATGGTTATGCCCCTCTCGCAATGTTGTTGATGGGAAGCAATATAGCGGATAGTTATATGCAAGGATGTGTTGTTTTTAACAATCGACCAGGTGTAACACCAGCACTTTCTCCTGCCTAAAAAAGTTTGTTATTCAGCTCATCCGCCCCATGAAATATCAGTTTGGGCGCTTTTGCGATTCCATTAATGCAAACAACACTTCTTATATTTCTTGCCGCTACCACAGGGACAGGGATCGTTGCGGCCGACGTGTCCAGCGGCGCGTTTTACCGGTTGGCGTGTAGGCATGAACTCATCTCGTCGATTGAGCCAGTAACGATGTATCTCTTGCGCGCATGGACTAATTTGTTTTTTTAGGTTCTCGGACTTTTCTTCCTCTAATTCATGACCACTCCAACCACCTTCTTCACAAAAAGCCAGAATCGGAATTAGCATTAAATCGATTTGTTCACCACCTTTACGCCATTCTTCAGTCGCTAACTTCATGCCCCGTAGATAACCTTCGCACCATTCGTCGACAATTAAATAGGTTTTGCCCTTCGATTCTCTTTCGTAAAAAATCGGTTCGTATTCTTCCGGGTAGTTCATAAGCACATGCGAGATGCTGTTCATGTGACGGAAGAGCAAGGACATCATGTTGTTCACTTCCTTCTCGTCTTTCCACGCGGGAGGATAATCGCCCCACATGTCTTCCATCCACTTAGAGGGTGGTATAGAAATTGGTCCGCTAACGATTGCGGTTAAATAACCATCCAGTTGCGGAAAAACCATGATGCCTACGTCTTTGTCCTCTGGCTCATCATCTTCATCAAAGCGGTCCAGGAGAAAGGCTTCCAGAAAGTCCATTTCTTCATCGTTGAGGAATTCGTTCAGGTTTTTCACTTTACACCTCTTGTTGTTGTAATTGACGCTATCACTGGTCTATTTTTCCATTGTTGTTTTGATCTATCAACGGCGGCAAAAACCACCACAATATCAATGCCGTTACCACCAGCGCCAATTGCCCCAGCGCCATCCACTCCACATGTATTTGTAACAAGGGTATCGCGAGGCTGGCAATCGCCGCGTTACCCATCATTTGTACAAAGCCTTGCGCCGCCGATGCCGCGCCGCGATTTTTCGGGAAACAGTCTAGTGACAACACCGTCATTGCCGGCGTGGCGATGCCCATGCCGAAGGTATAAAGCATTAGCGGCAGAATAGTCGTCAATAATTGCGGCGACAACAGCAAGGCCTGTGCAACGTTTAAAACCGTTCCCAGCGTTATCAATATCAAAGCCAAACCCACGGTACGCTGCGCATGCCAGCGATGGGCAAGATTTCCGCTCAACCATGCCCCCACAATCATTCCACCAACCATAGACGAGAACATAATGCCGAAGTCGTGCACATCGGTTTTCAGGAAATCGAAAATGACCGTAGGCGCACCGGCGATATACATAAACATGCCGCCAAAATTACAGGCGACGATAAACACCAGCGATTGAAAACGTCGGTGCACCAGGGTATTGCCGTAAACACGTAACACGTTGAGCGGATGAAATGACTGGCGCATAGATAGCGGTAAAGTTTCCGGCACGCGTAGCGACACCACCAAAAAAACCAAGGCGCTGTATATCGCCAGAAAATAAAACACACTGCGCCATCCAAAGGCCTCGTGTAGCGCACCGCCGACGATCGGCGCGACTGCCGGGGCAATCGCAAACATCATCATCACGCGAGACATCGCGCGCTGTGCGTCCTGGGGATTATAGACGTCGCGTATCATGGTGCGCCCGGCAGCCAAACCACCCCCGGCGGCAACACCCTGCAATAATCGAAAGAATAAAAAACTGGTGTAGTCGGTGGCCAGGGCGCAACCTATCGATGCCAGCAAATACAGAAACAACGTCGCCAACACCACCGTACGTCTTCCCAAACGATCCGACAACGGCCCCCAGAATAGCGTCGATATCGCAAACGCCGCCAGGTAAAAGGCGAGACTCTGCGAGAGTATCCCACGACTAATCCCGTATTCCGCCTCAATCGCAGGAAAGGACGGCAGATAGGTGTCGATGGTAAACGGACCGATCATGGTCAGCAGCGCGACAATGAGGGTCAGGTGTTTGGGTGGGTTCACCGTTTGGTTGTTTTGCACAGACGTATCCATAGGCGCGACAGACTGCCACATTATACTACGTCCGTAGTCAACTTAGGGCTTGGTTACCAGTCTTTGCAAAATCCGCTGGAACTCATCGACACTCATGTCCACGTATTCGACCACACGGCCATAAAGCATCGCCGTTGGTACGTTGCGGTCGCCGAGTTCTTTTTGGGTGTTATGCAAACAATAGAGTATTACCCGCTCTTTGCGGTTGAGACCGTCGCGGACATCGGGGAGGTTTTCGAGGAGTGTTTTGTAATCCATAAATAAAAAAATCGGGGGGCCGAACTCAGCCCCCCGATAACACATTAGTCGTCAGCGTTACCTGTTTGCAGGCGCACCACCGAGGTCGCATTCTCACGTATCGCTCTTCTACTAAAATGCATGGGCTTATACTGCCAGGTCGCGTATAGCTCCAACTGATCCGCAAAATGTGGGCTATACGGGTTACCACTTTGTCCAGGGGCAACGACATTCATACCGTATAACTCATCGCGACGTCCCAGGTGGACAATCTGATTGTAGGTACCGCGGTTCACCCAAGGAATTTGCGGAACCACGACTGCGCCAAGTTGCGTCCACTCAATATACGCGGCCGCTTGTAACCAATCGGCAGGAGAGCTAGAGGCGTGTTGACTTGTCAGCGCGCCAATAGTCTCATAAAGACTGCTCAACAATAAGTCGCCTACCGGGATGCCACCAGTGTAATCATATAGCAATGGGTTGGCAGGACTTTCATTTAGCAAGCGCCAGCTAAGATTGGAAACCAAACTCATTTCAAACAAGGTGTCGCCTAACTCGTCTTTGAACACGTTCTCGGTAAAACGCGTTATCCACTGATTGAAAATAGCAATCGACGGATCATCGTAGCGTCCATCAAAATTTAAATCGAATTGCAAACCATTCCAGTTTGCCAACAAACCAAGAACCCCAAGAATCACTGGGTCGTCCGACGTTGCAATACGCGTTAACATCGGTGCCAACAAAGTCGCAACAGGAACAACCCGGGATGCATTTGACGGCGTCTGTGTCGTCAAACCAGCAAGACGATTGATATCCGCTAAGGTTTCCACTGTCATACTGTGTGGCTGTTGTTTTTTCATCAGCTCCGAAAGCACGCTGACTCTATGTACCGGGCCCCAGCTGCCCAGGCCGTTAACCGAATTCGTCCAGTCAGCGCTTGGTCGATTATTCCAATTGACTATCCAGCCCTGGGCAGGATTTTTCACATGCGGCATGTCTTCCCATGCAACAAATCCTTGCCATTCATGTTGACCATCACCAGGACGTGGAAACCAGTACTTATCATTCGGTGATTTAATCGGAATCAAACCTAAATGCCAGTAAGCAATATTGCCTTTTCTATCCGCATACAACATATTGAAGTTCGGCACCCAACGGGACATTGCCGCGTCGACGCCTTCGATACCTTCAGCGGTTTGCATTTCCTGCAAGGCTTCAGCACTCTGCAATTCCAGGCCATAGCCGGAACGCTTTAGCACATAGGCCACGCCATCCGCTTGCGCGACCGCGTTTCCGTGATGATTGCTGCATAGCGGCACGACCACCGGATCGCTACCGCGAACATTGATAACTTCCGCCTGGCACTGGAGCGAAGTGGCGGGATCAACATAGATATCGGTGGTATCCGACATACCGGAAGTAAACGACCAGGCAAAATCTCTAGTAACCCCAATTGCCACACCGGGCAACCCGGGAAAAGAAATTCCATTCACGTTCAAGTCGCCATAATGCAGACTGGACTCGACTGAGATTTGCGGTACGGAGTAACCCATTTGCGGACCGCCTAACAACAAAGGCTTTCCATCGGCACTATACTCTGGTCCGACAACAATGGCATTGGAAGCACCCCGGCCCTTTACGCCGAGCTTCTCCATATTGTCATGCCAGCCTTTGTGTAGATTCTTCCATTTTTTACCGGCCTTCTTACTATGGTGCCCTTCATCATCGGACGGCATAGTCGCCGGTGGACTTGATTCGTCTTGCGTTGAGGAGATAGTGGTAACAGAGTCGCCGTCGTTCAACCAATGTGTATCGGCGAATATCGCGTTACCTGCTATCGGGCCATGCTTGGCCAGAAGCTCACCGTAGACTTCTGCATTTTCAAATTCCTCTAATCCATCAGATTGCCCGAACTGCCCAAAAATCAACTGTACTACGGCGACGCTATCTTCAGGACGCCAGGGCGCGGGAGTCAAACCTTGGGCGACATACTCGATCGGCAACATACCCTCATTCTGAGCCTTCTGTATCCAGGCATTAACACCATCGCTAAAAGCGTTATATTGCACACGCGTGGCTTCGTTAACATTGGCTAACATCTCGCTGCGTTTTGAATCCGGACCGAAGTAAATGCGCGCAAACGTATCACCTTCAATACTTCCTGGCCCCATCAATTCCGCCATTCGACCGCCGGCAGTACGACGCATTAAATCCGCCTGCCACAAACGATCCTCTGCTTGCGCATAGCCCGCGCCATACCAAAGAGCATATGCTGAATCGGCAAAAACATGTGGCACACCATATTCGTCACGAACAATCTTGACATCGGTATCATCGTCCGCAAAGACGGCGACAGGTTGGATAAGAAAGCCGCACAATAAAGCTGTGACTTTAAACAAGCCGTGACCTCTTCCACGAATCTGCATCTATCTTCTCCTTGATTTTCGGGTTTGGTTTATTGGATTTGTAAAGACATCTAAGAGTATAGCTGATCTATTAATTTCGGGGCATACGAAATTTTTCAAATGATAGCTGTATTCTGTACCAACAATGAATAGGCTGTTATGCCTATAGTGAAAATCAACAAATAGTGCAGAGTGTGATGCGGGATGAATGGCTTGCTGGACGACTTATTACTGCGCCCGCTTGACGCGAATTTTTGAACCCGCCACATCTTTCCCATTCAAATTCTTAGTTGCGGCCTTGGCCTCGCCGGGGCTGGGCATTTCGACAAAGGCGAAGCCTTTTGAGGCGCCTGTTTCTTTGTCCATAACCAGATTGCAGTACTGGACGGTGCCAAAGGCTTCAAACATCGTCTTAATTTCCGACTCTGTGGTAGAACGGGATAGGTTGCGTACGAGGAGTTTCATAGTTCCACCATGTATGGGTTTAGTCTAAGGGAAGCTGTAGGTGTGTTGGTGTCCCAAGCACAGGGAAGTTAGCAGGATTTATCGAGAAAAGATATCCGAGCGCACAAAAAAAGATAGTCATAATGCGCCCATTGGGGAAATTGCATAAACTAGTCGTGTCAATACGCTGCGGAGCTGGCAAACAAATGAAGAGTATTCAATTCGACCGATACGGCTCTCCCGACTATTTGCGCTTTGTTGAGAAGGCGATACCCTCGCCGAAGCCCGACGAAGTGCTGGTTAAAATCTGCGCCTCCTCGATTAACTCCTGGGACTGGGAATTATTGCATGCCAGACCCTTCGCCAATCGCGTGATGTTTGGCTTGTTCAAGCCGACTCGCTTAAAGACGCTAGGAATAGATATTGCCGGGTGTGTCGAAAAAACCGGTAGCGAGGTGAAGAAGTTTAAGGTCGGCGACAAGGTATACGGTGATCTTTCTGCCTGTGGTATGGGAGGATACGCTGAGTATGTCGCTGCGCCTGAATCTGCGCTTGCACACATGCCGGAGAACATCAGCTTTGAACAGGCCGCCTCAGTTCCACAAGCTGCGTTGATGTCGCTCCAGGGTTTACAACAGGCAGGTATTCGCGATGGACAGCATGTATTGATAAACGGCGCATCGGGTGGCTCCGGCACCTTTGCGATACAGATCGCTAAAACGTTTGACGTAGAGATTACCGGTGTGTGTAGCGGCGCAAAAATGGATTTTGTACGCTCGCTAGGCGTTGACCATGTCATCGACTACCAGACGCAAGACTACACCCGAAGTGGGCAACAATACGATGTCATCATCGATGCCCAGGCGCATCATGGCTTACGTAAATGCAAACGTGCGCTGTCGCCCGGCGGTAGTTATGTTGCACATGGTGGGGCTAGCGGAATTATCGCAAAGCTCATACTTTTTGGTCCTTTGTTATCGCGTATAGACAACAAAAAAGTTGCCATACTTTTTCACAAGGCCAACAAAGGCCTGGATGAGATTGGCGAGTTGCTTGCCAGAGGCAAGATCACGCCTGTAATCGATCAAGTGTTTCCATTCGATAAAACAATTGATGCGTTACGCTATTATGGTGATGGTCTGGCGAAAGGTAAGGTAGTTATTTCGATGGAATGAGTCGTTGTAAATATTTTTCAACCGGTGATGAAATACTTTCACCGTTCAGAATAGGATATTCGCTATTAAGCGCTTTTTCCCATCTTACCCACATAGAATATAGCGTTGATATGTCGCGGCGTTTGATACATGTTAGGCAGCATCAAACGACAATACTATGAGAGGAAATCCATGTTAAACCCTAACCAGGCCGCGCCAGACTTTAGCTGCGCCAATCAGAACGACACTACTGTTAAACTCTGTGATTTTGCGGGCAAAAAAACCGTTGTACTCTATTTCTATCCCAAAGACGATACACCGGGTTGCACCATCGAAGCAAACCAGTTCACCGCACTCGCCAGCGAATTCGCCGCTATTGATACCGTGATACTCGGCGTCAGTAAAGACGACTGCGCCAGCCACAGAGCATTTATCGACAAATACGGACTGGAAGTGGATTTACTCGCCGACACCGATGGTGAGTTATGCGCAGCCTACGGCGTGTGGCAGGAAAAAGAAAAGAACGGCGAAAAGAAAATGGGTATCGTACGTTCAACCTTCGTCATCGATCAAAGCGGGCAAATTATTCGTGCAGAATACGGCGTTACCGCCGATGGTCATGCGCAGGAGATATTGGGGTGGTTGAAGGCAAGGGAAGCGGCGAGTGCATAGGTAAAACTTTTTTCGTATTGCATGTCGCGAACGACTTAGGCGTTGATCGGCTCCGCATTATAAGGGGATGCGGGGTCGATCTCGAATTACATAATTCTGCAACATTTCTCTGTTTGTGACTTTAGACCAGTACCCGCCAAGATATCGAACTCAACGTTTATACCGCATATCATAGGTCCCAATTTGGGTACTGTCGGTCCCTTTTTGGGTCTTTTCGAGAGGTGGAGCCAAATCCCTTTGCAGCAGAAAACTGGGGATTTATCGCCCCAAACTTGCATCAAAACCCCAAAAAGCGTTATAAGGTGCGCAGCTAGTGAATTCAAAACCCATGACCAAACACCCACAACAACACAACCCCGCCTGGACCATGATATTTGCCGCCTGGCTAATCGCGGCATTCTCGACGCTGAGTAGTCTGTTTTTCAGCGAGGTAATGGATCTTATCCCGTGTGTGTTGTGCTGGTATCAGCGTATTTTTATGTTTCCGCTGGCGATCATTTTATTGGTAGCGCTGTTTCCACTGGATACGCGTGTGGTGAGATACACACTGCCGATTACGTTTATCGGAATGTTATTTGCGTTCTATCATATTTTGCTATTTTATGGCGTGATACCGGAAAGCCTGCAACCGTGCGGCAAAGGTATCTCATGCGCCGATGTCAGCATGGAATTGTTTGGATTCTTGCCGATACCGATACTCGCTTTTATCGCCTTTTTGTCGATTTTCGTTTTGTTGTTTAACACCAGGAAGCAAGCATGAACAAAAACATCATGATTTACGCCGCCATCTTCATTATGAGCGTAGGCTTTTCCCTCGCCGCGTATTTTTATACCACGCAGCAACAGACAGCCACTACAGAATTGGCTGCGTCAAACGCCGACGCACTCGCGCCGGCTCATGCCATGCGCAAAGGCAGCCCCGATGCCAAAGTGACCATCGTCGAATTCTTTGATCCGGCATGTGGCACGTGTAAACAATTTCATCCCGTCATCAAAGAATTGTTAAACAAATTTCCGACGCAGATTAATGTCGTCATGCGTTACTCTCCCTTCCATCAGGGTTCGGATGAAATGGTTGCCATATTGGAGGCCTCACGCAAGCAATCACAATTCTGGAACGTATTAGACATCATGTTTGAAACACAGGATTCCTGGGTCAGCAATCACGTCGCCCACCCCGAACTGTTCTGGGGTTATCTAAAAGGCTATGGCATCGACGCCGATCGCCTCCAGCAAGACATGCAAGACCCGAAGATCGTCGACGTTATTCAACGAGATCTTGCGGATGGAGAGACACTCAAAGTTGAAAAGACTCCGACGTTTTTTGTAAACGGCAAGCCATTACCGAGTTTTGGCTTTGATCAGTTTTGGGCGTTGGTGAAGAGTGAGTTGGAAGCGAATTATTAGATTATTTGGTGAGTGTCTGTGGGCTTAAACAATAGCTTACACAGCTTGATGATCCCGTTTAGTGGACTATCTTCCACGCCTTTTATTTAACCAGAAAAATAACGCGGATGTATCCCCGTGATTTTTCCAATTTGAACAAAATAAATCGACTGTTTCATAAAGAAAAATGGGGCGCTTCCCGATATAAGAAGTCACGGAAGACTCATGCAATCAACAACATGCCCTATTTCACCTGTAGCCAAACCCAAGTACGTCGGCAGCCCCACCTGCAGGTTCTACTCAGCATTTCATTTCTGTTCGTACTGCTCGCCTTATCCAATAACATTTTTGCTGAGCAAACCGCGTTATCGCCTGAAGAACAAGACTGGTTACATACACACGCTGAACTAAGACTCGGTGTTGACCCAGGCTGGCCGCCGTTTGACTTCGTCAATCAAAATGGGCAGCACGATGGTATTGCTGCCGACTACTTGAGGCTATTAGCCCGAAATCTCCAGATAGAATTCAGGCTCACGCGCGATATAAGCTGGAAAGACGTCCTGGACAAGGCAGAAAAGCGCGAAATCGATATTGTGTCACTGGCACAAACAACTCCGAGCCGTGAAGCCTATCTTCATTTTACTGATCCCGTTATTTCCTCACCATGGGTAATCATTAATCGGCGAGGTGAAACCATATACAACGATCTCGGCGCTGTCGGTAAGCGCAAGATTGCCATGGTAAAAGGCTACGCTATTGTCGAGTTGAGTAGGCTCAGTTTTCCAAACCTGGAAATTGTACAGGTCGATAACAGTCTGGAAGGGCTCAAAATGGTAGCAACCGGCAAGATCGAAGCCTTTGTCGAGAATCTTACTACGGCTAGCTATCTCATACGCTCACACGGGCTGATCAATCTACAAGTCGGTGGGGATGCAGGCCTCGGCCTACAAGAATTGCGATTTAGCATCCGTTCTGACTGGCCTGAGTTCGTCAGCATTTTTAACAAACAACTGGCGACAATCTCTCAAGACGAAAAAAGCCGGATATTGAGCAAGTGGGTCGGCTCGCAAGCTACGCAGTCTGAGAGAACAAATGTTGATAACCTCAGCAAAACAGAACTTCCGACTAGCGCAATTGTATTTTTCTTCATTATTGTCGTTTTTTGTCTGTATCTACTGCACCTCTCGCGCCAGGAAAAATTGTTTCTTCAATTTGGAACGCCGCGTTTTAAAGTCCTCGTATCACTTTTTATTGGTGGTTTTATCATTGTACTGTTCACCGTGTCCTGGTGGGTTGTTGATCAAAATAGGAAGAACACATTAGCCACTCTTGCAGGGACTCTCGAAACCGTACGTGATACAACATCCGAAGGTCTGATCGTTTGGATACAAAACCGCAGCACCTTCCTGAGCCACATCGGCACTGAATCTTCCGTGGTTGATTTTACCCAGGCATTGCTAAGATTGGAGGCGAACAAAGACACCATACTCAAATCGACAGCCCTGGCAGAGGCGAGAAAATTCTTCCAACATGAAGCGGGAATATTTCACGACCTGGGATTTTTCATTATCGATCGCAACGCGATTAGTATTGCGTCTGCGCGTGATACTAATATAGGAACGAAAAATCTAATCGCAATACAACGACCCGAGTTACTTGAGCGTATTTTTCAAGGAGAGGCGATATTCGTACCTGCGGTTTATTCTGACGTCGCTTTGGATAAGAATGAACCCTCTAACCGCAGACCACCGACGATGTTTATCGGAGCCCCCGTAAAAGATAAGAATGGCCATATTATCGCTGCGATCACGCAACGCCTGGACCCAAGAGAGCAGTTTTCACAAATGTTACAACTGGGAAGAATCGGCGAAACTGGCGAAACCTATGCCATCGATGCGAAAGGCCTATTGATCTCACAAAGCCGATATGTTGATCAATTGCGTACCATTGGTTTGCTAACCGAAAATCAAGACGCCGTTCTATCGATAGAAATTCGTAATCCACGGGGCAATATGCTGGAAGGTTTTCGTCCAGGTGTAGAAAGATCTCAACTTCCTCTTACGCATATGGCCAGTTCAGTTCTCAAAAAGGAACAAAAAACGAATGTTCAAGGGTATCTGGATTATCGTGGCGTGCCAGTATACGGTTCCTGGCGTTGGCTAGACGAACTGGGTATTGGTGTAACAACCGAAATTGATGTTGACGAGGCACTCGCCAGTTTTTACAACAATCGACAAATAATATATGGCTCGCTTGGGATATCGCTACTTCTTTCCGTTAGTGCGCTAATTTTTACGATACGAACGGGAACACGCTCGACGCAATTGTTGAAACAATCTCACGACGAACTAGAGGCAACCGTAGCCCAACGTACACAGGAAATTCGTGAGGCGCAGGCGATAGAGAAAGATCGTGCTATTGCATTAGAGCAACTTGCTTCGGGAAAACCATTGTGTGAGGTATTGTCATTTCTGATAGAGGGCTTAGAGCGTTCAAACAAGCACGGTCTGTTGTGCACGATTCATTTATATGACGAACCATCGCAAACACTTCTGCATTGTGCTGCCCCCAATCTACCGGATCGCGTGAATAAGGCAATGAGTTGTGTTGACGTTACACAAACGACATGCGTTTGCGGCGTAGCCGTTTTTAGCGGTAAACCTGTCATTGCCAAAGATATCGAATCTCACCCCGACTGTACCGCCTATCGAGAATTCGCGCGTGATGCCAATCTCGGTGCTTGCTGGTCGTACCCGGTTCTCTCCTCCAGTAACAGGGTCCTGGGAACACTCACCGGCTATTACCCGGAAAAACGGGAACCTGATGAAAATGAAATCGAACTCATACTCAGTTCTGCCAACCTCGCCGGTATCGCCATCGAAAAGAAGCAATCGGAGGCCGCACTCATTGAAGCGAAAAAACAAGCCGAACAGGCAAGCAAGGCCAAGTCAGAATTTCTCTCCAGCATGAGTCATGAACTACGCACACCGCTAAATGCGATTATGGGTTTTAGCCAATTGTTATTACTGGATGACGAGAGTGAACTACACAAGGAAAACTACAACGAAATCTACAAGGCCGGAGACCACTTGTTGACCTTGATCAATGAAATACTCGATCTGGCCAAAATAGAATCCGGCAAGGTATCGCTATCGATAGAAACAGTGAATATCACTACGGCTATCGGAGAGGTGCTTTCCCTGGTCACGCCACTGGCAAAACAACAAGGCGTTAGCATACATCATTCTACGCAACAGGATTACCACATACAGGCAGACTACAGTCGCATCAAACAAGTCTTGCTAAATCTCCTCTCGAATGCGATTAAGTACAATCAGAAGAATGGTAGCGTTGAGATACGCTATCAAACAACCAAAGACAAACATCTGCGTATCGAAGTTGTCGATACCGGCATAGGCCTGTCGCCAGAACAAATAACTGCCTTATTCTCACCATTCGAAAGAGTCGGCGCGGAAAATTCACACGTCGAGGGCACAGGTATTGGGCTGGTTATCACCAAGAATTTGGTGGAACTGATGGGTGGCAAGATCGGTGTTGAGTCGGACAAGGGGAAAGGGAGTAGGTTTTGGGTTGAGTTGCCGGTGGGAGATAATCTGAACTAGTTTCGAATTATACTGAAACCATGTTCGTGATTTGTGAATAGTGAATAGCAGCAATTGACTACGGGCTCATCACCCCATCAAGCTGCTGCAAAGCCTGGTCAAATGAATATGTGGCGTAATATTCATCTCCCTTTCTTACACAAACGCGTTTCGCTTTTTCGACGATCAACACGTCGGAGAAATCCATCTCACGGTTCTTTTTATTTGCGCTTGTTAGTTCCGTATTTGTTAGCGTTTGCAAGGTTTGCCAGACGGCATTACTGTCTTCAAATACAATATTTGGCTCTTTGAATAGCTGTTCGACCACGAGCAAAATGGATTTACGATCCAGGCAATACTTTCGCCCCTTCAGCGTCCACAGTGTTTCTACAAGAACAATGTCCGTTATCAGTACTTTCCTTTTCCCCTCGATCAAGGCATTGGCTTTTTTCGCCTGCTTGTCGTCATCCTGTAACAGATAACGGAGTAACACATTGGTATCGATACAAATCACTTCTTGTCCTTGCTTTTTTCTTCGATTGCACTTTGCAATGATTGCTCATCGCTCATCCGACGATCCGCTTTCACATGTCTCAGCATGCCTTTGGCTGCGCCTTTTTGTTTCTTTACTATGGTTATCTGTCCGTTAAAAATATACGCGTCCACTTCGTCACCAGGATGGATATCTGCTTGCAAACACAAGTCGATCGGAATAGTAATTTGCCGCTTGGCGCTCACACGTGCCATCTTCGCCACCTCTTTACCTATTTAGCATAGTAAAGAATAGGCCAGTCTTTACCATTTGGCAATAGTAAAGAACATATCAACTTTTTCCTTTTAATTCTTATCGTTAAATTCAGACAATTGGACAGCAGTTGTTCATGCGACTTGAAGTTGACCAATATAATACTGGTACTTTATACAGCTTTCAAGAATAGTCAGATTTAATGAAACACTCGGAATGGAAGAATTGGTTGAAGGTAATGCAGGCCAAATCCGCCATGTTCGTCTTGAAACTACGTCCACTTTCATGGAAGAGCCCATACGCTGGGACAAGCATTTTCGTGACGCCACGAAAATGGTCAAACGCGGCCAAGCGCTGACTGGATTCCGCCATCACTTGCAAATTGCGTATCACGACATCTTGTACCAACTGCGATGCATAAAACTGCTGTTTTCTCTCAACATATTGCTCAATGCTTTGATTGCAATCCAACATATGCTCAAGATAAATGGCATTGTCCTTTGCGCTCATAAACTTCTGGCCTCACGCAGAACCTTCTTGCGAATTTTTGGATGCAGGGAATTTTCGGTAACCACGTCCACCTTCAGATGCACCAAGTCGCTCACATCCACCAGAAAACCAGACAGCGCTAAAATCTGACTCCGATATTGATTGACCAAGGCATCCATTTGCGGTTGCTCAAGCTCGCGCTGCGAATCGCCGCCGATCGACAGTTTCTTCATGATACTCACCAGCTCCAGAAAAATCGGACAGTACGTATTCGCCTGATAGACCACCTGATTACCAAGCAACTCTTTCAGCAACAAACCCGTCTCTGCCAGTTTAGTTAGTTCCTTGTGCAGCGTACCAGCACTGGTCCCGGTCAAACGGGCGATTTCCCGCACGTGATAGCTATTTTCTGGATTTAATAGCAGCAAACCAAGTACGTGTCGGCGGTAATCCTTGAACAGCAATTCCGACAGTGATGATTTCATTCCAGACACCTATCGTAGCCATATCGACTACATTTGCAGCCTTTTTTGCTACATTTTTCAAGCTGCCGAATATGTGCTGTATAAACAGTTACTTAACAGTTACCCAATCAACCTGGATTGCTAGTCTAAGTTGCGCTAAGCCTCACCCGCTTATCCAAGATCCGCACGATGTCTTTCAGGTCGCACCACTCATATTGTCCAAAACATGTCGTACCAGAATGTATGCACAGCGAATAACGCGCACTGTCAAAACCAAGCTACTCTTTCTCTACATCCTTCATCGTCGTCACCAGACGGTCAAAATCGCTTATGTATTCTTCATCCTGAATGACACGAAATTTTTCAAACTCGGTTTCGGCCAAGGCTTTAGCTATACTGGATGTCACTTTACCCGCGTCATTGAGAAGCTCGTATTCGTTGAAGGCGAGAAAGCTGTCGAGTTTACTCACCCAATCTTGCATGTTCATCAAACGCTTCCGTAGCGCCCGACCTTCAGCAAAATCGAGATACATGGATACAATCCGATTTAGTTCCTTGAGCTCATCTTCTGAAAGATAGTTCTTAACCACTGTGACATCTGATTTTAAAATCTTCCCGCTTGGCGCCTGCTTCCATGAACTCAGCCCCATATTTGGTTTTCCGACATCGACGCGTTCGTGAATCAATCCCGCCGCCGTATGCCCTGTGACCGCCCAATGGAGTTTATTCTGCACTTGAGCAAAAAAACTGCTTGGTAAGCTCTGCATCACGATTATAGTCGGCGGAACACTGCGCATAGATATCCGTAATCTTCTGGTAAAACCGTCTCTCTGAGGCGCGAATCTCCCGAATACGCTCCAGCAACTCATCGAAGTAATCCTTGCCCCAGCTCTTCCCCTGCTTCAATCGCTCATCATCCAATACAAAGCCTTTCATGATGAACTCGCGCAATGTTTGAGTTGCCCAGATACGAAACTGCGTGGCCTGGTAGGAATTAACCCGGTACCCGACCGATACAATCGCGTCCAGATGATAGACATTGGTGTTGTAGGATTTGCCGTCGGCAGCAGTTATTCGAAAAATTCGAATAACTGAATCCTCATTCAACTCATTGATCTTAAATATTTCTTTTAAATGATAATTTATCGTCTGGACCTCAACGCCAAACAATTCGGCCATCTGCTTCTGCGTTAACCAAAGATTCTCTTCCAGGAAATAGACGGCCAGACGAACCGCACCGTCGGGACCGGTATAAAAGACGATTTGTGATTGAGGCTCGACATCCACGGAATTGACCTTGATTTGAGTGAATGAAAGTGAAGGGCAATATTACTGTATATATGCACAGCTTACAAGGCCTTGAACCCCACTACGGTCCGCAGTATGTTTTTTTGAACTGATCACCCACATACGCAAGAATTGCTCGTCATTCATAACGCGCTACATATGTCGAGCAGTGAAAAAACCATTTTCGTGACGGCACGAAAATGGTCAAACGCGGATGGGTTCTTTCGCCCCCTCGTCCCACTTGTTTATGCGAATAATGCTAATCCAATAAATACAATAAAAACTTTTACTTGATTTTTCTCCACATAGAGACGATATTCTCTTCAGACGGGTAAATCCTAATACGTGCCTCGCACGTTCCCTTCCATCGGTTGGCAAGAGTGCTTGGAATATTGGCGTAGTAGGGGCCGTCTTTTTTAACCATTATCCCGTAAATTCTTTTAGGTATTCCGTTTTAATTGCGAATATTTTCGTGTTAATTCGCATAATTTTTTGGCCCAAGCCTAAAACACATACTCACTAATATCTAGGTACTTGCTGATTCTAGGCAGAGTAAGTTTGTATTCGCCTGATTCCACTTTTGCTAATGTAACATGCCAATACATCTTCCCCTCTGGCCTTTCCGTAGTATTTAAGTGCCCAATATTTTCCATAAATACTTTCATCGGTATAGCAAAAGCTTTGTCTAAATCCATTCCGCCCAGCACGAGAAACGAGTCCGAACTTGGTCCTAGGAATTCCTCCCAACGGGTATGAAACACAAACCAATACCGTTGATTTTCTCTTTCGTATGGTTTTGAGATCGTACAAACAACGCGTAGTTCTCTGTCCGCGCTCCAGTATGTCGCCCTCGTTTTCTTTATGAGAGCCTTACCCTTTATCTCCCCAAATCGCCTTATAATATTGTCACGTTTTGCATCAAGTTCTTTTGCATCAGTAAATTCCCATGTTGACTTGCTAGTATTTGCACTCTTTTCTTGCGTTGCACGCTCGTTTGTCTCTACTTCCGCTGATTCTTCTACATCTTGCGCAGTCGTGTATATAACATCGACTAGGGCATCCAAACGTGTATATTCAAATGGCCGCAAAAGCTGTCTTACCTTTTTGCTCGTATCGTTTTCGGACAACATTTTTACTTTCAAAAGAGCTAAAAGTGACTCCACGCTAATTATTCTAATATCCCAAGCATGACGAGATCCGCGAACTTGTGCCTCTAATTCGCCGGTATCATTTCGTCCTACGACAATGAGAATGGAAGACTCGCCGTCGATTTTACCTTGCTCACATAATTGGCGCCGATATCTGGCCAATGTGTCCAAGGTTATTCTATACGCGTCCGTCGTCTTAACCTCTACGACAAGACTAAATCCTTCTTCAGCTTTCCACAAACCATCAAATCCGACTTGGTTACTTCGTCCTTGGTACAACCCATACTCGACATCGAAATCAAGTCTTTTACCGAGAATATTGACGAGATCTTGTAGCACGACTCCACTGTTATTAAACGACTTTTCTAAACACTGTTGAATATATTGTCCAATAAACTGCCTATCCATTGCCTCTAAGTATTCTCTAAGTTCCTTAGAACACACGGAGTTGTCTTTTAGATTCCCATCCCCTGCGAGCCCAACGAGTTGCTGTATCTGCTTTGACTCGATATCTTCCTTATTTGTTTTCCACAGACTCAGTAGCGACATAATACGTTCCTAGTTCAATTCTCCATTCCCTGCCAACACCTCCTCCACACTTCTAAACTCCTCCAACGCCGCCTCTAACTGCTCCACTATCTCCTGCGCCAACACATGCGGTGGTGGAAGATTTTCGGTGTCTTCGAGTGATTCGTCTTTTAACCAAAAGATATCCAGATTGGTCTTATCCCGCGCAACTAACTCATCATAGGTAAATGAACGCCACCTACCTGTCATTCCGGCATTCTTTTGGCCGGAATCCGGTTTGTCACTCCATGTCGCTTTGCGCTTGCTTCGGTCTTCGGCTTTATAGCACTCGATAAACTCATCAAAATCACTCTTCACCAGGCGTTTTGTTTTCAGGGTCATGTGCACATTGGTGCGGTAGTCGTAGACCCAGAGTTTTTTGGTCCAGGCGGTTTTGGAGGCGGGTTTAGCGTCGAAGAAGATGACGTTGGCCTTGACGCCCTGGGCGTAGAAGATGCCGGTGGGCAGGCGCAGTAAGGTGTGGAGATCGGTGCGTTCGAGCAGGTTTTTGCGCACGGTTTCGCCGGCGCCGCCTTCGAAGAGGACGTTATCCGGCACCACCACGGCGGCTTTGCCGTCGATCTTGAGCATGTTGGCGATGTGTTGCACGAAGTTGAGCTGTTTGTTGGAGGTGGTGGCCCAAAAGTCTTCGCGCTCATAGACCAGCTTTTCCTGTTCTTTTTTACCGGTCTTTTCGTTGATGACGGTAATGGAGCTCTTTTTACCAAAGGGCGGATTGGCCAGGACCATATCGACTCGGTCATCCCCCACTTCTTTGGCCAGGGCATCATTGGCGCTAATCGGGCATTCATCGCCTCCGATACCGTGCAGGTATAAGTTCATGGCACATAAACGCACCACGCTATCGACAATATCGTTACCGCGTAAGGCGTGTTCTTTGAGATGACGTTGTTCTTTTTTGGAGGTGGCTTGTGCCGCCATGTAATCGTGGGCGGCCAATAAAAAGCCGCCGGTACCACAGGCGGGATCGGCCACGGTGTCGGTGGGTTTGGGTTGCATCACCTCCACCATCGCCTGGATTAACGGGCGCGGGGTAAAGTATTGCCCGGCACCGCCTTTCACATCCTGCGCATTGCGTTCCAACAAGCCTTCATAGATGTCGCCCTTCACATCCGCCGGCAAGGTGGACCACTGCTCCTTGTCGATCATCTTTATCAGGCGTTCCAGCTTGGCGGGGTCCTGGATTTTGTTTTGCGCCTTGCGGAAGATCGTGCCTAACATGCCGCCTTGTTTACCCAGGTTTTCCAGGGTATGGCGGTATTGCAGTTCTAAATCATCACCATCGAGCTTCACCAAATGGCCCCAGTTGAATTTAGTCGGCACCTGTACTTGCTGACCAGCGGTTTCACGCTCATCGGCCATTTTTAGGAAGATTAAATAGGTAATCTGTTCGACATAATCCCCATAACCCACACCATCGTCACGTAAAACGTGGGCATAGTTCCAGACTTTGTTTACTATTTCTGATGCGCTCATTCTTTTACCATAAAATTAAGTTTTTACTTTTTATCAAAAGGGATTTCCTTGACTAATAGCGAGACACCAATTTGCCTGGCTTGGCTATTCAACCCATCAAGCAAATGAACCAACTGCGACGTTTCAGCAGTTCTTTTTGAATCGTCTTTGATAGCTTTAGTTAATTCCGCTTTATTGACACATCCAGCAGTAGCTAGCACTACATATAGATTACGTTCAGGTTGATCAATTATATCTCTCTTAATTTTTTTCCATAACGCAGAGGCTGTCGGCTGGCCAGCAGGATGCTTAAAAAGCCGAGGAATTTGAGTTGAATTCCATTTTTTTCCTCTAGCCCAACTTTCTACTCCCTTTGGGGACTCTATATTCGGCGACATATAAACAATGTTTTTAGATGCTTGTGAAACTATGTCATGCAACGCTGATGCAGATATTTTTGAATTACCTTTATTTGCTTTTGCATGAACAAAGGCTAATGACTTACTTTTAAAATCGACACACACAAAGTCTGCCGCTTCACTTCCAAGGTCATCGCAGATGATAGTTGATGGTGCAAACGGTAAGCCTATTTTATTTTGGGATATTACTGAAAATAAACTCCCTTTTGGAAACTGTTTAGTATTATTAGCTTTTAGCTTCTTGATTTCTTCTTCAGTACCTTTCTCATTCTTACAAGCTGGTGCGTCATTAGGTATTTCTATTAATTGAAGCAAATATTTCTCAAAGTAAGAGTAATCAATCTGGTAAAAATTTCTACCCGAATAAATGCTAGAACCATCTTTCATGCAGACGGTAATCACATCCTGGTTTCGATTAAAATAATCTGAAAATGCAGTAGGCTTTATACCTGTCGAGTCACTAATTGTTATGCTGGATGAAGAGTCTTCTTTAGTAATCCAGAATTTACGTTTCTCTGGTTTATATTTTAAATGAAAATCAATATCTGTTTTCTTATCTTCTACTGATTCGACTGGCAAAAAACTAAGCTTGAAGAGAAAGGTGTCTGAGCCACCATTTTTAGGTGAAACTTCAACAGAAGCTTTTTGGCATAAATATTGTTCATCTCCTCCGCCTATATAGAAAACGACATCTGATCTAAACATATCAAATGATATTGATCCTGGGTCAATCTTATCAGGGGGGTCGCAGGCCGGCATATACCTTGATAGGAAAGCGGAAGGAGCCGTTGAAGAGTCCAGTGCCTTTGCAGTTGACTTTGCCCAAGAAATAAAACTTTTATAGTCATGATCACGCAAGGTTACTGTGTCAGCTTCTTTTCTTACTCGTCCATTTCCGATATTCAAATAACGACGCTCTTTATTTGAATAGCCTCTAGTAGTTCTACAGATATGGATTCGATCTGTTATCGATGGAGAAATCAAGGATAGATTTGACCCTCGTATATCCACTCCTCTCACTGAGGAATCAAAAGGGATAGTATTTTGAGTGCTAGCGTTTGTGGGTGTAAAGCTCTCATCAAAATACTTTGACAAAGTGCCAGCACCTACTGGCAATGTGTGTTCATCAATATATTCCATCGGTAGATTACCGGCTGAATCTGCAATAAACACATAGTTTTTTGTAACGACCACACAATGTGTCTCAAGCCTAATTTCGTAAAGTGATCTACGGTATGCTCTGCTTGAATTAGCAATGCTGGCATAAACCCACAAAGCAGAATCTTTACGTTTCTGACATGGTTCATTGAGATTCGGCCCTAAAATAGTCGCATCTTCAAGATTCAAAGTGTCGGTGCAATTTTCAATGTAATCAGAGAGATCGAATGATTTAACTTTCTTACGAACTATTGCTGTTGGTGGAACAATAACTTGTGCATCACTATCTAAAGTTGAAGGATCAAATTTCTTTAGGAATCTCCCACTAAAATATTCTATTTCAGGCTGCAATGAGAGAAGCTTCTCTACAGCTTCTTTGTAATGCTGAGCACTTCTTAATTCTTGATCTCTCTCAAAATTTCGATAAGATTCCCACTCTACTTGAGGGCTTATTTCTTTTGGTGAAAGGATAAGCGAACAAGCATCTTTCGAGTCATCCCCACTTTTTCGAAGTATTCTGCCAATCTGTTGGATTAATTTTCTATCATTAGAAAATGAAGTGAATAATGCAGTTACACAAAAACGATTATCATCGAAACCTTCTGTTAATTTGTTTTGATGAACCCAAATGGCTGCGTCTTCCTCTTGCGGATCTGGCACGCTGCTATATAGATATTCTTCTTTCCTGCCTTGAAATCTATCATGGATGCCTATTGCATTTATCGAGTTCTTATTACTTCGCAGGGTTGTCACCACATCCTCAATATCTGAAACATCTTTGCAACAAATAATTGCTCTCGGATTTGAACTAGGAAGACTTTTGCTTTTTAATAGCGATATCCATCTCCCTAAGAAGATTTCTGTTTGAGTTTGTAGCCTATCCGTATTTACACAGCTCAACTTCTCAAATTTAACATCCCTAATAATATTATTAGAAACAGCATCTTCGTGAGTAAAATGAAAGCATTGTGATTTTGGATCTGTTATTCGAAATAACTTCAAGTCATTTCGATACGGAGTAGCTGTTAGAAGTATTGTTTTTGTATTTAATTCTTTCACTGAGCGACCCCAGCCAACAGCAGGCTCGTAGTGGCACTCATCTACAATTACGAAAGAAATAGTCTTCGCTAAAAGTTCATAAGCCTCAGAATATTCTTTTCTTAGGGTGCTTAAAGTAGCGAATGTGGTAACAAAGATTGCATTAGGGTTTGATTGTAACGTCGCTTCTGCTACAGAAGGCTTTAATTCTCGCACTCTTCTTGTTGGATTCTGTATTCCGCACTTATCCCAAAATCTCTCTTTAATATCCGCAATCAACTGATTTCTTAAATATGCCCAAGGGGTTATGACGAGAGAAGAACCTGAACACGACAACGCTGTCAACGAGGCTATAACACCTGTTTTTCCAGTACCCGTCGGCATGCGGACCAAGCAAGTATCAGAGTTTGAATTTAGATGATCAACAGAAAACTTAACAGCATCCTTTTGGTGCGTCCAAAGTTTTGCTGCATTACTACGCGAGATATGAGCAAACGACTTCATATAATTTGTACGCCATCACCCCAGGCTAATTTATTTGGTATCTGCATATACTGTCCGGCTTTTTCTCGCTCATCGGCCATTTTGAGGAAGATAAGATATGTTATTTGTTCAACATAGTCCCCGTGACCCACACCATAATTACGTAAGACGTGGGCGGAGTTCCAGACTTTATTGTCTATTTCTGGTGCGCTCATTTTTTAATAGTCTTTATATTGTTTAATCGGCCACTCTTTCAGTGGCTGTTACTGTGTTATCAATATGGATAATCTCACACCTAACCTCTAGCCGTTTTTTGTCACTGCCAGTTGGTATAAGATGTTTTTGAATTGGCATCGGTATGGGAATAAATATCCTATTTTTAAGTGCAATGGTCGTCGTAGGATAAACTTCACCACCAGATGCCTCTGTAATAATCTCAGGCAACTGAATATCGTAATACAAGCCAAATCGACCAGAATGATGTTGAAATATCAACAAAATCCTCTGCCCACCCCATATAACTGATGTAGTATGAGGTTGAAGGAAAAATTCACCGTTTTGTTCTCTAATACGATCAGTTATGGCTAAGAAACACTGGAAACCATTTAAAGCTTGTTCACTATTTTCAATAGTAAGTAGTTTCGCATCTGTCTCAATATCTGTCCTTGATATTGCGGGCATTGGGACACCCGGCTCTGCACCGGTTCCTATTAATTGTTTCTCTGCCTCACTAACAATGTCTGGCACTACTTCTTGAGCAGACTTTGCTGACCCACTGTCAACCACTTGTACATTTCGTCTAGCGACGACCTGAGATCTTCTTGCGCCTTCATCAACCGATATTTGGCCTGCAAGTACTAAATCCCATATTTCACTTAAACTACCTAAGTCAGTCTTTTCATATTCATACACTTCGCGTTTGCTTCTCATTCTTTTCAGAAAGGCTTCTGCCCCTTCGCGTGTGGCACTAGGGACAAAGTTTGCTATTTTCGGAAATATTATCGATCTAACAAAATCCTTAACCATGCCGGCAAATACTTCAAATTCATTCTGATATACTTCGAGCAAAATAGAAGCCGATGAACCATTAGGATTTATATAAATCGTTGGCACATTTCCTGCTAACTCTATGTACACTGGCAGTTGGTGAGAAAGGGAAGCTAATTCTATTCGTGCTTTAACAAAATAATCCGCCTCAAGTATCGAGGTAAGCCTAAACACAAGACCGGATTCCGCCAATGAATAATCCGACTGTTTCTTTAGGCTAATTACTTTTGGTGAATCGTCTATTCGTTGAATATTTGTACAATATGCATTTATATAGTTGCTTTGACATCTTTTCCTTGGGTTACTTGTTGCAGCCACAAGTAATTTTTTATCCTCGCTCGCATACTGTTCTATTATTGAGGCATCTTGGCCTTCATAATAATTAAACAATGTTGGACTAATAGAATCTCTGATCTCTTCCAAGCTGATATTTCTCGAACCCGGCTCATTTCTGATGGTAATTTTCCCACATAAATCATACTTTCCGTGATTTACTACCCATTGCATAAATGCATTGCTCATGTCGGCTTGCGGCTGCTTTGATAGATGATGAGACACAAAGCTTTCTACATCAGTAAATATGTTTTGTAATATCTGTAAACTTTCTGTTTCTAATGCCTCACGACCTGCTGTTGGCCGCAAAAACAAAAAATCAGCAATACCACCTAGCCGATATACTGAACTTAATGATGTGGGCGCCAAACTGAACCCTGAGCGGTATGTTTTAACAGCTCCAATGCCTTGACGAAGAATCATCTTGCCCGGTAGCGCCTGTGAATTATATTTGACGTTAGTTAGTTCAATACGAACTTCGCCAGTATTATCCCCAGCCAACAACACATCCGACCTAGTTCTCTGGCTAATCTCCATATCTGATTGTTCTATTTTCCATGCTACATTTATAGGTGGTACGCTTTGCTCAAATCCTTGCTGGCTGATAAGTTCCCCATTTACGTAAACAGGTATCTGCACATGTGTTACACACTCTTTTATATAATTCGTGGCACTATTTAGATCGATTGGCTTGTTTTCGTACAATATGGCAGTAACAGTGGTACCTGATGTGCCTTGCGCAGCCTCTTTCTTTACATCAATACAATTTTCTGTCGCAGACAATGACTCGCGTTCAGCACTCGATATAATCCGTTCGCTTCCCAATAACTTCTCTGTTTCCACTATTAGTTTTTTTGCTACACCAAAGTTTGCCATTGCGCCAATACCAAAGGTACCTACTACACCGGCTGCCTTTGCGTGTTCATTATTTTTAGAGCTAGATCCAGCACGCCAAAAATGCTGTTTGACATCTTCAATTGTCATTCCAATTCCATTATCAGTAATAACAACCTGGTTCTGCTTTATCGCTACATCGATGCGTGGAGAAAAAGTTGGATCATCAGCTTTTCTAAGCAATATTGCATCAAATGCATTTTGCGTATTCTCTCTAAGTAACGCCAAAGGTGACTGATAGATTTGTGCTGCCAACACCTCAATTATTCTATCGATGTCGACCGCTAATGGTATTTTATCTATGTTGTCTGTCATGAATGTATATCCCGTTTTGCTTGAACATCCCTTAGCATTTCACCCTTTAATGTTTCATCTATCCCAAGCTCATCACCGTAATTACTGATTGCATCTAAAGCATCTGTAAATTTTTTTAATTCACAATATGCGCTAACTAATGATACTAATTCTTGAATACTCTGTGGTTTCACAAACTGTCTGTTTAACCCTGTCCAATCCCGTGAATTTTCGAAGGCTTTCAAAAGCAATTTTCTTCCATATATTGGCAGTTCTTCTATTGTATTGAGTAATTTTATAGCTTCTCCCTCATCGCCTTCGCTCAACAATCGCTCTGCATCAATAATCTTCGAACTTACCATATGTGCTTTCTTATCAATCGGAGTGCCTGCTGGAGATGTTTCAGAAGACCATCGGACCTCTGCGTATGTTTTCCCCCCATATTCTGATAGATATCTTGGCCCGAATACGTGCCCACTCATCATTTCTCTAACATGAACTTTAGCGAAGTCATAATCATCGGATATTTCAATAATGTTATATTGCCTTCTTTCTCCGGTCGGCAATTCTCGCGATCCCACACACAGAGAGCCGGCGCTAACTAAAGCCATTGTCGCCTCTGAGGGTACGCTGATAGTTTGTGGTGATACTTCGGTTCTATGCTGATGACCATGAACCCCTAATCGAAAGCCACGATATATCATTTCATGAATTCTATTATTATCCATATAGTCACTCTGCTCAGGAGGACCGCTAGTACTATGATGCCAAACGGCAATTTTCAACAAATAAGGTTTTCCTGAGTCTTTAATTCCTAAGTACGCTTGACCTATCGCTCCTTCAGGTATAGAGCCAACATAACGATAACAGTCATTTCTGTAGCACGAATTAAATCCAGCTACAGCAATATTTCCATTATCTAATTCAAATAGATTCCAATACCTGTCTTTTGTTAGCTCATACGCCAGATCCACTCCGCTATAAAAATCACAATAGAACTTTTCATAGTTCTCAAACCTACTGTCATATAATTTTTTATCAGTAATGTGATAGAGCTTTCTATCCGCAAATGAAAATCTATAATCACTCTCAGGATTATTGAAATATTGCCTCAAATCTGTGCGTCCATTTGGCGGCGGATCTGAAACCTCACTCATTGCGGAGAATGCTTTATTCCAGTCAACATCATGATTACCTGGCACTATTACAATATTCTTTTTATTGCCCCCCAAATATCTATCTACTAATTCACTTAAAAAATCATTCGCAGATTGGTATTGCTGCATTAACTTTTTTTCAGCGTCCGTTTCTCCTATTCTTACACCCTGTACGATATCGCCGCTCACAATAATCGCATCGATTGGTCCGATTTCAGGATCCTCTTTCCTATGGTTACAAAAATCTTGATCCAATGAAGCTACTAAAGAAGCGTTATCAATAGGCTCATCTGGTGAGCGATGCAAATCAGAAATATGGAGAATCCTATACATAAGAATTCGTCCAAAGCCGGCTGACATTCATACTGGACACTTCACTATATTCCATTTAATGATCCCTTGAATACTGAAGCTAAAACTGATTGTTTGTTTTTTTCTGCTTTTCTAAGCTGAACACCCAAATCATCGTCCAAGCGCTGGATTGCTACCAATCGTTGCTCTACCAACCGGACAATTTCTTCTTGTTCCTCAATGCTTGGAAAAGCTATTCGTAAAGTCTTTAAGTTGTCTAAGTTTAATCCTGGCTTTCCAGCACCATAAGCCGCCTCTTCTAGTTTTTTTCTTGCACCATCTTTACTTATTAGATATGTATAGAGATATCTCACACATTTCGTTATCGTCGGCCTACATAACGCAACATGCTGGCTCACGTAGGCTTCATCTAATTCAATATTTACACAGCCTGTCTTTGTCACATTTGCACCAGTGATGGTTATCAGAAGATCTCCATACTTAACTCTTGTTCTCATGCCTTCCGCTTTATCGGGCAAACTTACATACGCAATACTATCTAAATCTAATACATCATATTTCAAATTCTGAGCTCGTATAAACGTTGCACCAGAATCTGCGTAATACTTTGCCCATCCTCTTGAACCCGATGTTATATATTCAGTCAACTGGTCTAATGAAGCCGTTATCCATTCACTTGGTAACTCAAGGTCTTCTGGAAGGACAGGTTCTATATACTTCCCCTTCCACTTATCATCCTTGGGCATTTTGCCTTTAGCTTTGAATTGCTCGAGTTGTTGTTCTTCCCATTTTTGGCGGCGTTCTTTGAGGATACGTTCGAGTAGTTGGGAAGCGGGTTCGAGCTTTGCCTTGTTTGCTTCGCGCCATTCTTTGGTGAGTTCGCCGGTGACGGCGGCTTTGAGGACGGATTGGCGGTATTGTTTGAGGAGTTGTTTGGCTTTTTTTAGGGCTTCGATGCCGGCGTCGATATGGGAGAAGAGTTCTTCGATTTTGGCGACGATGCGTTTTTGTTGTTCGGGTGGTGCTAGAGGCACTGGGATCTGTTTTAGGTCCGCCTGATTCAATTTGAGCCTAGTTGTACCACCCACATAGTCTTTGTAATTAAATTTATTGAGATAATGCAGAAGATATTTATTCGAAGTAACTCCTTCTATCGCATCTAATATATGCGCATGGTTGTTGACCCAGAATTTCCCCTTCGCAATGTAAGCAACATTCTTTGATTTATCGAAGAACGGCGCACCGTCTTCACCAATTAATAGATACTCGCCTTCGAATATGAAACCATCAATGACGCCTACTTGACCTGTTGCACCATAATACGGATACAGCTCGTCTTGAGATTTACCATCAATTCGAGCAGATCTTTCTTTACTATTAATTGGAATACGCTTCGAATCTAAAATCTCAGCACAATCCGAAAGTGGCGATATAGCCCACCCTTCAGGCAATTCATTCATTTTCTCTAATACTGCACTCATGCAATGAGGTATCCGTTCAATTCTTGTATTAACTTATCTAGATCTTTCCCAAACAACTCCCTCGCCTTCAACAACCCACCCTCCTGGTTAAAGGGAATGTAGTTAAAGTCGTCTACCGTCATTTCGGCATTTTGGGCGATTTGGTCTTTTATTTTATTGAGCCAGGCGAGTTGGTCTGGCTGGAATGCTTTGTTTTGTTGTTTTAGCCAATTATTAAAGCGGTTGTTAACCAGCTCTGTGAAAGGTTCGAGCACGTCGCTTAGGCCGGTGGAAAAACGAATGAGGCTGACGATGTTGGTTAACAGCTCTTTCGGTGGTACGCCTTTGACTTTGTTTTTTTCCAACTGCTCGTAGGCCTTCCACACTTCGATGGGCGCGAGATTATACGGCGGTTGCTGGATTTCTTCTGCCAGTTTTTCTATTTGCTCATAACTCAGGTGGCGCTTTTGATAGGGCTGCTGGTAGATGAGCTGGATGGCGTCGAGTTCGTCTTTGTGGTCTTGAATAAATTGTTGCCAGTTTTGGATGAGGACTTCGGCTTTTTCTTCGTCGTAACCGGCGGCGATCAGCTCATCGGCGCTGTCGTCGATGAGTTGGTCTGTGTCTTTGCGCAGTTCTTCGATGAGTTCGCGCAGGTCTGGATTGTGGAAGGGTTTGATTAGAATATCGGCCTTGGGTTTAAACGCTTCCTGGATTTGTTTCTCGTTTGGTTCATCGGTCTTGGCGTGTATTTTTGCCGCTTCGATTAAGGGCTCTTCGTTGGTGGCATGAATGAGTTCACCGGCGATGAGGGCCAGGGGTTTGTCGGTGCCAAGGGTTTCTTTAATTAAGCTGTTGACGCGTTTGCGTTGTTGGTCGTTGAGTTTGAGATCGAGCCGGATCATGCGGTTGCCGAGGGCACGCAGGGTTTCGGAATGGCGGTCGCCTCTGGCGACTTGTTCCATGAGTTTGGCGGTGGAGACGCTGGGTTTGGTTTCCAGTGATTTGGTTTCGGTTTTGTCGGTTTCGGTGACGCCGACGCAATCGACCAGCACAAAGCGGCTTTTACCGGGGGCATCGGGGGTGACTTTGTGTAGTTCGTCTCGGCTGATGATGCGGGTGCCACGGCCTTTCATTTGTTCGTAGTAGGCCTGGCTTTTGACATCACGCATGAACATGACGCATTCCAGGGGCCGGATGTCGGTGCCGGTGGCGATCATGTCGACGGTAACGGCGATGCGGTATTGCGGATCGGTGCGGAAGGCCTTGATGGATTCTTCTGCGGTTTTTTTGCCGACTTTGTAGGTGATCTTTTTGCAGAAGGCGTTGCCTTCATCGAAGACTTCGCGCACGGCATCGACGATGCGGTCGCAGTGGTCGTCGTCTTTGGCGAAGATGAGGGTTTTGGGGACCCATTCCATTTTGTCTTGTTGCCATTTGCGCTCGGGGAAGCATTCTTTGAGGCAGCGGTCTTTATAGGCCTGGATGACGGTGCGAATCTGGTTGGGGGCCAGAACGCTGCGGTCGAGTTGTTGGGCGAGCCATTCTTCTTCCTGGTCGAGCACTTCGAGGCGTTTTTGTTTGGTGAGGCGGTCGCGGATTTCGACGGCGGTGCCGGCTTCGATTTTGTTGCCCTGTTCGGTGAGCTCGGTTTTGATGCGGTAGATGTCGTAGCCCACATTGACCTTGTCGACCACGGCGTCTTCGTGGGTGTATTCGGAGACGAGGTTTTGCCCAAAAAAGCCGATGGTCTTTTTGGTGGGTGTGGCGGTGAGGCCAATGAGGAAGGCATCGAAGTATTCGAGCACCTGGCGCCAGAGGTTGTAGATGGAGCGGTGGCATTCGTCGATGATGATGACATCGAACTCTTCGATGGGGATGTCGGGGTTGTAGCTGACGGGCCGGGGCTCTTTGTTAATGGTACTGCCTTCTATTTCAAAGCCGGAGTGTTCGTCGGCCTCGTCATCCAGCTCTTGATGCGTAAGTTGGGAATACAGGCGCTGGATGGTGGAGATGGTGACCTTGGTGGCGTCGGGGATGCCGGCGCGGCCGAGGATGTTGACGTTGTAGTGTTGGGTGAATTTGCGGCCATCGTGGGGGATGACGAATTGTTCAAATTCATCCTTGGCATTGGTGGCGAGGTTGCCACGGTCGACCAGGAACAAGACGCGTTTGACCTTGGCGAACTTGGCCAGGCGATAGACTTCGGTGACGGCGGTGTAGGTTTTACCGGAGCCGGTGGCCATTTGTAACAGGGCGCGGGGTTTGCCGGCTTTGAGGCTGTGTTCGATGCCGGTGATGGCGTCGATTTGGCACGCGCGCAGGTTGTCGGTGTTGAGTTCGGGGAGGTCTTTTAGTAAACGACTTCTGAGCGTCGTGCCCTCTTCTAACCATTCTTTACAGGTTTCGGGTTTATGAAAATGAAACACATTGCGTGAGCGTGGGAGCGGATCGCGCTCGTCGCGAAAACGAACTTCGTGGTTGGTGGCTTCATAGAGAAATGGAAGTGGTTTGTTCTCTGGCGCCCAACGCTCGATGTGTTTGGTATTGGACGTTGCGTAGCGTCCGGATTGCTCGGCCACACCGCCTAAATCACTGCCCTCGCGTTTGGCTTCGATGATGCCGCAGGCCTTGCCATCGATAAACAACATGTAATCAGCAGGACCAGTATCGGTATCCATTTCGCGCACAGCGACACCAATATTCTCGAAGAGATTGAGACGATTTTTATCCTGCACCACCCAACCCGCAGCGATCAATTTTTGATCGATTTCCTGACGCGTTTCGGCTTCGAGTTTGGTGTAATCAGGACTCACGTATTTGCTTCACCGCGTGTTTGTGTTTGAGGTTTGGGATTGTAAAGACCGTAGTCGTGGGTGGCTACTGTCAAAAACGACAGTTCTGCTCACGATTTGATCAACAAAACGCTTGAACACACGCCAGACGTCGGCGCTTATCGGGTGTGAACACACCCACTTGGGTACAGCCACTACAAACATCATCATTAGCATTCCTTTTTCTAATGTTTTCGGGCGAGGTCCAAGAGTACGCCCGATGGGTTGGGAATGTAAAGTTATTAAGGGATTTCAGAGGCTTGCTAGTACATTTGTACTATCGATTGAGAAGACTTGCTTCGAAGCCTTAGCGTTGAATGAAATTTAAAATGCGCAAACAGGTTTCGGCAGACTGTTGTGTGCTAGGTGATTCAGTGTAGTTCCTGCTCTAAATTCTTCGGGAAGGCGGAACATCTCCTCAATCAACCCGCCTTCAATCATGTCAATAAAGATGTTCGCATCACTGATTAACAACATCTTGCGAACACTCCATGTTCCGACAGGCATGGAGTGCCGATACTGACATTCCTAGTAATTCCGCAGCTTTTGATTCGCCAACAAGGTCTTCAGCTAAGGCATGGTAAACAAGTTGTTCAAACATACGAGCCGTTTCTTGAGGAAACTGTGGGTCGGGCTCTTGTTCTTTCCAGCCATGTTTATTGAAGTATCCCCATAGTTTTCCGAAATGCTGGTTCGGCAATATACCGAGATCGCGTGCACGATAAAGCCATCCGCCCATGCTTAAGCCATACTCGTGTTTGAGTATCATGAGTTCGCGCGGCTCTATCCAGGTTCGTTTGTTACCGAGATTCGCTTTTACTTTGCTTTGTGGTGCCAGGAATGCACCTGCGAAACGATGACAAGCGAGTTCTTCGTCCAAGTCTTTATTGAGGCGCCCATTGAGCACCAAGTGGCCTAGCTCATGCGCCAAGGTAAAACGCTGACGGTCTCCCGGCCAATGCTTTCCTACTACTACAACAGGACTTCCGTTGACGGTAGCAGACAGTCCATTGAAATGTTTGTGTCCGTCATATTGAGTAATAAAGACTTTAATACCTTTTGCTTCGAGGGTATCTATCAGCACAGGAATCGGGTTTAGGCCGAGTTGCCATTCGGTGCGTATTTTATCCGCGACGTCTTCGATTTCATCAAATGATTCTATTTGACGTGGCAAGTCTTCCGGAAGGACAAAAGGAACAGACCAGGGACTCGGAATAAATTCCTCCAGTTCTATCCAACGTTCAAGTTGCTCTTTTACGTCGGCATATACCTTTGCCTCTTCTTTAGCAGGCAGTTTTTCATGTTCACGATGTTCAACGTTCTCTAGCTCGACACTGACCTGGCGAAAGAAGTATTCGGTGCGAACATTTAGTGCTTTTGACAAGGCGAGCAAAACTTTCGACGAAGGCGTGGACTCGTTCCGTTCATATTTGGAGATCGCCATTGCTGTAATCTCGGCCAACTCAGCCAAATCCCGCAATGACAGACCGGCAGCTTTCCGCGCTTGTTGTATCCGTTCTCCGATCATTCTTGCTTCCTCGCAGCAGTTTACATAATTATTATTTCGAATGAATTTTTGTAAACTTTAGCATTCTAATCCATCGAGGTCAATTACCGGCATTGCTAAGCTGTTGATTTTATATACGGCACCCTCCCCACCGCCACCCCGTGCGCGTTCGCGCTTTCGCAGTGGACGAGTTGGTCGTCGAAAAATATGTGTGGGCGAAATGCCTTGAGGACTTCGCCTTTGGGCATGCCGCCGAGGAAAAACGTTTCGTCGAGGTCGACGTCCCAGGCGCGCAGGGTGCGGATGACGCGTTCGTGTGCGGGGCTGGCGCGGGCGGTGACGAGTGCGGTGCGTATCGGTTTGGGTTTGCTTGGGTGTTGGTTTTGTATATAGGCGAGGGATTTGAGTAATTTTGCGAACGGGCCTTCGGGTAGGGGTTTTTGTTTGTTGTCGCGTTCGTGTTTGACGAAGGCGTCCAGGCCTTGTTCTTTATAGATGCGTTCGGACTCGTCGGAGAACAACACCGCGTCGCCATCGAAGGCAATGCGGATTTGATCAATTTCTGTCTGCTCGGGATGCGCCGGTGTTTCGTATAACAAGGCGGCGGCGATGTTGGCGTTGACTGCTGCTTGCACATCATCTTCATACAGCGACAAAAACAAATCGATTTTGTAGGCGTGCAGATATGGCGCGAGGGTTTCACCGCCGGTGAGCGCGGCGCGTTGAATATCGAGGCCGTAGTGTTCGATGGAGTTGAATATGCGCAGACTGGTCTCGGCCGAATTGCGCGACATGATCACCACCTCGGTGGTGCGCTCGCCGGGCAGGGTTTGATTGAGTTTGAGAAAGGCCTTTACCAGCGGAAAACCGGGGCCGGGTTTGAGGATGTCGTTTTCGTGGGCGAGTTGATGGTCTTCATAGGCCCGGAGCCCCTGCTCGTCATAAATGCGATTCTCCGCACTCAGGTCAAACAAGGCCCGCGAGGATATTCCAATAACGAGGTACTGACTGAGATCGACTGGCAAACATACTCCCTTTCAATGCTAACTCAGACACCAACCTAACCTGGGAGAGCGACAGGGTGTGTCGCTTGCATGGCAAATTGTCCTGATTTTGCCAATGTATTTCTCGGCGGCCGAAAGAAGCATAGGTCGAACGGGTGGATGTGTAAAGTTTTTAGCGAAATCAGAGGCTTGCTATTACATAAGTATTACCTTCGGGGCGCTATTTACGCTGGCCATACACGGCCAACATCGCTAACATAGCCGTTCCTTTGGTCCGAACAACAATAATCAAATGCCAATCACCAGAATGCCGATTCATGTGCGTCTATTTCTCAGCGGTCTTGTGCTTTGCGCTTTGTCTTGTTCGTTAGTGTTTGCTGCCAATGTCGAAGATATTCCGCCGTGCGATAGCCCCAGTTGCGACCGCGTCGCGCAAACCATTCCCTGGGAAAATGCGCACGCAAACCCTGACGGACAAACTGTACGCATCGGAAGATTTTCCTTCGTCATCCCTACGGGGGCTGAGGTACGTCTATCGGGGGATCTGACTTTTTTTCACTATAGTGATAAGCCGCGTCGTTGGTTGTCTGTTCGCTTGAACTCCATACAAGACGTCGATCTGACAGAAGCGGATTTAGGTGATCTGCGCTTTGCCGATGCGGTTCGCATATTGTTCACTAAGACTCGCCAGGACAAAGAGCCGAGCAATCTTCATGCACGCAATATGTGGCGCAGCCTGTTACACGCCAAGTCATTACACATTGCCGAGAACACGCCGGTGTATTTCTCTCACCGTGGTGACGCGGAAGTGGCCTTCGGTCAGTGGGAGGATGGCAGACGGTTTGTGTTTATAGCCAACAAACACACTTCCCATGCTTACGTACAGATAGAAGGCACAGGTTTCAGTGACGCGGAGATGAAGGGTTTTGCTTTTCAAAATTAAAATAAGAGGAAGCCATGGGCGCATTACAGCAAGAAGAGATTGCTGCCTTCGAATACATCTTCGAAGCGACATTCAAGGACAATCCTAAAAATCATGGTTGCGGCGTTCCCAACCGCCGAACGATTGATGCAATGGAAAAAGTGCTGGAAGAAGCAGAGAAGTGTAATAAGAATCTTTCCCGACTCATTACGCAACTGTTAGGAATCGCCATTCGTGGCCGTGGTTGGCTGATGCGTATACTCAAACAGTTGGGTAAGGAACTGAGTTTCAAGTTTCGTATGTGTCTTACCTTTACCGCGGGCTACTACTATAAATCCGTGGTGATTGAGACTATGTATCAGTGTTAGTCTTGAAATTTGGGATAGATACAACTTTCTCTGCGAACCGAACCAATAAAACAAAATCAATAAAGGAGATTTGTATGGCCGATGCCATTCAAAAAGAAGAGCTTAGGCAGATGATAGAAGCGTTTTATCGTTTTGCGGGCGTGAATCCACCCGCCAATCTTGAAATCAATGAGAGTGTTGCCAGTGTGTTTGGGTCGATGTTGCAGGAAACCCGCAAGTGTTCGGATGCTTTCAAGTGGATTCCTCCGCCCCCAGGTGGTAGGCCGAGTATCGGCTGGTTGGTTACCAATATCGGCAAGTCTTTCATCAGGAGCCTGAATGATAAGATGTCGTTTACTTGTGCCCGTGGCGTGATTTATGTTTGGGGGCATCATTTGCAACGTGCTTCGTTGCTCAATATTTCAATGGGAACTCCAGCATGGGCGTAGTTAAAAGTATTTCATTTATCCTCTGCCTCACCTTCTCATCAATTAGCTGTGCCGCCGATGCATTGCGTGAGATACCGTGGCCAAACAAATCCACGTGTATTGATTGCTTGCAGGTGGAACTCAATCGTTATCAGTTTCAGTTACCCAGCAGTGATGTAAAGTCGGTTTCGACGCAAACGCTTTCGAGCACGGTAGTGGATATTCAATTAACGCGTGATGCCAGCCAACGCGGTATCGCCTTGATGGAATTGACACCGGAAAAGTTAACCGCGGATTTTGAACAACTCGGCTATTTTTCAAAGCTGCATATCAAAAACACTCGCGAGTTTTTTCTCGTCCTCGGCAAAACCTATGACGAAAAATCCCCCGGCGACATCATGCGCAAGACCATGGCGGTGGATGTGGCCAGTGAATATGTGTGGAGCCATAAAGATAATCTGAGTGCGTTCTGGATGAAATCGAATAATCCAAGTTCGCAGAGTGTGTATGTGGTGAATGATAAGGAAGCAAATGTGTTGTTTGTAGGTGGTGCGGTGACGGAGGAGTTGTTTGGGAGGATTTTGGGGACGTTGCGGATTCGGTGAAGAAAGTTGTATCTGTTCCCAATTTCAGTGACCAACCGTCTCATCACCTTGATACTGTCGGGCCCGGAAATTGGGTTTATGGAGACGGTGATATCAGAAATCAACAACGCGGAACATTCGCAGACCAGATAAAATATTTTTTTCGTGGATCAGAAAAACAATAAGAGGAAATTTCTCAATGAATAGCGAACAACAAAACGACAAAGCGCAAAATTTTAACCAAATGTTGGTAAGGGCAATCTTCAATACCTCAGTAGCCATACTTATCTGCATACCAATAAGCTTTTTTGATTACCCAGACTACATCGATTCAATCCTGGATAGCGCCTTTTTCCTGTCTTGGATTCTATGTGGTGCGTTAATAACCACGCTGCACTTTAGAATGAAAAAGGCAAAACTAGGCTGGCTTGCTTTGTCATATTGGTCGATACTATTTATTTTGCCTATCTTCATGCCATTTTACCTTCCTGTATTTTTTTCGCTCATTGGCGCACAAGTCTACAATAAAGCGAAGAATCCGCTGACACTCGGCGATGACGAGACTGCCCTTGTACCTGATAATAGCGAAACGGAATTAACAGCGACTCAGGATGGGAGTTCATCTTTGACGCTTGCCTGGGTTCTTCTCATTTCTCATTTTCCCTATCTCGTGTTCCTATATACCTTCGACTATTCTGAGTGGAATGGAGTCTTCGCTTTGACGACGACATTTTGCATCGCCGCCCCGGTGACTATTCTCACCATTTTTTTTCTGGGCGGAAATGCGCCGCAGAAGGAACGCGGCCAAATCAGCTTTATAAAGCTGATCATGCTAGCGGCGTTGATAGCAGAAGTATACCTGTCCACAACAGGACACTAGAATAAATCTGCCTGAATCAGGTTTAGAACGGGAAAATTGTAAGACACGCCGATTACTAAAAACAAACTGTTTCCTGTTATACAAGAGTAGATATCGTCTATGCGAAAATCAGGGAGATTTAAATGATTTACCGGACACGTGTAGTCATTGCAGACTGGTATTGCAAATTGCCGTAGCCTTCACCTGGAGATAGTTCGCTGAATGTTACCTAATATGTCAGCCATTAAACTTTCCATTCTTCGAATTATTTTCAAAAAGTTCGAACTCTACGCCGATTCGCAAGAATTCAACTTCTGTTCCGCACACTCAATCATGTCGTCCAGCTAATGTCTCCCCCCCGATTACTCCCGGGTTAGACTCCCGACTAAACTGCGGAAAGCAACAGGCCGCGCTATAAAGATGGCGATTGGGCTGAAAAGAATAGATCGAACACTTAGTTGTGTAAAGTTTTTGAAGTTATCAGGGGTTCGCTAGTTCGAAGGTAGTAAGCCCTATAGCAATTATCCTGACCTTGCCCGACCGTCTCATCACCTTGAGATTGCGGGGTCGGGATATTGGGTTTATGGAAACTGGGATTTGGGGGCAAATTATATAAAAATGTACTGAGAATTCAGTAGCTAGTTCGTTCTGCATAGTTTGAATTCTCGCCTTTACATCAACATGTTTGCCATGTTACGGTTTCCTCACGAAAACACTTAAATTGCTAGTTAAAATGAAAATAATAGCTCTTCCAATTGCCGTAGCCTTCACCTTATTCCTCAGCCCGCCGGGTTTCGCCGAAACGGACTCATTGCCCACAGCCATGCAGTCCTGCGCCAATATGACGGTTTGTGAGCAAACAGCGGTCAAGCAGCCGTTTCCCGGAGCGGGAAACAATCTGGAAGTCGCTGTTGGTGGTGGACACTTTTCATTCTTTCCGCCTGATGCCGTAACCGATGTCGCCGTGGGGTGGGGAGAGTCGCCAAACTATGTGATCAGACTCAAGGGTGGCAAGCTCATGGCATCCGAGGAGCGTCTGGTGCGCCTGGATAACACGGGTCTTTGCTCAGCGAACGAGTCGCCAGCACCAACTCTGGCACGTTTTCTTTTTCTTCAGACCGCGAAAGAAAAGGAACCTGACGACAAATGTCAACAAACAATTTTCAGGCTGGCTTTTTTTCAAAAGAGTTCGTCCATATTCAAGGATGCTCAACATTTGGTCTGGTTCGAGAAGAACAACCTGGAGATTTATCTCGCCAATGTTTCGGGCATTGATCACGACACCTACGCGATGGTGACTCATCGAGACAAGCCGTTCCACTATTTAGTGATACGTACCCAGGGAGTTGATAGAGAACGTTTGCTCAAAACACTTGCAACAATAAAAATAAAACCATAAGGCCTTATCTATGACACTGACCTATACACAACAGAAAGATGTTGCGGAGTTGTTGGCTGCACTCTTTAACGACAATGAATATCTCTACCACGTAAACAAAATCAACCGCGAAACTGTGCGTTACGCGGAAGACGTTATTGTGATGTTCCGCTTCTGTAACAAGGCATCGGCTGGATTGTTGGCGGGGATACAGTGCATTCCGAAGTCTAAAAACATCTATGGCTGGTTACTAAGCTGTCTTCCTGCAGTACATAAAGTGGTCAAGGCCAATCGCGAGATTTTCTATTCTAATTTTATGTGCGATATCGCAATACAGTCGCATCGAAATGCGCTTAAAGGGACGATGATCCGCTAGTGGGGGCGATGAATACGCATTTGGCTTGTCGGAGTCGAGCAGTTATGGGATAGATCTGGTGTATCAACATCTGTTCAACCACCCACAGCGTCCCGCGAACTTCGGCATCGTAACTACTAATATGGTAGGGAACGCCAATGCCACTGGTGTTTCCTGTCATCAGCGAACCTGGAGGCGCCGTATATGTGCCTTTGGGAATTGGTGCATACAAGCCCGGCATGCCGGAGCGAACCTTCCATGATTTTCCGAAGCCCTGTAGTTGTTGCAGATTAGTGTTATAAACAAGCGTGGTCATTTTTTACAATTTCCTTTCAGTAATTCTAGTTGTTTTTCGAGATCGTGGTATTTTGGCGCACTTTCCCCACTCCAGAACAGCAGCACAGTATTGTTATCGCGTTGTGTGCAGAGATATACGCGTAGCACGAACGTGGTATCGTTGTATCGATAACCGGTGTACTGCCAGGGTGTGCCATCGCCAGTCTGCTTTTGAGTATTTGGGAATTGCTGACTATCCATATCGGCTAGTCGTTGATAGTAGTTGCGCCCAACCCCCCTTGTATCAACAAACCACAACATATTATCGCTACCGAACGTGGGTTTGATCCATGTAGATGTGTTGATATCCAGACCCTGTTCGATCAAGGCAGCGAGAAATTCATTGTCGGCAGCGAGTATGGCCCGCTCATCAATGGAAACTTTCAACCAGCCGTCTACTGTATCGTTTTTGTTTGCAAAACAACTGGTGGAACAAACAAATGCCATCAGCGAAAACAATAGAATGAAATGTCGGTGACGCATAGCGTGGAATTCTCAATACGGGTTCAGCAACAACATGGAACTATGCATAGATAGGCCTATCCATTTATCAGTTTTTATAGCTGTGACCAAGACTACGCCCGATTAAGTAGGTGTGTAAAGTTCTTTATATATGTACCGGATCGAATAGTACAAAGGTGGTATCTCTTTTGCTGGTGCTCAATTTATGCCGCAAAACATATTGAGTAGCCCGCGATGTCGAAGGGCAAAGCAAAACCAATTCACTATGGCCCCCTGAATATCGATCTGCCCGAAAACCCGACTTCTATAAGCACCTCGGGAATCGATGGCAAGTTAGTCATCACCTTTACTGGCAAGACCGAGGCTGACTATAGCCAACTGATGAATATGGATTTCAGCAAAAGCCAGTTTCGTCTCGCCGACAAAGCACGCATTCAATACGGCGCACTGAAAGCAGCGAAGAACGCTTTGAACGAACAAGATCAGGCCTTTTGGAATCGCCACCTGCAAAACAGACATGCGCTGTTTTCAGAAAAGTCACGATTGTTCATTACCGGCCACTCTGGTCTAACGGTTTACTATTCCAATGAACGACCTCAGTGGTGGTCCGCACAGGCGATCATTACTTTGGACGAGTTGCCCGACCGGCTTATCACGTTAACACTGTGGGGTCGAGATATTGGGTTTCTGGAGTCGGTGATTGCGGGAATTAAAATAAAAAAATAGGAGGACAAATCCATGGCATTAACATCAGAAGAACAGGCGCTGGGGCGTCGGGCGTGGATTCCTACGCCGTTGTTTACGCGCGGCAGTGAAGATACTGAAAGACAATCCTTTCGCTGCCACCGCTTGTCAACGTGCAATCGCAGGCTCGTTGATTAAAGCAGAAATTTTTATGTCGGCGGAGAATTGAGATGAGGTATCTATCATGACTACTCTCGAACTTCTATATCTCTTTATTTAAATCATCACATCTTCCAAATGGAAAGATGCCTCCATCCATCGGGAAAACCCATGATCGCTGGCCTGGCAATAGGATGATTATCCATCAATTGCATCAAGCGATTCTTCCAATGGGTGTTGGGACTTATACGTTCCATCAGGTACTCCAATAGAACCAGCGTATTGTACAGTTTCTTGGATTGAGCCGGATTGAAACAGGCAATGAACTGCGCGGGGCGGCGACTGGGTATTTTCATTTGAAAACCAAATTGCCGATTCCATAATCGACTGTGATGGGCGCAAATGTTCCGGATGATGGTGAGGTGATGTAAGAATGAAATCAGTACGCTTTCGTCCAGATCATAAATATCCGCAATGGCTCGACGATCAGCTCGCTTTTTTGATGTTGGAAACCCACTTGGAAAGTTGGCCGAGTGACATTACCTCGACCACTGCCCAGATAGGTGGTAATTCTAGATCATCGTACTTGTTTCGATAGTGATTGATGAAGGTTTCCTGGCTGCGATCAATTTCTTCTTTAAGGTTTTTTATGCAACGTTGGTATTGATTGCCATTATTGAAAATGGATTTATCAAGAAACGCGTGGGCACCATAGATATGGCCCAAGTGATAAGCCCATTGTGTTCGCACAGAAACTTCGATTCGTTCGATCGCATCCATCACCAATAGCCGTAATTCACGATCGAAAATGTAAAGGTGTAAGACGTCTTCGAATGTTGTGCCAGTCTTGAATTGATGGGTGGAGTGATCTGCTTCAAACGGAAGCCAGTAAGCACCTAGGCGATAATAGTTGAGGTGTGCAAGATAGTGGCATGCCCGGTTATGGTCGGGGATCGACATCCCTCGGGTTTCAAGTAGATGGATTTGTTGTTCGAGGGTGGTTGGGGGCTTGGTAAAACGCATTGACTAGCCCCAGTAAAAGTAACCCGCCGGGGTGCGCAGATCTGACGGAATGCGTGGCGGGTGTTGTTGCTGCTAATTATCGGCAACTTTTTATCTTTTTCAAGGAGAAATTTACTGTTTGCGAAAAAAAGCGGCTGCGCTTTCAGTAAATACCTATGAAAAGCAGGCCTAGCAAATAACCGTTCAATTAGAGGTTCCGCATGTTGGAATATAGTTTTTAGAGACAATTCACCGCCCCTTTCCCTCTTTATTAATGTTTATTTTGTATTGCATAAGAATAATCGTAGTATCGTGATTTTACAAAAAGTAATTAATAATTTCATGTAGTTATTAGTACTTTCGGGGCAGCTCAGCAATTTTTGTGGCCTATCGGTTTCCCGCCTGGCGCGGGCGGTGACGAGTGCGGTGCGTATCGGTTTGGGTTTGCTTGGGTGTTGGTTTTGTATATAGGCGAGGGATTTGAGTAATTTTGCGAACGGGCCTTCGGGAGATATTGAGTTTGAGAAAGGCCTTTACCAGCGGAAAACCGGGGCCGGGTTTGAGGAAAGTAGGGGCAGATACCAGTTTTCGCTAATGTAAGCAGTAGCTTGTATCTGACCCGACTTTCCCTTGACCAGATGCAACATAAGAGTTATACGTTACATACATCTATTTAACGTATAACACCCTATGGAAAACTTGCCGCTTTCGACCACTACCCTGTTCCAACAATTTGTCGAACAGGTCACCTCCGACGAATTGAGCCGGGATCTAGGTGATCTGGCCGGCAGCTTTGTATCCAAGGAGGTGAAGGGAAAGCCTTATTGGTATCTCCAATACCATGAAGCGGGAAAACAAAAACAGGTATACCTTGGGCCCGAGAATGACAGAGTTCTGAAACTTGTAAACAATTGGGATGACATTCGAACCGAGGCAAAACTCAGCCAGCAACGTCGACAAGAAATGTGCGCCATGTTAAAAGCGGGCGGTTTACTTGCGCTGGACTCGGCCGTTGGTAAGGTACTGTCGATGCTTGCAGACAGCGGTATCTTTCGCGCGGGTGTCGTACTGGTCGGAACACAAGCGTTTCGATCTTATGGAAATCTACTCGGCGTAAAGTTATTCGGTTCTGCGATACAAACACACGATATCGATCTCATTCAGGACCTCGACGTTGACGTGGTACTTCAGTCCAATATCCAAATCGACTTTGGCGACATAATCGAACGTACCGAGATGGGGTTTATACCTATCCCTGCGTTAAATCCAAAACATCCTTCGACGTCGTTCAAGATTCGACGAAAAGAAATCAAACTCGATATGCTCACACCGCTCATTGGCAAGCCTGAGTCCGGTCCAATAAAACTACATTCACTCCAGACCTATGCCCAACCATTGCGATTTCTCGACTTCCTAATAAAGGAACCGATACAAACCGTGTTAATCGACAACGCCGGTATCCTGGTGAATATTCCTCATCCGGCTCGTTATGCGCTGCATAAATGCATCATTTCATCACGACGTCCAATTACACAAAGAGCGAAAAGTAAGAAAGATATTTTTCAAGCAGAAATCCTGTTCCAGGTTCTCCTCGACATCGATCGCGTATCACTTCTTTCTGCATGGAAAGACCTGGAAAGTTTCGGAAAGAACTGGCAGAGCCATGCTCGTGAAGGAATAGACAAGATTTCTGACAAGGAACTGCTTAGCAAGCTTGCTGAATTGTTGTCGTTTTGAAAAAAGTGAGGTCAGATTGAAACAGCCACATTATATCGGCCACCTTAAAGGGACGATGATCCGCTAGTGGGGGCGGATTCAATTCCAAACCTGCGTCTTGAAATTCCCCGGGCAGACGATTGATATCCCTGTCGGGAGTCATAAATGCCTCAAGCCGTTCGGTGATAATTCGAAAACTCAGAGGAAACTAAAATAAGAGCCATATCGGGGGTAGACCCCTTTTTTCTGTTACTATGCGCCCGTTCTCTATCCATAACCCACCAGGACAAACCCCTTGAACCAGACGCCCTTTTCCACACTTGCACTCAACCCCGCCCTGCTCGAGAACCTGAGCTCGCTCGGCTATACCGCCATGACACCCATCCAGGCGCAGAGTTTGCCGCATGTGCTGGCGGGCAAGGATGTGATTGCGCAGGCGAAGACAGGTTCTGGTAAGACCGCGGCATTTAGTCTGGGTTTGCTGGAAAAGCTGGATGTGCGAAACCTGCGTGTGCAGGGTTTGATTCTTTGCCCGACGCGGGAGCTGGCAGATCAGGTGGCGACCGAGGTGCGCAAACTGGGGCGCAGTATTCCGAACATCAAGGTGCTGACGCTGTGTGGCGGCACGCCCGTCGCGCCGCAGAAGGCCTCGCTGGAACATGGTGCGCATATCATCGTCGGCACACCTGGCCGGGTGGAGGATCACCTTAATCGCGGCTCGCTGAAACTCGATGGGCTCAACACCCTGGTACTGGATGAGGCGGATCGCATGCTCGATATGGGTTTTCAACCGGCGCTGGATGCAATTATCGACGCCATACCCACGCAGCGTCAGACGCTATTGTTTAGTGCCACCTTTCCGCAGCAGATTCAATCCATCGCTAAGCGCGTGATGCGCGAGCCGGTATCGGTGCAGTTGGAAGAAACCCATGACAGCAGCAGTATTCAACAGCACTTCTTCAAACTCGATGACAATGTAGAACGTTTGACCGCCGTGCGTTTGCTGCTGCTCAAGCATCGGCCGGAATCCGCGGTGGTATTTTGTAATATGAAAAAGGACGCGCAGGAAATTGCAGATGAACTGGGCCGTTATGGCTTTACTGCCAAGGCCTTGCATGGTGATCTGGAACAACGTGAGCGTGATCAGACGCTGGTGCAGTTTGCCAACAAAAGTATTTCGATTCTGGTGGCGACCGATGTCGCGGCGCGCGGGCTGGATATCGATGCACTGGATGCGGTGATCAATTATCAACTGGCGCACGATGCGGAGGTACACGTGCACCGTGTCGGTCGCACCGGTCGCGCGGGTAACAAGGGCATTGCCTGTACTTTGTATTATGAAAAAGAGGCGCACAAATTGGCGCGGCTTGAGGAATATTTAGGCCGTTCGATCAAAGCCGAATCTCTGCCCTCTTTTAATGTGCTGGAAAAACCGGTCTATCGCGCAGCGATGGTGACACTACAAATCGATGGCGGTAAAAAACAGAAAGTCCGCGCCGGTGATATTCTGGGTGCACTGACCGGCGAAAACGGGATTGATGGAAAACAGGTGGGCAAGATTCAGTTATACGATAACTGGTCTTTTGTCGCAGTGCGACAGGAAGTCGCAAAGGCCGCGTTGCAGAAATTAACCCAGGGTAAATTGAAAGGCCGCTCGTTTCGAGTGCGGAAAATATAGCGAGTTACTGAGAAAGTTGTGACTGAGCCTACTTTCCGGGTTCGGTGAGTAATCCACTGTCAATTACGGCACAAGCAAACGAAGCTCTTTGTCTTTCGTCAATTCCAATATCTGATGGTCCACCAATCCATTCAAATCCCTGGAACAGGTTTTTGAACTTAGTTTTTGGTACAAGGCTTGATACCAGGGCTTGGCCTGCAATGTTTTCAATGGAAGCGATAGACCGGTTTCCATGATGGTGGTCACAATGATGTATTGGCGCTGATTGATCTTTCTATCGTTTAGTAAATTGTTGAGCATGTTTTCATACAACACTAGCGCAATTATACGATTCGCTCTATCGTGCAATTGATTGATGACTGTCAACATCCCTTTGAGAAAGAAGCGGATAAATGCCGTATTGGGATTGGTTTCGCCGCTTTCCTCGGATTTTCTCGCCCGATTGAACACCGTAAAATATTCATCAATGTTGTCCAGATAAAAACGCGATAAGGCAAAATGTGCGTATTTATAACCTGCGCATTTCAGTATCAACATCTCGACGACGCGACCAACCCTCCCATTACCATCCCAGAAGGGGTGTATGCGCTCAAAATAATAATGTGCGAGCGGTGCGCGTATGAGTGGCGGGAGACGTCGAATTTCGTCGCTATTGATCCACTCGATAAAGCTTCTCATTAGCAAGATAATGTCATCCTTGCACTTTGGTGGCGTATAAACACCGCCATGTTCTGCATCGCCAACCTTGGTCAACTGGCCTTTTAGGTTATCGCGATATTGACCTGGAACATTGAACGGATGACTTAGTTGTTGCGTAATCAGCTCATGTAAATCTGTAAACATGGCTTCCTGCAAAGACACCGCGATGCCTTGTGCTGGAGAGTTGTCGCGCTTTAGAGAATTAATACATTGCTGGCTGAACGTTTCGGCTTTTTCATAGGCATGCTTGATGTTGATAACGCGCTGCTCAGTTTCATCGCGGCTCTCGGGAAGTCGCTCTATAACCCTGGCCGTTTCTTCCTCGCTAAGGGTACCGCCTTCTATGGTATTGGTGCCGAACACGCTGGCCGCCACCACTTCTTTTTCCAGACGCGCGGCGACGTCAGGGATAATAGGAATACTCGAAAACCGGTGATGGGCGTCCTCTATCCGCAACAAATCGGCCTCGATACTGGCCATATCGACACCGACCATAAAACGGAAGAAGCCTGAGCGGTGGGTTTCTATGCGTTTTTCTTTAGGCATATTTTGTCCAGCTAAATGTCCAGCACATTTTCATTTATAACTATGTATTTTCAATGAGTTACATTTTTATTACTGGATTTATGTCAATATTTATGTCCAGATGAATGGGAGAAGTATAGTCCATAGACCTCGGCCCGTCATGTCGACTTTTACGGCTTTTTTCGACATATCTGCCGGATATGTCGATGTGGGAAACATGTTCGCGGCCCTGCCAGCCTGCGATTTGTTAGGATGCAACTGGTCCCCTCAAAGTGAGCAACACCGCCATGCAAGAATTTTTCATCGGCCCCCTATCCCGTTACACCTATGGCTGGATCGCTTTGTTTGTGTTTGCCTGTTTTGGGGTTTACATGATTTATCGTGCCCGGCAGGGGAAGCGGCTCGATAAGTTTATCGCTCTGGGTTTGTCTGCCAGGGTTCAGTTGTGGTGCGGGGTGTTTTGTTTGTTGCCGGTGGTTTTGTATAGCTTTGGGGTTTTGTTGATTGGAGGTTAATACACAAGGCTTTGGCCTTTTGCACTAACTCGCTAGTTACTTAGAGATTGACGGACTTTTTTGGGGCAGGCGAATCGCACAGGGCATGTTCGGTCATAGAAGGCTCCGAGTGTGGCATAGGTGCAGCACCTGCGCATCAAGCATGAAGAATCCGTGTGCGGACAGATGCCAGTTTTCCGTGTTGGAAAAACCGGTCTATCGCGCGGCGATGGTGACACTACAAATCGATGGCGGCAAAAAACAAAAAGTCCGCGCCGGTGATATTCTCGGTGCACTTACCGGTGAAAACGGGATCGATGGTAAACAGGTGGGCAAGATTCAGTTATACGACAACTGGTCTTTTGTCGCCGTGCGACAGGAAGTCGCGAAGGCCGCGTTGCAGAAATTAACCCAGGGTAAATTGAAAGGCCGTTCGTTTCGGGTGCGGCGGGTATAGAACGTGGCGGAGTGGTTCCATCGGGCCCGAATAAAACATCCAAATTACCAATAATATATCTTAATTTTTATACGATTAAGCAGCACACTGTTAGCCACTTCTATTAGACTTCCCTATCCATTGCAGGCATGATCCGCCACCTAAAATAACGAAAATGAAGGGTATTAGCTGTGTCTCAATTTTTGTCGAGTTCGTCAACCGTGTTCGCTTCCTGGCAAAGTACTAGGTAGATTATGTATAAAAATACTTTTGTTTTTCTAATTACCGTACTCATTTTTTTGTTGTCTACGGCGTGTGCTCACAAAAAAACACAAATCGTATTGAAGAACACGCCGACTGAGGAAAGTGAGTTTCATTTAGCGCCTGAGGAACTGTTGGGGAAATATCCGGATGTAGAGGGATTACATCCTGAGAACTATCTAAAATATCAAATCGCGCTTTCTGGAACTTCCTCGCCCGACTTAAATGAGCGGGCAGATAAGTCAACACTAGTCAATGCACTAGGCGAACCCGATAGGATTGAACTTCATAAGCGCTCAATCGTGGACTTTCTTTCGTCTCCTCCTATGTTTGGCCTTTTGTTTTTAAGTCCCTTGCTGATTGAGCCAATTGTCACCGGGGGTGTTCTCGCAGGTCTTGGCATACAGTATTTTGTACAGCCACGTGAAGAGGATCTTTACTGGACCAAAGGCGACTATCTCATAGAAGCGCACACCATATCGGGAAGATACAGAAAAGAAGCTAAATGGGAGTGGTTCTACAAAATAAATGATAGTGAAAATCTTTCGTCACCGATTGTTTCAAGATCCAACAGCGCTAGCTACGGAGGCTTGTCGCTGAGTAATTTTTCGAGATTTGGCGATCAACTTTATAATCGAAAAACATATATCTCCATACTGTATGGTAAATCTTTCCAAGCTCCCTACCTATTCGACAACATCAATCTCGATGCCGCAGCCAGTATACAATCCACTACAAAAGAAAAATATTATCTGCTGGACATAACTAACCAGGCGATTTTTCTCAGCGGCTCGTACAACATCAATAACAATAAACAAGAACTAGGCATTGGCATAACCTACGAAACATCGCTCCCGGATGTTTTCATCGACGGATATCTAGGCCGAGTTGGCGCTTACGCTGAATTCAACTTGCGCAAACAACGCGAAACACAAACCGTCATACGCATCGGCGCAGTCAGAAGTATTGACCCGTTTGAAAACAAGGCCAGCTATTTTCGCATATCCTGGATACAAAAATTCCAGAATCGTAGGCTGCACTAGGGAGTACAAACACTAAAAGGCGGTTCTAACGCTGCGCGACATGATGTATTTCGAGGATCGCGATGTGAATACTATGCAGGGTCAGATTGAGAAAGTAGGTTCAGTTACCAGCTAACGATAGAATCTGCTAAAACCCCACAACCAGAAAATCCACCGCATCCACAATCTCCCCCCGCTGTTGCTGTAAGGAGCCAACATACTCACCCAAATCCGTTGTCGAAATACCGGCCATTTCCGCCGTCGACATAAATACCTTTTTGCCTTCGATTTCAAAACGCGGGTTGAGACGGCCGATGGGTTTGCTATTCGCACTTTCTTTGATCAACGGAACAACGAGGCGTGTGTTCAGCGTTTCGAATAAGTCATTTTGCACGTCGAGTAAGTAAGGAACGGTTTGTCGCGTCGCGGGATTGGGGTTGCGATAGACGCCGAACTGGGCCACTAGAACTTCCTCTTGCCGTCACTAAACACACCTTGGTCCGCTGTTCGTTTGTTGTAATCGTCGATGGCGTCGGCATTTTCTGCGATCCAGTTTTGCCGTTCCTTTTCACGTATGGCCTGGACCAGGGCGACTTCGAGCAGGGCAGAGAGGTTAATGCCCAGACCTTTTGCCTTTTGCACTAACTCGCTGTTTACACTGAGATTGACGGATTTTTTTGGGGCAGGCGTATAACCCAGGGCATGTTCGGTCATAGGTGGTTCCGTATTTGGTATAGGGGAAGTATATGCGCACTATTTATGCGCATCAAGCACGAAAAACCCATCTGCGGACAGATTCCCATTTCCCATTTAACCCTATCGCCAAAGCCGGGTTTGTGCCGCATAATAGCCGCCCTTTTGCCCACGCCCGCGAGCACGCCCGTATGCCTGACAACAAGATTTATCTGAGCAATCTGAATAAGCTTGCGACGGAAGCCGATTTGAAACGGCATTTTTCCACCTATGGCGCAGTCACCGAGGTGCATTTGCCGCGTGAGAAGAAGACCAAGGAGGCCAAGGGTTACGCCTTTGTCACCTTTGCCTACGAGGATTCGGCGCGACGGGCGCTGGAGCAGGACGGCAAGCCTTATATGGATCAAACGATCACGGTCCAAATCGCCATTGAAAAAAACCCCAGGAAGTAGACCCCCATGACGAATAACGAAATTATGAAAAAACTGCGCATCGCCCTCGACCTCAAAGAGATCGATTTGTACGAGATCTTCGAGCTATCGGGTTATGAGATCAGCAAGTCGGAGTTATCGGGGATTTTTCGCTCGGAAGGTCACAAGAATTACAAAGCCTGTAGCGACCTGGTGCTGAATCATTTTTTGAATGGCTACATTATTTATAAGCGTGGTGAAAAAGAATAAATTTGGATCGGGCGCGATGTATTCTCGCCTAACGAAACCGATCCGTAATCGCCGATACGTGTGTTTTTCCGTAGCCAGTTTTGCCAATTACCTTTAACAAGTAAACACCGGGCTCTGGCAAATCGACTTCTTTTTCCACCGCATTACGTCCCAAATCCTTCCAGTGTCCGATCGACTTTCCAGCAAGCGTTAGCAACTCGATTTCATAAACGGCGCCAGCTTCATTGGGTTCAAAAATAAGCTTGATCAGCTTGTCGAATCGACTACTCAGTCGATACACGGCCTCGGCTCCTTCCGCTATCATGCCGGTGAAAACGCCTTGATTAACTTTGACAATATTCTCGGTGCTTTTTAAGTTCTGGTCTGTGGCTAGTTCCGAAACAAAAAATGCAAATTCACCGTAGGACTTGGTGCCTTCAAGTTCCAGGCGGTAGTCACCCGTGTAGTTTGGGGTAAACACAAATTCCTGGGTTTGTTTACCGGCGTCTTTCATTGTCTTTACTTTCTTCCCTCTGGGATCACGTAGGTCAAACCGATAACGCAGATCAGATTGCCGCGCTTCCAGTCGGATGATGACTGGCGAGTTGCGCTTGAATCGCGCCTTGTACTTGCGTACCTGATTGTCGACGAGTTCGCCCTCATGAAATTCGTCAAACACCACTTTGTTATTGTGTTCTTCCTGGCCCTGCTCAGAAAAATTGCTGACCTCAAGTGTGTAGTCACTTACGTCTTTTGCGCCGGTAATACGTATGTAGAAATTAGCGCTATGCTCGACGGCGTGTGAAAACTCATGAAAATTATTGGCTACTTTCGTCCAGGATTTGATTGGTTTGAAACGTGTGTCCAAAAACTCGATGTCGTATTGCGCGGCGGCTTTGTCTTTATCCAGAGAAAACACTACAGACGCGCCTTTATCCAGCCTGACTTTGTACTCCGCAACCCCGCCCTCGGCCATAATACTGCTCTGTTGCTCACCGAACTTCAGGGTTTGTTTGCGCAGCTCCTTATCTGAAATAATCTGCTGCATCGCCAGCCCTGCTCGTCCATATCCTTTCTCACCGATAAAGCGCAGCACGTATTGATTATTCCTGGGTGGTGTAAACACCAATTCATTGTGATTGGTTCCCAGTCCCTTCCACTGCTTTATTAGCTTGCGACTTCTATCGACTAGCTGCAACTCATAGCTCATGCCATTACTGGTTTTTTCAGACACCAACAAAATCGGCGTATTTTTACTCCCGCGGTAACGGTATTCGCTCTCTGCACCGGCGGCGATCATCGGTTCGATGCGCTCACCGTCCTGGATACGGTTGCTCGAGCTTCGCAGTTCTGAATCTTTGGCCAATTGGGTGACAATCAGATCGTAGTCGCCTTGATTGCGCGTACCGATGACCTTAAGTTCGTAGCGATCTGAGTCTTCCGGCGTAAACAGCATTTCTTTATAAGTTGCCCCAAGATTTTTTTCCTGTCGTAGCATCTTGTTTTTTGAGGACCATATCTGTAGATCAAAACGAGTGCCTTTTTCCATTTTCGGAGTAGCCAGTAATACCGGCGAATTCTTTTTAAGTTTTAGTGCATACCCGTCCGTTTCGTTCAATTTGATGTCGCCTTTAAAATGCGCAAGCACGTCACCCGACATGGCCGACGTGTCGCCTTGAACGTATTTTGTAAATTTGATGACGTTGTCTGTCTCATACGAATCACCTTCGAAAAACAGACTGACAATTTTGTCGATAGATGATTGTTTAATAACATTACCGAAACCCTCCTCCTCACTAAGAAGCATTCCAACAACATATTCCCCTATGTATAAGGTACCTCCACTGTAACCTTGTGAAATAGTATCGGATGGATTCATTGCTTCTATCAGGAGGTGATCTTGCAAGTTTTCGCGTATAAAGACACGTATTGATATCAAACCTCCGCTGTCATTACGTACTTTTAGCACTCCCTCCTGATTTTCATCCAGAATCTTGGCAATGCCCGTGCCTTTATTCCAAACGCTATTCTTACAGGCGTCATAGCTTTCTACAATCAGTACTGCAGTATCGAATTGATCACCGAACTCTTGTATGAGCTTCGCACCGAATGTTTTTCGACCGCCTGTTACAAGCTTAATCGGACCGCCCTTCTCCACCACATGTTGTGCTGTGACAAAAAAACACTCGTGTCCCCTGGTTCTAAAAGTTCCCTGACCAAACTCGCCGTCAGCAATAACCCGGGCATCCGATGCCATCGCGTCAAAATTAAACATTGATAAAGTCATCACGACGAATACTGGCGATAGGAAATATTTTTTCACTTTAGTGATATCCTCAATAGAATTCTTATGAGCCCGTAAACAATTAGTGCAATCGCCCACAGATAGGCCTGACCTGATTCGCTAAACAGTCTTTTCATAATCCCGTTGCTGATTTCAAACGGTTCAGACTTGTAGTGTTGAACAATGACACTTTCGCCGGTTTCTCTATAGACCACACGCATCGCCTCATCGGCATTAATCGTCACAAAGCCCTGACCTAAGGAATCAAAGTCACTAAAACTCATTTCGGTATTCTTTTGTACTTTGACAAAAGCGCCGACCGGCAAGGGATAAGGACCAATACTATAGTATTCGTTAAAACCGAGTTTTTTCTCGCTAAAGCTGACTTCTCCGCCCTTAAACAACGGCTGTTGCGCAATGATAGAATCGCCCAACTCTTCACCCAAAACGACTTTCCCACTCAATCTGAAAAGACTAGTTTGCCCTTTATTGGCTCGCTTTTGAAAGTCTTTCAGTTTGATATAGGTGCAGGCTGGCAGTGTTTTGATCAGTGTCTCCGAGTTATCGTAGAGATTGCCAACCGATTTGCCGTCTTCAAATTCAAGCGAGATATTCAAATCGCCATAGGAAATCCGTTTAAAGACTGCCGCCACACCTGGTGTTAGTTCTAATACGCCATTAAAGTTCGTGAATTCGTCTTCAGCATCACAACCATAAACAATATTCGCGTTTTCCAACACCCAAGGGGCGTGATTAGTATTCGGGTAGGTCTGCAACACCAACAACTCAGTTTCCGCATTAATATTGAATGTGGTGTTATAGGACTTTAAAAACGACAAGTAGAAAACAGCACCAAAAAGTACGACTAATAATAAGAAAAGAAGTAGTATCAGTAGTGCATGTAATCGTAGCGTGCTCCACCTGTCTCGCCATCTTATGTCGATTTCTTCCGGAGATAAATCCAACCCGTCATTGACTAGAAAGACCGGCAAAATACGCCTTATACAAGAGACTACCCACGACTCCTTTGCCTCGTTATCTGGCGCCAATTTTAAGATCCCCATTGCGCAAAATCTCACCCATGCGCTTGGTGACAAAACGCAGAGTCGCCAGATTGTACTGCTTTACATCGTCTACGGTACAAATCGCATCATAGACCACCGGACGCGCGTCCTTGATCTTCTGACACTTGAATTTTTTTGCCTTGCCACTGTTGTTTTTTACCTGGAGCATGGCCTTTACACTTGAACCGCCCTTATTCAGATAGACATTGACTGCCTCACGCAAGGGGAAGCCCCACGACGATAAGACATAGTTCGGTGTCTTTTTTCGGTCCGCACAATTATTTTGAATCTGCGCCAGCACCACTAGATGATCTGGATGATAATTGGCGAGACGATCTTTGTGTTTGGAGGAAACATCAAATCCGACGGCCAGCTCGTCGTTGCCGGTGAGTGTGTGCTCAAAATATCCCTTGTATTTTCCGTCGATGCTAACGATGTCGACACATACCGAGCCGTTGGATTTTAACGGCACGTCTACATACAACGCTTCAAGATTTGCTTTGTCATATCTTGTCTTATACATGATCCCAGACTCGGTTCTACCCGAGACCTTGACCTCTTCGATGAACTGCTCGTCCAGTTTTGTGATATGGATGACGTCGGCCGCAACACAAACACCAACAAGTGGCCACAAAATGACCGACAGCAGTATCCTTTTCATTATGGTCCTTCCCTTTGACGGCTAGCGAACAGCGGGAACAAGCATAAAACTACATACTCGGGATGTAAAGATTGTGTTGGAATTTAACGACGCTTGATGATGTTCTGCGCTTCGCTGACATAGAACTAAAGTAGTAATTGCTTTCGTGGATAATCTCTCAGCAATTGGGTAAGGAATACACGCCTGAGTATTCCATATATTTCCCACTTAATCCTCAATCGTAATGTGAAACCGCAGTAATCTTCCTGTGAAATTTTTCCGATTCATTGCCATCTATTAAAAAATGGAAATTATCGGCTACTTGATGACGCCTTTTTTTTCGCAAACCTGACTTCATGTGTCACTACATGTAAACAAATATCTCCCACCATTAATATGTAGAAAACTCAACCGTAAACAAGAGTGTGTCTAAGCAGTTCATACATCTTGAAATAGCATAGAAAACACTATTTTTTTGTATGTACTCGTTCTTGTGATTAACACTCATTCATGGCCATTAGAGATGTGAATTACGTTGGCAATTGAGGATAAGTACAACGTCACCAAACCTATCAGTCGATCTGACAAATCTTCGCAAGAGGGTGAGTCGCGATTCAGCTATGCAACTCGCCCTAAAAGTATTGGCTACTTTCAGAATCTGGATTTCAAAAGACGTATACGAATTTCCTCGTTTCTTACACATCTTCTTGCCATAGTGAGCGTTGCGTGGGCGCTGATCGCCTACTCGCTTGACTACACGACTTTAGCCGCAAACACCACTGTCGCTGCGGGTGGTTTCATACTGGCAAGCGTATTACATAGAAAAAACCGGCACACTTCGGCCCGTCTCATATGGTTGACGACAACAAACATCGCCGTCTTCTTTGGAATACAACTCTCAGGGTTTGATTCGTACACCGGTCAGAACACAATAATTACCGCCGCCATTCCATTCATACTTTTTTCCTGGCAACACGAGAGAATCTTCGTCATCTATAGTTCAATACTGTCGGTGTTAGTATGGGGACTGAGTTGGTATGTCGGTGATCACTTTCTTGGAATAAACCTGGAGCTGGACGCCGCAACTGTGCAGTATTCTGGCGTAGCTACCATGCTTACCATATTTGCCGCGATGATTGCCATACTCATTCATTTCTCGCAACTTTCTGCTCGTTATGAAAAAGATTTGCTTTTGGCAAAGGAACAGGCAGAAACGGCGAATCTTGCAAAATCTGCCTTTCTCGCCAATATGAGCCACGAAATACGCACCCCAATGAATGCCGTAATCGGCATGTCTTATCTGGCGCTACAATCAGCAGAAAATCCAAAGCAAAAGAACTACGTTGAAAAAATTCATAGCTCCGCAGAAAATCTGCTCGGGATCATTAACGATATCCTGGATTTCTCCAAAATTGAGGCCGGAAAGCTCGACATGGAAAATCTGTCTTTTCATCTCGATGATGTGATGAACAATCTTGCCTCACTTGTGGGACTCAACGCTGAGAAGAAAAATATTGAATTGATGTACAAAATCAATCCCCAGGTACCACGACAGTTGATCGGCGACCCTTTGCGTCTGGGACAAATACTGACCAATTTGGGAAACAATGCGGTTAAATTCACTCCCGAAGGGGGAGATGTCATATTTAGCATCAATGTAGAAGAATGCCAAGGCGAGCAGATATGTTTACACTTTTCGGTGCGCGATACTGGTATTGGTATTGAACCGGAACAGTTGGAAAGACTTTTCATGTCGTTTAGTCAGGCGGACAACTCCACTTCGCGAAAATATGGGGGAACAGGTCTAGGCCTGGCGATTACAAAAAAACTAACTCAGATGATGCGCGGTGACGTCTGGGCCGAGAGCACGCCCGGTGAAGGTAGTACGTTTCACGCACGCCTGCGATTTAAAGTCAGCGATAAACAAGTCAATCTGCGCGATGTAGCCACGCGCTTTGGTGCATTACCTGTTCTGGTCGTCGATGACAACCACCTGGCGCGTGAGCTATTAGTAGAGATATTGGAAAGCTTTGGATTGAAAGCAGATACCGCGACAAATGGTGAAGACGCGATAAAACGCATTCGACAAACACACAGCACACAACCGTATGATCTGGTATTTATGGATTGGCGCATGCCTGGTCTCGATGGCATAGAGACCATACGCCAAATTCAAGACGATGAAACGCTGGAAGTCTTACCTAAGTTTGTGATGCTAACGGCCCAGTCACTTGCGGACAAGGAGTTTGCACAGCAACAAGTCGAACTCGCTGCCTATCTCACCAAACCGATTACATCGTCCACTGTTTTGGACGCTATCGAAGAAACACTCGGCCAGGGCATGGTGTTACGCAGCCGCGCCCGCGTGCTAAAACACGATGTTGAAAGCGCCATTACAAAGTTGCAGGGCAGCAAAATTTTGCTTGTGGAGGATAACCATATCAACCAGGAATTGGCCACTGAGATACTTACCGAGAAAGGCATATCTGTCGTCTTAGCAAATAACGGCGCTGAGGCCTTGGATGCACTGGAAAACGATAGCTTTGATGGAATACTCATGGATTGCCAAATGCCTGTAATGGATGGCTATGTCACGACACGCGAAATACGTAAAAAATCCAATTGCAGCGACCTACCCATTATTGCCATGACGGCTAACGTGATGTCTGGTGATAAGGAAAAGGCTATCGAATCGGGCATGAATGACCATATTGGAAAGCCGATAAACGTTAGTGAAATGTTTCGCACGCTCGCCAGGTGGATCAAACCCAAACAGCCCGTAGCAGCGGCCACAAATACAGAAACGCAAGATGAATCCGTTAAGCTAAAATTGCCAGGACTCGACACCGAAACTGCGTTGGGCCGACTCAACCATCGCATGCGTCTCTATCTAAAACTGTTGACCGGTTTTCGCGATAGCTACATAGACTTCGAACAGAAATTTTTTGCCGCAAAACAACAAGGAAATTTTGAGGAGGCCAGCCGGCTTGCGCATTCACTCAAGGGACTATCCGGCACCATCGGCGCTGATACCCTGTCCACCGCCGCGAGAGAGCTGGAATTGGCGTGTAAAGAACATGCACCCGACTTGGATTCCTATACGGATAAAGTAATAAGAGCGCTTAACCTTGTACTCGGTGGTTTACAGTCTCTCGAGCGTCCGAGCTAGTACGCATAATAAGTAGGCGTAGTCAAAAATACATATACTCCAGGAAAGTATTGATTCAATTGTCCGAAAAAAAACACCGGGCCGTTTTCAAGCCCGGTGTCTACTATTTCCAATACCTCACACTATCACTACTATTGCAAAGGCAGATAAATCTCCGTACGTAAATTCTCGGGTTTGGTTTTCCGCGGATCGCGATTCAAATATATTTCGAATAGTGGCTGGTCACGCACCTGTTCCCCACTATTGGGCAGCCAGTCGGCAAAGATGCTGTTATAGACTTTATCAAGTTGATCATAACTACCCTTGTGTAAAAATCTTGCATAGCGCCCGCCAGCGAGTGTTTGTTTGCCCACTTCCCCTTTTTCCTGCACATTCCCTTCATAGGTAATACAGGCGTCATAGCGCAGTTGGTCGGCGGCGGTGATGTCCGGGCTGTCGTAACTTACTCCTATCATCTTTGTATCGGGTTTCATTAGTTTATTGGGATAGGCAAACGACATCATGCCGCCCCACGCGGCTTCTGCTGCCTTGGAATATTCTCCTGTCTTGCGCACATAAAGAACTTCAATTGGTTCGATGTTTAGAATTTCTGCGTTCATCTTGATCAACTCCAGCGTTGTATCGTCTGGAAGGTACTCGCTAACAATGGCATGGTGTTGTCGAAAGCTGGTCGGTGACATATTAAATCGCTGCTTAAAGGCTTTATTAAATGCCGCCGGTGTTTCATAACCCGCATCGAGTGCAATGCGAGTTATATCATCCTGACTTACCACTAATTGTAGCGCCGCTTTTTCCAGACGAAGTCTGCGTACATAGGCGCTAAGCGACTCTCCAGTGTGTGCGCGAAAAAGCCGGTGAAAATGAAACGGTGACATACACGCAATCTCGGCAACTTTGGCTAGCAATAAAGGCTGATCCAGATGCTTTTGTATATACTGTCTGACCTTATTCAGCCGTTCAGCATATTGATCTTTGGTAGCACTACGTTCCATGACTTTCTCCGACTGTTTGCTGCGAACACGGCATTAGAATGCCTGATCAGAACAGCTGACGCTTTTCCGTGCTTGCTATTTTAGAGCGTTGTATCGTGTCGACCTTACTCACCTTCAATAAAGCGCTTGTCTTGCTGCATACTCTCATGCAGGTGAGTCATCAAGGCACGCACCCTCGCGGTTTGACGCAGGTCTGCATGGGTGAGTATCCACAGCACACTTTTGAATTTATCGATGTCAGGAATGCTAATGCGTTTTAGTGAAGATTCCTGCTCACCAATGAGAAAGGGCAAGGCCGTTACACCCATGCCGGCGACAGCGGCCCTGGCGACCACCAGAATATTGTCAGAAACCAGTTTCATACGAGGGAGTGTTTTGTCCTTCCAGATCGTATTGCGCAACGGCTGTATGTAGTGTCGGCAAAGCACATATTCATATTCGTTTAGATCCAGTGTTCCTACTTGATCCAGATAGCTATGACTGGCATACAAACCCATTTTAAAATCACAAATTTTCTTGGCGATACAATTTTGCGGCGGCGCATCCGTCATGCGTAGCGCCAGGTCGGCTTCCCCGCGTGACATCTCGAAATCCACTGGCGAGACTAATAATTCGATATTTATCTCAGGGTGTTTACGATAGAAGCTTTCCAGGTGCGGCAGCAGCAGGTAGTAACTGACACCTTCGGGCGCGGTCAAACGGATGTTTCCCTGCAGGCGCGTATCTTTGCCCTGGAGCTCGCGCCGCAACTCCAGTATTTCCTCCTCGATATTACCGGCCATGCGCTGCACCAGCTCCCCAGCCTCTGTCATCTCGTAGCCGATTGGGGTTCGGTTGAAAAAGCGGGTCGCGAACCGTTCTTCTATATTATTGATTTGTCTAAAAACAGTACTGTGACTACTGCCCAGCGCCCGGGCCGCGCCCGCCAGACTCCCTTCGCGGCAGATCGCTAACACTATCCGAAGATCATTCCAGTCCATATTTGTCGCATCTGTCATGAGCCACCCAGCCTGTCTATTTTTGCAAATGGATTTTCCGTATTTAGCTAATTCAAATTCAATAACGAACAACCTAAGATAACACCGACTGAGGCAAATACAAACAGACAAGGAGAACACAGCGATGGGCGGAATGTTGAGCAATAAGACACCCTGGGATCTGGTCGCGCCGGGCTATGCGGAAATCACCATGAAGCTATTCCACGCGTACACGCTGGCGGCACTGGAATTCGTCGGTATAGACAAACGACATGACATTGTTGATATCGCTTGTGGACCAGGAACCTTGGCATTGGCGGCATCACCTTTGGCCAATACAATTCATGCGCTGGATTTTTCTGCGCCGATGCTCGACATCTTGGATCGAACAATAGAAGAACAAGGGATAAACAACATCATGACTCATTACGGCGACGGACAACAACTTCCGTATGGCGACGATTCTTTCGATGCAGCCTTTTCCATGTTCGGCCTGATGTTCTTCCCCGATCGCGCCAAGGGCTACGCCGAAGTTCTGCGCGTGCTCAAACCCGGTTCAAAAGCGGTTATTTCCAGTTGGGCACCGCTGTCACATTCTCCCGCAATGCACGCAGTGTTCGGTGCACTACGCGCAATAAAACCCGATATGCCTGAACCACAGGAAGAAGTGGAGTCACTCGAGAATCCGGATTTCTTTGGTGATGAAATGCGACGTGCTGGATTTAAAAACGTTGATGTAAAACCGGTTGTAGGTGAAGTGAAAATCAACTCACTTGAAACATATTGGGACGACATGGTTAAAGGCAGCGCGCCATTAGTGATGCTAAAACAAAGTATGACCGACGAACAATGGCAAGCAAGTACACAAATTGCGCTGACCTATTTGCGTGAAACCGTAGCTTCAAAATCGAGTTTGACTGCTAAGGCATGGCTGGCAGTGGGCACGAAGTAAAATGATATTCGGGGCCTGTTCGCAGAGCGGGCCCCGAATGATCAAGGAACCTTTTGCTCCATAAACTTCACCAACCAGTTTTCGAGAAATTCGTAGTAGTCGCAACCCAGATCAAGTGTAGCGAGTTGGAAGTGTGCTGCACGTTGAAAGACCTGTGGGATAGCATTTCGATCCACTGCTGCCTTTTGTTGTTCAAGTTCCATCCGCATAGAACGAACGTCTTTGAGATATGATTGCAAAACCTCTTTCCATTTGTCGTCAGAATCGGCAAAGAAAAACAATCTTAACAATAGTTCATCTTTTATTTTTCCGATACCCAAGGGACTTTCTAGCCATTCCCTATAGACTTTCCTACCTTGCGGCGTAATAGAAAACGTTTTTTTGGCACGTTTACTTTCGATGTCCTCTTCACATTCAACCAAGCCAGCTGCCAACAGCTTTTGACAGGCAGGATGTATCGATCCAATACTGGTGTTGTAGAACATGGAGGTAGACTTGTCCATGTTCTTTTTTAGCTCATACACACTCATAGGCTGCAGTGAAAGCATCCCGAGTATTATCTTATCCTGCATAGGTTCGCTCTTTAGTAGATACGCAAGTCCACGCTATCGAGCTGCAGGCTAGATAGCGACGTCTTTTTCTTGAGGTGTTGATCGAAAAAACCCAGTAGCAATTTTTCGATATTGTTTGCCATCAACGCATTGTCTATCTTACCTAACATCGGTGAAAAACGTAACGGAGTAACCAAATTCAAGTCGGTAAAGTTATAATGGGCGCTTTGTTTAAACACCGCCTCGCAGCTGTTGTTTGTCTTTAACAAGGGTTTATTAATAAATCCTGTGTCAAGTATCTCGTCTGCAAACTTCACGTTGTCTGCGTAGACATAGCAAACCGGCACATCAAATTGCCGATAAGGTATTATCGCCAGGTTTAGTTGTGGTGCGTCCATTCCAAATGCGGCCTTCACTCCAAAATCACCCATTGCCAGTACCCCAGACATAATCGAACCAAAAGAGTGACCAAATGCGCCGATGTTGTCCAAGTCCAGATGCCCCGCAATAGGTGTGGCAAGTGTCCCGTTTTGAATTTTTTTCAATGTCGAGAACAGTAACACGTTATTGGCATACACAGACTCGAAAACAGCTGTCATTGGTTCGAATACCGGGTTCTTGGCGAGCACTGCCATAGACTCACTAAAGCTCGTGAAGTCTTTGGCTGCTTTCGCGCTCTCGATATCTTTTACCAACGCAGGCGCGAGTTCTTTCGCACCATTTTTTTGTTTTTCCAGGGCGAGATAGGCCGGACTATTTTTGTCCGCGACTATCACTTCCCCATTCGTACGCACGACGACCATCGAAACACCCGGATTCGCCACAGACAACACGATGTAACCATGGCTGGCGAGTTGTTCAAAATGCGTGACGTTTTGTCTCGCGAACGACATAAGGCCGTGGTTGAAGATCAACACCGGAAACTTACCGGCCGCAATCTCTACGTCAAAACTGGAGCGACTTACATCCTCGCCTCCCATGAGAAATCGCGGCATATCGATAGAATCGGCAAAGGCACTATTACTGTGCTCATCGCTGGACAGCAACTTGTTCTCCGTCTCCTGCTCACTGGGGTACCAGGCCCTGACCTGTAGCCAACGGCTACTATCTGAAATCTCAAATGTCGTGCTTCCCGCTTTCCAGGGGCCACTAAGTGGCGGTGGCGGAATGTGATCTGAGCAAGCCGACAGCAGCCAGATGAAAGCAAAAATCACTAGACTATTGTTTTTCATATACTTTACCTTTGAGCCAAAACGATTTGTATCGTTACGATATATCGTATAGATATATTTGTCTAGCCCCTGGTTTGGCCCGCGAGATTCACATCACATTGCGGATTGAACTAGAAATGACCAGCCCCGAAAGGAGTTCCTTAGACTTGAATCAGTAGTATTCACGTTTCATACTGGCAAGTGTTGAATCTACAGGATAAAATTCCGACTCGTGTTCACCGTCTAACAATTAGAAAAATGAAAAACTTCCTTTATTCGTGTTTCCTCTTCTTTTGTTGCGTTTCCCAAGCCTTTGCGGAGAGTGTGTCCACGCCACGCCAAAACAGCGTTTCCGTCGCTGCCTATCCCTTGGCAATGGTGTATCAGGATGAACTTATACTACCTATTGAGACTACATTGACACATCGAAGTGGTCACGGCATTAGGGCTTTTTATAGTTTTGCGGGCGAGAACGCTACTGCCCCTCAACACTGGTTTGGGCTCGGATATCGTTTCACGTTTCCAAAATATCTTGATACTGCCTGGTTTCACGGCTTAAACATACATTCCTTTCGACAATTGATAGACGATCAAGAAACACGAGGTTATGCGTTGACGTATGAACTCGGACGTGAGCGATCCGTTAAACATTTCTATTCTTCTTTTTCATTTGAACTAGGCGCGTCGTATCTTGAAGGAAAAACTTATTTAATGATGTACACCTTTTTTGGCGGTCTGGGTTTTCAGCTGTGATGAAATCTGAGTATATAAACTTATTGCTTGTTTGCACCGCGATCATATGTTGCAGTGCTTGTGCAAGCAATGGCTTGTCAAAGTATCCGTCAAATGAAGATGCGTTTCTTCTCGAACCCAAAGAACTGATGGATCAATTCCCAGACATCGAACGCTATCATTTAGAGACAAACGGCATACCCTTGGTTGATGAACAAACCTATCCTAGCCTGGTTAAAGATTGGGGCGAACCAGACAAAATACGAAAAATAAAAGGTGAAATTGTACTGGATTCAACGAAAGCACTTGCTGCGGCCTCGCTCCCGCTTATCCCCCTGTCTCCAGATCCACTTTCAATAGCTGCATTTGCTGGTTTTATCGGTTTGGAAGCAGGACTAATCTATTTGGCTAGTCCAAACATCCATCGCTCAAGTTGGCAAAAAGGCAATTATCGTATCGATACTAGAATTGGTATGTTTGGCGAAGATCAACAATTTGTTTTTTGGGAATGGTTTCATAGAGACAAGGAGTGCGATTGTTACAAGCCCATATTGTCACAGAGGGCTCCCACCGCCATGTTTATTGATTTTCACTTGGGTTCTAGTATTGAACAGTCTGTTATAAACGGCGTGTTTGAAAAATCGGCGCCGAAGTTTAGCTCCGCAATTTTTCCGGGTGTCAACCTTAGAGTCACTTACCCCTTAAAAGTCGACATCTCAATTGGTTTGCACGCGACACGAACCGCGTATTTTTCAACAGTGCAACAATCCCAATATTTCTTTTCTCAAGCGTCTATAAAACTGGGAATGCACAAACCCATTGCACTAAATGAAAGGCTAAGACTGGGTGCAGGTACGACTATTCCGATTTCCTCTTACCTATCCACGCCGGATAATCCCTCTACCCGTTTCACCGACAAATTCCCAGGTCTTTTTCTTCGATTAGACTATATGATGAATCGGAGTTCTCAACTTGGATACGTCGTAACATATGATCACCTCGAAACGCATAAAATCGACGACGTAAAACTTAACCAATTTGCCTTGTTTACCAGTCTTAGATTCTATTTTTGATAATTTTCTATTGAAGTATTCATGCTCTATTTCTTCCCATACAAAATCTTTTCAAAGTAATACTACGCAAGCCAGAACTAAATATTCAACGCCGTCTTAATAAACTCTCTGCGCTCGGATCGACTGGCATAAATGGCATAAGCCGATCGCTTAATAACAGGCGCGCCCTCGACACGAAAAAGTTTGCCTTGCTCTATGGCCTCCTCCACCATGGGTTCGGCGAGATAGGCAGCGCCTCCGCAATCCAACAAATACGCCAACGCAATACGCCCTAGAGGTAAGCGCGTCGCCGGCGGGTTGATATCGGGAAACAAGCGTCCGTGATCGATTGCAAACGACACTCCCCAATCAACCAGCACATAGTTGTAATTAAACACGTCATTAATATTGACAGACGCATCGGTACACACCAAAACAAGGGGAATCTGCGCGATTCGTTCCGATACCAGTTTAGGGTTGTGGCTACCCTCAAAAGAGAAACCCACATCAATGGTTCCTTCGAGCAGGCGTCGATGGATAACCTCCGCGTCACAAACTTCGCCATAAATGGAGACCGCCGGCATTTCCTTGTGCAAATGATGTATCCAATCCTGTAGCAGGATATCCCAGAGGCTAGGCGTTCCGGCGATGGCCAGAGAATCTCCCCGCTCAACGCCGGCAGCAACGCCCTGCCTTGCCCTATTCCAGGCGGCTAAAATGTCCTCCGCGTGATGAAGTAGGCGATGTCCCGCAGGGGTCAACTGGATGTTATTGCGTTCTCGCACAAACAGTGGCGCGCCCACCTGATCCTCTAGCGCCTGGATACGGGAACTAACGGCTGATTGGCTTAAGAAGAGATTCTTCGCTGCAGCCCCGAAATGGCGTGTGCGGCTGATTTCCAGAAAAGTTCTAAGTTGTTCAGTATCCAGGACTTTTCTCCTCGTGATCGGTTAAAAACTGTCGTCTTTTATAGACAGTATAATAATCGAATATTTCGATCGTAACTACCTGTTTTTTGCGCTTTACTCGAACGTATTTTTTTCCGTTAATAGCCATAAGCAGATGGCATTAAGACCATGCTGTTCTTTTTTAGATGACCAAATTGAGGAAAAAAGATATGAAACTTGTTGTTAAAACTTTACTCGCTGCCATGGCAGCACTGATGTTAACTTCTGCCTCTGTAGTATTCGCCAACGAAGACCAGGCCGCTGCCCAGGAAGCTTGTGCAGCAGAAGCCGAAAGCATGTCATTCGAAAGCGCCGAAGACCGTCAGGACTTCATGGCAGATTGCATGAGTGCTAACGGTGGCGTAGCCAACACCGAAGAAGCTGGTTCAAACGAAGCTACTGCTGCTAATTAATCGACTTAATTGAAAACCATTTTGACAGGTACGTTGTATGAATACTCTCGATTATGATTTTAACGCCGACGATGAAATCGATGACTTTGATTGTGATTCACCTAGTTGGGAATTTAAGCCAACTAGAGAAAAGATTTCTAGAAAAAGGCATCCCCAAGACGATCAGACCTACTACGACGATTGGGCAAATAGCGAGAGTTAAGATTTTCCTCAAGACGCACAACTGTTAGTGCCGTCGGGGCGCTCACTGTCTGGTGATGCGCCCTTTTTCATTTTTTCTCTATCGAGTCGGATCAGGTCTGTGCAGCTTCATGTCACTATTCTGCACAAAACTCTCCACCGTTAAATGGTCCATGATGCGATCTATTTTCTGATGCAATAGCATGAGTTCGAGATCAGACTTCAGTGCGACTTCGTAACTGGCCTGTGTTTTAAGCCGGTCTTTTTGCGCCTGGCGATTCTGAGACATCATGATGATCGGTGCCTGCAAGGCAGCCAAACTGGATAGCGCCAGATTAAGCAGAATATAGGGATAAGGATCGAAGGCCTCGTGAGTGGCGAGCATAACGGAGTTGATAATCATCCACGCCGCCATCACAAGGATAAAGCTAAATATAAACGTCCAGGAACCACCAAACGTCGCTACCTTGTCGGCTAAACGCTGACCTAGCGTCTGTTCCTCAACAAATCGTTGGTTAATATTCTCCGCCACCGGCTCTGAATTGGCGATACTGGCAATGACCTTCTTCTCAGTCTTGGACAGTTCATCGTATTTCATGCCCAGCAAGGCCCTGGCCAGATTCTCGAAATATCTCAACATGGCGAACTCCTGTCATATATGATTGGCCTAATTCTAGCCCGAAAAATGTAGTGCGCCTATATTGAAAGCAAATACTCGCCTTCGCGATCAAAGTAGAATCCGTCACTACGGCCATCAGGTAGCGTTTAGCGCTTATCTACCATCATTCTACCGTTCAAAGCCTTATTTTCCGTATCGGAAAAAAGTATTGTTACAAGGCCCAGGTTCGCCGAACTTACAGCGCAATATTTTCTCATGTGCTAGGATTCCTACAGCGCTGATTTCAGAATCAGGCTGAAAGCTCGTTAGCCGCCAGCTCGTTTTCAGGTATATAAAAGTGACTTTTGAAAACCTACACGAATTATTCACTCAGTTTTCCACCGATGTTATAACTTGGGCAACGCGACCTGACGTATACGAGCAAGCTGGCTTGGCGTTGTTCGCTTTCGTGATCGCCTATACGATATCTGCCTTTATACGATTTCGCGTTCCACTATTCAGAAACAAGCCGGCAGAAGGATATTTTTTCACCTTGCGTCACGTGGTGTACCAGAGCCGTGATTTATTGTTCCCGCTGATATTAGTTATTTCCTTATTCATCGCGACTGAAATCAGCGACGTTATGATCAAACACAGTTGGCTGGTGCGCATTGGTGAAGGAATCGCGATTATTTTGCTGATTTTTTCGCTGATATCACGCGCGGTCAACAACCTGTTTATACAGGTTTTGCTTAAGTACGTTGCCATACCAGTGGCCATTCTTCAGATATTTGGCTGGCTGGACAATGTCGTCGCTTATCTTGAATCGCTATATATTGAAATCGGCAATATTAAAATTACCGCTTATGGCATTGTGCGGGTATTCATTTTCGGTGCGATACTCTTTTGGCTTGGTCGTTTATCTAATCAGTTCGGCCAGCGAGTCATACGTCAACAAGAGAAACTCGACCCGGGCACCCGCGAAGTGTTCTCCAAGCTCTACCAGGTTGCTCTGTTTGTCGCGATATTCATATTGTTACTCCAGATTATGGGTATCAATATTACTGCCTTAGCGGTGTTCGGCGGCGCGCTCGGTGTCGGGCTAGGTTTTGGCCTGCAATCAATCGCGTCCAATTTTATATCCGGTGTCATCCTGTTGTTAGATCGTTCCCTGGCCGTTGGCGACTATATTGAATTGGCAGACGGACGCAAAGGCACCATACGCGAACTCAATATGCGCTCTACCCTGCTGGAAACCTATGATGGCAAGGACATCATGGTGCCGAATGAACAATTTATTACGACGAGTTTCACCAACTGGACGCACAAAAACGCTAAGCAGCGCTATTCAATAGAACTGCAAGTTGCCTACGACACCGATTTGCACAAACTTTTTCAAATATTGAAGGATGTCGTGTCATCGCACCCGAAAGTTATCAGCGGTGACGATGTGCCAATTGAAGAACGCCCCGATGCAGAGATTGCAAAATTTGGCGAATCGGGTATCAACATACTGATTGAGTTCTGGATGCAAGGTATAGACGATGGCGAAAATCGTGTTGGCGGCGATTTGTTATTCATGATTTGGGAAGCACTAAAAGCCAACCACATCCAAATCCCCTTCCCTCAACGTGAAGTGCGAATAGTCACGGTGGGAGAGAATTCAACAGCGTAAGCTTGAGAGCGAGAAAACTATGCGCAGATTCTTCTGTGATTGCGGTCAGGAAATTTTCCTGGAAAATCGTCACTGTACGCAATGCAATAATAGCCTGGGCTATGAACCTTTTTCGGGTCAACTGTTAACCTTGTCCAACAGGGGAAAAAACTGGCACATTGCACGTTCCGGATTTATCGTAAAACCCTGTCACAACGGTATACAACATGGCGTGTGCAATGCCTTGATCGACGTAAACGATCCGAATGAGTTGTGTCTGACCTGCCGCCTTAATCGTACCATTCCGGATCTCAGTAAAGAGGGTAATCTGCGACGTTGGGGGAAACTGGAAGAAGCCAAGCGTCGTCTGGTTTATGGCCTGCTAAAATTCGGTCTACCACTGAATGCGCCTGTTGCTGGTTTTCCGCGCGGTCTGTGTTTTGATTTTTTGCAGGACAGGCGCACTGATCCTGACGCCACGCTTGAATATGTATCTACCGGACATTTCAACGGCGTCATTACCATTAATGTACTTGAGGCCGATGAGGTACAACGTGTATGGCAAAAAGAACAGAGTCATGAACGCTATCGCACCTTGCTCGGTCATCTAAGACACGAAGCCGGGCACTACTACTATGAACTTCTGGTGACGGAAACGACGAGTTTTCAACGCCTGTTCGGCGATCCAGGTATTCCCTATGCGGATGCATTGAAACGTTTCTACGAGCAAGGTCCGCTTGATGGCTGGGAACAGAACCACATTAGTGCCTATGCCAGCGCCCATCCATTGGAAGACTGGGCGGAGTGTTTTGCGCATTACCTGCACATGACCGACACTATCGAAACTGCATCATCACGCGGCGCTATTGCTCCACTCAATGGCAACGAATGTTTCGAAGATTTGTTGAATATATGGGATGGTCTTGCGGTGACACTGAATGAGTTGAATCGCAGCCTCGGACTCGCCGATGCCTATCCTTTTGTCATTACGCCTGGAATTGCAGACAAACTGCATTTTATCAATGATTCGATCATCACACTCGGTCAGAACTTCAGTCAACCGGCCTGAAACGTAAATCGAGCGTACAAGGAAAATTGGGATTGGCTCGCTCTTCTCTCACGGATAACGTACCTGTGGTATGACCATGACTCCAAAAGCGTGAGATACGACGCGCTTCCGCTTCGTACGCATTCACAGGCAAGGTTTCGTAATTACGTCCGCTGGGATGCGCCACATGATAGGTACAACCGCCTATGCTCTTCCGATTGGCCAGATCCACAATATCAAATCGCAATGGCGCATCGGTAGGCAAACGCGGGTGTAATCCGAATACCGGTTGCCAGGCCTTAAAACGTACGCCGCCAACATACTCCCCAGTAACATCGGTCGATTGCAAAGGTACTCGTCTACCATTGCAACACAAAGCGTAGCGCTCGGGATTAAAATTTCGCAGACTGAGCTGCACGCGTTCCACCGATGAGTCCACGAATCGCGCCGTGCCTTGCGAAGTAACCTCTTCGCCGAGCACATTCCAGGGCTCGATCGCCCCGCGCAATTCAAAATGCATGGTTTGTACGTGTATCTCGCCGAAGTGGGGAAAGCGAAATTCGAAAAACGGTTCAAACCACTCAGCGTCGAAGGAATAACCCGCCTGCGCCAGATCGTCTAACACCTGCCGGAAATCCTGTTTTACATAAAACGGCAGCATAAACCTGTCGTGCAGTGCAGTACCCCAACGCGCTGGTCGTCCGTGATAGGGATTGCGCCAGAAGGTGGCAATCAAGGCACGCAGCAATAACATCTGCACAACGCTCATGCGCCAATGCGGCGGCATTTCAAAGCCGCGAAACTCTAACAAACCCTGTCGACCAGCAGGCCCGGCCGGGTTGTAAAGTTTATCGATACAAAATTCGGCACGATGCGTATTGCCGGTTATGTCTACCAATAGATTGCGAAACAGGCGGTCCACCAACCACGGCTCGGTACTTTCTCCAGGCACCACCTGCTGCAAGGCAATTTCCAATTCATACAAAGCATCGTTGCGCGCTTCATCGATACGCGGTGCCTGAGAAGTCGGCCCAATAAACAGACCAGAAAACAAATATGACAAAGCAGGATGATGTTGCCAGTACAAAATCAGGCTGGCGAGTAAATCGGGACGACGCAGGAAAGGACTATCTGACGCCCGCTGTGCGCCGAACGTAACATGGTTGCCACCACCGGTGCCAATGTGACGCCCGTCCAGCATAAACTTTTCACTACCCAGCCGAGTCTGTCGCGCTTCCTCGTAAAGTGTTTCGGTATTGCTTACCAGATCACGCCAGTCACGACTCGGATGTATATTTACTTCAATGACGCCGGGGTCCGGCGTTACTGCCAACTTACGTATACGCGCGTCCGCCGGTGGCTCGTAACCTTCTATGTCTATCGCCAGTTCACACTCTTTGGCTGTCGCCTCAATTGCTGCGATCAACTCAATCCAGTTTTCGAGATGGCTTACTGGCGGTAAAAATACCCATAGTCGACCGTCACGTGGCTGGACACACAAGGCGGTGCGGGGAATGTCTTCATTGTCCTCTGTTGGAGACTGTTCAGATATGGGCTGCGTCGACGCAACTGTCGTGTCGAATAAACTATAACGCCTGGCAATCTCACTGGCAGACACCAGCGGGTTTCGTTCCTCGAAAGTATCACGTGGGGGTTGCTCATGTTTGCGCGCCTTGTCCAAAGCAATGGAATCCAGTGGCAAGCGAAATCCCATCGGCGAATCCCCTGGCAACAATACCAGGCGTTCACGACGGAAAGTCCAGGGCGCGCTATGCCAGCGCTCCTTCGCCGCCACCCACTGCAAAGGCAAAACATACCCGCTTATTTCATCAAGCCCATCGCTGAGAACTTTGGCCAAACGTCGCCGTTCCATCGGGTCTTTCAGATTGGCCTTGCGTGGATCCACATCAACGGGCAGGCTGGATTCGCTACGCAAATAATGCACAACGTCTTCATATGCAGCGGTAATTCCGCGTTCGTTTACCGCAAGTTTTCGCGCCAGGGTTTGGATGAAACGCCTGGCATCACCTATATTGAATCGCGGCGATTCCACCGGCGAGAGTAACTCAGGAGCGTGCCACAAGGGTTCATCATCGCTGCGAAAAAAACAACTATAGGCCCAACGGGGCAAAGGTTCGCCCGGATACCACTTACCCTGACCATGATGTAACAGACCACCAGAAGCAAAACGCCGCGACAATCTCTGCAACAAGGAGCGGGCCAGTTTCTCTTTGGCCTCTCCGAGTGCGGCGGTGTTCCACTGCGCGCTATCCATATCGTCGATAGACACAAATGTCGGTTCGCCACCCTGGGTCAAACGAATATCGTCTGCCTGGATGTCTTCATCCACTTTGTCACCCAAGGCAAGCACGGCCTGCCATTGTTCTTCGCTATAGGGTTTGGTTACCCGCGCATCTTCGTGTATGCGCTCCACGCTGTTTTCAAAACTGAATGTGGTTTCGCAGGGCTCTACCAGACCACTTACTGGGGCCGCGGCGGCAGGTTCGGGCGTACAACTTAGCGGTATATGTCCTTCACCAGCAAACAGTCCGGAAGTAGGGTCCAGACCTATCCAGCCCGCGCCGGGCACAAACACCTCGACCCAGGCATGTAAATCGGTAAAGTCTTTATCAGTTCCCGAAGGACCATCCAGGGATTTAACGTCGGCGACCAGTTGCACCAGATAACCGGAAACGAATCTTGCGGCAAGACCCAGATGCCTCAATATCTGCACCAGCAACCAGGCGCTGTCACGACAGGAACCGGTGAGTTTGGTTAATGTTTCTTCGCAACTCTGTACGCCGGTTTCCATGCGTACGATATAGCCAATTTCCTGTTGTAGGCGCCGATTAAGTTCGACCAGAAAATTCACCACCGCCGTCTTTTCGCGTTTAACACCCCTCACCCATTCGCGCAGGCGCGAGCCATCTTCGCGTATCTTGAGATAAGGCTGCAGCTGTTGCAGCAAATCCTCATCGTATTCAAACGGCCAGGTTTCGGCATATTCCTCGACAAAAAAGTCGAACGGATTGATTACCGTCAACTCGGCGATCAACTCCACATCAACGGAAAAATGACTGACTTTTTCGGGAAATACAAAACGGGCAACGAAATTACCAAAGGGGTCTTGTTGCCAGTTTACAAAGTGCTTTTTAGGGGTGACGTTCAGGCTATACGCAAGAACTGGCGTCCGGCAATGGGCGGCAGGACGCAAGCGAACCAAATGGGGTGACAATTGAACCGGGCGATCGTATTGATAAGAAGTCCGGTGCCTGACTGCTACCCTGATCGACATAACAGTCTCCTCACCAACTGGCGATTATTTTTTTTCCGGCACTATAGGAAGCACATTGTTTCTGGTACGTACGCGTTTTTCCCATTCAAAACGTGGCAATACATCAAAGGCATGCATTAGCGCCTCATTCCAGGTGGTTCGAATGTCCCGTAGATATTGATCGTCTTCTTCGAGTCGAACGTAATGGTCGGCTTCAAAGGTGTCTTTTTCATAAACCAACACTTCGATTGGCGCGCCTACCGTGGCATTGGATTTCACTGTTGAATCCATGGAAACAATCGCACAACGGGCGGCGTCTTCCAGTGTGGTCCCACGATTCAGAATTCGATCCAGAATTGGTTTGCCATACTTGCTTTCGCCGATTTGCAGAAATGGAGTTTCGTCTGAGTCGGAAATGAAATTTCCCGCGGAGTACATGAGATAAATTGCTGGCGGCCCACCTTTAATCTGTCCACCTAAAATCAATGTCGCCGAGGTATCCACGCCGGCAATAGTATGTTCCGCCGCACGCGCCTGCTCTTCACGGCTGACCTGACTAAAGTATCTGGCCGCGCTAATCATTTTGTCACAGGTACGCAAACTGTTGCCGCTGCTGGCGTCTTCCATTTCCTGCTCGATGCGCGCGATAATCGCTTGAGTGGTGGCAAGATTTCCTGCCGTCAGTACGACAAACAAACGATCTGGCCCAGGGGTGAATACGTGCATTTTGCTATGAGAGAACAACATGTCCGCCCCGGCATTGGTGCGGGAATCAGAACAAAATACCAGGCCGTCGTTAGTTGAAATCGCTACACAATATGTCATTGCCAAACCACTTCTATTATAAGAATTGAAAAACTGATTCTAGCTGAGTCCAGAACAGATAAACAGCAATATTATGCTCAAAAAATATTCCAGCTCGTTTCCATTGTCATCGCCGTTTGAACCCGAATGCTGACCCCAGTTCTCAACAAACGAGTCATGACTTTACAAATTGAGTAGAGCGGAATGCCTTGATCGCGTAACTCTCAGAAAGCATTCATTTTGATGAACATACTGGTTTTTTCAAACTCTCTATTTAGGCAAACCCTGCGTTTTGACCCAGTATAAAAACAGGACAATTTCTCGTCCGTGTGTTAGTGTGTCATACAACGTAAGCGTTCATCTCAACAGCAACGGTTTGGACTATGGGCATACGCTGGAAAGATTATAAGGCCGAAGGGTTTTATGATGAATTGATCCACTCATCAGGTCGGGCCCGAAAAAGCGCGGCGCCTATTTGTCGTTATCTCGCAAAACTTAGCGATGAAGAACTTAGTGAAAGACGCGCCGCTGCCGATCTGGCGATCAAGTCCATGGGCATCAGCTTTACCGTGTATTCCGATGAAGAAGGCTCGATTGACCGAGCCTGGCCACTAGACATCGTTCCGCGAATTATCGAGAAGCAGGAATGGGATGTCATACAGGCAGGCCTGATACAGCGAGTTAAAGCACTCAATCTTTTCATCCAAGATATCTATCACGAACAGTCTGTAATCAAAGACGGCATCCTGCCGGCAGAGTTACTCGAAGATTCAAAAAACTTCCGTCCTCAATGCGTAGGTATCACTCCACCACTTGGTATCTGGGCGCATATTTGTGGCTCAGATCTGGTTCGCGATGCCGACGGAAAAGTCTATGTACTGGAAGACAATTTGCGCGTCCCCTCCGGCGTGTCGTATATGCTGGAAAACCGTCATGTCATGAAACGTGTATTCCCGGAGATGTTTGAAAATTATCATATCCAACCGGTAAACGAATACCCATCACAACTCTATGAAACGCTGGCCGCGCTATCCCCACGAAAATCGACAACGCCTGAAATCGTGGTTTTAACCCCAGGAATTTATAACTCTGCCTATTTTGAGCATTCCTATCTTGCGCAGCAAATGGGTGCCGAATTAGTCGAAGGCATGGACCTTATCGTTGGCGATGATGATTGCGTGTATATGAAAACCGTAGACGGTCTGACACGGGTTGATGTCATTTATCGTCGCATAGACGATGAGTTTCTCGACCCTGAAGTCTTTAATCCCAAGTCTATGCTCGGCGTACCAGGACTGATGCGCGCCTGGAAAAAAGGCAATGTCGCCCTGGCTAATGCACCGGGAGCAGGAGTTGCCGACGACAAAGTAATATACGCCTTTGTACCCAAAATGATTGAGTATTACCTAAATGAAAAAGCACTCATTCCCAATGTTCCAACCTATGTGTGTTATTACGAAGATGACCGCGAATTCGTGCTGAACAATATCAGCGATCTGGTTGTAAAACCTGCGAATGAATCCGGCGGCTATGGCATGTTAATCGGTCCGCATGCCAGCAAAGCAGAGCGTGAGCGATTTATAAAACTCATACGCAACGACCCACGCAACTATGTTGCGCAACCCATGTTGAAGCTGTCGACTACGCCAACCTTAATCGACAAACACATGGAGGCGCGTCATCTTGACTTGCGCCCATTTATTCTTTCTGGGAAAGAAACTTATGTGACGACGGGAGGCTTGACCAGAGTCGCCTTACGCAAAGGTTCAACTGTTGTAAATTCATCACAAGGTGGCGGTAGTAAAGACACCTGGATAGTAGACCTGGAGGCCTAGTAATGCTGTCCCGTGTAGCCGAACGTATTTACTGGATGGCACGCTATCTTGAACGCGCAGAAAACACCGCCCGTCTGGTTAATGTCAATTCTCACCTGTTACTTGATCTACCAAGAATAGTCACCGTTGGTTGGTCACCCCTGGTAGACATCAGCGGCAACCGTAGCCAGTTTGACGAACTTTATGACGAGCCTACGGAACGCGCAGTGGTCAAATTTTTAATCGCCGATCAACGCAATCAGGGCTCACTGGTAAATTCCATACGTTATGCGAGAGAAAACACACGCACCATCCGCGACATCATGCCGAATGATGTCTGGGAGGCAATCAATAATTTGCATGACTTATGTAAACAGGAATTGCCAAATGGCTTGTCGCGAAAAAATCGCTTTGCGTTTCTGCAACAAATTATCGCACAGACTCAACAGATAACCGGTCTGCTTGCGGGAACGATGCTCCACAATATTGGCTACAGTTTTTTGAAGCTGGGGCGCAATCTGGAACGGGCCGACATGACCACACGCATCATCGACGTGCGTACGGAAAGCATCGTGACAACCGAGACCGAGGATCTGGTTCCTTTTGAACAAATCCAGTGGGTCAGCGTATTACACTCCATGTCCGCCTATCAGAGTTTCCGTCAGGAAGTCCAGGGTATTATTCGACGCGATAATGTATTACGTTTTCTTACCCAAAACCGTCGCTTCCCGCGCTCCTTCGCGCACTGTATCCAGGAAGTGCGTAGTTGTTTTTCAAACATGCCTAGAAGCCAACAGCTAATTACCCTCGCTGATAGCATTCTTGCGAACGTAGAAAGACTCAAGTTCGAGAGTCTGGCGGTGGATAAACTGTATTTATTGATCGACGAGCTACAAATAGAATTGGCGCAGTTGCATCAGGCCATAACCTCAAGTTATTTTTCCCTCGAGCGTAATGCACAAAAGCCTGCGCAGCAAAAACAGGTCATGACGACCTAGATCTCCGGCCTTATCTGTCATCGACATCGATGATGACATCTTCTCCCGATTTCTCGCGGATACGCTGTAGCATTTCCTGTTGCGCCAGTGACTCTTCTGCCGAGGTACTTCCGCCCACCCATTTATCCATCACCTTGGCGGCAATTAAATCGCCGCTGACATTAATCGCAGTGCGACTCATATCGAGAATTCTGTCGACACCGATAATCAGTGCAACGCCGGTTGCAGGGATACCGACCGTCGTTAATACCATAGATAAAATAACGATGCCCACTCCAGGTGTAGCTGGTGAACCGATTGATGCACCTACGGCGATAATGACTACCAGCAACATCGACATCACATCTAACTGCACGCCAAACGCTTGCGCCAGAAACACCGTGGCCACGCCCTGGTAAAGCGCCGTACCGTTCATATTGATGGTGGCGCCGAGTGGAATAACAAACTGCGAAATCGAAGGCCTTACACCCAGGTTTTCTTCGGCGGTTTTTATGGATAATGGCATTACTGCCGCAGAACTGGATGTGGAAAACGCCAGCAGCATAACCTCGCGTACCGCCGCCAGATATTTAAACGGGTTCATGCGTATGAAAGCGGCAACAATGATTAAATAAATAAGCAACATCAACAACAGACCGAGTAATACTGTCGCCACGTAAACAGCCATGCCCAAAAGCGCATCCAAGCCAACTTTCATCGTCAACTGCGCCAACAGACCAAACACCGCGAACGGCGCGAGTCGCATCGACCAGCGAACTACGGTCATACACACTTCTTGTAAAGAACCGAGCAGATCAAGCATGGGACGAGAATTTTTTGGCGACATACTGATCAACGCTACGCCGATGATCATCGAAAAAATCACGATCTGTAGCATCTGCGATTCAACCATGGAGCTAAGCGGATTCTGCGGTAATAAGGTGACAAATGCGCGCGGTAAATCCGCAATCCCCGGTGGGGTCATAGTCGTCGACGCAGGCGCCGTCGCGACTGCCGAAACCGTGCTTTTCACCAACTCGGCACTAATCGACAAACCGGGTTTAATTAGCATCGCGATTGCGATCCCTATCGTAGTCGCAATCGCCGTGGTTACGATGAAAAACAGAAATACGCGCAGCCCGATTTTCTTTAATTGCTCAAGGTTTTCACTCGCAGCCAGTCCGCGAATGATAGAGGCAAATATCAAGGGAATGACGATCATTTGCACCAGCGCCAGGAACAGCTGACCAGGCAACGCCAACCAGTTACCTGCGACATGGGCAATAGACGGTGGAACCAGGCCGACCGATGGCCCCATGGTAATTCCGGTGGCTATGCCTAACACCATCGCAATCATGACCTTTAGCCACAAACGCTTGCTAACCAGATCTGCCAGTTTGTCACTGAGATAACGCAGCGACTGAGGATTAATGAGCTCCAAAGGTGAGGCTGAAAGCTTTACGATCTTCATATTTCCCGCTCGTCGGAATGTTTCACACGTCTACGCTGGATTGAGGAATGCATTATGTAAACTGGCTTTATTATAGCCATATAAAGTTATCGAGATATACGTTCACTGGCGACACGCCGATGTTTTCTTCTGCATCTTTTAAGTAAAAAACCTATATTTCTTTTCCCAAATGGCTATGTAAGGTAATACAATCGCGCATAGTTGCGCCATAATCCTATGAGAGGACTCTGTGTTTAGAATAAGAAAGATCTTCGACACCGTCTCGCCCAGCAATCAAGAGGCGATACGACAGGTGTTGGCTATCATGAAGGCGCAGTTTCCCAAAACCCGTCCGGTTGACATAGAGAAAATGCCGGTTCAACTGACCGATCCGGTAAAGTTTAAATACCGTTCCATTTTACTTGTGGCGGAAGATGGCGTTGGTAAAGTCAAAGGCTTTGCCATGTTATTACATCTGGTAGATGTGGAAATTCTCTATCTGGAACTCATCTCCGCCGCGCCGACTGGCACAGGAGGAGGAATAGGTGGCGCATTATACGAACGGGTAAGAGAAGAAGCGTTGTCTTTGAATACCTATGGTATTTTTTTCGAGAGTAGCGTCGATGATGAAACATTGATTAGCGACCAGACAGAGCTGAAACAAAACATTGCCCGCCTGAGATTTTACGAACGCTACGGCGCCAGACCTATCATTAATAACTGCTATGCCTCTCCGGTTAAACCGGGCGATACGGATCTCTATTATCTCGTCTATGATGACCTTGGCCAGGGTGTCGTACTGAAGCGCTCCATCACTAGAAAGATCGTTCGCGCCATTCTTGAACGAAAATATGGCGACGTGATTCCGAAACAACAAATTGAAGAAGTGGTGCAATCTTTCAATGACGAACCCACTGAGTTGCGCCCACTAAAATATGCCAAAACCAAAAAGACACAACGACAGCAAATTCATACGCGTGGCATTGCCCTGATTGTCAACGATGGCCATGATATCCATCACGTCAAAGATCGTGGCTATGTGGAAGCGCCGGTGCGTATCTCTGCGATTTTGCACCAGATTGAAAAGACAGGTTTGTTTAAGCGCGTTTTGCCCCGACGTATGCCGGAAAAACATATCAAGCAAGTACACGATAAAAAATACGTCGATTATCTCCACAAGGCCTGTGCCTCGCTTCCATTTTCCAAGTCGATATATCCGATTATCTTTCCCATCCGTAATTTAACCCGACCACCAAAGGATATCGAATTACAGGTTGGTTACTATTGCATGGACACATTTACGCCGCTTAATCGCAATGCCTATCTTGCCGCGCGCGGCGCGGTCGATTGCGCACTGACCGGCGCGCAGGAAATTCTGGGGGGTTATGCGATCGCCTATGCCCTGGTAAGACCACCGGGACACCATGCGGAGCGACGCGCCTTTGGTGGCTTTTGTTATTTCAACTCCGCCGCTGTTGCTGCCCACTATCTTAGTGAGTACGGCAAGATTGCCGTACTCGATGTTGATTTTCATCATGGCAACGGTACGCAGAACATCTTTTATAAACGCGCCGATGTACTAACCGTTTCCATACACGGTGACCCGCATTTTGCCTATCCACATTTTTCCGGTTTCGCAGACGAAAAAGGTGAAGACGAGGGATTGGGGTTCAATGCCAATTTCCCCTTGCCGGAAAAGACCTCAGCAGAGCGTTATCGTCAGGCACTGAAAGACGCGCTCAAACTGATACAAAAATTTGATCCGGTTTATGTAGTGTTAAGTCTTGGGCTAGACACAGCGAAAGACGATCCGACCGGAACCTGGCGTTTGCAGACCAAGGATTTTTTTGAAAACGGCCGCATGATTGGTGAACTGCGCAAGCCTATATTAGTAGTACAGGAAGGCGGTTACCGGACGCGTACCCTGGGCGCAAATGCAAAACATTTCTTCACCGGTCTTTGGGAAGGTTTTAGTAAGAAAAAACCAGCAACGAGTCACTGAATTCAGTTCGATGTGCTTTATGCGTTAACAATGACACGTCAGGAACAATCGTCTCAATCATAGCCTCAGCAGATCTATCACTTAAGCCGAATACCCGAGTCTTGCCGATATCCGTTTGCCTGCTTCTAGTAGCGGTGTTATCCACTCAGATTTTCTGCGTTCGATTGGCGCGGATACGGAAAGTCCTGCGACAACGGCACCCGACGAGTCACGCACTAACACACCGATGCAACCGACTCCGATTTCCGCCTCTTCGTCGTCGAGTGCAAAACCGTTATGCATATCGCGTTCGATGTGTTGACTAACACCCGTGGCTGGATGCCACGCAGGCGGCGGTCACCCGAGCGGTATGTCAGAATCTGCGCGTTGCTATAAATGAATTGAAAGCAGTTGGTAAATCCATCAACCCGATTATGGTCAGTCGTTCGGACTCTACTCAACGTGGACACTATCCGGTCGAGACCGATGTAATCACAGAGGAGATGGGGCCGTTCGATGCGCACTTTTTGATCCCGGCTTTTTTCGAAGGTGGGCGTATCACACGCGATGGGGTGCATTATCTCATGGTTGATGGCAAGCCTGTGGCGGTACATGAAACCGAGTTCGCGCGTGACTCTGTGTTTGGCTACAAACACAGTTACATGCCTGACTATGTCGAGGAAAAGACCAAGGGCCGCATCAAGTCCTCCGAGGTAAAACATTTTGCCCTGGAGCAGGTACGTGGTGACTCGCTGACGGATTTACTCGCCTTACGCGACAATCAGTGCTGTGTTGTCGATTGCGAACAACAATCGGACCTCGATCGGTTTGCTGCACAAATACGTGAAGCGGCGGCGCAAGGTAAGCGTTTTCTTTTCCGCAGCGCCGCTAGTCTATTGACCTCGCTGGCGCAACTACCGCCACAACCTGTCGCCGCTGAGGCCATGCGTGAGTATGTGCGTGGTGGCAAGCCAGGTGCGGTAATTATCGGCTCGCATGTGAAGAAGACCACGTCGCAGTTAAACGCCTTGTTGAATCAAGCCGGTGTGACACCGATTGAAATCGACGTCACACTTATCGAAGAACAAGGCGAGGAATTGTTGCAATACATCGTCAATGCGGCGGCGGCTGCACATCAACAAGGCAATACTCCGGCAATATTTACCAGCCGCGTCGAGCTGAGCTTTCCCGATCAGCAAACGCGTCTGCAATTTGGTGAAACCGTATCGGCGTTTTTGATGGATGTGGTACGCAATCTTCCGCAGGACATCGGTTTTCTGATTAGCAAAGGCGGAATCACATCGAATGATGTGTTAAGCTCAGGACTCGCCTTGCAAACCTCTCGGGTTGTCGGACAGATACTCGCCGGTTGTTCTGTTGTTCGTTGTCCGCAGGAACACGCGCGCTACCCCAATCTGCCAGTAGTCATATTTCCGGGCAACGTGGGTGACGATAATGCGTTGGCTACTGCCTACCATCGACTCAGCGGAATGACAAAACCGAATGTTTCCGAACAGGAAAAGGCCGCCTCTGCCTGACGATGACAACGAGATAAAATATGCACGCAGTCTCAGAAAAGACCGACAACATACCACAGGCCAAAGTCAGTAAAGCGCAACTGCTACACATGATGCAGCAGTTTTTGCCGAGCGACGCTGTGTTACACGAGGACGAGGATCTTCGGCCCTACGTATGTGATGGGCTATCCGCCTATCGCCAGCTGCCGATGATGGTGTTACTACCGGAAACAGTTGCGCAGGTACAGCGCATCGAGCGTATTTGTCGCGAACACAACGTACCAATAGTTGCCCGCGGCGCAGGCACAGGTTTGTCCGGCGGTGCCTTACCGCTTGAACAAGGCGTCGTGCTCAGTCTCGCAAAGTTCAAATCCGTACTCGATATCGATCCCCTGGCGCGCACCGCACGCGTGCAACCCGGTGTGCGCAATCTGGCCATTTCAAACGAAGCAAAACGTTTTGGACTGTATTACGCCCCAGACCCCTCGTCACAAATCGCGTGCAGTATTGGTGGTAACGTCGCCGAGAACTCCGGTGGTGTGCATTGTTTAAAATATGGTCTTACCGTACACAATATTCTTGAACTCAAGGTTGTCACTATCGACGGTGAGTTACTCACCATAGGCAGTCAGGCGCTGGACAGTCCCGGTTATGATTTGTTGGCATTAATGACAGGGTCGGAAGGCATGCTTGCGATTATCGTCGAGGTCACGGTGCGACTGCTGCCGGTACCCGAACGTGCGCAAGTGTTACTCGCAGCCTTCGACGACGTGGAAAAAGCCGGTGCCGCTGTCGGTAATATTATTGCCGCCGGTGTGATACCCGGCGGATTGGAAATGATGGACAAGCTGGCGATACAGGCCGCCGAGGATTTTGCGCATGCCGGCTACCCGCGTGACGCCGAGGCCATACTGCTATGCGAACTCGATGGTTCCAACGAGGAAGTTTCCGAACAAGTCATGCTTGTGCGTGACGTACTTGAACGCAGTGGCGCGACCGAAGTCAGAACCGCAAAAGACGAACAGGAACGTGTAAATTTCTGGAAGGGACGTAAGTCTGCCTTTCCGGCTGTCGGCCGCCTCGCGCCTGACTACTATTGCATGGACGGCACGATTCCACGTAAACGTCTGCCCGAAGTATTGCGTGGTATTGCCGATCTGTCGAAACACTATAATTTGCCAGTGGCCAATGTGTTTCATGCTGGCGATGGCAATTTGCATCCCTTGATACTTTACGATGCGAACATAACAGGCGAGTTGGAGCGCACTGAAGAATTCGGAGGCAAGATTCTGGAATTGTGCGTTGAGGTTGGTGGCACTATCACCGGCGAGCACGGTGTTGGCATGGAAAAAATCAATCAGATGTGTTCGCAATTCGACAGTGCTGAGTTGACGCAGTTTCACGCGGTGAAACACGCCTTTGACCCTGTCGGTTTACTCAATCCCGGCAAAGCCGTTCCTACCTTACACCGTTGCGCTGAATTCGGCGCGATGCATGTACATCGGGGCGAGCTACCGTTTCCTGAACTTGAACGGTTTTAAGTGTAGGGGTATTTGTGGCCAACGAAGAAAAATATTTGCAGCAACAAATTGCATTCGCAGTCAACGATAGAACTCCACTTAACATCGTTGCCGGAAACAGCAAAGCCTGGCTGGGAAGAATTTCAGATGGTGAGACATTGAATATCAAAGACCATCACGGCATAACAAACTATGATCCAACCGAACTGGTCATCACCGCACGTGCCGGTACCAGTCTCGAAGAAATCGAGCACCTGTTGCGACAGAATAATCAGATGTTGGCCTTTGAACCGCCACACTATGGTCCCGACGCTACTATAGGCGGAACCATTGCGTGCAATCTTTCCGGCCCAAGACGGGCTACTAGCGGCGCCGCACGGGATTTTTTACTCGGCACAAAAATCATCAATGGCAAGGCAGAGGTTTTGCGCTTTGGTGGTGAGGTGATGAAAAACGTTGCCGGTTATGACGTGTCGCGCCTGATGTGTGGTGCGATGGGTACGCTCGGGGTTTTACTTGAGGTCAGTCTCAAGGTGTTACCCAGACCTGCAATGGAAATGACATTGGTGCAAGAGATGAGCGCGAGCAAAGCGATTGCCTTTATGAATCAGTGTGCGAGCATGCCGATACCACTTTCCGCAAGCGCCTGGTGTAATGAGCAGTTGTATATGCGTCTCTCAGGCAGTGCCAATGCGATCGAAACCGCACGACGCTATATCGGTGGTGAAGAACTCACATCGGCCGAGGCCTTCTGGTCTCAATTGCGTGAACATCAGTTAGCCTTTTTTCAAAACGAAAAAACACTGTGGCGTATTTCCCTACCCGCCACCCATGCAGAACTTTCTCTCGAAGGAGATACACTCATGGAATGGGGCGGCGCCCTACGCTGGCTATACACAGACCTTCCAGCGCAAGAGATATTTGACGCATGCACAATCGCCGGTGGACATGCGAGTTGTTACAAGACCCATGATCGAAGTGGGCAGATATTTCAGCCTCTCAATCAAGGGCTCATGACTTTGCATCGACAGTTGAAACAATCATTCGATCCTTATTGTGTATTCAACCCGGGCCGGATGTATCAGGAGTTTTAATGCAAACCCAAATACTGGATAGCTATCTGCAAACGGCCGAAGGCAAAGAGGCCGAATCGATTCTACGCAGCTGCGTACACTGTGGTTTCTGCACTGCAACCTGTCCAACATATCAGTTGCTCGGCGACGAACTCGATGGTCCGCGCGGGCGCATCTATTTAATGAAACAATTGCTAGAGGGCAAAGAGGTCACGCGCAAAACGAAGACGCATCTGGATCGTTGCCTCACCTGCCGTTCTTGTGAAACGACTTGCCCCTCGGGTGTACGTTATGGTCGTTTAGTCGACATCGGGCGCGATATCGTCGAACACCAGGTGCGTCGTCCGCTGTTTGATCGTGTACAACGCAAATTATTACGTGTGGTAATACCCCGCAGCGCCGTATTCAAGTCCTTGCTCAACCTTGGTCGCCTGTTTAAACCGGTGTTACCGACGAGTTTAAAACAAAAGATACCGGTCACACAGAAGTCTGGCGAGTGGCCGACGACGCAACATACACGCAAGATGCTCGTGTTAGATGGTTGCGTGCAACCCGTCACTACACCGAGAACCAATGCCGCGACCGCACGCGTACTCGACAGACTCGGTATACAACTCGTAAGCGCCAGCGGTGCCGGATGCTGCGGCGCACTCAGTCATCACCTGTCGGCCCACGAAGAGGGACTCGACTATATGCGTCGCAACATCGACGCCTGGTGGCCGCATATAGATCAAGGCGTCGAAGCGATAATCAACACCGCTAGCGGTTGCGGCGTGGTGGTCAAAGACTATGGAATGTTGTTAGCAAACGATACACGTTATGCGGACAAGGCAAAACACATATCTGAACTGGCAAAAGATTTAAGCGAAATTTTATCGCAAGAGGATTTGTCTGTGTTCGCTCGAAAGACGGAAACCCGCGTCGCCTTTCACTCGCCGTGCTCGCTTCAACACGGACAAAAGATTACAGGCACTATCGAAAGCATATTGCGCAACGCTGGCTTTGTATTAACTGAGGTCAGCAACCCGCACCTATGCTGCGGCTCAGCGGGCGCATATTCGATCTTGCAAACCGAATTGTCACAACAGCTATTAGATAACAAACTGGATTCCCTTCAATCAGACGCACCAGACGTCATTGTCAGCGCCAACGTCGGCTGCCAGATGCACATGGCCACCAAGGCTTCGGTGCCGGTTAGGCATTGGGTAGAATTGCTGGACGATGTGTTCGCCAAACCTAAGGATGGCCGCTTTTGAAAAGCATAGTTTGGCCAGATTTGTAAGCGACCTTTTTTGTTTCTACCTAAATAGTAAAGAACGGATTGCGTAATACCGACTTAGAGCGGACATTATCCTAGACATCTACAAAAGGCAAAAAGGTACTGGTTCCAGTCATTCCTTAATCCAGGTAAAGACGGAAGTTGGTTTAATGCCGATGATACGAACCGAACGGTCAAGACACACGTAGTGAAATTTTGAGGGGGTAGCAATATAAAAGAGGCCCCCACGAGTCTCAGGCTTTAACCCAGAAACAGTGAAAATCCATAACATCATGATTTTTTAAATCTTATTTACTCTCCATCTAGGATCTTCGCCTAACTTCTAGCATCCCTCCCCGGATAATGAGTCGAACACGACTCCTATTCGGCTCATATTTAACTTGTTTGTGAGCCGATTAGAGACTATATTCGGCTCATGAAATACAACTGGCAACAAGCGAATTGGACCGACTTTCGGTATGACCTCACAGGTCTCCAAGAGACCTTAGTCATGCTGGCCGAGAAATTCGGACATGTTAGTGGTCTGGTAAAAGGTCTCTCTGAAAATTTACAGACTGATACCCTTGTTAACCTGGTGCTTGCGGAAGCGATAAAGACTTCAGAAATCGAGGGCGAGTTGCTCAGTCGGCAAGATGTCATGTCATCGATTCGCAACCAACTAGGCTTGAACAAGCCGACTGAACATGTGCGGGATAAACGAGCATCGGGAATCGCCGAACTCATGCTAGATGTTCGAAATACTTATGCTGCCCCACTTACGAAAGAAAAGCTTTTTCAGTGGCACACCATGCTTTTCGAACAAACACCCACGCAAATCGCTATTGGAGATTGGCGCTCACATGAGGAACCTATGCAGGTTATTTCGGGTCCGGTTGGAAAAACTACAATCCACTTCGAGGCTCCAGCGTCGAGTCGTGTTCCTGATGAAATGGAATCCTTCATTAACTGGTTTAATCGGAGCGCGCCTGGCGGAGAAAATCATATAAAATTTCCCGTCATTCGATCCGCAATCGCTCATCTTTACTTCGAGAGCATACATCCATTCGAAGATGGTAACGGTCGTATTGGACGTGCAATTGCAGAAAAAACGCTTTCACAAGGCCTCGGATACCCCGTCCTCTTAAGCCTATCCAGCACCATTGAGAAAAATAAAAAACAATATTACTCAGCGTTAGAAACAGCTCAGAAATCACACGAGATTACGCCGTGGCTAAAGTATTTCGCCAACCTCACTCTGGACGCACAAACAGACTCGGAAGTCCAAATCGAATTCATTCTCAAGAAATCTAAATTTTTCGACCGGTTTGGTTCCGTGCTCAATGAGCGCCAAACCAAAGTGATCAAGCGTATGCTTGATGAAGGGCCGAAAGGATTCGAGGGAGGCATGTCTGCAAAGAAATATATCGCAATCACAAGCACCTCTAAAGCCACTGCGACTCGCGACCTACAATACCTCATCGAAAAGGGTGTGTTTAAACAAACAGGCGGTGGTAGAAGTACGCGCTACGAAGTCAATTTAGAACAAATTACTTTTTAGGCTCTTAGATTTAACCTGTCACCGCAACAGCTCGTTAAACTCCGTCGCCAGGACGGGTAGGAATCCATGGTCCCTAGTTTAGGGGATGGTTACACAATATCGCTGAGTTAAAATTGTAACCTTATTGAAAATATTGGGGCATTTATCTATGCTGGTCGCATGCCTGATTATCTTGATTGGCCAATAGAGGCCGCATCCCAAACGGACACGGAAAACCGCTGGTGCCAGCCGGAATCGAATATCTGTCTCGACTTTCATGGTGATCCAATAAAGGCCGGGCTGGTGGTATTTTCTGATGGCAATCACCACATGGCGCTAGAGGCCTGTCTTCGGCAATTCAGAAATCTACACCCCGAAGTGAACGATGTTTTCTATGCGACGACGCCACCTGGCGTGATAGTGAATCTACTCAAGAACGGTCAAATCAACCTAGGCAACCTGACGCTCTCGCGCTTGCCCAATGTGTTTATCAGTCCGCAAGGGATTATGGACAAGTTACAGTCAGACGGTTATGTGGCATCTCACCAGGTTTTCATGCAAAGTCGCGGTAATGTTCTGTTGGTACGCAAGAACAATCCCAAGAACATACAGGGCCTCGCCGACCTGCTCCGTGAGGATATAAAACTGTTTATATCTAACCCGAACACGGAAAAGGCTAGTTACCAGGTTTATGAAGAAACGCTTCTTGCACTGGCTAGGCAAAAAAATATTAGCCAGGACACGATAAGAGATTTACTTAGCGAGGCATCAAAACGACTTGTTACCGGGCAGCGTATACATCACCGAGAGGCGCCACAGCGTGTGTTCGATGACAGCGCCGACGTGGCTATAGTTTATTACCATCTTGCCTTGCGATATACGCGCATTTTTCCGGAACATTTTGATATTGTCCCCTTGAGCGGTTTGAAGGGTGAAGCGAACTATACTGAAAATAATATCTGCACCGCTTACCACGTCGGGTCGGTAGGTGATGGGGGCACATGGGGGCAATCATTCGTTGAATTTATGTTCAGTGATACGGTGACGAGCCTCTATGCTAAACATGGTTTGCAACGCCCATAAAAAAATATACCACCCGAAGGTGGCATATTTGTGTGAGAACAAGTTTCTAGTTATTTCTTGAACGTGATAAACAAGGCCGATGTCCAGATCTTGGCATCGTCAACCTGACGTGCGACAACATAGACCGGGCGATGACCGTGTGGGCCGTTTTTCGGTGCGATTTCAAAATTTCCGGTGACTTCACGTGGTGCCTTCGAGTCACTCATGCGCTCCATCGCAAGAAACATTTCGACGCCGGGTAAATCCTTTTTCAGTCGCGATGCTTCGAGCAATTCTTCGCCGGTAAACTCCCAGGAAAACGTTGGGCAATGCACAAATGGATTCCCTTTTAAAGGATCACCGACTTTTACATAGCCATCAATCGTGCCTTCGATTTTGATTTTCGCCGTCGCTAAATGCGAAACGTCCATCTCGATGGCATCGACATCGCCATAGGTATCACTCTTGAATCCGATCGTCGTTGTTGTTTCGCGCCAGCAGGTTTCTTCTTTGTGCTCAAAGCCCAGGCCTACAAACTCATTGATAACGGCGTTCGTGATGGTGATCTTGCCTTTCCAGGCGGCCCAACGATAGCGATCCTTAATACGTGCACCGCCCCAGCGGAAACGAATCTTACGCTCGGAATAGCCCAGTTCCTTCTGCAGATCGCGCCGCCAAAACTCGCCATCCTGATCGTAGGCAACGATTTCATCCCAACCGGCGTCGCCAAGAAAGCGATAGTCCACCTGCGCGGCTCCCTGGTGATCAAACTCATCACCCATAATGTGCTTACCACACGAAATCAATCCGAAGGTACGCTCGCCGGTCGACGCGAAGGTATGGCGTTGGCGTAAGGCGATGCCGATAGCCTTGCGCGATAGTTCTGGAGAGATGACTCCGGAGATACCGCCCTTGGTACCAAATACCGCTGTACCCGGCACACCGCCACCGCAACGACCACGGTGTTCATCACCTGCCATGCTTGCACCGATTTTGTAGCCGCGTTGCATGGCTTCCTGATACAGCCAGCCAAAGTGACCCCAGGACGATCCGATCTCAATCAATTTTTCCAGTTCGGGATGATGCCAGTCCAGAATACAACGACGCCCACCGACGTGAGGCGTTAACAAGTGACCTTCAGGATCGCTCGCATAGGCGGCCCATAATTCTTCTAGCGGCCAGGCACCGGGAATGGCTTCTGTTGTGCCGGAATCTTCATTCCAGTCAACCGAGCGCACGTGGGTGCCATCTTTCAAAAATGGAAACTCAGGTTCGCCATCGTGCAGGAAGATGACGTTATGGTCACCACCCGCGCAGGAACTGCCGCACCACTCTGTTCCGGGATAAGCAACGAATTCACCGTCTTTACTGATTTCGCGTATCAGCTCTACTGTTTTGTTCCAGCGTTCGTGGGTGATGTTAAAGTCATTATGCGCAAACGCCAGCACGTCCAACCCGGTTACATCACGCCCGTAATTCAGGTTATACGTTGTAGAATTGGTTCCAATCGTATCATCTGAATGCACATGCAAGTCGGTGTAATAGATTCTAGGAAACTCGAGTTCTTTATCGACCGTAACATAGAATGTGTTTGGCTGGACCGCGGGATGATCCGGCATGCTGGCATTGATTACCAATTCACCCGGCTTGTCCGTTGGTATATCTTCCAGCAGATGAACCGACCAACCTTCTTCCGGCAACCTGATCTCGCTCTCATAGCAAGGGACGCCATCAAGCGTAGCGTTGATACGAATCCTGTCAGCGCGATTCCAGCAGGTATTACCCCATTCATCTTCAGCGCGAATTCGCAATGGCACTTTCTCGCCCCGCTTCACCAGACGCGAACCGGCCCATTGTAGTAATGCAGGGCGACCCGGTTTGATATTGATCGTTAGATCAGGATTTACCGCTGCGAAACGTGAGGTGCCAAGTGGGTCCACATAGCAGCGGAACTTGAAGAATTCTTCTGTAAACGTTTGTACACGGGTGCCCGGACCGCCGAAACGTCGGTCTCCCATGCGGATAACGATTTGATCACCAGCCTTTAAATAGCCGTCATAGGTATCAACAATAATGGCTTTCTGAAAAGGACGCTCGTGGCCTTTCTGATCAAAGCGTACGGAAAGCTTTTGCACAGACGCTGGGCTTTGTCCTTCAAGCGTAGGCGATGCATGGTATTCAGCGGATACATAGTTGGCGCCGCTTGGGTGAGTTGTTTGGAAAAGTTCCCAGTCTGAATAGAAGCGAAATGTGGCCTTAAACCAGGAGCCGTCTGCCATGCCCGATTGCCCAAGCGTGTATACAATAATGATTTCCTGCCACGAACCGGCATCCATTTCTTCGATATTACAGGTGACTGAACCAAGAAATGGCATGTCCTTGGTCTTTTGGTACAGACCTGCGGGTGCGAAATATGAATCGCCCAGTTTTTCTTTTAACTCGGCGTCCGTCATTTTTTTCATAGCTAAAACCCCTTGTTCATTTTCCTAAAACATACTGATCGAAATAGTTTCAACGGCACCTCATGAAAAAAATAGCAACGCCATTGAGCGAAAATGTTGACTAAACTCGCTACTGCGTAGACTCAGCAGCGGCGTCCTTTCTTTTCTTGCGTCCGGCCTTGATGCTGGTCCAGAAAGTGCGAACGACGACGAACAACGTTAGCGCCATCAATACCATGGCAACCGGACGCTGGAAGAACATATAGGTATCTTGCTGCGAGATAATGACAACTTGTTGTAATGTACGCTCCCATTCCGGCGCCAGAATAAAACCGATCAACAAGGCGACATAGGAATAGTCAAATTTTCGCATGAAATAACCGATAAAACCGAACACGAGCATAACGCCCACATCAAACATGTCGGACTTGCCAAGATAGGCACCCATGATGCAGGTGAAGATAACGATTGGATACAAAACCAGGGCAGGAATATTCACGGCTTTACAGAAAAAGCGCAGACCCACGCGGCCAACAATCAATAGGAACAAACTGGCTATTACCAGGCTGCCGTAGATGCCATACATCAGCTGCGCATTCTCTTTAAACAACAAGGGGCTCGGTTGCATGCCATGTATCATAAACGCACCCATCAACATGGCTGCGGCAAGGTTGCCGGGAATGCCGAGCACGAACAAGGGAATCAGGCTGGCAGCAACCACTGAACTATTCGCGGACTCAGACGCTGCAATACCTTCAAGACGGCCCTTGCCGAACTCTTCTCTGTGCTTTGATCGTTTCATCGCCTGGTCATAAGACATGAACGATGCTACCGGGGCTCCCAGGCCAGGCATAGCACCGACGCCTATTCCGATAAGAGTGCCGCGCAGCAATGTTCTGGTATTGCCAAAAAATTCCTTGATCGACACGATTCGATCTTCACGCTTTTTAGAAAAAACGTTTGCGGATTGTTCAACGCTTGCTTTGCCCGCGAATCTTTCCAACTGGATCAGGATTTCCGAAAAAGCGAGCAAGCCAATGGCTACCGGAATGAGCGACAAGCCGCCGCCGAGTTGATAAACGTCGAAGGTCAGTCTGGGTAATGCCGTCACCGGCTCAGTGCCGATTAAACCCAGTACAATTCCAAAGGCGGCGGCAATCAGTCCACGACCGATTGAACCGGTTCCGATACCGGCGATAACGGTTAAGGCGAGCGTGATCAACGCGAAAATTTCCGCCGGCCCCATATATAAGGCCACCATTGCCAATGGCGCCGCAACCAGGATCAATACGATAGTCGAAAGAAAATCTCCGGCAACCGAACTATATAAGGCCATGCGCAAGGCCTTTTCACCCTGACCTTTTTGCGTAAGCGGATAGCCGTCCCAGGAAGTAGCAGCGGCTTCGGGTGTGCCAGGTGTTCTTAATAACACGGCAGAAACGGCGCCTCCATAAAACGCGCCCTTGTTTAAGCCCACTAAAAAACCGATCGCCGTCAGTGGCGTCATGTAATACGTGATGGGGATAAACAACGCAATCGCCATCGGACCATTTATGCCGGGAATAGCACCAACTAATACGCCAATCGCTACACCAAGGAGGAGAAACATCAGGCTGGCGGGTGAAACAGAATCCAGCAATCCCGCAAGTATCATTTCCATGGCTTTATAATTTCCACCTGTTGATTTTGTTTATTCGAAAAGTTGTGGCCCCGGAACGGGTACCCCAAAACCATAACGCATGATGACATACAACACAGCCGTTAAGATGACTGCGAGCATGATTGATTGCAACCAGCGCCGACTGCCAATCACATATTGCAATAACATCAGGAATACAAATGACGCAATGATATAACCAACGTACTCAATAGCGACAATCAGCAGAACACTGGGAAACATCACGTTCATCAGGCAACGCAGATTGACTCTGCCTATTTGCGTGAAGCCACCTTCGTCACCTCTATCTTCCGGAAACGTTGTCTCGCTGCGCGGGAGCGGCTTTTTAAAATAGCGCGCGATGAAGACAAAAAACAGCGACAAACACGCCATAAAGAGCATTATGCTGATTGCCACGCTTGGCACCAGAGAAGATGATGCACCGTAACCCGGATAGGCAGGTGTGTAATTAGGAATTCCCCAGCTAAGCATCAAAATGCAAAACCCGATTACAAGCAAATATGCCATCGAGTCTCTTGTTATTCTTGTCAAGCCACGTCACCTCCGACCTAGACAAATTCACCTGCGTAGAATACGCAGAAGCGACTTAAATAAAATCGCCAGACGACTAATCGCCTGGCGATTCAAGTGTTGGTCAAGCTGCTAGTTCATACTTGCCAGCGCACCAAAGGTGGCATACAAGCGACTTGCCGTTTTATCTGCGGTCTCTTCACCCCAGGTAACTGGGCGCATCTTCAGATTATCGGTAATGAATGTTTGCGTTTCTGCATCATTGGCAAGCTTGTCTGCAGCGGCTAACAATTTCGCTTTCGCCTTAGGATCAATGCCTTTTGGTGCGATCAAAGCAACAATCATTTCAATTTGCTCGTCATATCCCTGCTCTTTCAGCGTAGGAACTTCGGGGATAGGCGGTAAACGTTCGCCGAGGGCAGAGGCAATTAATTTTATCGTACCCGCTTCTACGTGCTTATATAGAATTGCGCCAACATACCCAACATCGACATGGTCGCCGGTAACTGCCTGGATAACTGACGGGCCACCTTTCGACGGAAGCAAGGCTAATTGAACACCTTCCTTTTTCGCCATGCGTACGATGGCATCCTTATCATCCGCGCCATGGAACATTGCACGAATTTTTCCGCCATTCTGCGTCTTGGCCCAGGCAAATGCTTCTTTCAGTGTCTTATAAGGCTTGTCGCTTTTAGCGATGAAACCACTGGAGTTCAGCGCCACCAGCGACAGATAATCAAAATCATCGGACGTATATTGCATCTTCGCGTGATGGGGGGCGTAGGTATAAGCCGTCAAGGAAGTAACACCGATAGTATAACCATCTGCCTTGGCCCGGCTAAGAGATGTGGCCATCACCGTGCCGTGAGAACCGGTGACGTTCTTAACATTTATGGGTTGTCCCAGGAGTGTACTCATGCGCTGAGCGAGCCCGCGCGTGAGACGGTCTATTTGCGCACCCGGTTGTGTCATCGTCATGAACGTAATGGGACGGCTTGGGTAATCCGCGGCGAATACACTGGTGGTAATCGTAGCCATTAATAGGCCAACGCCAAGGGTTAAAAATCTTCTCATTGCGATCCTCCTTGCTTATCTGTCAGTTTTAAATCCGGCCATTGAATTGAAAGAACGGCCTATTCCTTCTACATGCTGCATTGACGAACAGAAATCGTTGTACAGACAGAAACATTGGAAAAATGGGAATAAACTTCAGAAGACGGGCAGCATGCCAGTTCGGGGAATTGCAAATTTGGTAAAACAAAACTTTCCCTGTCAATGCGCCATACTCCATTTGAAAACGCCCTAAAGAAGTCAACCACTTGTTTTCAATAAATATTGTTACGATGTATATATGATCCGGGCAACTATATCGTTTGAAACAAAGCGACTGCACTACTCTATATCATTAACGGTTATCCTGTCTGTCGTCTATGCGACGCAAGAAAAACAGACGAACGTCACTCAAAGGATTAAGTGTATTCGCCAATGTTAATATCCCTTTGCATACAAAAAAGCACTAAACAAAAAAGGGGTGAACGAAGTCTAACAATGCTGCGTACTTGTCACAACTAATAATTCATTAGATTCCGGCTGCTATCGACTCTTCTTGTTACTATTTTGAAGCTGACTCAACTTCTCGAGGCGCATCTTTCCCATGCGATTGTCGAAATATTGCTGTTTGAGCGAGATGACAAGGTCTTCGATGCAGATTTAGGGATGGCTTGGAAACACCCTCATTTAAATCAAAATATTTAATATAGGTATTCATGTAAAAGGGATCCGAATGTGTACCTCGTTGTCCTGCCCGGCCGTCGAAAGCATCTCCCTTAGCGAAAAGCTGCCCATTATTTGAAAAATCCACCACGCATTCGGTGGCAGCTTGTTACAAAACCAAGGATTGGCCAAAACGGCCAAACTATAGTTTCGTGCACAGATGCTTCCCCTTAGACTTTTCACTGCCGGTAAACACCAATACGAACAAACCTGATACGATCATCGCAACCATGACTAACCAAAACGCAGGCTCAATCACGCCAGAAAGTTGCGCAGCTATTCCAAGCGCCAGTGCGCCGATACCATAGCCGAGGTCACGCCAGAAACGATAAATGCCGAGCGCGGAGCCGCGCCAGTTTGGATGCGCAATATCGGCAACCGCCGCGCCGAGATTGGGATATAACAAGGCCATGCCGAAGCCTGCGACTGCCGATGAAAACGACCACCAGGCAATACCATCGGACAACAGCATCATACCCACACCGATACCGGACATTATCATGCCGGTGACGATGGGAATTTTACGTCCGATGCGATCGGACAAATGTCCGGTCAATAACTGTGATGCGCCCCATACGGTGCCATATACACCAATGACCCAACCGGCTTGTTTGATGTCCAGGCCTTTGCTCAATAGAAACACCGGGTAAAACACCCACACGATGGCGTCGACAAATTTTTCCACCAGACCTGCCTGACAGTAGGCGAACATGCGCTTATCACCCCAGGACATCAGTTTGAATACTTCGCCAGTCGTGGGGTGATCAGAAATAGTTTTTGAATACACGGCGGAAGTGTTTACAGCGCCGTTTTGTTGCAATTGCGCGCTTTCGGCCATAGCCCAGGGCAAGGTGTCTTTGATCGTAAATAACACCAGCGCCATTGCACTTAGTGTTACCGTCAAACCAAACCAGAACAAGCCTTCACGCGTACCAAAACTCAAGGCCAGATACGCCGTCACAACGCCGGCAACGGCCACCGCAAAGTAGCCGGAAAATTCATTCAGACCATTGACCATCCCTTTTTGGGTGGGACGCGTAAGGTCTAATTTGGACGTCAGCGTCATCGACCAGGCCAGACCCTGATTAATGCCGAGAAAGATGGTCGCCGTGACAACCCAATACCAATTCTCGGCGTATAGAATGAGAAACGGAATCGGTAGGGCAAACAACCAACCTAAAAATAAAACACGTTTACGTCCGAGTTTTTCAGATAGACGACCGGCAACAAAATTCATCGCACCTTTAACAAAACCAAAGGCCACTACGAACGAGGCTAGTAAGGTAAACGAATTGGCCGGTAGATTGAATTCATCACTGGCGAGTGCGGGCACTACGTTGCGCATCATACCGATGGTCAAACCCACCAGAAAGACTTGCAGTAGCTGGTTGAGAAACTGTGCGAGATTCTCCCGCATGCCAAATTGATAAGTCATAACAATTAAAATAAGGGTCAGACCACGTCAAACAATCGTGATCTGACCCCGAGGGAGTTAAGCCATGCCGCAGACGAGGTTGCCAGGAACAGCAACGTCGATACGTTTTGGCTTTGGTAGGTTAAGGTTGTCCATGATCGCCGTGAACGCTGCTTTAGGCTTGCTGTTCGCGAGACGTGGATTGTTGAGTTTCTCTTCGCCGATAGTCGACTCAGTGAAACCATCGTAGTCGTGACCAGGATAGACAACTGTGTCATCCGGATAAGCAAACAATTTGTCAGTGATCGAGTGATACAGCGTTTCAGAATTTCCCTGTTGGAAATCAGTACGGCCACAGGCACGTATCAGCAGTGCATCACCTGTGAACAATGCGCCTTCGATAGCGTAAGTAACGTCACCATTGGTGTGTCCTGGAGTATGCAAAACTTTGATAGTCTGCTTGCCCAGTTTGATTTCCTGGTCGTTCACCAGTTGCATATCGGCACACTTGGCACCACCGTCGGTATGTACGCCAACTTTACAGCCCAGCTTTTCACGCAATTGACCTGCGCCAGTCACGTGGTCAGCATGTACGTGTGTTTCCAATGCATACTTCAGCGTCAGACCAAGGTCTTGTACGTATTTCACATCGCGCTCAACGCGCTCTTTCACTGAATCTATAATTGCTGCTTCTTTTGTTGCTTCGTCCCACAACAAGTAAGTATAAGTCCAGGTATCCTGATCAAAGAGTTGTCTTACTTTCATTTCGATATCTCCTGTCTAACTAAGAATTAATCACATGAACCGGAAGCGCGACAAAATTCGTCTTTCAATTTTGGATCGGCTTTGTTCCACGGCGCTTTTGCCAACGCACCTGCAACTGCGCAATTACCCGTCAGCCCGGCATAAAACAAACCTGCGCCGAAGGCGATGGTTGCCGTGGAAAACCACGGATTGACAAATGCTCCCAGTGTGGCGAAGACCATGAACATTACGCCCATTACCAATTGCATTTGACGCATCAAAGGCAGAGGTGCCTTGCCAGCCTTGCGCACTGGATTACCTTTTTCTATCCACGACATGATCCCGCCGGGATAAACGCTATACGTATGTGCATCATCAAACCCAAGACCTTTGGCCTGTTCAAATGCCTGCTGTGCACGCATGCCGCTACGACACATGAACACGATCTTGCGATCAGTGAGTTGATTCAGCACACCCGGTGCTACCGTAGTAAAAGCAGAAAGCGGAACATTAATGGAGTTGTGTACATACTCCAGTTCATATTCATCACGCTCCCGCACATCAATAATGACTTCACCCATGACATATCTCCGATTCGTTTATTAGCATCTGCTGATTTTCTTAATTGCTATTGTCGTGCCAATCTTCTACGCACTCGGAGCCAGGACGGAGAAGGTTTTTTATTCGCTTGTTTTATCGGGAGTTACTGGAGTTTCATGAGGTGTTTTTTCTAATAACCGATAAACCATATTGTTATTCCATAGCGTTTTCATAGGTTATTTGTTTCACATGTTGCGTCGTATGTTGCAACATATATGACAACATCCGCGCTATCTCAGAATTATTGATCAGGAATTCAGCGAGTTATAGATTGGCATATCAACTGCTATGCAAGGACAAATATCGACTTTGTAACGAGCTATAAAATATGAATGCGGAAACTTTTAGTCAGGCAAATTGGACGACGATCGCTGAAATCGAAAACAGTGGACAGATCTCGTGTATCGATGGTCGTCATAGTCATTGTGTGGTTGGCGCTCCTGGTGGAAACATCGGCGAGATGATTTTAATGTTGTCAGCGACAGAAAAATTGGGGAAATTCAATTTTTCATCTCACCAACTCGAGCAGCTGCTGGCCAATTACGCGAGTAGTTTTGGACGCTTTTATATGCATACCGATACGCACGCGGTAAAACGTCTATTAAGTCGTATCGAAAAAGATCCCGAGTTGCAGGACTGGGCCAGATCATTTAATGGCAATACCCGAAAATTTTTCGACGCGCTCATTTTGATCGACAAAGAAATGTCGGACAAGCTTCTGCCTTTTCTATTGATGCCCGAACATATTGGATGCGGCCACCTTAAACTGCTTATTCAACAGCCACAAAAATATCAGGTGCGTAAATCCCTGGTACTTCAGACGCTAACCAGTTTTTTCCAACTCATGTGGCTAGGCAATCGTCGCATGCACTGGGAAATGCTTGAAGGTGATCACGAGGAAAAACAAGTCATCGTTATCGACTCCGAGCTGGAACTCGAAGACAACTCGGCGATTCCCTTTGCGTGTAACCATGATAATGAGCAACGCTTTGTGGCACACTCTGCCGCACGTCGCTTCTTTCATCGTCGTGACGCAGGGTTTATCAATAAATTTGTTTCCTATATGGGAGAAACAGCGATTAATGCTGATCTGCTTATAGGTGAAATCGCAAGACTCGCAGAACTGCAAATGGGTAATACCCTCAATGCACTGGCAAAAGATCTGCCGGTGGTCCGCGTAGTCGTTTCAGCAGAATCTTCTAACCAATCGAGGTGAGTTATGGCCTATACCGAAAAGTTTCAACAAATGGCAGACGCGGCGCGCGCCCGTGTGACGGAAGTCGCTCCTGAGGATGTCGATGCACTGATGTCTGCGGGCGCGATTGCACTGGATATACGCGATAAGGAAGAACACGATGCGGGACATATTCCTGGTTCCAAGAATATCAGCCGCGGCAAACTGGAGATGAATGTCGAGGGTGAGATTCCAAACCTGGATGCAACAGTCATTTGCTATTGCAATGCTTATAATCGTGGCGCCTTATCCGCTGCAACGCTGAAAGACATGGGTTATGTCAATGCGCGTTATATTGCCGGTGGACTTAACGCCTACAAGGCATTACAGGCCTAAATTAAATCAATTGATGCTCACGCATTTTGCGCCAAAGAGTTGCCCGGCTCATGCCGAGCAACTCAGCGGCCTTACCCTTGCGTCCATTGGCATCACGCAAGGCGAGTTGGATTTGTTGTCGTTCTGACATTCCACCACCGCCACGCTCTCGCGTAATTTCATTTTCACCACGTAACTCGGGTGGTAAATCTTCCAGTAGCAATGTTTCTCCCACGCCGATGGCGAATGCGCCTTCCAGTGCATTACGCAATTCTCGAATATTACCCGGCCATTGATAGGCAATCATTGCCTCATAAGCGGGTTGCGCAATACCTGTCACGAAGCGAAAACCCTGCTTGTTAAATTCTTCGATGAATTGCCAGGTGAGTGCCTCGACATCACCTTTGCGTTCGCGCAATGGAGGTAGAAATAATTTTACTACGCGCAGACGATACATAAGGTCTTCTCGAAAACGACCTTTCTCTACTTCTTCGCGCAGGGCGCGATGGGTTGCGGAGATCACGCGCACATCAGTTGAACGGGTTTGAGTAGCGCCTACCGGAGTAAACACACGCTCTTGCAACACGCGTAGCAAACGCGCTTGCACATCGATAGACATCTCACCGATTTCATCGAGAAACAAGGTGCCGTGGTTGGCCAGTTCGAACAAACCTTTTTTATCTGTAATCGCGCCGGTAAACGCGCCCTTTACATGGCCGAACAATTCCGAAGCCAGCAAATCCGAACCGAGAGTGGCGCAGTTTACCGCCTGCCACGGTCCTTTGGTTCGCGGGCTGATATTGTGCACCGCGCGCGCCGCCAGCTCTTTACCGGTACCGGTTTCCCCGCGTATCAGGACGCTGGTATCGGTACGCGCCACCCGTTCGATCAGTTTGAAAAAATCGAGCATGCACGGCGCAACAGTCACGATATTCTGAAACACGGTGATCTTGATATCTGGTCGTTTGATGATATTCATGGCCTGCTTCCTGGGTGATGTTAATAACCAGTCTAGCAGATACGTTGCAACGTGTTGCAACACTTTGTAACCACAATGCTTACCCGTGTATAGGTAATAGCCCTATCCTATTGTTTATTCTGTTTATTTATTGATACAAAAAGTTGGCCTACTCGATGCAATACCACTAAAAATCAGATCAACTAATATCAGAGGTGAAACATGAACGCGCGACTCAAGCAATTCTTTCCAGCCATGAACTGGCTGATGAATTACCGCAAGGAAAATCTCAAAGGCGATATCTCCGCGGGTCTTACCGTCGGCGTGATGTTAGTGCCACAGGGAATGGCCTATGCCATGCTCGCTGGCCTGCCCCCCATCATCGGTCTCTACGCCTCAATTATTCCAGTCATTGTTTACGCATTGCTCGGCACTTCCAATCAACTGGCAGTCGGCCCGGTCGCGATTGTGTCACTAATGACAGCTGCGGGTGTTGGCGCACTAGCCAACGGCAGCACGGAAGCCTATATCGCCTACGCGGTGTTGTTATCACTCATGGTCGGCGTGATGCAACTTACGCTCGGTGTTGGACGCTTCGGCTTTCTGGTGAATTTTCTTTCGCACCCAGTCATCAGCGGATTTACCAGTGCCGCCGCCTTGATCATCGGTTTCAGCCAATTAAAGCACTTGCTCGGCGTGAACATTCCGCGCAGTCATCACATTCATGAGATTCTCATGAATGCGTTTGATCAGATTAGCAATATTGAAATCACGACGTTCTCAATAGGCATTGCCAGTGTTGCCCTGCTAATGTGGCTGAAAAAGATCAAGCCCATGTTTCCAAGCGCGTTACTCGTTGTTGTATTGAGTACTCTAGTGGTCTGGTTCTTTGAATTGAACAAGTCTGGCGTGAAGATTGTTGGTGATGTACCTGCAGGCTTGCCGTCTTTGTCACTACCAACTTTTGAGTGGAGTGTTGTTTCACAACTACTACCCACAGCGATTGCCATCACCATGGTCGGTTTCATGGAATCAATTTCGGTTGCCAAGGCGTTTGCACGACGCAATCGTTATGATGTTAATCCTAACCAGGAACTGATCGCACTTGGCGCTGCCAATATTGCCGGTAGCTTTTTCAAAGCCTATCCGGTAACCGGTGGTTTTTCTCGTACAGCTGTCAACGGGCAAGCCGGTGCAAACACGCCCTTAGCATCGCTAATTACAGCGGCGTTGATAGCCATTGTATTGCTGTTCCTGACACCGCTGTTCTATTTCCTGCCTAAAGCCGTACTGGCAGCGATTATCATGACGGCGGTATTTGGTCTGGTGGATATCAAAGAAGTTAAACATCTTTACCACGTCAAACGTTCTGATTTGGCGCTGTTGGTTGTCACCTTCTTTGCTACGCTAACCATGGGAATTGAGACAGGCATATTAACAGGCGTGGGAGTGTCTTTACTGTGGGTCATCATCCGTACAACTCGCCCGCATGTTGCCGAACTCGGTCAAATGCCGGACTCAGATGCATACCGCAATATTGCGCGTCACCCTGAGGCGAAAACAAGTGACGGCTTACTGGTGTTGCGTGTCGATGCCCAGTTCTATTTTGGCAATGCGACTTTCCTGAAAGATACGGTGAAGCGCTATGTTGCTGAGGCGACTAAACCGCTCAAAGCAATCGTTATCGAGGCTGCCAGTATCAATCAGCTGGATTCCTCCGCCGACTCGACTTTGCATGAACTTGTAGACGAACTACGCACCCAAGGCATTGAGCTCTACTTTGCCAACGTCAAAGGACCGGTAATGGATGTAATGCATCGTTCGGCGTTGGATGAGAAACTAGGCCGCGATCATTTCTTCGCGAGTCTGTCTAATGCCATCGACAGCATACGGAAAAGTCTAAACACAAGGACCGTTTCTTATTCCTAAACTTCGGGGACCAGAGAACAGTCGTTTCCTGGTCCCCGACTTTATTCGATGAGTTCCTTGATCGTGTCTGCTAGCTGTTGACTACTGGTTCTCGACTTCAACAAAACCGCATTTACCTTGTCGGCATATTCACTGGACACATCAAGTGCAGAAAATATGACCACTCTTGGTGGAAAAACCCGTCTCTCGATTATATCGATGAGATCCAGCCCAGACCCATCAGGCATGCCTATGTCCAAAAGTACGAGATCAAAATCCGTGCTTTCCAACTTTTCTCGTGCGGAGGCAATCGTCTTCACCCATGTAAGTTCACAGACATCATTAATAACGGATTTGACGATCGTATGCACGTCACCTTCATCCTCAACGTGTAATACACTTGGCATTCCACCTGGGCCAGCTGCCTGCTTCACTGCCTTGATTAACCTCGCTTGATCAATCGGCTTCTGTAACCAGTCGACTACCCCAATTGCACTGCCATTTAACTCTCTTCTTGCCTCATCTGCCTTGACAGACACCACAACCACGGGGATCTGTTGCGTGCTGGCCTCAGTCCTAAGTTTTTCAAGAAAACTAATACCGTCCTGTCCCGGTAGTATCAAGTCCAATGTAATCGCACGGAACTGTTTGGGGTTTCGCTGTAGTATTTCGTAAGCCTGCTGGGCATCGTAGGCGATTAGGGTGTTGAAGCCACGCTCAGCCAGCATACGTTTTAGCAAGGCAGCAACATCAGGATCGTCCTCGACTATTAATATGCAAGGCTGATGATCTGGCACTCGCCTGTAAGGTTTATTTTCAGGCTGTGATGAAACCACGCCAATCAGTTCGGGAAGCTCTATGTAGAAACTGGTTCCTACACCCTGCCTACTAAAGAAATCAATTTTACCCCCAAGCTTTTCCATAATGGTCTTACTGATGTTCAAACCTAAACCTGTACCACCCTTACGACGAACGTCAGTAGAATCCTGTTGCGTAAATTTCTCAAACAATCTGGACTGAAACTCAAGAGGTATGCCCGGGCCATGATCAGAAACCGTTACACGTAAAGTATCATGATGATGGCGAGCCACACTGATCTCGACCGTGTCTCCCTCCGGCGAAAACTTGGCCGCATTCGACAATAGATTTGCAAATACCTGAAATAATCGGTCCCTATCAACATAGATTCGTACAGCTTCCAATCTTTGTTTTATAACGAAGTTAACCCCAAACTGTTTACCATAGGCCTCGTTTTCCTGTATTACCTGATCAAGCAACGGCATAAGCTCCACATTCTGAAACTTAAAGGCCATTTTGCCCGATTCAATTTTCTGTATGTCCAGGATATCGTTTATCAGCAATAGCAGACGCTCGGTATTATTGCTCGCAATCCTGGCCATCTCGGCCGCAAGATCCGGCAAATTACCTGCCGTACCACTGTTGAGAATGTCCAGAGAACCTCTTATCGACGTCAGTGGTGTACGTAACTCGTGACTAACCGTAGAGATAAACTCATTTTTCATGGACTCAATACGTTTACGCTCCGAGATGTCGCGAACGATACCAGTAAATATCACTTCACCGCTAATCCTCAATTCATTCACCGCCAGTTCAAGCGGAAAAATGGTGCCGTCTTTTCTCTGCCCGGTCAGCTCACGAGTAAGCCCAATAACCTTTTTCTCTCTTGTTGTCAAATAGTCGGTAATATATCCATCGTGTTCATCGGAGTATCGTTTAGGCATCAAGAATTTTACATTTTTCCCTATCGCCTCACTTGCGTTGTAACCAAAAACAACTTCCGCTGCTGAGTTAAAACTCTGAATGATACCGCGCTTATTAATGGTAATAATTCCGTCCACAACGTTATCGAGCACTGCTTGAAGGCGCCCACTAGCTATTTTCAGTTTATTTTCGTTTTCGCTGATATGTCGAATATTTTGCAGATAAACATCAATAAAAAACCACAGAATCACGAGGTAAGCAAACAAACGCAGCATATGCCATAACCACCAAGTGGCATCCCACAACTCAGAAAAATGAAAAAGCAAACCAGCGATACCAAAAAGTAAACAATGATTCGCAAGCAGTAGTCGCTCTTCCCTTCTTACGTGAAACTTATGCGACCAGGCAAAAAAAACCCACGCCACAAGAAAACCTACCCCACCTGTGATATTTAAAAATTCGGCAACGTCTGTAAAGTCGCCCTCGACAACCATCGCCGGAATTTTTTCTGGTAACGCTAAAGACAATATACCAACGAGTACACTGATAAACGCCACCACATAGGGCACACTCCGTATGCCGGGTATTCGTGAAACGCGATCGGGAAGTATAACTAAGGCGAACGTAACACCACCGACAAAAGTCGCCAGACTATGCAGCCAAACAAATACTTCTCCTGGTTCTACACCGGCATGAAACCCATCCAGCAGCCCCATCCCCATCAAGGTGGTCGCAACCCAAATATACGAAGGGCTCAGGTTCTCACTACGACGCATGCTAATTATAATTACTGCTAACAACACAGCTGCAAAAGAACCTACACTTTCAACCAAGGCGTGAAACGGCTCATAGTCCCAATGCCAATCTGAAATCGTATTTGAAAATAGTAACGCTAGACCAACAGGAATCACCGCGCCAGGAATTACCGTCGTTAGAAAGGCAAACCACCACGAAGTTTGTTTGGCTGCCACCTTATCTTCTTGAATCACCCCATTTGTCATTGTTGTTTTCCCTTTTGCATAAGTACTACTGTGAAAACTGTTGCCAAATCTCCCGTATCTGATCAGCCAGTTTCATAGCTGAAAATGGTTTGGCAATAATACCCTCGGCCCCCAATGCATTTAGCTGTACCAGCTTATCTGCCTGCACCTTGGCAGTCATAAAAATTGCCGGCACTTTTTCGATCTCGGAAATTTTTCTCAGGGCAATTAATGTCGCCGGACCATCCATCTCCGGCATCATCACATCTAGCACTATAATATCCGGTTGAAATGATGCTGCTATGTCTATGGCCTCTTTTCCGGAACTACAGATCTGTAATGTAAATCCGCCTATCATCTCCAAAGCAACTTCCGCAACCCGCTGAATATCCGGCTCATCCTCTACAAGCAAAATTCGTTGTAACTCTGGCATAGTGTAAGTCACCTTCTAAGCTGGACTAACTAAACCGTGACCTCTACCCCCAGGGCCTCATCAATTGCCTGATAAAATGGCATAATGTCAATCGGTTTAGTCAAATACTTTGCAAACCCTGCTGCAAGACCTTTTTCTACATCTATTTTCATCGCGTTCGCACTCACGGCAAAAACCGTTATATCCCGATTTTTCTCATCTTCACGAATTCTACGCAAGACCTCAAATCCGTCCATGCCGGGAAGATTGATATCCAGCAGAACCAGATCGAATTGTTTGACAGCAATCAGTTCGAGTCCAAACTCAGGGGTATGTGCGGTGTAAAGCGTTATATACGGTTTTCTGTCTAGAAGCGTGGCAACCAGTCGCAGATTAGACGGATTGTCTTCTACATACAATACATTGAATTCCTTTCTGCCATTGTTTACGACACCATTAGTCTCACTCAATGTAGTTTCTAAAATCAGTGTCTCCTGATCACCAAAATAATTCGAAGTGTCATTCACATCAGGCGAAAAAATCAGACTGAATGCGCTCCCTCTGCCTAATTCACTTTCGACTTCAATCTCGCCTCCCATCATCTCGGCGATATTTTTTGTAATCAGCAACCCAATTCCGGTTCCCTCAATATCGGTTTTTTCCGCGCCCAGGCGCTCAAAAGCTGTAAAGAGTTTAGCGAGTTTTTCCCTGGAAAGGCCATGTCCAGTATCGCATATAGAGATAGCGATCTTTCCGTCATCTCTTTCCCTACATAAAACTTTGACCTCTCCCCCTGGCCGATTATATTTCACTGCGTTTGACAGCAGATTTAGCAAAGCCTGGCGTAATCGTATGGGGTCTACCAGAATTCTCATCTTTGGCGTCAGCTTGTTCTCTGTACTTATTACAATATTTTGTTTGTCTGCCAATAATTTCACCAGAGGAACACACTCCTGTATTACATCTACCGGCGCTACATGTTCCAGAGAAAACTGCATATTTCCCGATTCAATTCTCGATAAATCCAGTATATCGTTTATTAGCTCAAGCAAATGATTACCAGCGTTGTGTATTTCTTCAACACTATTTAGTTGACCTAGATCCAAAGGTTCAATTTGCAGCAGTTGACTGAAACCAAGAATAGCATTTAGCGGAGTACGAAGTTCGTGGCTCATCTTGGAAAGAAATTCGGATTTCGCATGATTGGCCCGCTCGGCTGCCTCTCTCGCCTTCAGCATAATACGTTGTGTTTGCTTTTGCTCTAGAGCAATCGCAGCGAAATTTGCCATTTCTCTGGCCAACTCTACAATTTGATCGGTGAATTCAGATGCACGCATACTGAAAAGCGCAAAAGTACCCAGAACTTTTCCGGAGGACAGCAACACAGGAACCGAACAGCAGGCGCGTATACCGGCTTTTTGCGCCGTATCCCTATATGCATTCCAGCGTACATCCGAAAGAATATCGTCAACAACAATAGTCGTGTTGTTCATCGCTGTGTCACCACAAGCGCAGGAACCAGATGCAATATCAACTTCAGCTACCAGAGCAACAAAAGAATCCGACATCCCTGGTGCGAGTATTTCATTGAAACGTTGTCCTTCTTCGTCGAGAAACAAAAAAGCACCTATTCTGCCCGGAAGCAATATTTCAACGTGTCGAATTATGGTTAGAAGAATGTCTGTCAAAGGTTCGTCCCGAGAGATCATCTCGAGAACCCGAGTACTGCCCTCACGCTTAAGTTCACTGAACTTACGCTCGCTGATATCCTGCAGAATACCTTGTAGACGGCTGATTTTACCATTCTGATTTTTTTGTAACTGTGTTTCGACATGTACCCAGCGAATTTGTCCATCGCGTTGCGTGACTCTAAAATCCAGGCTGTGATTATCGCCTCTGGAAAAAGACTTGCCTTGAGATAACTTAACCATCGCCAAATCGTCCGGGTGAATTCGTTCGATAAAAATGTCATAGCTCGGCTCAATTTCACCAAGTGCATAGCCGAGTATCGAATACATCTCATCAGACCACTGCATTTTTTTGCTATCTATATCCCAGGACCAATTGCCGATACGTCCCAATTGCTGAGCTTTTTTGAGACTGATTTCTCGCCTGCGTAACTCGGTGACGTCGGTACTTGTCGAAACATACTGATACGGCGTACCCATATCATCAAGAAACGGAACAATCGTGGTATCGAGCCAATACTCATCGCCATTCTTGTGTCGATGGCTGATCACATTTCGCCATATCTGGCCTTTTTTCAACGCGTCCCACATCTGTTGAAAATACTTCAGTCGATATTGTTCTGAATACAACATATCCAGAGACCTTCCGATGAGTTCTTCGCGATTAAAGCCGCTTAGTTTGCATAGCTTTTCGTTTATTGAAGATATCAGTCCGCTTTCATCCATGACACATACGACATTATGTTGATCCATGGTTATGCGTTGATACTCACTCTCGCGCAGGGCAGATTTGAGATCGCGGGTAATTCTGTTCATCCAGCGTGCACGCTTGGTACGCGCACTGACCGAATCGACAAGATGTTTAGGCGACACTGGCTTGGTGATAAAGTCATCTCCTCCCAGTTTCATCGCGGCTAGTTGGCGATCGATATTCGCTTCCGTCGACAAAAAGACTATAGGAATGTGGGCGTAATAATCGTCTTGACGAATGACTTGCGCCAGTTCAGGACCGGAACATTGCGGCATAAAAACATCGAGAAGAATCAATTCCGGTTGAAATCGATCCAGCTCATCAAGACTGGCAAGTGGATTGGACACTGTCTGCACTTCCATACCTGCTCGCCTCAATATCGTCGAGTAATATTCAAGCAAAACCTCGTCGTCATCCACAACGAGTATTCGATAGGGCGACGAAGCGACTCTTGCAGTTAACCCGTGCATAGTCCCAACGAGCGCATCCATATTAGTTGGTTTGCTAAAGTAGCGGACTACCCCTGCCCTGGCGGCCGCCAGACGCGCTTCGATATCTTTACGCATCGACAACACAACAACCGGAGGTGGTTCTGAAAACTGCTGATTCAGATGCTCAATTGCCCTAGCGCCTGCGTTATTCCCCTCTTCGAGAACCAAATCCATAATAACCGCGCCAGGTATTTGCGCATGACATGCCTGCTCAAATTCATCAAGCGCCCCGAAATGTTTAACTACATAGTCTTCGGCTTCAAGACAGTCCTGAATTTGCTGTCCAAATAATGGGTCGTCTTCTACAATGTAGATGAGGTTGTTTTCGATAGGCTCCTTCTCTGCTTCCTCGTAATCAAGGAGCGGGGCCTCGGTAGGATGCCAGCGTGATGCAATTGATACCAGTTCTCCCAACAGGGTAGAAATCTGGAGTTCAACAGATTCGGTGTAACTGGAAATATCTTGTTTTCCGAAATCGGACAGTGCTTGTAAAACAACCTCGAGTTCAAACGCGGCCCTACTCACGGAATTAGCGCCGAAAGTACTGCCAGAACCTGTCAAATTATGGACATGTCGGTGCAAACTGTCGGTGGTCAGCCCCTCCTCCCCCGACCGGCTTTTCATGCCGTTCCAGAGAGTCGTTATCGCATTGAGCTTTTCGGGTAGTTGCTGAAAAAACTGCTGCTGTAGCAGGAGTAATTTTTCTGTCGCTGCATTACTTGAAGTCGGCATGTATGCACCTGTTTTCTTTTACTTAACCCACTCAGGAGGGGCAACAATTACATATTCAGGGTTCAAACAATAATCAACCGGCGGCTTATGCTGTGCAGGGATAACAAGACAAATCCTGTCATTCAACACTACTTGCCTGGACGAACGCATCCCCGAATCGATGGTAGCTCAGATCGCACCTTCAAATGTGATTTTTTCCTATAGATATCCCAAATAAAATTTACGTAAGAGTGTACCCAACAATTCCAACAAATAACACACTCTATAACTCGGATATTGGGATTTTTTGGAGATGGTATTACTGTTGGTTAAAAAATAGACAGGACTCTATCGATTTGAGGAATCTGCCAATTCATCGGCCAAACTACCGCAAGCAGGCTCCACGAACATTGAACCCTAAGACTAATGCAAATTTATCAATTTTTTATTGTGACTTCACAAAGCGCTTTCTAGCATCGTCGACCTTCGTTCTGACAATACAGCCTACGACGTGATCGTTTATCATTCCCATCGCCTGCATGAATGCGTAAACCGTGGTAGGCCCCACAAACTTCCAGCCACGCTTTTTCAAATCTTTAGACAATGCAATAGACTCGGGAGACGTCGATGCGGTTTGAGGATCTTTAGGTTGTTTTTGCGGCTCGATGGCCCAGAAGTACGCCGCTAAAGAACCCTCCTGCTCCACCAGTTTTTGCGCCTGTCTGGCATTGTTAATCGTAGCCTCGATCTTCCCGCGATGACGCACTATGCCCTCATCCTTGAGTAGTCGATCGATATCTTTTTGCTTAAACCCGGCAACTTTATTGAAGTCAAAATGATGAAACGCAGCGCGAAAATTCTCCCGCTTTGCGAGTATGGTTCTCCAGCTCAAGCCCGATTGAAAACCTTCAAGCGATAGTTTTTCAAACAGACGAAAGTCGTCCTCTACAGGAAATCCCCACTCGGTATCGTGATAGTGAAAAAATTCTGGAGCAGCTTCACACCAACGACAACGTGGTTTTCCGTCTGGTCCTTTTACCGTTTCGCTCATAGCATTACCCTTACCCTAATATGGTCTGTAGACGTTCGTCGACTCGCGTCGGACCAATTTCGAGTATCTCGCTGCTCACTACGCTTTCCGTTACGAAGGGATCCTGGCTTATACGTTCTTCAAGTTTTTCACGCGTTATATTGTGAGCGATAATGGCACCACCTTGGTTCGGTTGCAAACTGCCTACCACCAGAAAGACTCCATCGTTGAACCCCTGTGCAATCCATTGATTATGCCCCTCCATTAACTCTCCCGCACGGGCTTTATTGCCGGAAAACCTAAGCAGTACTACGAACATTTTTGTTCCCTCCATTATTGACTACTGTTGTTCAGTTTGTGTTTCCAACCATGCACACATGTCTTCTACTTCCTGCTGTATGAATTTTTCATCATGAAAAGAACTCGCCAGCACCGCCACGCCCTGACTACGCATGAGTAAGTGCATGGCCAATTGTTCTGCGTCTTTTTTTCGCCCGAGTAGTTCAAATTGACCGGTTAACCATCTTCTGAACAGTGTAAACAGTGTGTTCGCTCGAGATTTTGCAATATGATCCAGCTTTGCCAGTTCAGTACATAAGCTCCCGATCGGACAACCAAATTGTTTAATCTTGGTTTTGTTCATGATCAGAATATGGATAAAACTGCGTATGCGTTCTTTCGGCGTATCACCTTCTTCCTCCCAGCGATTGAGCATACTTTCGGTGTTTGCTATACGTCTCGATATCACTGCGTCAAGAATTTCATCTTTTGTTTTAAAATGATGATAGAAATTGCCGCGCGAGATTTGCACTGCGGCGGCAATATCGGCAAAAGAGGTATGCTCAAAACCATGCTGATAAAACAGCAGATCGGCGGTTTCGATTATACGCTGACGGGTACCACTATGATGCATGTCGAAATATTAGGACAACTGTCCTAATTCAGTCAAGCACTAAAGAGAGATCTGATACTACTCTCCCCTAATATTTGAGAAAAGTTGAATCTGACTCTACTCAAATTCACCCAAATTAACAGCCAGTGATGCATTTTCCCTGGGCGCTAAATGACATGGTTTTGCCACTTAGCGGTAAATAGACAGGCTTTTCGCTTGCCTTTATAAAAGTATCGGTGCGCGTGCCGGGAATGACTTTGCCGTTTTGAGTTGCTGCTTCATTGGCGTGAGAAGCGATAACGGCTGCTGGTTTAACCAGTTCATTGATGACATATGCGGCCTCTGTCGGTCCGGTGGTATAGGTGTCGCCTATATTCATAACGGCGAGTTTGGCTTTGTAGTGATCACCTACCACAACTTCTTGTTCAGCGGTGATGCCGGTATCGCCAGAAAGATAGACTACTAAGCCATTTGAAAACGTCAATACAAAGCCAGTCGGTGGTCCTGCGTGTGCAGTTAGCCCGGCGGCATTCATCATATTGCCAAGCTCCCCACCTATCATCTCAGGTGCAATACCATTCGAGTGTACTGCGGGTACCGTGGCTATCGTTACGCCGTTCAATTTTAATGAGGCACCAAAACGAACCAGTAGCGCGTCCTTCGGATTTCCACCTAAGGTTTTTAATTTACTCGCAAAGAACTTGGGCATTTCGCTACCACTGACAATCTTAGCTTGTTTTGCAACTGCTATTTTCGCTGTATTGGTGTCAGGCAAAACGTTTACCGAGGCCTGCGGTTGTACACAACTACCTTCGTTGGTCTTTGGTATGTGTACGGCGCCAACATGATCGCCGTGCATATGGCTGACCAGAAGCGCGTCGATCTTCCCAAGGCGTGGATCGTCAGCCCCAGCGACGGTCATACCTGCGTCGTACAGTATACGCGTACCGTCCGGATCTTCGAATATCATGGCACGGTCGCGTGCGCAAAATTCGCCGTCGTGGCTGCCTAGAGGGGTTATTTTTACGGCACTGTCAGCAGAGAATACAGATGCCGAAACAAGCAAACACATTAACCAAACAGTGGAAATAGTTATCGAACGAGAATTTATGTTCATTGGGGCGCTCACCTTATTGATTAGCAGTGTGAGCTTATTGTAGTTCGGAAACCGTTAGCTGGAAATAAAAAGAAAGGCTTTATGTTTTAGGGCTTAACGATCAGTGCTTGAATCAGACTTACGCGTGCTTCATCAAGATTTCGACGTAGATTATATGCTTTGTATGGAACATCATCGCCGACCAACATATACACGCCGAGTGCCGGAAGGGAATAATCGGGTTTTGGCTCTTCCATGTTCGCGAATGCTTGTTGGGCAAGGTCTGTCTTGTCGTACCACTCTTCTACAGAGAAACCTGTCGATTTTACCTGCTCTCTAAAATCATCGGGTAAAACGAGAAAACTCATGCTACTGTCTTGCGCCCATGGTACGGGAAAATAAATCGGCGAATTTACGTTTGCACAAACCTCGTAAAGTACGGCGCAAGCACCCGGTTTCATGACGCGATACATTTCCTTCAACCAGCTCGTTTTGTCGTCGATGTTCATACCCATTTGGATAGTCCAGGCGCCATCGAAACTATTGTCTTCAAATGGAAGCGCTAACGCACTCGCCGGTCGAAAACTGACTTTGTCCTGCATGCCCAACAATTCGGTAAGACGTGCAGCCGTAGTGGTATATTCCTCGCTCAAATCCACGCCGGTGGTTCGACAACCGGTTTCATGTGTCAGACGTCGTGTGGACCCGCCTATGCCGCAACCTATGTCGAGGATATGCATATCAGAGTGAAAACCCGACATAGCAATCAATTCTTTCGTCGCCGCACTACCACGAATATGAAACTCGTCTACGGGTTGTAAATCCTCAAGATCCAGATCTGTCAGATCGGCGCCGGCCTTTTCCAGTCCCTTGAGAATTCGATCATACAGATTTCCGGGAGAATAATAGTGTTGTACTTTTTCCATGCCAGAAGTGTAGACATGCAACCAGATATTTACCAGCGAAATTTGTGTATGTTTGCAGGCTCAAAGCCTGGCTTTTAGTAAAATCGCAATATGGGAATTTGACTGGCTCATGGATAGATGCCGGTTTGTGCTATACCGCTTCCAAAATTTGCAATTGGGATTGAATGCTGCCACATTGGTGCGCTTTCATGACTCATTTCCACGCCATGCAAAGGAGGCCCTATGGAGTATCGCAAACTCGGTCGCACTGACCTAAAAGTCAGCCTGATTGGTCTGGGCACTATGACCTGGGGACGACAAAATACACAGGAGCAAGGATTCGAACAAATGGACTATGCCTTGGAGCAAGGCATTAATTTTTTCGACACCGCCGAGATGTATGCTATTCCTCCCGCGCCGAATACTTATGGTACGACTGAAACCATTATTGGCAACTGGTTTGTCGCGCGGAAAAACCGCGACAAGGTAATACTCGCAAGCAAGATTACCGGTCCTGGACTAAGCTGGATACGTAACGGCGATGTGATCAACCGCAAGAATCTACAACTCGCGCTTGAGGACAGTCTCAAGCGTTTGCAAACCGATTACATCGATCTCTATCAATTACATTGGCCTAATCGCGGCTCATATCACTTTGGCAGAACCTGGAATTACGGCCCACGCTTTGACGTGGATGAGCAACGGGAAAATTTTCTGGAAGTACTGCAAACCTTGCAGGACATGCAAAACGCTGGAAAGATTCGCCACTTCGGTTTATCAAACGAAACCGCATGGGGAATGATGTCGTGGTTGCGCGTAGCCGAACAACACGGTCTTCCACGAGCGGTATCCATACAGAACGAATTCTCACTTTTATGTCGCCACTTCGAACCGGACTTGAGCGAGATATCCCTCAACGAAGATTGCGGCTTATTGGCCTGGTCGCCTTTGTGTCGCGGCATGATTAGCGGTAAATATCTCAATGGCGCCATGCCCGAAGGTTCGCGTTTTTCGATTGAGACACGCCCAGAACATCGTATCCATCCTCTGACCGACTCCGCTATTAGTGAATACATCGAAGTCGCCAGGCGTCACCAGTTAGATGTTACGCAAATGGCGATTGCCTTTGTCAACTCCAGACCGTTTGTGACATCAACACTGATTGGCGCGACCACAATGGAACAGCTTAAAAGCAATATCGAGGCGATTAGTCTCCGGTTATCTGACGAAGTCCAACGCGATATTGAGACCGTTCGACGTAAACACCCAATGCCTTTTTAAGAGACAAGACTATGTATACAACGATAGTTGAAGCAGAGGTATTAGCAAGTCATTTGGACAATCCCGAATGGGTAATCATTGATTGTCGCTACGATCTCGGTAATGTTGAGGCCGGACGCCAAGCATATAATGTTGATCACATACCCAATGCCCACTACGCCCACCTCGATGAAGATTTATCATCGCCGATAGGCCCGACCACCGGGCGACATCCACTACCCGATCCTGAATTACTGGCGACACGCTTTAGTGCGTGGGGTATTACTAACGATGTGCAAGTAATCGTGTATGACGGCGGTCCAGGTGCATTCGCCGCACGCTTATGGTGGTTGTTGAAATGGACGGGACACGACAAGGTTGCCTTGCTCAACGGCGGATATGCGGCCTGGCAAACGTCGGGATATCCTTGCAACGCTGAAACACCACAGACATCCTCGACCACATTCACGCTCAAGCTCAATCCGGATTTATTAGTCTACGCAGACCTGGTTGATCAAGTCAGACTGGATGAAAATTTTTGCATCGTCGATGCGCGTGCACCAGAACGCTTCCGCGGCGATATCGAACCCCTGGATAAGGTCGCCGGTCACATCACCGGCGCAAAAAATTCATCATGGGAAAACAATATAAACAACACTCGTCGTTTTAAATCAGAAAGCGAACTGCGACAACTTTTTTCACAGACTATCGGCGATGTCAGACCCGATCATGTGATACACAGTTGCGGCTCTGGTGTGACAGCATGCCACAACGTATTGGCCATGGAAATTGCCGGACTCGCTGGCTCAAAACTCTATGCGGGATCATGGAGTGAATGGATTACCGTACCGGGAAGAGCCATCTCAAAAGGGAACGATTAGTTAACAGTCTTCACGTCCCGCAAAACGTCATCGTCACCTCTTCATCGGCCGACGGTGGCTGCATATAGTCGTCCATTCCCGGCTGATAAACAAACGGCTGTTGTAATACCTCGTGCAAGGCGTGAAATGGTCCGAAGTCACCATGATCTTCTGCGGCGCGTATTACTGCCTCGACCTGGTGATTGCGTGGGATATAAACCGGGTTTACCGACTGCATCTGCTGTTGTCGTTGTTCATCACTTTGCGATTCACGTTTTAACCGGTCGCGCCAGTCACGCAACCATTGATCTATCGCCAGTGTATTCTTAAACAGGCTACGCAATAATTCATCATTATCATCGGCGTGCGAATTGAGTTTGGATAAATGGTAAAACACCAGCGTGAAATCTGCCTGGTTATCGGCCATGACATCAAACAATGTCTCCAGCAAAGCCTTGTCTGCCGCGTCATCGCCAACTGCACATATGCCGCACTTTGTCCGAACACCAGTCAGCCATGCCTGTTCATAAGCCGGTTCGTATTGCTTTAATATACTTGTCGCTTTCTGCACGCCGACATCAGTGTCGTCGTCAAACAAAGGCAATAGTGATTCGGCCAGACGTGTCAGGTTCCACAAACCGATAGAGGGTTGTTGATTGTACGCATAACGCCCCAGCCTATCGATAGAACTAAACACCTTGGCATGACCGTAGGCGTCCATAAACGCGCAAGGTCCGTAGTCGATGGTTTCACCGGCAACCGACATATTATCGGTATTCATCACACCATGAATAAATCCAACCTGCATCCACTGTGCAATGAGTTTGGCTTGACGCATCACTGCGGCTTCAAAAAATGCAAGATACGGATTCTCGTGTGCTTCCAACTCAGGATAGTTTCGTTCGATCACATAATCGGCGAGTTTTTGTATTGCCTCGATATCTTGTTGCATGGCGAAATACTGAAAACTGCCGACGCGTATAAAACTCGACGCAATTCGTGTAATGACCGCGCCGGGTAAATACTCCTCACGCACCACTTTTTCACCTGTGCTTACCGCCGCCATTGCGCGCGTGGTAGGAATACTCAATTTGTACATCGCCTCGCTCAGCAAATATTCCCGCAAAACAGGACCGAGTGCAGCGCGCCCATCACCGTTACGCGAATAAGGTGTACGCCCGGAGCCTTTTAATTGCACATCGACAAATCCGCCTTTCTTCAGCTCCAGTTCGCCAAGATACATGGCACGGCCGTCGCCGAGTTGTGGATTGAAATGACCGAATTGATGACCCGCATAAACCATGGCCAATGGCGTACAACTTTCAGGCAATTGATTACCGGAAAATATCGCTGCCAGTTTTTGATCATCCAGGTCTTCAAAACTATCGACAAACTCTTTGGCGAAGCTGTGATTAAATTTGATCAGACCGGGGCTGGCTACCGGTTCCGGCGGCATTTGATGATAAAAACCCTCACCGAGCGCAAGGTAGCGATTATGAAAGACCATATTGAAAAACAACTATTGAAACGAAACAGGTCTTATTTTACCGGGAAAGCTGGCACAGTGAACACATAAAAATAAATTTGCTCACCGCGCCATATGTATTAGTCGTGAACCTCAACCCGCACGAGTTCGTATTCCAGCGTTGGATCTGATCGACCGCCAAAGAAAGGCGGTGGCGCCACATCGAAACGCGCATTGATGACATAGATTGCATCACCAAAACCTGCGGCGGTTGTGGGTATACGAAAATCTGCGTGGGTGATAACTTGCGTCGCGTCGGGCAATTCGCCTTTACCTGTTAACGGAATGCGATACAAAAACAGCGCGAATGAATCGGTAAAATACACCGCATATGGACGCAAAAAATGTAAATTGGTAACGATTACACGCCACGCAATAACATCAAAGCAAGGTTTGATGTCGCCTGCGCCTGAGCCTGCATTGCGGTTCCTGCGCGTGACACAATCATTTGTCGAGTCAGTTCAGCTGTTTCGGCGGCATAGTCCGCGTCGACAATGCGTGAACGTGAAGAAGAAAGGTTTTCAGTCAGGGTTTCACTACTGCGTATCGCAGACTCCACGCGGTTCATTTGCGCTCCAAGGCGGGCGCGTTGGAACGCCACTACATCGATTGCGCCGTCTAGTTTGCTAATCGCCAATGAAGGATCGGTCACCAAATCGATATCAGAAACATTCAGCGCTTCTGCCGTGGCCGAACCTAATCCTATCAACAAGGTTTCTCCCGCGTTTGCGCCTAATTGAAACATAACAGAGGTAACAAATCCGGTAGAAATTTCTCGCGCGGGGCTAAACGGGAATTTCACATTGAAGCCAGTCGGATTCAAATCCAACTCATCCACGTCGGGTACGACACCGGAGTTTGTGGTGTCGCGATACGACATGCCTTCAGCATCGGCCCCGCCAATTGCACCCGTGTCATCATTGCTTAACATCGCTTCCGTAACGGCACCGGAACCTATCGTATTGGCTTCGGCATCATCTATAACGTCATCTAAGGACAAGTATGCCGTTCCCGCAGCGGTGTTTATTGCCGTCAATAGATTTCCCGACGACTTGTACAGATCAAACACTTGACCGATGCCGGAAGCCGTTGGAGAACCATCGGTATAACCACCTGCCAGTTCGTGTATGTAGCGTACGGTTAAATATGCCGCAGCATATTCCTCGCTCGAACTACCCCATGCCGTTTTTAAATCGACTAATCCATATGTCGCAGCCACCCCGCCATGACCTGACACACGTTCATCGGCACCGTGTATAAATTCCGCCGTACCCTCCAGGAACCATTCAGGGAGTCCGGTCGAGTCCACATAATTTGCAGTAACGGCATGCACCATTTCGTGCGCAATAATGCGATCGTAGGCCAGACCACCGGCAGTCGTGCCACCATCACCGGGAAATTCCACATCGGTAAAATCCGCCATATCAATCTGCATCGTCAGCGTGGTCGCGTTTGCAACCGCGGGATAACCAACCTGCGCGAGGATATTCCCAACACCATCGGTAAAACTGTCGAGGTCTATCGTTAATGTCGCCCCACCCGGTGTTTGCATACCGAAATAGGTCGCAATCATATCTTCTGATTCATTCAACCATGCACTAGCCAAACCTTGTACGGTTTTTTCTTTGTCGGTACTACCACCGGCGGAATAGCGCGATCCATCATCAAGAATCTTGACGCCGTTGTAATTGGCGTCTTTGGCCATGCGTGTCATTTCCGCCGAAAGCTGGTTGATTTCTTGTTGCAGCGAACGCCTTTCTGAAACGCCAATGACTGCGGTATTCGCCGCCTGCACAGCCAATTCACGCATGCGTTGCAACATATTGGAGACTTCCTGCAAACCACCCTCGGCGGTTTGCAACATGGCAACCGCGTCCGAGGCATTGCGTCGACCGACGTTATACCCGCGTATTTGTGCGGTAAAGCGTTCGGATATCGCCAAGCCTGCCGCATCGTCCTTGGCGCTGTTCACCCGTTGCCCGGAAGATAATCGTTGGAGCGTAGTCGCTAGGCCGCTGGCGCTACGATTGTAGGCACGGTTAGTGTTCAGCGCGGCTATATTAGTGTAAATCTTCACTATTTCTCCAAAGCTCAATAACAGGGGAAATCCCCGGATTGAGGTATATGGAAAATAACGACACGTCAATATTTTGACTTTAATTTTTTTGATCAATTTTCTTTTTTATATGGCTGTTAAATATAGCTTTTGTCAGGATTCTCTATTGTAGACCTCCGGTTCTGCTACTTCCCCTCCCTGGCTCGGTTCAACAACCCAGACCACCCGTCGGTGTGTCGCAACACACAGCGTTTTGTGTGTAATCACACACTTCGGCACCTGCCCTCACCCATATCTTATTGTTTTTACTAGATTTAGCAGTTGGCTCATTGCCTGCAACACGCCTATTTACAACAGCAATCAGAGAAACTGAACGTGCGTGGTTTTATTTTGTTAATCGGTCTGTGTACGACGGCGGGATGCGTCAACGTCAAAGCGTGGGAAAGAGCATATCTGGCAGACCCGATCATGATGGAAACCGACGCACGGGAGCACCGCGCTTTCGACATGCATATGCATCGAGCCTTGGCACAGGGTCTGATCGGCGGCAGTGTCGCCGGTGGTGGCTGCGGTTGCGAGCAATAACCAATAATCGAAATTGAAAAGGTAGACCGAAATGAAAAAGCGTCAGCAAAAAACTGTTTTGCTTCTGTCCATGCTTGCCGCACTAAGTGGCGGCTGCTTTCATGCGCAAGACGATGAACACGTCATGGCGAAAGCCAAATACCATGTTTACGCTGTAGACCACAGTGGCTACATCAATATTTATGGCGACGATGGCGAAGTCTATGTAGGACACCTAGCATCTATACAACCGAAGAATGCTAACAACGAAGCTCTCGGCCTGGGCGAAGTACATTTCAACAAAGGCAAGGCCTTTGTCATCGTGCAATCGAATATGACCGACAGTAGCGGCACCGTCGTTGGTGGCGGCGTTATCGTCGTTGACGTTGCAACGCAAAAAGTGGAACACACTATTCCATTTGCATCGAATGAAACAGCAAACATCACACGCCTGGTCCACTCCTACCCGGATCCTAATGGAAACTATCTATGGATTAATAATGATGGACCGTCCGGCAATGCGGATGCAGATTCAGTATTCCGTTTTAACTGGAATCTGGATGACGCCGATGACACTGACGGCGACAAATACCTCGACGTCACCGAGATTGCAACAGGTAACGGACACAAGAAAGGCGCCTTCGCCTTTAACGACAGCAACATCGCAAACAGCGTCACCGTACCGTTGATGTTTGCTTCACATAATCTCAGCGATCAGTCAGTTTCTTTGATCAACAATGATCCGGAAAGCCAGGATTTTCTGAACGTCACAACGATAGACTTTGGACCCTATGTCAATGGCGATACCAGTTTGAGTAATACGCCGCACGGCCTTGAGTATTCACCGCTAAGCGGCAAATTTTATATCGGTATTACACCTGGCCAGGACATGGGAGTCGCGGTTATTGACGCCAATAATCTGCCCGCGGATATGGCAGCCGTGCGCGCGGGCAGTATTATGGCTGGTAGCGATGTTAGCGCCAATCAGGTACCGGCAGGTGGTTACATCCACACCTCTATGGATCACAAGTTCCTGTACATGGTCGGTAAGAAAGATGGAAAAGGCTATCTATCTGTCATCGACGCCACCAATGATACTGTTGTTGATGTCATCGACTATGGCAATGTCTCTGCCAGCAGCTTTGTTTTCGCCCACGGCGAAATGGATCACGGAGACACGACTATGCACATTAATAAGGTGTATGTCGGCGCATCTGTTGTAACAACTAACGGCGCTGTCGATACTACCTGGGCACAAAATGTTATCAAGGTAATTGAGATTGATCCGGCGACGGGTGGGCAAAAGGCCGGCACCGAAGTCAAATCGATCACTACCGATATCGGGAATGGTACGGCTCATCGCAACGGTAAGGGCACTCCTGATGGAATGCATGTTTATATGCCTAACGGCGGCGGAAATTGCGAAGACCACGCGACGATGGACGCAGACTGTTCGACAATTTCCGTTATCGAAACCATGGGTGACAAGGTAATTACCAAGATCAAGACGCAAGGGCATATGCCGGGTTCTATGGGTATCGTCGATGTCTCTGATCTTACGCTGATGTTTACCGTGGGCGACCACGATCAAACAGCTCACACGCATTGATCGGATGGGAGCGCTGGCAACAGCGCTCCCCCTCTTCTATGCCTATACTCGCCCGACTATTTTCGCTGACATTTGCGATTGTAAGCGGTTTTGCGCTGTCGCCAGCAAAAGCAGAAAACGAAATCGATGTCTTCGTCGCACACTATCAGGACAATACCGGGCTAAGCGTCTTCTCTCCCGTGATCAGTTGGCTGCATGAGCTATCTGATGCATTTTCGGTTAATGGTCGTTTTAACTACGAAACGTTTAACAAAACTGCGTCAAATAATGGCTCAGCCATGGACGCAATTTCCGGCGCAACAACAGTTGTTGGTGGTAGTGGCAGCGGCTTTAGCGAGACACGCATTGAACCCTCCGCTGGTATTGCATATAAACGAGGCAGCTGGAACACCAACGTAAATACCTCAATGAGCAATGAATCGCATTTTCAGTCGCGAAGTATTGCTGCTGGCATCGAACGAGAAACATTTCAACGCAACCTGACGCTTTCCATAAACTATGCCTATACCGCGGACCAGGTCGAAGTAAACAGCGCCTCACAGGGCGTGAGTACCCAACAAAAACAAACCCAGTCAATTTTGCTGGGCGCAACACAATTGCTAGGCCCGAAAGATTTGCTGTCAGTTGGTTTTGGATATGCAAACATTAGCGGATACCAGAGTGGTCCGTTGCGGAAGATTTCGATTGATGAAAATTTAAGTGGCAGTATTGTTTCCTATATTTATGATGAGTCCCACCCAACGCTGCGCAACCGTGCACTTCTCTACCTGCAATACAAGTCCTACTTTCAGACACGTACCGCTTTAGTGGTAAATACTTCTGTCTACCGTGATGACTGGGGGATTAATGCATTCGCGATAGAAAGTCGGCTCGCGCAATACATTATCGATACCTGGCGTATTGCCTGGCGCTATCGCTTTTACTATCAGGATGCCGCCGATTTTTATCGCCCGCTCTATACCCAGGAACAAGATTTAATGACAGCCGATGCGCGATTGCGTCGCTTCAATACCCACTTGACCGGAATTTCAGCAACCTGGTCTCCTGCCAAATTCAATAACGACTGGTCTATTCGCGCCAGCCTGGATTACTATTTGGAAAATGATGGTTTCACCAACGCTATAATTCTTTCTTTACATACTGGTATCAGGTTTTAAACGCCAAAGTAGCCCAATATTTAAACAATCTGTTACATTCTCTATATTACTTTTTCCTAAGGCATGGCCGATAAAATACTGTCTAGCCGATCACAGTTGTCAATTTATGTCTGCCTTGGAATACGACAATACGCCTATCCCACTTGCCGATTCCCGCAAAAATATTCTATTTTTCGAAACAGACAAACTCACCCGTAAACTAGCGGAAAAAATGTTAGAAGAATTCGGCTATAGCATAGATTCGATATCTGACCCGGATTCTCCAATACTTAGCAACATCCACCATCATGCCGTCATCATTGGCAGTATCCCTCACGGGGTGACCTGTAGCGCTCTTGTTCAACGAATTCGAGGAAAATACGCCAGTTGGCAATTGCCGATACTGGTTCTATCTGAAGACCAAACAACCAAAGAAGTCAGTAACTGCCTGGAGGCTGGCGCTACGGATTTTCTGTTAAAACCCATAAAGTGGCCACTATTGCAAACGCGCCTGGCCATGGCCTTTAAGTCGACCGATTTCTACGCTGAACTTCACACCAAAGAAGTGCGTCTGAGAAAGGCACAATCCATGGCCAGAATTGGCTATTGGCGCATGAAAGACGACCCGAGCAATGTGTCATTCTCCGAAGAGTTTTGCAATATTCTCGATATCCCGAAAAACTCGATTTCAACCTATCAGGATCTCTTCGGCATTGTTCATCCTGATGATCAGGAACGCTTTATGGCCGAAATTCAAATGGCTTTTATAAAGCGCAAGTCATTTAGTTTTTCTCATCGCATACGCATGCCTAACGGACAGGAGTTCTTTGTTTCTCAGATTGGTGAATTCTCCGAAGCGTCAGAAGGCGGCGGCGAGGAAACCCAAGAGTTTTTCGTTACCATGCGCGACGAAACAGAAATGAAATTTACGCGCGAAAAGCTCTATCGAGAAAAGTATTTCGATACGGTAACCGGACTGCCAAATCGCACCAGCTTTCTGGAAAATGTTGAAGAGGCGATAGCGTCGTCCATCAGCAAGGAAGTCATGTTGACATGCTTCTTTATGGGGCTGGATGGTTTCAAATCCGTCAATGATGCCCTCGGGCCGGAGGGGAGTGACAAATTACTCAAAATCGTTGGTCAACGTGTCAGCACGACCAGTGACAAGGTTGTTTCCATGTCCCGCTATGGAAACGATATATTTTCTTTCATCAGCGACAGCTTTTGCACGGTACTTGAAGCAGAGGAATATGCAGCCAGCTTGTTGGCACTGGTGAACGAAACGGTCGAACTGGACAATCACACGTTAAACATAAAAGCGAGTATTGGCATCTCCTTTTTCCCTATGGATGGACATGATGCCAACAGCCTGATCGCCGCAGCCGATACTGCCATGCATGCGGTCAAGGAACTTGGTGGAAACGACTTTCTTATTCATACCGGAAAAATGCTGCAGAATGCCAAAAAGAAATTGAAAATCGAGTCAGAACTTAAACTGGCGATTGAAAATGGCGAGCTCGAATTATACTACCAACCTCAAGTCCATATACTTACCCACACCATTTCCGGGATGGAAGCCTTAATTCGTTGGAATCATCCACAACGCGGCATGATACCGCCATTTGAGTTTATTGACATTGCGGAACAAAGCGGGCTGATTATTCCCATGGGCGATTGGATAGTCGAAACTGCGTGTTACCAGGCGAAGAAGTTTGAGGAATATGGACTGAGCAATTTTCGCGTTGGCATAAACTTGTCAGCGAAACAATTTAACGAACCTGGATTCTACAAGAAGATTGAATACCTCGTTTCCCGTTCCGGCATCCGAGCCGAAAATATCGAATTTGAAGTCACCGAAAGCTCTGCGATGTCAGACGTCGAAAGAGCAATCAATATTTTACATGCGATCAGAGAAATGGGGGCACATACATCAATGGATGATTTTGGCACCGGTTTTTCTTCTCTCGCAAGTTTGCAATTATTACCATTAGACACGTTAAAAATTGACCGCGCTTTCGTCAAGGACATCGGTTTTCGCAACAATGCTGGCGCAATAGCGAAAGCTATTATCACCATGGCTAGAGGACTAGGCATGAATACTATCGCCGAAGGCGTGGAAACAGAAGCACAACTGGCTTTTATGCGTGAATATCAATGCGACATCATCCAGGGGTTTTATTACAGCAAACCCCTGGCGAAACTCGATTTCATCAAATACATCCAGAAATTTAACGGCCCGCTCGACTCAACCGACCTGCAAAAATCATAAATCAACATCACTACCGAAAAAATCTTGTTGTCGTGATCAAAACACACTATCTATCCAACACCCGATAATCTATAGTGTGCGCCCGCGTACATATTCGGAAAAGCGTAGGAGTGGTTTTGTTTGCAAAAAATGACTGACCCCGTTCCTTGTGGGCAGAACCACTTCTACCTTATACAAACATCAGTGCTCCATGCGAGTTTCCTGTTCTTTACGCATATCTGCCTTTTCTTCCATCATGGCCAGCCACGCCAGAAACGCGAGCAACACACCACAGGAAAGCGCGTTTACCACCGCCAGTTGCACATGTGCATAATCAAACACCCACGGTGATAAGACTAGACACACCGCCGTTAATTCTGTGCCCCATTCATCCAAGGGTTTTTGCGTAGATAGTCCCAGCACTGAAAACATGATGGCTACCGAACCCAATAACATGGCAGTGACACTCGCAGAAATTTCATTCAAAAAGCCAAGCGCAAAAGGCGATAGCACCAGCCAGCTTGCGATACCCAGTTCTAGAAAATCCTGCCAACCCGTTATCTTCCGGCCAAACATTTTCATGATGCACCTCCGTGCGAATTCACAACTGTGCTTACGCTAGTCCTTTTTACGGTGGCGTTCAGTGACTAAGTTACTTTTACAATGGATCCGCTTTACGCGCTCTTTAAACGCGATTGACGCACCATCCATACAGCAAGCAATGGCGCAAGCAAGCCAATCAGGCTGGCAACGATTAACAACCAACCGAGTTCACTATAATCTGCCGGTGTTTGTACCTCGCCGGTGGCACGATCGCGAATTTCACGGGACACGCTAAAAATCTGATTCAAATATTTTGTACCGAGATTGCTTAGGGATAGTGCAAGATTGGTAAACGAGGCCATAACCGCAAAAAAAGTTGCCTTGAGATGAGACGGAGCAGAATTCGCTATCCAGGCCAACATGGGAATCATTGCCACCTGCCCCAGCGGCGACTCTACCGCAGTGTTGATGACAGCGATAAAACGCGCATCGACAACACCGCCTGTCACCGAAGCCGTCCATTCGTGCAGTCCGTAATACATGGCAATATTTGGCAAGGCGAGCACGGTTGATATCAGTGTGAGGAACACCATGATATAGGCAATACTTCTTTCCGCCATAAAGCGTCGGAATATAAACATCCCTAATAAGGTAAGCGTGCTACTGATGAGCGAGAGTACGGAAAAAAACTGCTGATCGAATTTGAGGACGTCGATACTCCACCAACTGCCACCCGGCCCAATACTGGGCGTCGCGCGAAAGATAAAAATGATTATCGCCGTACCTAACAACACCCGTCGCGCGTCTTCGTCTAACACTTTCATCAGACGCCACATCAGGAAACTGACGATTGAAAACGATCCAAGAAAAATGACTTCCTGATTAAATTCAAAATCACTCAATCCCAGTGTCAGCGTAAACACGACAAACACCAGACTACCGCCGAGTATCCACCAATTAGGTTCCGGTTTTTCGCCTTGGGTATGTATTACTCCCCAGGCATCGATGTGATTCATGCCGTTATTACGCAGCGCACGGTATTGACGCAGCTTTAACCAGCCACCAAAGATGACGCCGCTAACAGAAATTACCGGTATCACCAGTGCCATCAGATATATGTCGATATAAGTCGCGATCTTTGTCGCCTCGTCCATAGACTCGACGCCGCCAAACATATACACATTAAGCAGTGAAACAAAAATGCCGCCACCGATAATCGCCACACGTCCCAATGTTTGCATCGTGGTATGCATAAGACGCTTGGTTGCCGCGTCGACAGGCGCGCCTTTATCATCCACATTGGGCACAGCCTCAACTGTCATAGCGTCTGCGACCACGTCCTGCACTACGAAGCCTACGGGTGCTAACAACTCCGAAATGACAAACCAGGCCTCGACCGACATCACCTCGGCCATCGCTGTTGGGTCGGCCAACAAGCCGATCATGATTAGCAGACTAGCGGCGATTAAACCTGCGCCGAGGTAAACAAGTATAAATTTGTAGCGCCAGATTAGATCGACGAGATGCCCTAGAGGCATTTTCAAGGCCCAGGGTATTCCGATCCAAAAACCCAGAGCCGCCAGAAATTCTGCAGACAGCCCCAGATAGTCTTTAACGAAAAAGGCGCCAACAATGCCGGTCAATCCCGAAACACCTGCGGCGAGATAAACCATCAACGGCGGCAGATAGGTCCAACGAAACTCACGACCCAGTTCCAGGATGGTACGGTCAAACCAGCGTGCGAAATTTGCAATCATATTTGTTTCCCGATATCGGCTCCGTCCAGCTTATGAGAGAATCATGCCGTTTACAAGCTACTGGATTTAAAACAGTTTTATCCCTGCCCTCACCCTTGATTACACCTATTCTCCCGCCAGTGCTTCGCCTTATCGATAAGAAACAGCATTACGGCCATTTATTTAACTATTATTGATAAAAACTAGCTTTATTGGCCTGTTTACAGGCCGTTAAATACACTATACTTCGCATAGCGACGACGCAAGACAATATACTTTTTTTCGACTATTATTTGATTTATTGGCAATTAACAGACCTTTTTATGGCTATTACCAATTTCTACTCCATGACAGACAAGGCTATCGCGCACATGCTCGGCCAGCGTTTTCGCGACCTGCGCCTGCGACGCAACATTACACAGCAGCAACTGGCAGAGACCACGGCGCTTTCACTGAATGTCATCAAGGCCCTGGAACAGGGAAAAGGCAAACTGACAACCGTGATTGCCGTTTTGCGCGAATTGCAGGCATTGGATGAATTGGAAAATCTACTCCCTGAAACTCAGATCAGCCCTTTGCAGTTGGCGCGTTTGCAAGGCAAACAACGCCAACGCGCGCGCGGCTCGCGCGGACAAACAACTGAAGGTGATGACTCATGGTAAACCGCGTCGAAACTGCTTTGATCAAACTGTGGGGGGAAACCGTCGGCGCAATTTCCTGGCTGGATGCTCGCGCCGTTGGTGTTTTTGAATTTGAGCCCCGTTTCCTGAATAAGGGATGGGATATCGCGCCCTTACAAATGCCTATCGAGCAGGCACGCGGTGGCGACAGAATTTTTTCTTTTCCAGCCTTAAACCATGACACTTTTCTCGGCCTGCCAGGCCTGCTTGCGGATACGCTGCCGGACAAATTCGGCAACAACATCATTGACGCCTGGCTGGCGCGACAGGGCCGGGATATTGCCAGCTTTAGCCCCGTAGAGCGATTGTGCTACACCGGTAAACGCGGCATGGGCGCGCTGGAATTTGAACCAGCGAATATGGATCGTTTTGACCAGTCAGTGCCCGTTGAAATCTCGGCCCTGGTATCACTTGCGCAGAAAGTAATGGAAGAACGTCTGCATTTAGAAACCAACATAGGTAAAGCCGAGTCTCCCAGCAGTGACGCTATCCTGGACATATTGCGCGTAGGAACCTCAGCCGGTGGCGCGCGCCCCAAAGCCGTTATCGCGATGAATGCCGCGGGCAATATTGTGTCAGGCCAGACACGAGCGCCTGAAGGATACGAACACTGGATACTCAAATTTGACGGCGTTACCGATCTTGAATTGGGTAAACCCATGGAGTTTGGTCGCATCGAATACGCCTACTACAAAATGGCCTGTGCGGCAGGGATCCATATGAGTGAATCTCGCCTGTTGGAAGAAGGTGGACGCGCTCATTTTCTGACTAAGCGCTTCGATCGTACGGGAGGTGAAAAAATCCATCTGCAATCATTGTGTGGTATCGCCCACTATGACTACAACCAGGCCGGGGCCTATAGCTATGAACAGGCGTTTATGATTATGCGTCGTTTGCGTCTCAGCAAAGCCGACGCCATCCAGCAATTCCGTCGTATGGTGTTTAATGTGGTGACACGCAACCAGGACGATCACACCAAGAATATCGCCTTTCTTATGAACCGGCAGGGAAAATGGTCGCTGTCCCCAGCGTTTGATATCACTTATTCACACAACCCGGCAGGCAAATGGACGCAACAACACCAGATGACAATTAATGGTAAACGTGACGCTTTTAAGATGGAAGATTTGATTACTGTCGGCGACGCGATTAGCCTGCCTAAACCCCGCGAGATCGTTGATGAAATCATCGACTGCGTATCCCGCTGGCCGGAATTTGCCTCGCAAGCAGGTATTAGCGATAGTGTGCAACAGCAAATTTCACAAAACCTACGTATTCAACTCGCGTGATCTTCGCTATGGGCCAAAATGTTTTTGACTTTCTGTAACAGCGTTTTCGAGTTAAAAGGCTTTTCCAGACGATCGCAATACCACTCATTTTCCGCATCTTCCTTGCCTGATACATCCGCATAACCACTCACGATTTGTATTTTCATTTGTGGATACCTTTGCTTGGCCTCGCTAGCCAGTTTGTACCCATTCATACCAGGCATAATGACATCACTAATCATCAAATCGAAACTTTGTTCTTGTAGTACTTCTAAAGCCTGTTGCCCATTCTTGGCACACACGACCTTATAACCCGAGGCGGTGAGTATTTGTTTTTGCAACTCACGCAAGGCATCTTCATCGTCAACCACCAATATCGAGGCATGCCCTGATAAATCATAACTAATCGCGGGTGCCGTCGATACGGAAACTGCATCTTCAATTTGCTGTCGTGGAAAATAAATCGTGATAACCGTACCTCTTCCAGGCGCGGAATCGACAAAGATATTCCCCTTCGAGCGTACGACAAAACCATAAACCTGGCTCATGCCAAGCCCGGTCCCCTTGTCACCTTTAGTGGAGAAGAAAGGTTCGAATATATGCTGCAAGGTATGGCTATCCATGCCCTCACCCGTATCACGTATTGTCAACACAACGTATTCACCAGCGTCTATCCCCACGCTAGCGGCTTCTTCATCGAGCACTTCTAAGTTACGTGTCGACAGGGTTAGCACTCCGGACTCGACGATGGCGTGCATGGAATTAATACACATATTCAGAATGGCATCTTCCAATTCATCCCTATCCAATTGAACCAGCCAGATATCTTTTTCAAGATCCAGTTGGAGTTGTATGCGCGCCGTCAGCGTTTTTTCCAGCAGATGTCTCTCGCTAGTCACAATATCATTGATGGATTCAATCGTAGGGTTTGAAGTCTCCTTGCGTGAAAACGTCAGCAACTTGGAGGTTAATTTTCGCGCACGCTCCGAGGCATTGAGAATCTCGTTGATATACATTTCGTATTTATCACCCGACCCCTTCAATACCACCCGTAAGAGATCGGCAAAGCCCATGATCACGCCCAGCATATTGTTAAAATCGTGGGCAATTCCACCGGTCAGCTTACCCAATGCATCCATTTTCTGACTGCGCCTCAACTGCTCGTCCCGACGCACCTGTTCGGTTATATCCTGTATCGTTCCGATCGTCTCAATCGGCACTCCATCGCGGTAAAAATTTTCTCCATGTACATGGATTACTTTTATCACACCGTCTTCCGTAATAATCCTGTGCACAAAATCAAACGGTTTTTGTAGCTCCAGGGACGCGCGAAACAATGCTCTGGCTTTAGCAACCTCCTCTTCCGGCATTACCCGCTCAATAGCCTCTACAGATGGCTCAATCTCGTCCTGCTTATAACCAAAAATACTGTATGCCTCTTCTGACCAGCTCATCTTCCTGCTGACATTATCCAATGTCCAGTCGCCCACCTTGGCGATACGTTGCGCATTATTTAACTGCCGGGTACGCAGCATTAAATCATACTCGCGTGCTTCGATAGTCTGAACCATATCGTTCAATGCCTTGCCCAGCAGAGACACCTCATCGTCGGCGCGACTCACGGGAAATACGGGATAGTTTTGCTGATTTTTACTGACTGTTTCGACTAAAGAACGCAAAGGACGCGAAATTAACCGGTTTAACCAAAAAATACCAAACGATATCGCCAACACGGCAGTAACCAAAAACGACATCACCAAATAGAAACGCGTTTGATTCAATGCGCTGACCAGATTGGTTCTTGGTAAGCTGACAACCAGAAAACTATCGCCGTTTTCCAGCGTCCAGCGAAATCCCTGTATATAGTATTTCTCACCGATATACGGCAGGACATTTTCTATTGCCCGCAACGAAAAAGACGGCGCTGTACGTTCAAACTGTTCAGATATTGGCAAGTCACCCCTGCCGTTTAGCGTCGTGCCATCAGGTAACACCGCCGACACCAACGCACTGGTGTCATCAAAAATGCTAGCGAAAAATCGTTCATCATACAGTTTCGAAACGCGTAAATAGCCGACAATTTCCTCACTACGATTGGGGCCGGCACGAATCACCAATTTGTCGTATCTGGCAACAATTCCCAGTTCATGCGCAAAAAATTCCAAGCCATGGCGATAATTCTCAGCCAGGTGAAAACCAAGAGGTTTGCGCTCAGTCAGGACAAGTTGCTTTGGCAACTCCCCTTGAACCCATTCGTCTCCGACACCCTGTTTTATAAAATAAACTGGACGGCCCTGATCATAGGACGAAATCCCCGACATCCGCCCTCTACTGCCATCAATCGCAAAAGCAATAATATCTCCGGCGTCATCATAGAATATTGCCTGGTCTGTTTCCGTTAAAATAATCTGATCTAACAGAAAACCAGCCACGCGCTTCTTTTCATTATCGAATATCAACGGTTCGTAGTTTTGCTTATCCTGATAACGTTTAATCAGATTCCCCAAAGCGATTATTTTCGTATCGATAGAAATGTTTTCACTTTGGGAAAAAATATCACTTTCGATATGGGATAGTCGCCGTTGAAAACTACTAATAATATAGGCGAGCTCATCTTCAGCATTCTTGTCATATAAATCAGTCACTGTTCTGTCGATCACCGCTCCCACCACCAGGAGCGTAATCAGGATCAGTGCGAAGGTATATACAATTAGTTTATTGCGGATTTTCATATGAATTGATTTTTAACACAGAATCCCTGTCAATTTACCACTTAATTTTCGATGTAATAGACAAAACCTACTAAAACTCTCAGAACTTAGAGTATCACTATTTACGCAACGTGTTATATAGTTTAATTCGGTCTACAATTACAATGTTTACTGGCGTTGCGATGACATTAGAAATGAGCTCGAAAATATTTCTCTATCTTATTTTGCTTGCCCTACTGCCTGTTTCATTTGCGGCATCGGCAACTACGCAAGCTTCATTTACGCTTGGTTTCCCAGAAGACAATATGTCAAACGATTGGCGCGCTGCACAAATGAAGGAGATACTGGAAGAGCTTAAAAAACATCCTCAAATAGAGTTCTTTATGGCGGACGCGGGTGGCAGCATTGCCAAAAACATTCTCGACATGGAGGATATGGCGAGTAAAGGCGTCAATGTAATGTTTCTAGGTCCAAAGAATCCCAAGGCAGTGGAGCCGGTAATTTCACGACTACGTGAACAAGGCGTACGCATTATTTTGTTAACAAGAAAAATTGAAAGTGATAACTACGATGTTTACATCAGCCCGGACGATTTTGATATCGCCAGTCGCGCGGCGCACTATCTCGGTGAGCGATTGAAAGGAAAGGGACGAATACTCATGTTGGAAGGCGTTCGCACAACCACGACAGCGGCCAATCGAAAGCAGGGATTTCTTGCGGGATTGAAATCCTATCCAAACATCAAGCTCATATCCGAAACCGGCAATTATTCACGCGCAGAAGCGGCGGCCGTTGTCGAGAACTTACTCGCGAAAGGAGAGAAATTTGATGCCATATATGCGCATAACGATGCCATGGCATCCGGCGCCAGAATCGTGCTGAAACAAAATAATATTTCTCCCGCATCCATCCCAACCATCAGTATTGATTTCATTCCTGAAACCAAACAGGCAATTCTCAATGGCGAACAGTCCGCCAGTTTTACATATCCCACTTGCGGAAAAATCGGTATACAGGCGGCAATTGACCTCGTACAGGGAAAGAAAGTACCGAAGTACATAAAAGTGCCTTCCCAGTTGATTACGCGTGAAAACGTAGAATCCGTTGCCACGGTATACTAGCGGAAAAATGGAAAAGCATAGACTTACACAAAAAAGGTACCGACTTTTCTACGCATTACTCATCTCATTTTTTTGCAGCAGCACTGTACTTGCTACTCAAAGTGGTTTCGCCTATCACGGTTATTTTCGCAGTAGCATGGGTATTTCTCAGGATGCAAAATCACAGTCGAAATTTCAGCTGCCAGGGGCACGGGCAAAATACCGACTGGGAAACGAACCAGACACCAATATGGAACTTCAACTGGATTATGTGTATGCACTGAGTCAATCTGAAAAAAATGGCGCAAACATCAAAAGCGTCATTATGCTCGATGGCTATGCTACCCAAGGCGAGAGCAATGGTTTTGCTCTGGGTCATCTGGCCCAGGCATATTTTAGCTTCAATCAATTCACCTCGAATGCAACGAGCTTGTGGATGGGGCGACGCTATTACCAACGTAAGTCCGTACACATCATGAATCACTTTTGGTTAAACCCTGGACAGAATTCTCACGCAGGCATAGGTGTCGAAAACTTCAAAACAGGCCCAGGCAAACTGGATATCGCTCTCTTCCGCAATGAAGACAACGTCGATGCTAATGCGTCAAATGTCGTTAACTCCACCGTAGCAGATTTTCGTTGGCACAGTCTCACACTTAGTGACCCGCTAAAGCTTACGCTATGGGCACAAGCAGCACTAAGAGGCGCAGTGCCTGTATTGAGCTATGAAAATAAAACGGGGTATGCCTTTGGATATTGGCTCGATTATAAAACGGACAAACTCAAAAACACTTTGATGACTCTGTTTCAACAGGGCGCCACCATTACGCAGTCCGGCACCAATCCTAGAGCGGTTCGCGAGGATCTAGGCTGGAATCTGGACTCAGCGAACATTGTCGAAGTGAATAATCAACTCACGCTGGAAGCTTCACCCTATTACGCTTTTCAGTTTTCATTATTGTATCGGCGCGATGATCGTGGCACAGCGGGCAATAATTTGTTGACCTGGTTTAGCAGCGGTATCCGACCATTGTTTTATCTTTCTCAACATCTGAATCTGGCCCTGGAGACCGGCCTTGACTACGTTAAAGACGAGGTCAATCAACGCAGTGGCGGCCTGGGAAAATTCACTGCAGCATTGCAGATCGCGGCAGATCGCGGTTTCAAGAGCCGGCCAGTATTACGAATGTTTGTCACACTGGCGCAGTGGAGTGAAAGTTTTCGCGGTCTGGTAGGAAACATTCCGGGCAATTCCGCATACGCAAACAGCACACGCGGTTGGACTGTGGGTAGCCAGGTCGAATCATGGTGGTAATCGCCTGCTCAACTCAATTTGTCGAGCGACACCATCTCATTTCACTAGGCGTTTAGTCGCTATTTTGCAACTCCCGCAAGAAATCCAGAACGGCTTGTTTTACTTTCTCCGTATTATTTGGCGCAAGTATATCACCCGCCAACACATGGGATTTTCCACTACCCGCTGATGGCATTTGAATCACTTTTTTATACCCTTCTCCCTTCCCCAGGGCGTATCTTTCTATCTTTGATACATTCAACACCCCATCACTGGGTGAATAGAGTAATAACAAGGGTTGCTTCACTTTATCAATAGCAGAGCGTCGCGCCAGTTTAATCAAACCCATCATGGACAACATCGCCACGCTGGGAAATTCGCAACTCCAGTAGCGTGCCTGCAACGCGTTCTGTGGTTCATATCGAAAGTGTTTGCCAACCAATAGATAGAGTATCAGTTTCCCCCATGGTAGTAACAACAGTTCCGAAGAGCGTTGGTAGAGCCCAAAATTGGGTGAGAGGAATATCAGACGGTGTATGCCCGAACCGTGATGCAAGGCCAACCAGTAGCCCAATGTTGCGCCGGTGGAATTAGCTACGATAATAATCTTTTTGCCCAGACACCGACCAATCACCAGGGCCTCTACACCGTCCTGCAATAAACGGTTGACTGACATTTCACGCATGGCTTCGGCATCTCGTCCGTGACCGGACAAACGCGCATAAAACAGATTGGCGCCGATAGATTCGGCAAGCTCATCACACAAAGGTGCGACTTCCTGACGCGTGGCAGAAAATCCATGCAAGTAAACTACGCAAAATTCCGTCTGCTGCTTCTGTTCAGGGTCGGCCCACACGATCTTTTTTTCGCATCCAGGGCGTAAATTCGCCACCAGAGCTTCGCTGTCATTGATGTAGCTCTCCACATCGTCGGGGATAGTGGGTGTGGATACATCGGTATCTATACGAATCCGTGGGCCTAAGGCAAACAGACACAACAACGCTATTGAGATTAGCAAGATGCTAGACATAACCATATACGACAACAGAAAGCGTCAACCATACCGCAAAGGTACACGCGCGCAAAGCCCACACACATAAAAAAACGAGGGCGAACCCTCGTTTTTTTATCAGACCGGATTTTCGATTAGCGGCGACCCATTCCCCGCGCACCCATCATCATTCTAACGCCGTTGCTGTTTACGCCCAGGTTATTGACACTCAGTGTTTGGTTTACGCTGTTAACACTGTTTACGTTATTGCCAAACATCCCCATCATGCCAACACTTCTTACTGCGTTTGCCGTGTTATTTGCGTTAACCGTATTATTAGCTAACGCGCCGGTGCCACCTCGCATGCCCATCATGCCCATCATGCCCGCAGAAGCCGACATGGATACTGACAGACCCAACACCGCTACCATCATAGCAACTGATTTAACGTTCATCATTCTCTCTCCCCAAGATTCTATTAACTGGTTTAATAATCAGACTGTGTTTTTATACAGCTCTTGTTAAATATTTAGAGGAGATACACACAAAGAAGTTCAAATTGATTGACAATTTAAAAGAAAAAAAGTAAACGCAAATAAGACTCAATTACACGCAAAAAAAAGCGGAGCCCTTTTCAGGGTTCCGCTTTTATCACAAAAGAAAAACAAAAGTTACGGAAAATTCTAGGCGGGTGTAATAGACGTAGTCGCTGAGCCCAATATCGATAAGCCCGTGATGTTGTAGTAACTCACTGTTGCTGCCGACGCCGTTGCAGGCATGCTAAGAATAACATCGTAACGCTCTCCCGGGCCAACCAGCAAGGTTGTAGTCATCATCGGCGCTACCAACGGCCGGCCATCCGAAGAGACGACTTCGAACAGTTGATTGCCAAGGTTTACCATTGCCGGCAGATATCCGGGGTTAACCAGACGTAACAACACACGCTCCCCGGCAGCGGCAGTCAGCACTGTCGCGGGGTCGGTCAACAGATTGGCTCCGTCTTTGCCATTGATCATGAAATAATTGGGGTGATATCTGGCAGTAAGCGAAGAGCTTTGCGTCTGACTATGCCAAGTGGTGTCCATGGTGTGAAGATGCCAGACATATTCTTTGCTAAACGTGGGCCCGCCAGTCCACACGGTATTGCGACTACCATCGGCTGGACGTACGATTATCGTACCCCACATCCCCATTTCCATGTGCAACACCGTATCGACATGACAGTGATACATATAGGTTCCGGCGAAACGCGGGGTGAAATTATAGGTAAAAGGTGAAGCCCGTGCGGCATCGTTTTGTATTGTTGGGGGCAACATGTTTGGTGGAATAGGCCCACCCATCATGGTGCCGACCACGTAAAACGAAGTGGAAGGCACGCCATCATTGGCGGTATCCACATCCAGTCCATGCAGGTGTATGGTGTGCGCCATCATAGTCGAGAGTGTCAAAGCCATCGGCGCGCCCTCAAGACACTCCACGACCGGTCCCGGCATCAGACGATCGCCATTAAACCCTGCGCCGCCACTGGCAAATGACCATGCCGGTACTACAGCACCATCAGACAAGGTGATACCGCCGGTCATCATATCGGATACAGTCAGCGTTGCCGCCGATGGCCCAATACTGCTAAACGCACTACCTAACTGCGCCGGATTTTGCGGAGCCACTGCTCCTGTTCCGGGCGCCGCAGGCGCTCCCGCCGGTGGCGCGGCAGGTGGCGTTGTTGGCGGTGTCGCACCTGGCGGCATACATCCACAACGCGGATCGAGGACTTGTTCCTGTCCGTTACGAGTATGGGGCATGGTTTCAGAGCAGGCACTAATTAAACCTGACAGTAATCCAAATCCACCAAGCAACTTGCGACGATCAGTATTCAACTCTTCTTGTTCGTTGATGTCCTGCATACAGACTCCTAGGCCGCATTCATAATGATTAAACCACCACCCGCATAAACGCCATTATTGGTGACGCCTGGCAGGTAGTGAGTATGCAAGGGATACAAACCTGGCTGATTGACATTTAGTATGGCTTCGACGGTTTCGCCGGGCTGTACCATTACCGTATCTTTGTCTCGTACAAGTGGTTCCGGTGCCGCGCCACGGGTAATCACACTGACATGATAGCCGTGGAAGTGCATCGGATAATAAATTAGGCCGGTATTGATCAGACGAAAGGCGACGTTCTCTCCCATCGCCATTTGAAGCTCAACCTTGGACACGTCTCGGATATAGACACGCCCGTTTACAAAAAAGAAATTGGGCTCGTAATTCTGGATATTATAACTGCCGCCTGTGGCGATTGCGGCGTTAAGACGGCTATCCACCTCGCCAAGTATCAAGGTGTGGTCGCGATTATAAGCGACGCCACCCTGGAGATTCATACTGCCATCGGCGGGCATGACTACCAATCCACCGGCCAGGCCCATCGCGCTACCAACATAACCATTCTGGCCGTCGCGAAAAACATAACTGCCCGGCGTCGTCGGTGCGGTAAAGGTATAGGTAATGTTTGCGCCCGGCGCGCATGGGGGCGCGTTGTCGATAAGGCCAGGGATGACCAGATTTATGTCTACCGCCAAAGCGTTAGTAACATTGATAACAACCGTATCGCCGGCCAGTACTCGCAGTACAGTAGACAGCGGCGGCCCAGGGTTGGTGATATCCACCCACTGCCACATAGGTATAGTCACCGGCGGATTGAGGCCCGATAACTGGTAATCAACAGGTGATGCGAGCAGATTGAACTCGGCGGTGGCGGCTTCGGCACGGCGAGAAAAACCGGCCGTCATACCCGCAAAACTGACGAAGGCCGCTGCCGAGACGCCTGCCTTTATAAACAGACGACGATCCATATTCTATGTTCCCCACGAAATGCTGGTGTTTTATGTTTATTGAGTAGAGTTTGGGGAGTTATTGTACGCAAGACAACAAGAGAAAACACTTAACTCTTACATGCGGGATAAGGCTTTTTCTGACTCTCCCAAGCCTGAGACATGCTAAAAATAGGCGCTTAACTGCAACTGAAAAATGCTATTGGTAGACATCGGTCCGGCAAAACTGGAATCTTTTGCGCCAAAAGGTGTGGTGATACTACCGCTGAGCGAAAAATCCTGCATCCAGTCATAGTGTAGTGAAAACAAACCCAAACCACTTTGGTCTTCAAGATTGGCAATGGTGCCGACAGATGCATTGACTAAGGGATGTAATTCCATGCGCACCGAGGTGGCAAACAGATGCTTACCGATGAGTGTTATGTCACCCTGCTCACGCGCACCTTTTTCATCATAAAGATATTCGACAAACCCATAGAAATTATGCTCGAACCACACCCAGGAGTAATCTATGTTTGTCACCAGCGCATTGTGTGTTCCGGTAGTAGCGTTTCGATTCATAACTACATCCAGGCGCCACATCGACTGCTTCACCGGTCGGGCAAAGCCAACGCCGACCACCTCCTCTTCCCGATGTCTGGCAACCAGGATATCCACATCGGTATCCACGAGTAAGGCGTGATATTTAATCGCGTAAGAAGAGCCGCTAATGTCCCAGCCGGTGTTATCAGCTTCACGGCGGGGAACAAACAAACCCTGTGCATCATCGCCATTATCAAACAACCATTCGCTGGATAACATGTCGGTGCCGTTCTTGTAATCCGTATCCAGCGCAACCGGTGAAAAGGGATTAAACATATCCATTACCTGGAACATCAGACCATGTCCCCAGCTCAGGGCCTGTCTGCCGAATTTTGCTGAAAGCCTTTCGCCGCGATAGTGGAGAAAAAGACGATCGAGCCGATGCAAAAATAACTGCTTGCCCTGATCACTGACTATCGCTGTTAAATCAAAAAAATTATCGTCAACGGGTTCACCGCCGGGAAAGTTTTGGTGGACAGAAAAGAAATATAAAAAATCATAATGAACGGCTGCACTGATGCTGGACCAGTCTTTTTGTGTCATCAAACGAATCGGCGCACTGATAATGGAATAGGTTTCTCCAGACAATGGCGAGTGCTCGGGGAAGGAGTAGTGCATGACGCGTGTTTTGATCGACGCCTTATTTTCCCATTGGGCGCTAGCCGACGTGATGCAGAAAAACAAAAGTACAAAAAGAAAGACTTGTCTCTTCATCGGCCATTCTGTGCCTGGTTCGAAGCCACTCGCCCATCGTGCAATTTAACCAGACGCCGCGCACGCTCCATGATCATGGGATCGTGGGTGGAAATGATAAACGTGGTACCGTGCTCCTTGTTCATTTGCAACATCAAATCAAGCAGATTACTGGCGGTTACGGAGTCCAGGTTTGCCGTCGGCTCATCCGCGAGCACGATACTTGGTTTTGAAACGATTGCCCGCGCTACCGCGACACGTTGTTGCTGCCCTCCGGAAAGCTCTGGTGGCTTTCGCGTTTCCAAACCTTCAAGGCCGACTTCCTTGAGAATAGCGTATGACCTTTCCTTACGCTCGTGTTTGTGTATGCCCTGCATTTGCATTACCATCTCGACGTTTTCCTGCGCCGTCAAAACCGGAATCAGATTATAGGCCTGAAAAACAAAACCGATTTTATGCAGGCGCATATTCGCGAGCTTTGCCTTTTGCAGCAGATCGACGCGCTCTCCGTCGACGGTGATTTCCCCACTGGTGGGCTTATCCAGGCCTCCGATAACATTAAGCAGGGTTGATTTGCCCGACCCGGAGGGCCCGGACATACACACAAAATCTCCACGCTCAATTTCGAGATCTATATCGCTCAGCGCATGTACTTCGATCTCTCCCTGTTTGAAGACCTTCTTTACATCTCTGCAAATAACAACCTTGTCCACGTTTACACCCTTGTCAATGCGTCCGCAGGGACGAGTTTAGAGGCGCGCCAGGCGGGATACAGCCCAGTCAACATACCGAGAATTATCACTGTGATATTGGCCACCAACAAATCTTTGAAGACAATGATGACCGGAATGATATTCGAAAGATTCATCAACTCCATAGAACTGGCAAAGGCCGAAACATCAATACCGTCACCAATAGCCAGTACCGTCAACCAGGACACCAAGTTTCCAAACACCAGGCCTACGAGTAACATTAATATGGCTTCAAGCCATACTTGCATCAGAATAAAACGCGGCTTCTGACCCAGCGCCTGAAACAGACCGAATTCGCGCGTGCGCTCGAAAACCGCCATCAGTAAGGTATTGACGATACCGAAGGCCATGGCGAGAAACACAATTAAATGCCAGATGACAGCCGAGGAATCGTAGACGCTGACCATCAATTCGAGTAGCGGCTCTACTTCCATCCAGGACTTGATGTCCAAACCTTCTGCCACGCTCTTATTATCTGCAAGCACCTGATCAACCGTATCGGTGTTGACTACGCGTATAACAATTTCCGATACGTCGTTTTCAAGTCCAAGCATTTTCGCCGCAGTATTGCGTCCCAGAAAAACAAAGCCCTTCTCTGACGCCACCAATGGCGCTTTAAAAATACCGACGACTCGCACACCACGGTCGGCAATTTCATTGTTTTTATCCTGAGACATTAACACCAGACGTTTACCCAGACCGGTTTCCAATTGCTCGGCCAGGGCTTTGCCGATCACGATACCCTTGTCATCGGGAGACTCAAGAAAGCGCCCTTCGACGATGCTATCCGCAATAAATGAAACCGCTGCTTCCCGCTGCGGATCTATACCGACAAGACTGACTCCACCTGTATCTCTCTCGCTAACAACGACGGCCGGGAGTCGAATACGATCACTCCATGACTCAATGCGACTATCCTTCGCGATATGATCCAACAGTTCACTATTTGGTAAAAAACTGTTGGCAATAACCGGATCATCGAGATAAAGCGGGTGATGAATCTGAATGTGTCCAACAAGATTATCCGCCGTGTCGTCGACCATTTGTATGATCATGCCGCGCATAAATGCCGCTGTGACGATCATTGCCCAAACGCCAAGCACGATCGCAAAGAGTATAAGTAGCGTACGGCGTCGGTTGCGCCAGAGATTGCGCCAGGCCAGTGCAAAAATCAGTTGCAGACTATCGGTCATATATGTCGCATCGCCTCCACCGGTTCTAGCTTCCGTATCTTCAAGGCCGGATAAAGTGCCGCTATCAAGGTGAACACCAGGATGACAAAAGGACCTAATAAAATAGATTCGGCGGACAGCTGTGGCGTTATGGTTGCCGGCATATTGTATTGCGCAGCCAGTTCCTCCATACCCGCAAAGGTCAGACCGTTGACATAAAAATAGAGATTAATGGCAATCCCAATGCTGGTACCGATGATGAGCGCAAACACGGTCAACAACATGGCCTCCATCATCACTAGTTTGCCGATATTCAGAGGTTTGAAACCCAGCGCCAGCATGATGCCAAATTCGCGTGTACGTTCGAGTACCGACATCAGGAAAGTATTCATAATACTAAAGGTGATAATGACGACCAGCACGATGTACATCACCCATCCCGAAGAATAATCCAGCTCGATACCTTCTTTTATACCCGGTTGAATTTCATCCCACGTCAATGCCACCAACTGCTGGTCTATCGGTGTAATAAGCTGTTGTAGTTGTTGACGTAGTGTCTCGGCATATTCCGCATCCTTGTGATAAATCACAATCGCGTGGGCGTGATCCTCCATGGAAAAGGTGTCCTGAAATGTCTTGATCGGCATTTGCACCATACTGCGATCAAGGTCGCGCGAACCCGATTCAAAAATTCCGACGATGGGGAGAATATTTGCAGCGATAGAGCCATCGCGCCCGCTGCCCATGATGGTGAGTTCGTCTCCGATTTTTACACGGAGATTTTTTGCCAGACTACGCCCTATCACCACTTCCATAGCATCGTCGGCACTCAGATAACTACCTTCCTTTACCAGGCCGGGAATGATAGAGACGGACGGTTCGAACTTTGTTTCGACACCAACAACCACCGTACCATAGGTTCGCTCTTCCGATGACACCAGGGCAAAACCATTTGCTCGTACAGAAACATCCTGTATTCCGGTATGTTTGCGTACGTTTTCTGCCAAGGCCTGAGCACCAGGAATACTGTTACGCATTTTGGCCTCATCCAGATAGCCTTCCTTTTGTACCTGCGCCAGCCCCTGATACACGCGCACTGAGCCCGAGATCATCAAATCGTACTGACCAAGCTGAAGACCAATACTGAACACCAGCAGAGTTGCACCAAAGCCAATTGCGCACATGGTGAGTATGGTGCGGCGACGATTACGCCAGATGTTGCGCCAGGCAAGTTTGAATATAGAACCCATCGGGCCGTCCTATCGTGGGTTACGTAAATTTGTAAGCGTAAAGGTGCGCTCGGGAATTCTTATTCCGTAACGCACATTTTTCATGCGTATCTCTGTCCATTCGTCAGGTTTATCCACTGACTGCATACGCTGAATCGATGGTACTGTCCTATTGGAAAAAGTCTTTAGCTCCCGGGTGGTCAAGGATTTGATCAGTTTGCCATCCTGATCGTAAAAGGCATGTTCGAGAATAACATCATCGTCACGAATCTTGACGACTTCCTTGCCCCATACTACTGGCGCATCGTCATGAGGCACGGACTCAATAATATAGAGATCCTTGCCTTCGTGTTTTTCTGTAGCCACCAAAGTATGTGTGTACTGGTTAATAATATTGTCGGCGCGAGATATATCGTTATTTGAAAAGTCTGAACCCATCCAGCTTTGATTGGACATACTCGACGGTATCTTAACAACGCGATTTATTTTGGGTGTGTAACTCCACATATTGTCATTGAGTAAAAGATTGCCCGCACCGGCGTCTTTTTTCGGCGCGGTGATTCTCACCAATGACTTGTCCAGACCCTGTGTCCAGCCCTTCATACTCATGGATCGCTCCCAACTGGGACGATGTATTACCATTTCCATTTCTGTGTAAGAAGTCTCGCCACGATACTTGTCAATCGCGTCTTTGATTATTTGTCTTGCGTCTTTTTGCGCAAAAGCAAAGGGGGTATAAACAAGAAATACACAGATGAAAAAAACACGGGCAAACGTCATGTTATCTCCCAGTTTTACAGGCCGACGACGGATGTGACTCCTTCGAGTATCTTACCGAAATCCGCATTCCATTCAAGATAAAAGCGGTAAACGTCTCGTTCATCGGTTTCGTCTTTTTCCCAGGGTAAAGCGGTATTAAAGACTGAACCGAAAAAGATACGCGAACCATGTTCAAACTTGTAAACAGGGATGTGCGCGCGCAGCTCAAAGCGTTTTGAATGCAAACCTTGAGTTCGACCCACTAGCAAATCGATGTAGGTTTCGGGATTGAATGCATTGCGGAATCCGCCGTAGAGGCGACTGTTAGCGTGTGCTTCCAACTGACTTTTACTGGTGCCATAGGCGAAAATAAAGCCGATATAATCCGACAAGCTACGATCAAGACGCATAACGGAGTGGTAGAACGGAAAGTACAGTTCCGCATTAACCTCGATAGTATTTCGCACCTGTCGTGACGCACCACCTTCTAAGTCCTGTTCAGCGGAACTCCCCAACTGCAACGAACCTATCGCGTGCAAGCCATATAATGCTAACCCTTCCCTGTGAGTAGGCGCTTCCCCATAGCGACGATAGAGGACAAAACCGGCACGAGGAAAACCCTTCTGGAAAATCGTATCAAGACTAACGTACTCGTAACCAACGTTGAAAGAGTAATAGTGACGATGGTAGTTTTTTTCAGGGTTGTCGAAGTCCACGTAAAGTGGTTCGATCAAATCCTCATACCCGGAAAAGTTGATGGCATCTCTCAACAACTCCAACCGATGGCGACTAAGATCAATTCTGTGGAGAAGATCCTGTCGTTCCTTGACATCAAGAATCGGATTATTAACCAGGGCGATATAGTGTTTCAGAGACTCGCCCACATCGCGGCCAAGTGAGCGCAGCGTAATCTTGAGCTCGGTGCGGTAATCATAGCAACGTGGATCGGTATAACAGGCGAGAACCACATCCACGGAACGGGTTTTTGAAATATTCAGACAGGCGCAACCATATTCCGCGTCCGGCGGTATGATCTCAGCATGCAGGGTATTGACTGAGATCAATACGGCAATCACAAGGAACAGATGCCGGTATCCCTTAAAACCCTTTATTTGTTGTCTCATATTCAATGACGAAACGTCTTGTCCAGTAAGCGATCGACCCAACCCCAAAACCATTCTAACACACGCCGATACCAGGCACGACGTATCCAGTCACGCAATAGAATTTCCTGACTGTCGTGCATATCCTGATCCAGCATCGCTTGCACCAGTCCAGAAAATTCGTCGCTTTCCACTTCCTGGTTAGCCTCCAGATTCCAACGAAAGTTCCAGCGATCAATATTGCTCGACCCGATAGATACCCAACTGTCACACAATATGACTTTCTGATGCAAAAATCGTGGCTGATATTCGAAGATTCTGACCCCGGACTTGAGTAGTCGCGTATAAAAACGGCGACCGGCATGACGTACCGCTGGGTGATCGGTATGTCTGCCAGGCAAGAGCAGTCGTACTTCGATGCCGTTTCGCGCTGCTATTTTCAAAGCCCGACGTATTTTTCGTGATGGTACAAAGTAGGCTGTGCTAATCCATATCTGCCGTTCTGCCTGTCGCACGCGTTTGAGCAGGCTACGCTTGATTTCATGATCACCCAGTGCATGAGTGCAGGTGGCACGCCCATTGTCGCCATTGGCATACTCACGCGGTTTCGTTAGCGCATCTTCGACGAATTCGCCATTGCCCGTGAAAGACCACACCGACGCGAACAGACTCACCCAGTCCTGCACGCATGGCCCCTTGACCTGGATCATGGTTTCTCGCCATTGTCGATGATGTCCGCTTGCGAACGCGTCGGTAATTCCCGCGCCGCCCAGAAACGCGGTTTGCTGATCGACTATCATCAATTTTCGATGGTCGCGAAACAGCGATCTGCGCAAATCGCCAAGCTTCACGGGATTGTAATATGTCATTTGAATGTGTTCATGTTGCAGACGCTGGCGATCGGCTTTATTCAGGCCACGACACCCGAAATCATCCAGCATTAATCTCACGCATATTCCGCGGTCGGCGGCGTCCACAAAGGCCTTTAGGAAACGGTCCGCGACCTTGCCTGACTCAAACAGATAGATCTCGAACAATAAGCTGCTACGCGCATTCTTAATTCCATCAAGCATTGCCGCATAAAATTGCTCTGCGTCAATGAGTAATTTGAAGCGATTTCCTTTACGCCAGGGAAATTGATAGTGACGAAGCGGGTGTTTTTTCATGCCGACAATCCAGGATTGTGACGCCTGTAACCCAGACATTGAATGAAACTATTCGATCAAAACAACAAAGATGCCGATGACCTTAGTCAAAGCAGACGCTAATTCTTACCCGGACGCGCGATAAAGAAAAATGTCGCCCCCAGTACAACGCAAAAAGCCGCTAAAGACGGCAAAACATAATCGGTAGCCGGCGTTTTCCACAAAAACCATGCCGCAACCACAGACAGTATGCCACACACCATATAATAGGCGCTGCGGTATATTCGTCGAATTTGTCTGCGCAATAGAATTTGTTGTCGCGCCTGATGCTGTTGCTGCTGATATTGTTCGCGAGACAAGCGCAAGTTGTCATAGAGTAGCGCAGGCATTTCCGGCAATTTCTCCAGCCAGAACGGCCATTTTTCGCGTATGGAATTTAATACCGCCTTAGGCCCTATCCGATCGCGCATCCAGTTTTCAAGAAATGGTTTGGCCGTACGCCACAGATCCAGATCCTCATTCAACTCGCGGCCAAGACCCTCAATATTGAGTAAGGTCTTTTGCAGTAAAACGAGTTGCGGTTGTACCTCCATATCGAATCGTCGCGCGGTTTGAAAAAGACGTAGCAACAACTGCCCAAAGGAAATGTCTTTTAGCGGCTTCTCGAATATGGGTTCGCACACCGTGCGTATAGCGGCCTCGAATTCGTCTTCACGTGTTTCCGGTGGCACCCAACCAGACTTGACATGCAACTCAGCGACACGTCGATAGTCGCGGTTAAAAAAGGCCAGAAAATTTTCCGCAAGATAGCGTTGATCATCAGGATTCAACGTCCCTACAATGCCGAAGTCGACAGCGATATACTGCCCCTTATCAGACACAAAAATATTGCCGGGATGCATATCTGCATGGAAAAAGTTGTGTTTGAATACCTGGGTAAAGAAAATTTCCACGCCTCGTTCTGATAGCGAGATCAAATCCACCTTCGCTGCCTTGAGCGCGCTGACGTCGCTTACAGGAATGCCGTAAATGCGTTCCATTACCATCACATTGGGACGTGATAACTCCCAATAGACTTCGGGGATGTAGAGCAAATCCGATCCTGCAAAATTGCGCTTAATCTGCGAGGCCGACGCGGCTTCGCGCATTAAATCGAGTTCATCGATGATCGTTTTTTCATATTCGCGAACGACCTCACGCGGGCGCAGGCGACGACCGTCTTCCCAATAGCGTTCCGCCAATTCGGCGAGCGTATACAACAGACCAATATCCCGCTCTATAACGGGGCGAATATCGGGACGAACGACCTTGACGATGACATCACGGCCATTCTTTAGTGTCGCCGGGTGGACTTGCGCAATCGATGCAGAGGCCAATGGCTTTTCATCGAAGGTTTGAAAAACATTATCGAGATTTTCACCGTAGGCAGATTCAATTAAACGACGTGCAAGCTGACCAGAAAACGGTGGCACCTTGTCCTGTAGCCTGGCCAGTTCCTGGGCGATGTCCGGTGGCAATAAATCGGGACGCGTGGACAGCATCTGTCCAAACTTGATAAATATTGGCCCCAATTCTTCCAAAGCCAGTCGAATGCGTTCGCCGCGGGTACGCGTGTGTCGACGAAACCAATTCCACGGAAAAACATACGATAAGAAACGTAGCGGCCGAAATAGATGCGTGGCAAAGACAATTTCATCAAGACCGTGACGCATCAAGACCCGATTGATATGCATCAAACGTAATAGCTGACGCATTCCCAGGATCACGGCTTGTCCTTATTCAATAAACGATTGATGCGTTGCTCCATACGCTCTGTATCGGCGCGTAATAAATCGATCGCGTGACTGAATTGATCGAGTTCATAGCGCCCGACGATATCACGACGTTCCTCCTGAAAGTATTCTGCGGTGTCACGCGCCAAAGATTCAATGGCGGTACTGCCCCAGTCAAAAAGACTGCGCAAAGTGTTTCCAAGCTGGTGCGCAGCCACATCACCTACGCCACGGGAGAGCAATTCCTCCCAGTCAAAACGAAAATGTTTGAGTATGTTCTGCACCTTCTGGCCGAGCTGGATATCGCCTTCGATCTCCACGTCGCCGCTGAGAAAACGATCTCTATCATGGGTCATCGCCGTATGCATCAAGGAAAAAAGACCGCCTCTCAGCCACGCATCGACTTCGCTGTCACATTCACCGGCAATACCAACACCATCAAGCCCTGGCATGAGATACAACTGTAAATCCAGACCACGTATATCCATGCCGATGACCTTGCCACTCAATGCAACTAACCGATCACGCGCATCCTGATCGAGTTCCAGCGCTCGATTAAACGCGACCTCGATACTCATCCAAACAGGCTGCGGTAACTTCATCGAACTTCCCTGATCAATTGCTGCAAAGGCTTGGTGGACTCGTCTTCGCCAAAATGATTGACGTGATATAGCACGACGGTTTTGGCAAGCTTGTCATGGAATCCCTGTCGCTTCTTGTCCCAGATCACCCAAAAAAATCCCAGGCCGAGTGGAATTACCGAGAGAAAATAGCCGAGATATCGGATCACGCCTTGAGTGAACCCCACCGGCTTACCCGTACGTTCATCGACAACAACACAGTCCAGCAACATCTTGCCAGGTGTGGCCTTAAACTTCATCCACATACCAATGGTAATCACCGCGCTGATGACTTGTTCCATCCACGAACTACCGGAACTGGCATAGACATCATCTTCGACAAATAATACAGAAACATCGGGCAAACCAAACAACAACACATTAATGACCGCCGATGCTAGAACATACACAAAGGTGTCTATCAGGGTTGCACCTGCTCTGCGGGAAAAACTGGCAAACTCCCTGTGCTCCACATCCATTAAAATTTATAACCCCGATGCATGGCTACGATACCACCGGTCATGTTCAGATAATCACAGCGATCAAATCCGGCCTTCACCATCATCGCCTTCAGTTCTTCCTGTGGAGGATGTTTGCGTATAGATTCGGCGAGATAACGATAACTGTCTTCGTCGTCCGCAACCAGCTTGCCCATTTTTGGCAGAATTTTAAATGAATAAAAATCATAGACAGTTTTTAGCCCAGGTAAGACCGGCTGCGAAAATTCCAGTACCAGTAATTTCCCGCCCGGTTTCAACACCCGATACATAGACTCAAGCGCCATTTGCTTATCGGTTACATTACGCAGACCAAAGGCAATCGTAATGCAATCAAAATAATTATCCGGAAATGGCAGGTGCTGTGCGTCGGCCTGAACATAACGAACGTTTCCGATTATTCCCTTATCGGTTAAACGATCGCGGCCAACAGACAACATCGAAGCATTGATGTCGCCCAGAACCACCTCTCCGTCTTTTCCAACACGGGGAGACATTTGCGCCGCAAGATCACCCGTGCCGCCAGCCAGATCAAGTATGCGTTGCCCGGGACGGGCGCGCACAAATTCGATAGCAATCTTCTTCCAGATCCGATGTATGCCAAACGACATGACATCATTCATCACATCGTATTTATCCGCCACCGAATGAAATACCTCGGCAACACGAGCAGCTTTTTCTCTTACTGGTACTTCCTTGAAACCAAAATGCGTGGTCTCGTTGTTATCACTGTGCGCCATGGTTCACTCCTAGTGTAAGGATTTGCGCTTGTGCCCTGCCTGTTCCAGGCGATTAAGATAATCGGCCCACAATTCGTCCTGATGTTTGCCCAGTCGATAAAGCTCTTCCCAGGAAAAGATACCGGTATCATGACCATCACTAAATGTCGGCTTGATTGCGTAATGCCCTATGGGCTCGATTTTTTCGATGTTCACATCTTCTTTGGCGAGTTGTAAAACTTCTTCACCCGGACCGTGCCCGCGCACCTCGGCGGAAGGCGAATAGACTCTTAGAAACTCACAGGTAAATTCAAAATGCGATCCATCATCAAAACGCATTTCGAGTATACGGGATTTTTGATGGAGCTTGATTTCTGTTGGCATTACTTTTTTGTTACTCATGCCTGTCCTCAATCTAAAGTATGAAAATGAATGCCGCAATACCGGACGCTACAAAATATAGCGACTCAGATCTTCGTTGCGGACCAGTGATCCCAAGTGTTCCTCTACATAATCGCGGGTGATATTGATGGTTTCACCGCTACGATCAGACGCATCATACGATACCGTCTCCAGTAACTTTTCCATCACCGTGTGCAGACGTCGCGCCCCTATGTTTTCGGTACGTTCATTAACCTCCCAGGCTATCTCGGCAATACGTGCAATACCGTCGGTGCTAAAAGACAAACTCAATCCTTCTGTTTCCATCAAGGCCTTGTATTGCGTTGTTAGCGAGGCATCGGGTTCGGTGAGTATGCGTACGAAATCTTCAACAGTCAGGGCCTTTAGTTCGACACGTATCGGTAAACGTCCCTGTAATTCCGGGATCAGGTCCGATGGTTTGGCCAGATGAAACGCGCCCGAGGCAATAAACAAAATATGATCGGTTTTCACCATGCCATATTTCGTATTGACGGTACTTCCTTCGACCAGGGGTAGCAAATCCCGTTGCACGCCTTCTCGCGAGACATCGCCGCCGGTTTGTTCCGAGCGTTTGCAAATTTTGTCCATCTCATCGAGAAATACAATGCCGTGGTTTTCTACTGCATGTAGCGCGGTAGCCTTCAACTCATCTTCGTTGACCATTTTTGCCGCTTCATCATCGGTAAGGATTTTCATCGCATCCTTAACTTTGAGTTTCTTGGACTTGGTGCGACCGGAAGCCAGATTTTGAAACACGCTTTGCAACTGGCTGGTCATATCTTCCATGCCCGGTGGCGTCATAATTTCTACGCCAATATTGGGTTCGCGCACATCAACTTCGATTTCTTTTTCGTCGAGCTTGCCCTCACGCAACATCTTACGAAATTTCTGGCGTGTACTGGATGCATCGGTTTCGGCCGGCGTATCATCAAAAACACTGCGTCGCGCCGGTGGCAGCAAGGCATCGAGTATGCGTTCCTCGGCCTGTTCTTCGGCACGGAAACGTACTTTTTGCATTTCCTGTTCACGCGTCATCTTCAGAGCTACATCCATTAGATCACGCACGATGGAATCCACGTCGCGTCCTACGTATCCCACCTCGGTAAACTTTGTCGCTTCGACTTTGATAAAAGGCGCATTGGCCAATCGCGCCAGTCGACGTGCAATCTCGGTTTTACCAACTCCGGTTGGTCCTATCATCAAAATATTTTTCGGCGTAATTTCGTTGCGTAGAGACTCATCCACCTGGGCGCGCCGCCAGCGGTTACGCAGCGCGATAGCAACAGCGCGTTTGGCGCCACTCTGGCCGATGATGTGTTTGTCCAGTTCCTGGACGATTTCTCTTGGTGTCATGTAGGACATAGTCAGTGTACTTTCCGTCTCAAACTACTTGCAGTTCAATTCTTCGATGGTCAGATTGTGATTGGTATAAATACAGATATCCGCCGCGATATTCAGTCCTTTCTCGACGATATCACGCGCGCTGAGTTCGGTGTTTTCCATCAGTGCTCTGGCAGCGGACTGGGCAAACGGCCCGCCGGAACCGATAGCAATCAAACCATTTTCAGGTTCAATGACATCACCATTACCCGTAATTATCAGTGAGGATTCCGTATCTGCAACAGCGAGCAAGGCCTCTAAACGACGTAGCGCACGGTCTGTACGCCAGTCTTTGGCAAGCTCCACCGCCGAGCGCACCAGGTTTCCAGAGTGTTTTTCCAGTTTTCCCTCAAAGCGCTCGAACAGGGTAAAGGCGTCTGCAGTTCCACCAGCAAAACCAGCCAGTACCTTATCGCTATACAGGCGGCGCACCTTGCGCGCATTACCTTTCATCACCGTATTGCCCAGGCTGACCTGCCCATCGCCACCGATAACCACGGTATCACCCCGGCGTACGGACAGAATCGTTGTTCCACGGTACTGTTCCAATGCCCATATCCTCTGCAGTTACAAAGGCCTGAATTTTACACGTTTCCGTAGATCACGACACCTTCGGTCCGATGTTTGACCTGGTTTTTTTAGTCTTGCAGGGAATGGCTGGAAAGAATTCACATCTTGGCGCAGGGTATACACCAAACCGCAGAATGGATATTACTTTTTCTTGCGTGCCCGCGGATGGGCCTGATCATAAACCTTGGCCAAATGCTGAAAATCGAGATGGGTATAGATTTGGGTGGTGCTTAAATTAGCGTGTCCCAGCAGCTCCTGTACTGCACGAATATCGCCGCTGGATTCCAGGAGGTGACTGGCGAAGGAATGACGTAAACGATGTGGGTGTAATTGCTCATCCAGCCCCTGTTTGATCGCCCACTCGCGCAGACGCAACTGGATACTGCGTTGGCTGAGACGCCCACCTCGCTGGGACAAAAAAAGTGCCTGCGTATCATCCACGACCAATTGCGCCCGACTATCCAACCACTGCCTGAGTGCAGTCCGTGCATGGCGACCGATGGGAACGATACGCGTCTTATTGCCCTTGCCGGTAACGCGCACCATCGCATCGTTGAGATCCACATCACCAAGATCAAGACCAGTCAGTTCTGACAGGCGCAGCCCCGAAGAGTAAAACAGTTCCATAATGGCAAGATCTCGCACCGATAAGACGTCATCCCCCTCGATGCGCAGCAAGCGCTCCATTTGATCTATGTCGAGCACCGACGGTAAACGTTTTCCGGACTTGGGCGCCGATACGGGGGCAACCGGATTCGCATCCAGCTGTCCTTCGCGAATCAGATACTGGAAAAAACTGCTAAGGGCTGATAAACGCCGTTGAATACTTCTTCCGGCGAGTTTATTGCGATGACAGTGGGCGCTATATTGGCGCAAGTGGCTGGCGCGCACCGCCGCCCAGTCGTCTACACTTTGCGCCTGACAATAACTCAGAAAATCCACGATATCGCGGCGATAGTTGCTAATGGTGTGCGGGGACGAGGATTTCTCCAGCCGCAGATAGCCCAGAAACTGGTCTATCCAACTGGAAGGCGTTTGTTTCATGGGATTAACGGAAACGCTGTACGACTGCCCCGGCGATTTCACCCAGATACGATAGAAAACTGGTACTGATCCCGGCGCGAAAGCGTTCCGGATCCACGCTACCTATCACCAGAAATCCCAGACAGTTTTCACCGAGCGGAATAACTGCGGCAGATTTGATTTTATCGCCGTCACTACCGAACATAAATTCCAGCTGTTGCAGATTGAAGCGACCGCACACTGGCTTGGCGCGCGCCAAAATGGTTTCAAATAGCGGCAATGCCTCGTGTGTTTCGATGACGAATTCCGGCGTCGAATTCACCGGGTGTCCATTAAAACTTCCGATCAATCGAATGGAGACTGCGTCTGCCGTAAAATCATGGAGCAAACGTTCTTTCATCACACGCATACACTTGCTGAGTGACTGCGACTTAACAATTTCGGCACTCAATTGATTCATGCGTGAAGCCAGTTGGTCGTTTTCCTTGGCAATATCGACCAGCTCCCGAATACGACCGCGCAAATTGCGATTTTCCTGACGCAACACGCCAACCTGTCGCTCGATGAGAGAAATGGTACCTTTGGCGCCATGGGGTACTTCCAGCTGCTTGAGTACATCCGGGTGCTTTTCAAAAAAGTCCGGGTGCTTGATCAGATACTCGGCGACGTCCGCCACTTTAATTTCTCTGACCTGATTTCCCTGCTGCTCTTGTACCGTCATGTAACTGACTCTCCTCAGATAAATATGCGCCAATTATAGCGAAATCGTGCCATTAAACACCCTTTGGGCCGGCCCTGTCATCATTACCGGATGCCCCGGTCCCTGCCACTGGATATTCAACTGGCCACCCGGTAAATCGACGACCACTGTCTCGTCCAACAACCCCCAACGCCGCCCCACTGCAACCGCCGCACACGCGCCGGTGCCACAGGCCAGTGTCTCTCCAGCGCCACGTTCGTAGACACGCAAACGAATATGCCCACGATCCACGACCTGCATAAAACCCGCGTTGACGCGGCGCGGAAACAAGAAATGGGATTCAATTCGCGGACCAAGTTCTTCAACTGGCGCGGTATCGACATCTTCCACACGATATACCGCGTGTGGATTACCCATCGATACGGCGCCAATATCGATTTCGGTATCATCCAGCCCAAGCGTGTAGAAATCGGCCTCTTTTTCTGCCGTAAAGGGAAGCTGCTCAGGCTGAAACCGCGGTACACCCATATCTACAGTGACCAAATCACCCTCGCCCGCGATTAACACGATGTCGCCGGTATTCGTCTCCACTGGGATGCGCGTCTTCTCAGTCAGCCCCTCTTCGCGCACAAAGCGGGCGAAACAACGGGCGCCGTTGCCGCACTGTTCGACCTCGCCGCCATCGGCATTGAAAATACGGTAACGAAAGTCGACGCCGGGATGGCCTGGGGGCTCAACGAGTAAAAGTTGGTCGCAACCAACGCCAAAGTGCCGATCAGCAATCCAGCGGATCTGATCCGGGCTGAGCTCGACCGCCTGCCGTATCGCATCTATGACAACGAAATCATTGCCTAAGCCGTGCATTTTGACAAAATTCAATTTCATGCGCGTGAGAATAGGGTGGAAGCGTAAAAATAGCAACTCAATAGCCACTCAAGCCGTAAATCGCTATAATTTACGGGTGCTTTTCTAAGCGTTTCAGTCAGGATTATCTCATGCAACAAACCGTCGTTTTCGATCTCGATCTTATCCGCCGTTATGACAAAGCGGGGCCACGCTATACGTCATATCCGACGGCAGTTCAGTTTCATGAGGGGTTTGGTCCAGATGATTATCGCACCTGGTGCGACAAGACCAATGCGCTTAGCCGTGCTTCCGCAAAACCGACTCCCCTATCGCTCTATTTCCATATTCCCTTTTGCGATACCGTTTGCTTCTACTGTGGATGCAATAAGGTAGTCACCAAACGCCGCGAAAAGGCCTCGCCGTATCTGGAACGGGTACACAAAGAAATCGCGATGCACGCCGCATTGTTTGACGACAATCGCGTAGTCGAGCAGTTGCATTGGGGTGGTGGTACACCGACGTTTATTTCACATGATGAAATGCGCGAATTAATGCGCGTGACGCGTGAACACTTCACACTTTGCGATGATGATACAGGCGAATACTCGATTGAGATCGATCCACGCGAAGTCAGCGAAGAAACCATAGCCTTGTTGCGCGAACTCGGATTCAACCGCATGAGTTTTGGCGTGCAAGATGTCGATCCACAAGTGCAAAAAGCCGTCAACCGTATACAACCCAATGAGGTAACGCTGGCGGCCGTTCAGAACGCACGCAAATATGGTTTCAAATCACTGAGCATTGATTTGATTTACGGCCTACCGTTTCAAAACACCGAACGTTTCGACAAAACTTTGGATTGGGTGATCAATGTTGCCTCGCCCGATCGTCTGTCTATGTTTAACTATGCGCATCTACCGGAGATGTTCAAACCTCAGCGCCGTATCAACGCCGAGGATTTACCATCAGCCAACGAAAAGTTGAACATCCTGCATCATGCCATCAACAAACTTACCGATGCAGGGTATGTGTATATCGGTATGGATCATTTCGCACGGCCCGACGATGAATTAGCCGTAGCCCAGCGCGAAGGCAGTCTCTATCGTAACTTTCAGGGCTACTCCACCCATGCGGATTGTGATCTTATCGCAATAGGTAGCACATCCATCGGCAAGGTCGGTAATACGTATAGTCAGAACGTCAAAACATTGGAAGAATATTACGAGCGAATTGATGCCGGCCAACTACCTGTTTATCGTGGCATAGAACTTAATGCCGACGACTTGTTACGCCGCGAAGTGATTACCCAATTGATTTGTCACTTCGAACTGCATATGGACCGCATTGAAAAGCAGTTCAACATCAACTTCGACGAGTACTTCGCCGTCGAGCTACAGGAAATCACTCAAATGCAAGGTGACGGACTGGTCTCTATCAGTGGACGCTGTATTGAGGTCAAGCCGGTTGGTCACCTGCTCATACGCAATATTTGCATGGTGTTTGACCGCTACCTGCGCAACAACACGGAGAAACGCTTCTCAAAAGTGATTTAGCCGCTGTCCGGCCAGTAAACCGTCGCGCATTGGTATAAAATTCTGCTGGCTTAGTTTAACGCCACGGACACCAACGAAATGTCATCCCGTTGTCGATGCAGATCGGCCTCTCGACTGACTTTTTCTTTGATGTAGTCAACGATATCCACTTGTGAGGGAATCTGCGAGATGTCATGCATTAACTGTTCGTCGCTATAGAACTCGCCATTACACATCTCGAGTTCCACTATGCCATCGGTATACATCAGAAGTTTTTCATCCTGCCCCATGCGCGTGGTTTCGGGTGAATATTCCGAGTATGACTGGGTTTGTACGCCCAAGGGTAAATAGCGCGAGGAAAATGAACGACAGAGTTTACTCGCAGGGCTCAACACATGGGCCGATGGCAAACCACAGTTTATCACCTCCAGCCGACCACTATCCTGTTCAAGTCTCAACAAGATTGCTGCGCAATAGTGACCACGGGGTAATACCTGACGCAATTTGTGATTCAGTTCATGGGCAATATCTTTTATCCCAAATTGCTTTTCTGTCATACCGATAAAAATCTCCGCGACTACAATGCTTCCCATCGCCGCAGCGACACCATGCCCGGTCATATCGCCGAGTATGCCATACAGTATATTTCCTGCCACTTTGCGAAAAAGTTTTACATCGCCACTCACGACACCTGCCGGTTTTTCCCATACACCGATATTGGGCAGCGACTTTTTATATTCAGAAAAAAGCGCGTCGTAAAGCTCTTTTGTACTCGAAAACTCCAGTTGCGCTTCGCGCTTATATTGTTCCAATTCCTGGTGGTAGTGCAGAATACGCTTCATTGCTAACAGCTTTGCACGCAATACTTCTTCGTTAACAGGCTTGAAGATAAAATCATCACCACCCTGTTGTATACATTGACTGACTACTGAAGATTCGTTCAAGGAAGAAAGAAAAATGATAGGCAGGAAACTGTTATCAGACATTTTCTTAATTTCAGAAGCCGCCTCATCACCGCTCATATCGGGCATCACAACGTCCATTATTATCATGTCAGGACGACTACTGCGAAAACGTTCTATTGCGGCTCTCCCACAATCAGCACTGACAACATAAGCCCCTAGGCGAACAACGATCTGCTGGGTAACTTGTCGAACGTCTTCATCGTCGTCAACTACCATTATGGTTAAACCAGTGAGCAGATTGCGCCAGCGATTTTCCTGACCTGGATCAATTTGCTGCGCAACGATAGATTTGGAAAGCACCACAACTTCGACTTCACTCACAGATTTCAATTCGACAATCTTGTGGGTAACCTGATGTTTATCGACTTTTTCTGCCTTGGTAACTGCAGGACGAAGAAGCTCAGTCAAGTCACGTGCGACCTTTCCCACGGTATCATAGCCAAATATTCCCGCTGAACCGGCCAATGTATGTGAAAGGCGAAACATTTCTTTGATTGCTTCGATACTGGGATTCGCATTCGATGAGAACCACAATGATTCGATTTCGTCTACCTTGGTTGAAATCTTATCTCCAAATCGTCTGCTAATATGTTTGATCTGTTGTATCGTGTCGGTATCCATATTCTCCCCCAATGTATACTCTTTTTTCCGTGCATCCCCTGATACCAAGATCTAAAGAACTTAGTTCGTATTGAAAATATATGTCAGGAGAACAAACTTATGAAAGGAGAAATACGAAAACAATTGTTAAAAAGGGTAGTTTTTACCCTTTTAATGCATAGTTGATGAAGACGGTTTTACACTCTAACGCAGAAAGAGTAAGGCAAATCACTGGGGTTGCAAGCGTTGTTTCTGAATTTTTGATACTGGAATTTCAACCACCGAAGTTTCAGGTTGCAAGGTTACGTGATCAATCTCAAATTCATCGTGCAAAAATGACTGCAAGCGACCAAGTACTTCACTCCAGCTTTCGAAATCACGCACAACTATATGCGCAGAAAGCGCAACTTTTCCGGACGCCAAGGTCCAGATATGAAGATCATGAACTGAAAACACTCCTGCTTGACCCGCCAGGCGCTTGCCTACCTGTTCAAAATCAATATGCAGGGGTACGCCTTCCATAATGACATTGGTGACTTCCCGCAATAAATGAAAAGTAGAAATGAGAATTAAAAGGCAGATGAATATCGACAATAACGGATCAATAATGTTCCATCCAAAATTTACGATAACAACGCCGGAAATCAAGGCTGCTACTGAACCAAGTAAATCTCCCATAACATGTAATAATGCGCCTCTCACATTCAGCGATTGCTCTCCACGCATTAACATATAAGCAACAAGTATATTCACTATCAAACCGGCAAAGGCTATCCATATCACCAACATGCCATCGACTTCTGTCGGTTTCTGCAATCTGTCTATTGCCTCGTTTATTATCCCCGCAACTATGGCCAGCATGAACAAACCATTTACGAGTGCAGCCAACACTTCCGCTCTTACCATGCCATAACTATGGCGACTGGAAGGGGGGCGACGAGCTATCCATGCAGCAAATGCGGCTAGACCCAAGGCTGCCGCATCGCTAAACATATGACCTGCGTCACCTAGCAACGCTAGCGAGCCGGAAACCCAACCGCCGATTAATTCTGCAAACGCAAAGATGAAGGTAATAGAAAGTGCAGCAACAAGTGTGTTACCTGTTGCCGCATGATGGTGATGATGGTGGTGCCCATGTTCATGGGCGTGATCATGTGTTGTCATAGCCCCTCATGGATCTGATCGCAATTGGTGTTTATGCTTTGTTATAGGCTTCCACACCTTTCTTGATAACAGCCTTCGCAGCAGCTGCGTCACCCCAGGCTTCCATTTTTACCCACTTGCCCGGCTCCAAATCCTTGTAGTGCTCAAAAAAGTGTTTAATCCGGTCCAAAAGTAAGGGAGACAAATCACTGCTTTCCGTTACATTGTCATATTTGGTGGTTAACTTACCGACCGGTACCGCCAATAACTTTTCATCACGTCCAGATTCATCCACCATGTGTAACACACCGATTGGGCGACAACGAATAGCGCAACCGTGGCGTAAAGGTATAGGTGTTACCACAAGTATATCTACTGGATCGCCATCTTCTCCTAAGGTCTGTGGAATGTAACCATAGTTGCAAGGATAGTGCATCGCAGTACCAACGAACCGGTCAACCCACAGTACGCCAGATTCTTTGTCGATTTCGTATTTGATCGGTTCGCTCAAAGCGGGAATTTCAATGATGACATTGACGTCGTTTGGAACGTCTTTGCCGGCCGGTATATCGTTGTAGCTCATGTTTATCTCCTGAAAGCGTATATACGTTTATTATGGGCGAATAGGCAGGGATTATAACCGAACTTGCCGCGAAACCACACATCCAAAGTCTCATAGGGACATTAGGGAATCCTATTTGACTGATATCCTTCACAAAGGTAGTTTATCTCCCTTATCTCAATCATCGACCAACGTCAAGGAAAACTATTTATGGTGAGAATTATTTTGTTAGGCGCACCGGGTTCTGGAAAGGGCACTCAGGCAAAAATGTTAGTCGAAACACTTAACATCCCACAAATTTCTACAGGCGATTTACTTCGAGCAGCAGTAGCGGCCGGAACACCATTAGGATTACAGGCCAAGGAGATTCTCGAGGCTGGTCAACTGGTATCCGATGAACTCGTGCTCGGTATGATACGCGAGCGCCTGGCTGAGAAAGATGCACAAAAAGGATTTATCCTGGATGGATTTCCTCGCACCCTGGTTCAAGCCAAAGCGCTGGATCAAATGCTAAGAGATTTGCAGTGGTCTATTGATGGCGCCGTTCTGTTTGATATTGATCCAGAGAAAGTCGTAAAACGCATTTCTGGTCGTCGCACCTGCGGTGATTGTGGACAGATGTACAACACCTATTTCTCACCACCAGCCAAGGAAAATTCCTGCGATAAATGCGGCGGCGCACTCACACACCGTAGCGACGATAACGAAGACACCGTTCGTAAACGCTTGGACGTATACGAGGAACAAACTTCTCCGCTGGTAGGCTACTACCAGAACCAGGATAAGCTTAAACGCATTATGGCAGAAGGTGACATCAATGATATATTTACTCGCTTGAGCGAAGTAGTTGATGCACTTTAAAGACAGGATTTGATACATGTCACTAGAAAACGAATCTCAGGGCCCCTTTCCCTTCACGCGTATGCGCCGTATGCGACGCGATGAATTCAGTCGCCGTTTGATGCGGGAAAATACACTGAGTACCAATGACCTGATCTACCCCATGTTTGTTTTGGAAGGTGAGAATCAACGCCAAAGCATTCCATCGATGCCAGGGGTAGAGCGAATCAGTATCGATCTGCTCTTGAAAGAGGCGGAACAATTGGTTGAGTTAGGGGTACCTGCGATTGCGCTATTTCCGGTGACTCCTGTTGAGAAGAAAACGCTGGACGCACGCGAGGCCTATAACCCGGATGGGTTGGCCCAGCGTGCGGTACGTGCGTTAAAAAAACATACACCCCAGTTGGGCATCATCACCGACGTCGCGCTGGACCCGTTCACCACTCATGGTCAGGACGGTCTGATTGACGAGAGTGGATATGTTCTAAATGACGAAACCGTGGAAGTTTTAATCCGGCAGGCGGTTTCCCACGCCGAGGCCGGTGCAGATATCGTCGCGCCTTCGGACATGATGGACGGTCGTATCGGTGCCATCCGTGAGGCATTGGAAAGAGAAGGTTTCCGCCTGACCCGAATCCTCGCCTATGCGGCCAAGTATGCCTCCAGTTATTACGGTCCTTTCCGTGATGCTGTTGGATCGGCTGCCAACCTGGGTGGTGGTAATAAATACACCTATCAAATGGATCCTGCCAACTCTGACGAAGCGCTGCGCGAGGTTGCCCTGGACCTGAACGAAGGCGCAGATATGGTTATGATCAAACCAGGCATGCCTTATCTGGACATCGTCTACCGCATCAAGGAAACCTTTGGCGCGCCAACGTTTGTTTACCATGTCAGCGGCGAATACGCGATGCTAAAAGCCGCCAGTCAAAACGGCTGGCTGGACGAAAAAGCCGTGGTTCTGGAGGCGTTATTATCGATGAAGCGTGCTGGTGCTGACGGCATACTAACCTATTACGCGAAAACAGTAGCCCAATGGCTAAAAGGCGTATAAGTCCCGATTTTTGTTGAATTAAGAGATGTTTAAGCCGTTAGGGCAAAAATAACAAGAATTTTTATAAAGCCGGAAAACACTAAGCCGGCGTCTCCGGGGGAGATCGAAATGCGTATTAAAAATCTGTTTATCGTTGTGAGTTTGGCGGCAAGCGCAATATTTCAACCTGTTTTTGCCGGCGGTTCCGTTGGTGTAATGGATATTCCTCGCGACTATGGTCCGTTCAAGCTAGGTATGAGCGAGGGTGCTTTTATTCGTCTCACCGACATTGCTCCCGCTGCCTGTCCCGTTTGCTTACAAAAAGAAACACTGGCCACACTTTCGAGTGAAAAAATTCGAAAGTTTGTGCCTGAACACCGCAATGCTCAAGGGGTCGATTTCTTTTTCCTCAACGGTGAACTTTATTTGATTTCCCGCACACCAGATACACCGATGCTAAACGTCGTTAAGGACGAATTATCCGGATTTTTCGGTGGGAACGGAAAATTGAGTACTCAACCCAATGGTGTTTCAACACTGAAATGGGAAGATGCTACGACCATCGTTACCGTTAGCTTCAATCAGACAAATAACGAAGTCTTTTCGGTCAATATAGAGGACTGGAATCTGTCACAGGAAAAGTCCTGGCTAGAATCCCTAATGGTTGAACAGACTGCCGACGTACATTAATTATTCTTTGCGATAGCTCCATGGCTATTCAAATCGCGAGCTTTTCAATTACAAAGACACTGGTTCTTTGCTTGTTATGCATAGCAACTGCGGCCCAGGCCGCGGTTGTTGACCTTCCCCAGTCCGGACGAAAAGTCGGCCAGACCCGCTACGACGATGGTGCCACGCAAATAGGCCGAAGTTGGCCCGAACCTCGATTCACCGATAACGGCGATGGCACACTCACCGACAACTTAACCGGATTAATGTGGCTAAAAGATGTTAGCTGTTCGGATACTATAAAAATCGTTCCTGGCGGCGCCAGTGGTGATTGGGAAGACGCCTTTCGATTTGTAGACGCTTTAAACGACACCTCCAGAACAGTCCACTGCATGGAATACAGCGCACGATACAGCGACTGGCATGTTGCAAATATTGTTGAAATGACATCTCTAATCAACCACGGTATCGACACTCGTCTAAGTCAGCTCGACTGGTTATTACTCCCAGACGTGGCCTCACACGGCTTTCTGAATACAGGAAAAGTCCACATGCCCGTGTGGACCTCAACCACCGCAGCCGCAAATACCAACAAAGCCTGGATTGTTAACTTGAAAGGCAGTGAAACGCTGATAGTCGATAAATCTTCTTTCGATAAGGACTATCATATTTTTTCCGCTGTTCGCTTTACCAAAGATTCGATATTACAGTCCAGCGGACAGCAGACAAGTTATCGCGTCGGCGACGATGGCGATCTGCAAGTCGGACGCAAACTCGTTGGCGAACGCTATATCGATCAACAAAACGGAACTGTATTGGACCGTTTAACCGGCCTGCTGTGGTTAAAAAATATAAATTGTATTAATTCGCTGACGTGGGAAGAAGCTCTGAATTACATCGACAGAGAAAATCGTTTTTCCGCCACTTTCGACGAGTGCCTGGCCACCAATGTTCAAAGCAAGGAATGGCGTATGGCCAATATCATCGAGCTACAAAGTTTGCTCGACTACGGCCGTAGCCAAGCCCCGCTTGCGGGCGATAACGTTTTCAACGTTGCATCGTATGAAAAAGTCATTAGTTCCACTAGTTCTCACATGGATCCCGAATTTATGGCAATGGGCTTAAGTCTGAACAATGGCAAAGTCATTCCTAATATCGATAAAAGTGATACCTCGGCATTAATTATGCCCGTAGCAACTGCCGAATTTTATGCGGATATTTACCCTCAACCTTTTGCGCTGGAATTCGGAAGCTTTCACATCATAAGCGATATAGGTGACACTAAAACAATTACCTTAACTAACACAGGCAAGATCGGGCTAGAGATTGGGACTATCGTCATCACAACAAGTAACAGAAATGAATTTGCGCCCGGACGAGATCAGTGCTCTGACCGTATAATAGAAGCCGGCGAAAGCTGCGCCATCGACATCAACTTTTCACCTCGCTCTGCTGGACTACGTCAAGCGGACATCACCATTCCATCGAACGCTATGGGAATGGAGGCGTTAGTCATCAAAGTTCAAGGAACTGGGTTGGAAAACGATGTAGCCGGAAATCCTGCCTGCTTTATAGCAACAGCAGCATATGGCAGCCATCTGGCTCCCCAGGTGAAACAACTTCGTGAGTTTAGAGATCAGTACTTGATTACTAATACCTTCGGCAAATGGCTGGTAAACGCTTATTACGCTCTTTCTCCTCCAATAGCTCAGTTTATTCGCCAACACGACAGCGCAAGATTGATTACGCGACAGCTTATCGTGGTAATTACTGAAATCATTCGCCACCCCCTCGCCTATTTCGGCATATTCATGTCGGTGCTTATGTTATTCTTTATCTACTATTCAATAGCAGATCGAAGAATGACACGACTACAATGAAGCCCTTTGCCGAATCTTGCGAACAAAATAAACACCCTATTCTCACTGTTCTTAAACCCTATCTTTCCCAACGCAAACGAGTTTTAGAGATAGGCTCTGGCACCGGACAACATGCCGTATTTTTTGCCTCTCAATTCCCACAATTACATTGGCAAACCTCAGATCGACTGGAAAATCATTCTGGTATTCTGATGTGGCTTGAAGAAGCTTCGCTCCAGAATGTGTTACCGCCTCTTGATCTTGATGTGTGCTCGCCCTGGCCGGAGATGCCATCATACGATGCAGTTTACAGCGCAAACACCGCGCATATTATGTCGCTGTCCGAAGTTGAATGTATGTTTGTCGGCGTTGGTAAGTTTTTAGAATCGGGCGGGGTTTTCTTATTATATGGCCCCTTCAACTATAACGGCACCTATACCAGCGATAGTAATGCACGCTTCGATCTATGGTTAAAATCGCGCGACCACAATAGTGGCATCAAGAATTTCGAGGATTTATGCGTGCTTGCAGATACCGCCGGTATGACGTTCACTCAAGATTTTGAAATGCCCGCAAACAATCGTACCCTGGTATGGACTAAAGATTAACAATCTGTCCATCAGATTCAAATGCAAGGTGACTAGGCAGGGCAAAACGAAATTCCCACGCCATACTTTTATGCCGACCTAGCCCGTTGCCGCCTGGCATTGATCGACTTTTATTATTTGTAAAACCAGAGCAAAAAAAAACGGCTATCAAGGGATAGCCGTTTTCTAGAACTAAAAATACAAATTTATTTGCTAATTCTGGCAGCGGATTCGTCGGCAGTATTTCCAGACACCCAGCGCTCACCTTCAGGCGTCGCTTCCTTCTTCCAGAAAGGCGCACGATGTTTCAAATCATTGATGATGAAACGACAGGCATCGAATGCCATTGCACGATGTTCTGACCAAACGCCAACCAGCACGATTGCTTCCGCAGGCTTAATTAGACCAACACGGTGTAAGACAAAGGCGTCAATTATGTCCCACTCCTTCATGGCATCATTACACACGGCTTCCAGATGCTTTTCCGTCATACCGGGATAGTGATCAAGATACATCGTCGAGATGCCCTCGATACCTTCGTTGAAATCACGCATGGTACCGACGAAAGAAACAGAGCCGCCAATTTTACTCAGTTCCAAATGTTCTTCTTCATAGCGGGACAATTCTTCCCACGGACTGAATACAGCCTCTTGTACAACGACTTTCACGGGACTAACCTCCAGTGACGGGTGGAAAAAAGGCCACTTCATCGCCCTCTGACAGAGCATGCGCCACGTCAGTGTATTCCATATTCACAGCAATCAGCGTGTTTTCAGGCATAGCGTTTTTTGATACTAGGCTCCATAAATCCTTAATCGTCGCGCCACCGGTCAATTCCACCACATCGTCGGCCTTACCCATAACATCGCGCATATTCGCGAAATATTTTACTGAAATTTTCATCGTTCTTACTTCCCCTCACGTACCCAGGTGCCGGACTTTCCGCCGGCTTTCTTATTTAATTGCACGTCAGTTATTCTCATGCCACGGTCTACCGCCTTACACATATCGTATATAGTCAGCAGGGCTACTTGTACGCCGCACAATGCCTCCATTTCCACACCGGTTTGTCCGTTACAACGCACTACACATTTGCAATAAACCGAGTTTGTTTCCGGCTCAGGTGTTAAATCTAATTCGACATTCGTGATGAGTAAGGGATGGCAAAGCGGAACAAGGTCCGAGGTCTTTTTCACGCCCATAATTCCAGCGACACGTGCGATTCCCAGTACGTCGCCTTTTTTATGATCTCCCTCCATGATGCGGCGTAGCGTGTCTGCTTCCATATAAATTCGACCTTCGGTCACCGCCTCACGTGTAGTGATATGTTTGCTACCCACGTCCACCATATGTGCTTCACCAGAAGCATTGAAGTGTGTCAGATCATTATGCATAGTCTTCACTCTTTCTGTATTTTACCCGCTTACAGCGGGGTTCATTGATGCGCGGAGCGCATCCAGTTCGTCCATTGAGGAAAAAGGCCCGTAATATACGGGCCTTTTTATATGAAAGGTTAACCGCCGATTTGCGTCATGCTGGTGCGGCCTTCAAACTTGACCACCGATTCGCGCATGGCAGAGCGTTTCTTGGCTTCAAAACCGTCTTTTGCTTTTTCACGAAATGCACGGCGGAACATCGCAACGATTTCTTCATCAGTGCAACCGCCACGCAAGAGTTCCATCAGTGAAAATTCCTGATCAGAATACAGACAGTTGCGTATGCCACCATCTGCCGTCAGTCGAATACGTGAACAGTTGCCGCACAGGCTGCGCGTGAACGCGGGAATAATCGCAATCTTACCCTTATAACCAGGCACCTGATAAATATGGTGCTCCGTGCGCGTTCCAGAAGCGATCTCAATGTCCGGATAACGGTTTTTGAGAAACTTGATCATACTTTCTGCACTCAGAAAATATTCGCCTGTTTCCCATATTTGATTTGCATCAAATGGCATAAATTCTATAAAACGTACGGTGATGGTTTTGTCTTTTGTCATTTCGGTGAACACTTCGAGTTCACCATCATTGAAACCGCGCATCACGACGTTATTAACCTTAACTCGTGGAAAGCCTAGCTTGGACGCCAGTTCGATACTTTCAAGCACCTTGTCTTCACCCGGGCGACGGGTAATATCGTGAAACTTCTGGGGATCTATTGTATCGAGGCTGATGTTGACACCGGTAAGGCCTGCCTCACGTAGCTGCTTTGCGTATTTAGGAAAGATAATTCCGTTGGTTGTTACATGTACGCCTTTGATGCCGGGCGTATTCGCCGCACCTGCAACCAGCTTTACAATATCTTTTCGGACCAGGGGCTCACCACCGGTATAGCGAACCTTCTTAACTCCCATTTCGGCCAGTACCCGCACTACACGCAGAATCTCATCAGCGGTTAGTATTTGCTCACCATTCTTGAAATCCACGCCTTCTTCGGGCATGCAATAGGTACATCGGAGATTACATTTTTCAGTGATGGCTATTCGGACATAGTCAAATGTACGACCGAAAGTGTCCTTGAGTGGTGCATATTTAGTCGTTTGTTGTGTATTACGACCATCAATTGTTGTTATATCTGTGTCCTTCGTATCACCGAAGTTTGCGTTATTAAACACGTCCACACCCCCAAAACCCATTAGTTTTATTCGCTTAACAGGCTAACCTGTCTTCCCACCTGTTTATTATCACGTCTGATAATAACAAAGCATTCTTCTATGCTATTAAGCCTACACGATCGTCCCTCGGGATACAAGAAAGCGCGTATTATCGTAGAATTTAGCCGAGCTTTTCAACTTGTTAGGACAATATCACCTATAAATTTTAATATTGGCTTAGCATATCGAAGTTTCTGCAAAAAACATTTCGTCCGCGAACAAAGCTATTGGAGCAAAGTCATCTGGAATTAGTTGAAGTTCGCCCCGGTTATCGTTCAATAGGCTAATTTTTAAAGGGTAAATATTATCCACCGGTCGCTATTATAAATATAGTTGAGATCGCCCGGCAGTGTGAGGGATGCACGACAGATAAGCACGGTTAAATTTTACAGGCGTTTGATACTAGGCAAGTATGGCTCAACATGTTTCAATCCGCAGATAAATATGTTGAATATTAATAAGTCAGCAAATATCACCATAAAGGAACACTATGTCTGTCAAAAGCGGTAATTGGGAGGTTCTGCCAGTCATGGCAGAGGCGCGTTCCCACAGCCCTGTCATTCCCTATGAGGGTCGGCTTTACATCTTTGGTGGCGGTGGCCCCGAATTCAAAAGTCTGGATTCCGTCGTGTGCCTAGACCCTCAAAAGGGGAAATGGCAAAACCTGCGACATATGCCTACCAAGCGTTCTGGCACCGCCGGATTCGGTATTGCCGACAACATGTATGTGGTTGGTGGCGGCTTCAAAAAGCCTGATGGCAATTTCCAGTTTTTGCCCACCACAGAGATTTACGACCCACGTTCCGATGAGTGGTCTCGCGGCCCCGATATGCACCAGCCCCACGACTACCCGGCGGCGAGTCTTTTAGATGGAAGCATCTATATTCTGGGAGGACATCACCCTGAGGCCTGTCTCGGTGGTCCAAAAACTGATCCTGGCTTCAGCTTTTGTGAGCGCTGGCGCCCAGGGCAGGCGGACTGGGAGCAGATTGCCGACATGCCTACTCCCCGATTTGCTGCTGCGGCTGTCAGCCACGAGCAGAAGATATACACAAGCGGAGGGGTAGCCTTTACACCTCAGGGGTTCAACAATTTCGACTTTTTTGAAGTCTATGACCCAAGGTCAAATCAGTGGCAAGAGGACGCGGATATCAAATTGCCCTGGCCCGCCGCAGGTCACGGTATGTGCCTGACAGATAACAAGATTTTCTTTTTTGGCGGCTATAGTACCGACAATATTCACAATCGCGCCAGCTATTACGACCTGAGCAGTGGTGAATGGATAGCCTTACCGCCTATGCCCTATCCACGAGCCGCAATGGGGGTCGCTGTAATGGATAAGGCTATTTACCTGGTCGGCGGATGGGCTGACGATGGCCGCACACCTGTCGACTCAGTTGTCGTATACCACTGGTAATTGAGGATAGCGGATGGATATGGACAACAGCATGCTCAAACGCTACAGCCGCCATATTATGTTGCCTCAGATGGATTACGAGGGTCAGGAGACCCTGCTTAATTCACGCGTACTGATTATGGGCGCCGGTGGCTTGGGTTCGCCCGTTGCTATGTATCTCGCCAGTAGCGGTATAGGCCACATCACGATTTGTGATTTCGATGTGGTGGAAGAACATAATCTACAAAGACAGATTATGCATGGTGAAGCTGACGTAGGAACCTTGAAGGTTGATTCGGCCAAGCACACTTTGCAATCACTTAATCGTCACATCCGTGTGGAGACTATTAACCAGAAACTCGAAGGTGATGCATTACGCACTGAGATCGAAAAGGCTGACGTTGTACTCGATACCACTGATAATTTCACCGCACGCTTCGCCGCAAACAAATATTGCGTAGAAACTAAAACACCCTTGGTATCCGGCTCAGTAATAAGAATGGAAGGGCAGATCTCAACATTTGATCCACGACGTGATGACAGCCCCTGCTATCACTGTTTGTATAAAGATACGGGCGACCTCGACGAAACCTGTACATCAAATGGCGTATTGGCACCGGCGGTCGGTATCGTTGGTGGCATTCAAGCCACCGAAGCAATCAAGGTCTTATGCGGCTTCGGCGAGCCTTTGATTGGGCGTTTATTATTGATGGATGTGTTAACCATGGAATGGCGCACGATGAAACTGAAAAAAGACCCCGGCTGTCCTGTTTGTGGCGCAAAATAATTTATTTACACGCCAACACACGCACGAATTAAAACCATTAGCCGCTATCGTGACGCGAATTAGTCTCGCAGGGATTTGAACGCGGATATCGCCCACATAAGTGTTAAAAAGGTGAATATGCTCATCACCAACAAGCCTTGTCCAAAGGCTGCATAGTCTGTCTCCGGTGATAGTATTGCGCGTACTGCGCTAGTACCGTATTCCACCGGATTTATTTTGGCGACATATTTAATCCAGGTCGGCATGAAGTTCTCGGGTACCATTGCGCTAGAGAAAAACATCAATGGTAGCGTCATCATATTACCCATGATGACCAGAGGTTCTTCCCTTTGCAGCATGATGGCCAATCCATTGGATATACTTGCAAACGCAACACCCAACAGCAATATCACCAACATCGCCAAGGTGATGTTAATCAAATTAGCACTGGTATCTGCGCCCAATGCCCAAGCAGCAATTAATACGATAAACGCCTGAACCACCACTTGCACTGCCGAGTGTAGTACACGGCTTAAAACTATGGCGCTTCGCGATACCGGCGAGACGAGCATTTTATCAACCGTACCCGCACTGATTTCGCGTAGCAGGCTCACGCCAGACCAGGACGATCCGAACAAAACCGTCATGATCAAAACACCTGGGACAAAGTATGTGATATAGGTTCCGCCGGGGAAGTCTGGCAATTTCGCAAAACTGGCGAACAAAGAGCCAAAAATAAACAGCCACAACAAAGGCTGTATCAAAGAGAACAATGACCACAACGGCATACGTCGGGTGATGACCATATATTTGTTAAACAGGTGCCAGGTATCTGCAAGCATGCAATCTTCTCTCGCTACACGTTACTTGGATTTATCTGAGGAATCATTCGACCAATCGCCTTTCTTAGGCCACGGTTGCTCCTCTGTCGATTTGTCATCAGACCATTGTTGGTTCGGCCACTGTTGATCTTCACCAGACTTGTCTGATAACTGTTTATCAGACCAGGAAGCGTGTTCACCAGCGGCATTTTTGCCCTGCCATTGGCTGGGGTCAGGCCAGTTTTGCGAATCGTTTTCATTTCTTGTGCTGTTTACCTGAGCAACTCCGTCGTCTTGCCGAGGCCTTGAGGACATCTCTGCACTCTCGGGGCTTGCTTCACCAGCTTGCCACTCTCCTTGATTTGGCCACTCCGGAGGCTCGCCCGAATTCTTCGAATTCTGCCATTGCGCTTGTTGGGGCCACTGTTGCTCGCTATCGTTCGATTCACTTTCCTGACCGATGCCCTGCTGCCACTTCTTCCAATCCTGGCTATTGTCAGCGCTTTCCTCTTCCTCTGCGCTCTGCCACTTTTGCCATTGCTTGGCCCACTTGCCGCTACCACCGCCTTTTCCAGCCCACTGGTGCCACCACTCTTCGCCGCCTTCTTCTTTGTCCCCCTGCAGACTACTGCCGGTATGTTTGATAAACACATCGTCGAGGGTTGGACGAGCGAAGCTGATATTTTTAACCGTGATCCCGGCCCCGGTTGCGGCCTGAATTACCTTGGGTATGGCCTCGGCACCATTAGTGACATATAAATGGTATTTGTCTGATTCCCAGGTGGCGTCTTTTACATAATCGTGTTGGCGCAATTGCCAACTGAAGTTTTGCATCTCGTCGCTTTCATCGGCAAACTCCATGGATACCACATCGCCCTGTATCGCGGTTTTGAGGGTTTCAGCGGTATCCAGGGCCTTGATTTCGCCTTGATCGATAATCGCGACACGAGAGGAAAGCTTGTCTGCTTCATCGAGGTAATGAGTCGTCAACAATATGGTGAGTCCAAGCTCGATATTGAGTTTCTCGATATAACGCCACAGGTTTTGACGGCTCTTGGTATCAAGGCCTAGAGTAGGCTCGTCGAGGAAAAGCACCTTGGGACGGTGCATAAGCGCGGTCGCAATATCCAGTTTGCGTCGCATCCCGCCTGAGTATGCGGATACCAAGGTATCGAGGTGCCTGCTAAGCTCAAAGTATTCGGCCAGTTCTTCGATGCGCGCCTTGATGTCGCGCTTGGTCATGCGGTACATCTGACCGTGTAGACGCAGATTTTCTCGTCCGGTCAAAAAATAGTCTATCCCGGTATCCTGGGCCACGTATCCAATGGCCTGACGTACCAGCTCTGGCTCACGATCCACGTCGTGCCCTGCTATAGTGACACTTCCTTCGTCGAAGCCACTCAGTGTCGTCAGTATGCGTATGGTTGTGCTTTTTCCTGCGCCATTCGGCCCTAACAAGGCGAGTATTTCGCCATCTTTTATTTCCAGATTCAGATTTTTTACCGCCTGCAAACCCGATTCATAGGTTTTGGACAGGCCTTGAATATTAATCATGCACGCTTAACCAATATTTTGACGACTTCGCCATTATACCGCCCGCACTCCAATTGCAAAGTCAATATCCTAACTATCCGAAATACGGCCAGTTCTTGGCCAAAATACTGTGGTAAAAACTATGTTTGGGTTTGACAGGGTTTATCTGCTCCCGTACATTACCTTGGTTTCGAATCGGCGCAGCTTTAAGGTTTAATTGCGCCTCGAAAGGAAAAGAAAGAGCAAGTGAGGGGTATGGAAAAGCGTCGTTTTCGGGGAAGCCGACTATGGTCAGGTGTGCTAGGCGCCACTGCTGCAGGTCTATTCCTTGGGCCAGTCCTGGCGGACGGGTGGAACGCCTCGCGCGCGCCTAACCAGCCTGATGCGACCTACGAAGACAAAAACGGCAATACGGCGACCAGATGGGGAGGCATTTCCAATACTCGCCATAACCTCACCATGTCCTACTTGCGCGAAGAGGCACAAGGCATCATGGGGCCTTTTCGAAATAACTACTACGAAGTCTGTGTTTACTGCCATACACCGCATGGGGCCAATGCGACTGCGGCGGCACCACTGTGGAACCGTACCGTCACTCAACGCACCTACACGCTTTACAACAATGCCAACAGCCTTGCCGGTGGACAAATGTCCCAACCTGGCCCCAATTCTTTGACTTGTCTATCCTGTCACGATGGGGTTACAGCTATAGATTCGATTATTAATATGCCTACGCAGCTTGGCGGCGCCTATCGAGCGGGTTATAACGTCAACCAACAAAGCGGTGTAGACGAGTTCTGGCTGGACAATTGGGGCGCCGACGGAAACAAATTATTTGAGCAAACAGACAAATATGGTGACCCATTACTTGTTTCTCAACCCAACCCAAATCTGAGCGCCGATCGCCCTTCTAATGGCGCGGGAACTGGACACTATTCTCTAAACGGCTTTGGTGATAATGGCGCCGGTCCCTGTTTAAGCTGTCACTCAGCAAGCCCGTCCGGCGGCGCTGGAAATGCCCCCAATTTTGAAGCATTTTTGATCGGAAACCAGGCCAGGGCCCAAACTGGCGGCCTTGATAGTGACGGTTTGCTTGCTTTGGGGACAATAGGATCAGCCCGCTTCCTGGCCGATGATCACCCCATTGGTGTTCAGTATCCAAAAGAATTTGGACCTGAAGCAGATTATAAAGAACCCGATATTAAAAAGACGAAGATCGCTTTTTGGGATCTGAACGATAACCAACACGCCGACCCAAATGAAGTACGTCTATATGACACCGGAGAGGGGTATGAAGTGGAGTGTGGCTCTTGCCACGATCCTCATGGCGTAGCTGCTGAAGTGGCGGTGGCCGGCGACAAAACCGAGACACATTTCATCCCCAGCTTTCTACGTGTTGGAAGAAGCGTTACCATTGCTAGCACAGACGGAACTGACACGCTAACCGGAAACACGGGAAGTGATTTGTGTCTCACCTGCCACGCCAAATAGTCAGTCTCACGCAATTCAACTATTGTACGTAAGAAGATTTACCTGAATTGCCAATCACTTTGAATGGGTTGGCGAGTGAGGGCAAAGCAAAAAAGAACGAACATGCGCAATCGATACAGATTGTGTGTTTGTTTGTAACGTTGAAATCGCTTTCTTGAACTTGCGCAGAGAATACCTCTAGAAGTTCATATTGAATCCGCCGCTTAGATTAAGCCTTGTAACATCCCCCAAAGAAGTACTTTGAAACGTCGCCACGGCTTCGCTAGTTGTTTGCAAACCGGTAGGCAATGAAGACAGATTTTTCTGGAACATCGCTGAAATATAAAAACTCATGTCCTTAAAGAAATTATAATTGATCGTCGCATTCAAGGTGAGATTCAGATTATTTCGTCGCTTCCCTTCTTTTGAAGCAGAATCGGGATTTAAATAGCCGATATATTGGGCATTCGCCATTAGCATTCCGTTTACACCAGGAGAAAGCATGCGATTCAAACCAACAGATACGCTATGCCCGTTATAAACATAGTCCTTAGAATCAAAGGTAACCAGCTGTCCAGCACCAACAACCGGCACATCTAAACCTGTCAATGGATCACGCCTAACTGAAACATTCTCTTGAATGACTTTGTTATGCCTGTCCGGCGGTATCCAGTTCACAATCAGCTGATAACCAACACTTGCACCAAAGCCTTTTGCCAAGGCTTGATTCAAGTTGAAACCGACATTACCGGAGTAGGCGAAATACTTGCTCTCCGCATATGTCTGTATATTTCGTAAACTTCCGCTAATACTCAGTCCCGTTGAGATATTTTCCCCTTCGTATCCCTCTGGTGCCAGCTTAAATGCTGCCGGTAAAAACAACGTACGGACATCGGTGAATTGTAGATTCCAGCTATTACTTAAATCACCCTCAGTTTCTAATGATGCCTGATTCTGTTGACCATACTGTATGGTGAAGTTTGCGCGAGGAGTTCCTTTAACGATATTGACTAAATAGTTATTATTCAAATAGCTGACCTGGGCTATATGAAGCTGTGAAAAACTAGGCTGCCATATGAGTTTATAACTTAAGTCATCCAATAACGATTGTGAATACAGGACGTTCAGTGACATATCGGATCGCACTTCGGGAAACGACGATGCATCGTTCATATTTGCATTACTATCCGCCAGAAAGACATAACTATAGTTATTTGAAAAGCCGCTTAATCGACCTTCCACCAGACTCAAGCGAACCGTCGCCTCATTTACCACCTCAGCTTCAGCACCGTTGAATATAATTTGCTGATATTCTGAGGCGGCCAACTGATCCAAACCCAATTGTTCATACAACTTAGCCAACAATAACCGAACGCGCTGATTTCCTGGGCGTGCCTGCAATATTCGATGAAATGCTCCTGCAGACTCCTCAAGAAGGCCCTTGCTCTGCTGTATAGTGCCAAGATAGAAGAGTGCTTCTATATTATTAGGCTGATCAGCCACTATCTCTGCAAAAACCTTTTGCGCAGCAGAAAGCTTTTTCTCTGCCCACAATCCTCTTGCCTTTGTGATACGCCATTTACTGGATGCGATCTTTCCTTCTTCACTATCCTTATCGATTTGAATAATGATTTCATATTGTTCAGCTGCCTTGCTTAAATCACCGAGTTGTTCATATACATTAGCAAGATTCGCGCGACCGCGAAGATTTTGTGGATCGTGCCTGATTACAGATTCAAACTCGATCCTAGCCTCCTCGTATTTACTCTGCTTAATATAAATCAACCCACGATTAAAGCTGGCGCGCACATTACCGGAATAATAGTCCAAGGCTTTTTTATACTCACGCAAACTCTCTTCCACTTTCCCAGCTTGCAATGCTTCATCCGCTACGGATGTGTGAATAAAGTTCATACGCACGCTGGCTTCTTGGGCGTATCGACCTTTATCTCTATCAATAATATATTGAAACTGTTCTTTTGCTTCACTGAAGCGTTTGATATCGAGATAGAGGTTACCCAAGTTAAGGCGAGCAGAAAAGTCATCCGGCGTGACCTTCAAAACTGCATTAAATCCTTTTTCAGCTTGCAACACGTTCCCAAGATTCAGATTTGCTAATGCTATGTTGAAAAACGCCTCCGTTCTTTTTGGGTCGAGATTGACTACTTCCTGAAAAATTTTGACCGCATTGGACCAGTCCTGCCGGCGCAGATACTCTCGTCCATTGATAATTCCGTATCGGATTTTGGCTTCTAAAGTGATATTAGGATCGGCGTTAATATCGATTATGATCTTAAAATGCCGCATTGCATCATCGGGTCGATTAGAGCGTTCATAAATATTACCCAGATTCATATGACCAATAATATGACGAGGCTCGATAGAGACGAGTTTCTTAAACGTTGTTTCCGCTTCTTCAATGCGATTGAGAAATACATAGGTTGCGCCAATGTTCGCAAGTATTATGGGATCTTCTGGATAGTCCAATTGCAAACCGTTGAAAACCAGCAAAGCCGCGCTCATCTCCCCCTTTTTTGCAAGTGCCTGACCCGTCGCCAATGACAATCGCTTTTCAGCCTCCTTCACGCCACTATCGCGACTACCGGTATCAACCAAGCGTTGGTATTCTTCTAAGGCCTCGTTCCGCTTGCCTATGCGCTCCAGAAAGGCCCCAAGATTTAGACTGTAATGAGAACTCAAGGGATCTAGCTGGGTAGCTCGTAACAGATTTTTTTGTGCCCCTTCAGCATCTTTCTTAAAGATAGACAATTGCCCAAGACGAAAATAGGTCTCGGGGTGATTCGGATTCAACACCAAAATTTTATTATAGATTTGCAAAGCGCTATCAAAATCTTTGAGGTTCATTGCCGCCGCACCTTCCTCCAAGAGGCGCTTAACAGTCTCGTCATCTTCTGCAAACACAGGAAGAGACACGAGCACACTCATCATCACTAAGAGACGAACTGCCGTGACCATCCTCTGTATAGCGTTGTTAACCGTGTAAGGCATAGGTACCCGCTTAAAAAATACGGCCTGCACTCTTTTGACCAGACAAATCGAATTCCAATCAGAATCCGATATTAAACTTCAGCTGCGCGCGCCATCCATCCAACCGAAAAGTTGCAAGTCGCCGATTAACGCCATCAGGTAGTAAATATTCGATATAGCCGTCTCTATTTACCAACATCGGAGTAGGCGCGGACAACAAGCGGTCACCGTTATTAAAATCATGTTTGGTTGTGATGCCTTTTAGCGTCGCATTCTTCACGCCAAGAGCATAGGAACCCGACAAACTGATGGAAAACCGATCGGCCAACCTGGCCTCAGCACCTAGGCCAAACTGCAATAAAAGCAATCCCGTTGCTTGTGTTTCAAAGACTATATTCCGACTGAATCCTGCGGGCGCACCGGAAACGAAAAATATCTTGTGGACATCTTTGTAATCAATATCAAACAAATCATGTATTGCGGTATCTATATACAGATTAAATCGGCTACTACGCTCGAGAAAGTAGCGTCGCAACCCAACATAATATTGGGTATAGGAAAATTTTGCCCTTCGTGAATAGAGTGCTTCATTCTCGGGCTCACCCTGAAGTGGAAAAGTTACATCCAGGTTGGGAGAAAAGGAATTGACTTCCCAAATTCCAAAACCGATAACAAAGTCATTTTTCTTCCCAAAATTTCGACGAATTTCCAAGCCGGCTTCCCACCACACAGGAACCGGGTCAAGTGGATTCGTAATGTTAAACCCTTTAGGCGGATATGAGGATGCGCCTTCAATATCTTCTGGCAGATCTGTCGTTATTTCCGACTGCCCTACCAGTGGCATTTTAAATAAGCCATCGTTGAGCGCTTTTAACTGCGGTCCACTGCGCCCCATAGTCGGCGTGAATATCCACCCTGGCTCATCAAGACGCGCATGCGATGACAACGGCAGAGAAAACAATAGTAAGATATACCAAGGTGTTCTTTTTCTAAACATTACGCCCCCCGTTTATCCCCAGGTCTGTAATAAGAAAACAATGCGGGTAGCACAACTAACGCTACTAAACAACTCACCAACATATATGCCGTAACGAAATAGCCCAGTTTCACATGTGGAGGAAACTGCGACAGAAATAAGACGGCAAAACCGGCGCTAACTACTGTGGCATTAAATACAATTGTTCTGCCTGTGGTACGCAAGGTCGCTGCTGTAGCGTCGATATGATTCAGGCCTTGTTGTCGTTCGCTAATGTATCGATAAACATAATGCACCGCATAGTCGACACCCACACCGATAGCAATACCCGCTGCCAAGGCCGTTGAGACATCCATCGGAATCGAAAAAAGACCCGCAAAACCAGCGACAATCAGCGTAGACAGGGTCACTGGGATAACAACGTACAACCCCGCAATCAAGGAAAGAAAGGCTAGCGCCGCCACCACAAAAATCACCAACTTGGAGAATACAATCGCCGAAGTCTGACTTCCGATTAGCAAATCTGCCCAGATATAGGAATTGTTTGCAGAACCAGCATAATTAATACTGACTCCGGCACCTTCGAACTCTCTTGCAACATAGGTCTTTACTTCATCGATAATATGTTTCAGATGCTTTGTATAATCAGTCTGTATCGCTATCGTTACCAGACCTTGCTTGTAATCGAAGTCCACCACCTGGTCCAATTGATCCGGACGCCCTGAAACAGAAAACAGAAACAGGTATTCAGCGATCAGATCGCGTGACTCCGGCAACTTGTTGTAAGCCGGATTATCTTCGTGCAGCGACTTGTTCATGTTCTTAAGATAATTCACCACCGACAAGGAATCACCCACATAGGGCAATTCCGCCACAAAGGTTTGCAAACCTTCAATCCTGCGTAGCAATTCAGGATCTTTAAAAGCATCTTTCTGTTGCGATTCGATAACCACATTAAGAAACACGGTGCCGGAGAATTTTTCATTCAACTTCTGAGTTGCAACATAGACGTCGCTGTCTTCACGAAAATCACTCAACCAGCTGGAATTGACAAATAGCATTGATGAGCCAAAACCTGCGACCAATACCAAAACTGCGAGCACGGCGCCCAGAACCGACTTACGCTCATTGACCTGTTCACCGATGCGTATCAACAACCATGAGAGTCGACTCTGTTCTTCATAAACACGTTGCGCGCGTCGTCTTGCATAGAAATTCGCTACACGTGGTTTCATGAGAGTCAATACCGCGGGTATAAACATAATCGAAATTAACCAGCTCAGTATGATCCCTATCATCGCAAATACACCGAAAATTCTAAAAGGCGGCATATCAGCAAAGAAAAGGGCCGCGAAACCTATGGCCGTTGTGAGTGACGTCATGATTAGCGGCGCGCCCAGGCGGCTAACTGCCTCGCTTACAATGAGCCGGCTGTCACGGTGAGGATCCTTCAAGACTGCATCAAAATAGGCACTAAGTAAGTGTACTGAATCGCCAATGCCGACGGCTACGAGTATGACTGGCAACATAGTGGAAATCGTATACAAAGGAACATCAAATAACGTCTGTAACCCCATAGTCCAGACGATCGCAAAACCCATTACCACAATGGGTAGCAACATTCCTCGACCGGAACGAAACATAACCAGCAACACCAAAGCCATCACGGCCACAACCATGGGTATCATGATTTGCATGTCTTCCAGTGCGTAGGTGCCGGAAGAGACTTCGATAACGGGTCGGCCTGCGAGATAAAACGTGTCTTTGATGTCTTTCGGGGCAGAGACATTTTCTGGTGTTTGCGTAGCAGACGTATCAGACGACAGAGGCCCTGCTTTTTTAATATTCTTCGCTGTTGAGTTGGAAAATTCGCTGGCAGCCCATTCTTCTTCCTCTTCTTCTTTGGCTTTAGTTGAATTCCACCACTTTAGTTGCTCTTCAGACCACTGTGTTTCACTCGATTTTTCAACAACTGGCTTTTCCTCGACGGCCTTGGTCTCAGTTGTTTCACCTTGTTGCTGCTTCCACCACTTGACCTGGTCTTCACTCCACTGACCATCGTCTCCTTTCTTTTCCTTTTGCCATTTCTTCCAATCCCCGCTGCCATCACCCCAGTTACCACTCCATCCACCGCTATCTTCCCCGGTTTCTGCACCAAGAATGCCTTTCACCTGCCAATACGTCATCCAGCGATTGACCATGCCCTCTTTTAGCTTGGCGCGCACCATAGCCGCCTTACCATCGGCAGAAACAATGTTACCGACAAACAAGTCTGCATTGTCGAAAACAAGTTTTTTCAGTGCATCAATTTCCGCTTGAGTCTGCGGCAAACGTTCCATTAAAGGAATCGAACCAATCGTTTTTTCATCGCCAGTAAATCGTGTAGCCGTTGCAATCGAAGCCACATCACTTGAACGCGTTGCCTGAACGCCAGGAAGAGCAGCCAGTTTTTCCGATAGCCGTTTAATGCGTGTCAGCGTTTCTATGTTAAATACGGTATCCGGATTTTCAATTCCAATGATGACGGTATCTCGTACACCAAACGCATCGTCAACTTTTTCATCATAGATAATCGCTTCATGTCCTTTGGGTAAGTAGACTCGAGCATCAGTCTCCCAACGCAACTTATCTAGCTGGCTTCCAAAGAAAGCAGTAAACACGAGAATAGTAGCTATCGTAGCTCGTGGAAATTTGACACCTGTAAGATAGAAATTCTTTAGCATTGTTTACCTTCCCATCGCCTTGCTAAAAGTCGTACTTGAATTCGAGAAACACTCGTCGATTGTCGCGAAAGTTTCCGAGAAACTGTGCCCGTTGTTCGACATCCGTCAAACCGCCTGGATCAATTGTCGAGAATGCGCGCCCGAACTGTGTACGATTACCCGTAAATAGATCAAGGCCAAACATCACCTGAAATTGATTTGTCAGATTAAATGTAATCTTTGGTTTGATGTAGTCTTCCTGAAATTCGATTAAGCGTATGTAGAGCAACGTAAAGACTGCCGATTGTTTTTGCAGTGGTTTACGTAGAAAGACATTAAATGTGGTATCGAATCGTCTGCTGAGAATGTCGGGACTGTAGTCCAATATCATCCATTGCGAAATAGAGGGAGAAAAGTCGGCTCCCCAAAGCGAAAAATCGTAGCCGATACCCCAGCGAATGTGGTCACGTTGAACTTCGCCATCGCTGACTAAAAAACCGTCTTCATAGTGATCTTCGATTGCAAAATATTTCCCCGTCACATATGCAAATTCGGCCTTCAGAATATCTCCACCAATCTCCCGCGTAGCGGTTAAACCATACATCGTCATTCGGGTGTAGGTGGGAAGAATCGCCAACTCATTACTGGTTTCCACGCTGGTGACATCATCGATAGAAATAATACGAAATGTTGCAGGATAGTCATCCCACGTATAAAAATAACTCAGCGCCAGGTCTGTCTCGTTTATCCTGGTACTTAGACGTACGCCAAACTCCGAATACATGGGATCAAAATTGTTCGGTTGCGTCGTGGAAGGTAAAACCTGAAACAACTCCCACTCAGAACCTTTTACCGCGGGTTGGTGAAATTTCAATTCAGGAATCCACAGTAGTTGCAGACTGGCGTTCTCACCGTAGTAGTCGGCCTTTAAGGTCCAAAGCGGAATGCGATAGTCAAGGAGACCGGGAAGTATTAGTTCGCGAAAATCCATCGGATTAATTTCATCGACAATACGCATCCCTTCAAGAACGCCCCAGATCACATATTGCTTTCCGATGCGAAGATCGAGATTTTTGATGTATAAATCGAGATAGAGTTCGCGCAACTCGGCCCTCTTTTGATCTCTTTCCTGACCAGCAATGATCAATTCAACAAAGGTTAAAACCTCTTTTTCTTCGCGTACATATCGCGCTGCGATAGTCTCTTCGTCAAACACATCGTACACGCTGTCATAATATCCCCAGCCGGTCGCGACGAATTTGGACCACTTGCCGATAGAAACTTCATTTTTTAGCTGAAGAATATTTCTGATTTTTGTGTAGATACGCGGTTCGTCAAAACGATAGGCCGTTTCATTTTTAACATAGCCTCCAAAATCATATTTAATCAGATTATTTTTTTCAGTCGGTACATCAATACTGCTGGGAAACTCAAAGTCGAGATCCAAACCAGGTGTTGCCGCTTCAACACCCAGTGAAACAAGATAAAGTAGCAGTACTAATAATCTATGCATTGTGACCGTTTACTGCATTCTTCTGGCAACTTTCACAAACAATTGGTGTTTGACTGCTGGACTGACAAATACCCATTTCAGCTCGCTCGCCAACTTGCATAGGCTCACCACAACTATCACAAGAACAACGGCGATTAAGCACAATAGTCTTCCAGGCAATCACATCCGCGAACTCGTTTTTAGACTCGACTTGAGGTGTATTCTTTTTGATCAAATCAAGCTTGATGGATGGTTGCTCCTCCAGGAATACATCTTCCAACACCCGCCTTAACAACAATGAGACGGGGATCCCCAATTCATCAGCCCGTTGTATCACCTTTGTTTTCAAAGCCTTGGGGACGCGAGCACCGAGAAACTCTTCCTTACGGCGTAGCGCAACTTTCATCGCCTTGTCACGCATCAGATTAGCCTTTTCAGCTGGGTGGAACACTTTGGCGGATTTTTGCATTACATACTCCTGTTCTTATAGGTTGTTGGACTATTTGGAAATGTTATACAAAGGTAAAACAATGGTTATACAGAGTCAATTTTAGCTACCGACAGTATATCGGAATCACCCCCATTAGTGGGCAATTAAATTACTAAGTATCAATTAGTTAGGGTGACTCAAGGGGTGTCGCTGTGAAACGGTTTTGTTATCTGCCAAAAACTAGAAACGTACACTGGCGTAACTGGCCAGTTGGCTACTGAATAGTGGGTGTTCGGGCGATGATGTCGCGATCCATTGAAGATTCTCGCGTATTCCAAACGACAATTGAGGAGAAAAACGATATTCGATGAACGCATAAGTTGAGCGCGCCCCACCGAGTGCCTTGGCGTCATTATTGACACTGCCGAACTCTTTTGCGATCTGATATCCCAACCCAGCGCCATAAGAAAATCCATTGGCATTCATTTCGGTCTTTACAACCATATGCAGTGGAATGCGTACCCAGTGAGCACCATCTGGGGTCGCCTTGCCCGGTAATCCCCAGTTGACACCTGCCTCTAAAAATAACTGGTAGTCAAGCAAACGCGCTACACGATGCCCCAAAACAAAGTATTGTCCGTTTCCGTAACTGCTCGACCTGGACATCAATGCCTCAGTGCCGCGACCAAAGCCTATCTGGAAATAATTCTTTGAACTCTTTCCTGGCGAAAAAATGGGAACTGCCTGGTCTAGGGATTTATATTTCCATATCCAGGATGATACCTGGCTGCTCCGCCTAGATTTACGAGTGTTAACCTCAATGAGATAGTCCCCTTTATCCCAAATCATGGTTTCCTGCGTACGCGTATAGGAAAGCACGCCAACACCGCTGGCCAGACCGATGGCAGCGATTGGATTAGGAAGGGCAAGCAGAGCTGTCCCCACTCCCACAAAAATACTGCCGAATAGATTTCCTCGATTTTGTTTTACTTGCTTAGGTTCACCCCAAGCTGTTGTAAGATTGTCGACAGACAAACCTATTTTTTTGCTTAAGTTCGTCTTATGAAGTCTCGCGATATCGTGATACTTGCCAACCAGCTGGTCGGTCGCTAGATAGAAATCCTGATCTCTTTCAGGAATAGACATGGCGCTGGCGCTTATCGAGCATGCCAGCAAGAGCAGTCCTTTGAAGATCATCAAGATTATCGAGCGGCGCATCCAGACTCCAGAGAGTTTTCGAAGAGCTGTTAAGTCTAGATAATTTCAATTAATACGCCATTAACGCATGCGCGTGAAGACGCCTTCGCCAACGCTTCTATTCATCCACATTTCCCACGTAAAAGGTGACTACTTTTATCAAGTAACTGCGTGAATTACTCAAGCATCTCGCTGACACGTCCGATAGCTACAGAAGTTTATCAAGCACTATAAAAAGCGAGAGTTTTAATGAAAAAGCAAATATCGAAAAAGCGTTTCGTACTTTCAGGCCTGGCGCTTTCACTTGCCATAAGCCTTAGTGCCAACGCCGAATCAATTTGGAGCCAAGACAACCTTACTGGCAGTTGGGGAGGAGCGCGCACCAATCTGGAAAACAAGGGATATGGATTCGAATTCGCCTACGTCACCGACGTTATGTCTAACCTCAGTGGCGGTGCTGCAAAGGGAACTGAGCGACTAGATAATGTTGATCTTGTTTTCAATCTGGATGCCGGCAAAGCATTTGGCATGAACGGCGTAAGCGCTTCGTTCTACTTTATAGGCAACACCGGTGGCAGCCCAACTGATCATGTCGGTGATATGCAAGGCGTAAGCAATATTGACGCAGACAACACATTTAAATTGTACGAAGCGTGGATAGAAACAAATTTTCTGGACGATGCTTTGAGCTTTCGTCTAGGCCTTTACGATCTTAATTCTGAATTTGACGTCATGGAAACTGCGGGGCTGTTTCTCAACTCCTCGCATGGCATAGGCCCGGACTTCGCTCAGTCTGGAGAAAACGGCCCGTCTATCTTTCCAACAACTTCACTTGGTTTCCGTGCGGTGTATAAGCTCACGCCAACAATGTATGCTCAAGGCGTGGTACTCGATGGTGTCGCCGGTGACCCAAATAATCCCAATGGCACTCAGGTAAAACTCGGTGCAAATGACGGACTGCTGGTCTCAGGGGAAATGGGTTTTGCCACCGATCCTGAAGACAAGGGAACTGCATACACTAAGTTTGCAGTCGGAAGCTGGTACTACACGCAAAGTATGGCAACGAACTCTCTTGGTTCAGCGATTACGCCTCAAAACAATAGCGGCTACTATGCTGTTGCCGAACGAAAACTGTTTTCCGAATCCGGAAGCGGCGAACAAGGTCTCTCTGGATTTGCACGCTTCGGCATGGCTAACGACTCATTAAATGCTATCGACTACTACTATAGCGTTGGTTTTGTTTACTCTGGACTGATTCCCGGCCGTAACAAGGATCAGTTTGGTTTTGCTGTAGCAAATGCACATACGAGTCAACTCGTATATGACGCATTGTCTGCCTCCAGCTTCAACCCTTCAGGTCAGGAAACCAATATCGAAGTCACTTACCGTTTGGAACTTACGCCGTGGATGGTCGTTCAGCCCGACCTGCAGTACGTCGTCACGCCTAGCGCACGTCAGTCAATTGCCAACGCTCTCGTCGTAGGCTCTCGATTTGAATTGGTATTTTAACTAGCAAAATATATGGAGCAAGAATGAGCAGTTCTCTGAGCAAGTTCAGTCTGCTCAGCATCAAGGCAAAACTGATTAGCAGTTTTGCCTTTGTTGCTGTTCTCGTCGTTGCCGCCGGTATTTCAGGCTTTGTCGGTACGCAGCGTTTGTCCAACTCACTTGACTTTGTCACAGGGCCCGCATGGGATGCAGCCGACGGCTCGATGGAAGGAAGCATAGGCACACAGCAAATGATGCTTGCCGTAGAAAAAATCATCTTACTTTCCTCTAGCCGAAACGCAAATGATCCCGAGATTCTCAAATATAAAAAGCTACTCAAAGAAGGCGAAGTTACCGCAAACGAATCTATCCAACGCATGATATCGTCTGGTTTAATCCCTGATGATCAAGTCCGGCAGGTCAAATCAGGGCAAGCCAGCTATAACAAAAATATCGAAGAGATGATGCGAGCTCATGACGTCTACGCGCAAGCACACCATAATCTTGCGGCTGGTTTTCGTGATTTTCAAAATTTCATGGGGCTAGCCGAGGAGTATGGAGACGGGCAAGTCGAAGCCTTACGTCGCCAACCTAATCGCGCTCTCAGTTGGAAAGGCGGACTAGCGGAGAAATGGAGTGCCGCAGATGGCGCTATGGAATCTCAAATAGCACTCTTACAACGGCAGTACTATTACCAACGCCTGGCGGCATACGAGCCACCGGATGAAATATTACCCAAACTCAGTGACACATTAAAATGGTTGCAGGAAACCACTGGCGAATTAACAGGACTAAGTGCCTTCCGCGCAACTGTCAACGAAGGGCCACACAAGGGTCAGCGATACAACACTATTATAAAAAAATACATGTCGCAGCACGAAACCGAGTTTACTCAGGCTGTTCAGAGTTTCCTGTCATTTAGTGAAGCGAGAAAACGTTATACGGAAGTAGCATCTGAATATTTAGATCTTTTGGAAACGGTTGAATCTTCTGGCGATGCTGCTGTGGAAAACGAAACCGGTGCAATTGCAACAACGAAGGCCGCAGTCCTTTCTATTTTGCTAACCGTTGTTGTTGCCAGCGTGGCGCTTTCCGTTGTTCTAGGCTTGCTCATCACCAGAGCGATAGTCCTGCCACTGAATACGGCTGTTGAGGTTGCGAATGCCATTGCAGAAGGCGATCTTACCCGTATTATAGAAGTGAATTCCACTGATGAAACCGGCCAAATGTTGAAGTCGATGAGTTTAATGCAGGAACGCTTGTCAGATATTTTCAAACAAGCCATCGACACGTCAACATCACTCGCGGATGCGGCGGAACAGGTAGCCAGTTCTTCTCAGAACCTGAGCTCTGGTGCCAGTGAACAGGCTGCCAGCTTGGAAGAGACAACGGCTAGTTTAGAAGAGATGGGCTCTACTATTGACCAAAACGCGGATAATGCACGTGAAACAGAAGCCATCGCAACAACATCTTCTGACCGCGCCGAGGCTAGTGGAAAAGTAGTCATTGAAACTGTCGGCGCCATGCGAGACATCACCGACAAAATCACGATGGTGGAGGACATCGCCTACAAGACCAATCTGTTGGCGCTTAACGCGGCCATAGAGGCTGCACGCGCGGGTGAACATGGAAAAGGATTTGCCGTCGTAGCGGATGAGGTTAGAAAGCTTGCCGAGCGCAGTCAATCAATTGCAGAGGAAATCGGACAACTCTCTCATCAGAGTCTGCGTATCGCTGAAGGTGCAGGGAATTCTATTAGTGAACTGGTACCCGACATCAAACGTACTGCGTCATTGGTTCAAGAAATTGCAGCCGCTTCATCGGAACAAGCCAGTGGCATACAACAGGTTAATACTGCGGTCCGACAACTAGATTCCGTTGCACAGCAGAACTCGGCATCATCAGAGGAGTTAAGCGCTACGGCGGAGGAAATGCAAACTCAGGCTAGTGATCTGAAGAAGCTAATTGACTACTTCCGAGTGGCTTGACAAACACAAGTAAAAAAAGCGGCTCTTGCGAGCCGCTTGCTGTTACTCCAGAATGACTCTTACTCGCGTTGCATCTAATCTCGCAGACTGATCATCATACTGCCCTACCGCACTCAAGCTTCGAATATACGTTGTCTGTTGAGATAGTCTCAGTTCGAGATCCGTTACAAACTCCTCAAATCGCGTGTGTACTGTACGTGTCTGTCCTTCAACAATCGCCCACAACCCACGTTCTTCATCGACTGGAACTATGTTAGGAGCCGCCGTAGTGTCTAACAAATCGGTTCGATTGCCGTTTCTCACAACATGGTGAAATTTACCATTACCAACCATATTCAATGTAATTCCCTGCGCAGAAAATTCAGATATCGCATTGTCCGATGAAGGAAGCCAGTTACTCACCAAAATCGCCCTAACTTTCGCGACATCGACGACGGATACCGCTTCGAAATCAGCAGGCGCACTAGCAAATGGCGTTACAAAGCCCCTGACCTTAACTGGTGAACCAGTAGAAATTGATGCAACATCAAGCGCGCCACTATTGATCTCATAGTTCTGTGGATCTGCATCGTTTGCTGCGTCGATACCGGTTCCCGCGAAATCGAACGCTTCAATTCGACGGTGATTAATGGCTTGTACGTCCATCACCAATGCATAACGACTACTTGTGTTTTCTACTCTCGTACCATGAACGTCGGTGTAGTGCAACGCAACACGCCCTAGGCTGGCATCAAGTGAAAGTCCCGCTGTACTGCTATCGCCAACTGTTCCTATAGCCACAATGCGCTGACCAATGGAGATATCATCGATCAAAAAGTCCTCATGTGAACCTTGCTTGTGTACGCGAGTAGTCTCCGCAATTACGACGTCAACCCTGTCATTGAATACAACGGTACCACCTGCACGTATGAGTGTTGCGCCCTTTACCGTTAAGAGATTGCCAACACGTCCGACTACGCTACCTTGTACAACATCAAGCTCTCCGCCAGGTACGCTGTTACCCGCCTTAACTTCAGTCGCCATGAATTTGCGTTCTTTTAGATTGAGATCACCTTTGACGACTACAGCAGATAATACCGGAAGCGCATCCAAGGCACTTATTCCTTCCTCACCCGCATAATTTTCGCCATTGATATCGAACGTGGTCGTTGTGGCAACAGAAACTGTCACGCCACCAAAGCCGTGGTCTTTGTCGAGCTTGTGATGAAAAGGACGCATGAAAACGTCGAACGTATTGTTAACAACATCGACTTTGTTCAAAACACCACGCAGACGATGGGCTTTAGATGTCTGAGGATCCAGATCAGCGATAAGAACGGGTTCGACGGTCAATGCCACGGGTGTACCAGCACTATCATACTCGATGCTATGCGAGGCCTTTAGATCAAAATCCAGGCTCAAGTGTGCCGGAACGCCCGGAAATATGCGTAAAGGCTTGTCTCGATCGAGATCAACTTTCACCTTCCACTCAGTAACAGGATTGTTGCTACTGTCACGTATATCACTAACAAGTACCGCATCTCCGTTGATGTCTTCAACTCGAATTTCCGCATTGCTATAATCCAGTGTCATCGTGGCGCTGGTGTAATCACCAGAACCAATTCTTGCTGCGGTTACTAATTCCGTCATGTCGACATATTGTGAAAAATCAATACGTGTCTTAACGGGAAGGGTTTCGACAACCGAACCATCCCGCTTGGTAAGCGTAATGGAATTCACATCGACATCGTAAAGGGAAAAGTCACCTTGGGCATCGGTAATAGCGATATATACTTCACCTACTTCTTCAGCAATCTTGTTGGAAAAGCGATCTGCCAAATTCAGCTGGCAGCTTGAAAGTATGCCCGCCAGTAGCAGCGCCCCAAACTTCAATAATCGTTTTCTTAATGTAACGAACTTCATAGCACTCTCCTATGGATTTATTTAATTCTTGCGCGTTTAATCAACCAGATTATTCAGCGCTACAAACAGGACAACGTGGAGAGTTGGGATCGGTTGACAAGAAATTTGAAATTTTTCGTTACCAGGAAAAACTACTTGAAACACCCATGAATTCTACTGAGGAGTCAGACGCTCGATCGTACTGCATACCTCCACTCAATTCGACATCAAAGTGTTTGTTTAGATACCATATTAGACCGAGTGTAGAGGCGTATTGGAGTTCCTGACCAATGGCCGAAACAGTCCTGGCGACATTGATTCGAAAGACGAAAGGCAAAATTTCGTATTCGCAAAAAATACTATTCGACCTTTGAATAAGACCTGAGGATAGTGAACTCGCTTTATAGGATAGCCACTGCATAACTCTATCTGGGTCAATGACCGACAAATCACGACTATAGCGTTCTTCTTGCCAATGGGCGCCAACATTCACTAGAAACGACGTATAGTATGTCCAACTCAAATCAATTCCCATACCATATAGTTCTAACTTTTTAATACTGGGATCTTGCCACCTAACGAGAGCCTTAGTCGCTACAGAAATGCCTTTCAAGGAGGATCGCAGAGACAATTGCCAATTATCACTGTTATAGCTCAGGCTCCCGCGCAAATGCCGTGTAATCAAGGCTTCGGTGTTACCCCAACTTCCAAATTCCAAACCACTAACTAAAGGCTGGACTGGGTCGCTACTATAGCCGGTAAAAAAACTTTGCGTATTGACAAACGTTGGCGAAGAATTCTTAGTTCGCCCGGCGCCTACAAAAAAGCGATAGTCATAGGGTAGGGCCAGCTCGACATAGATCTGACTGTCTTTGGTATTTCCCGAATCGACATTGATAAAGAGTGACGCAAAAGAAACTGGCTCTGGTGCCAATTCAGCCTCTGCATCCTGCGCCAATGCTGTAGTTCCCGCCAATACCAGCAACAGCCCTAAAATTATTGCTAACACAACAAACTATCTTTGCCTGTTCAGCATAGGACGTCGTTGTCTGGGACTAGACTGGCGCAAACGCTGTCGTATTTGTTGCCGCTGTGCCGGAGTCATGGATTGCCATTTTTGTCGAAGTTGTTGTCGCTTGCTTTCTGGTAATGTCTGAAACCACTTCGACCGCCGCTGTATTGACTGTTGCTTTTCGGCTGGCATATTCTTATATAACCTAAAACGTTCTCTTAATACTTGGCGTTCTGTCGGCGACATTTCCTGCCATTGTTGAAAACGCTGCTTAAATACCCTCTTCTGATCGCCATCCATTTTCTGCCATTGTTCTACACCTCTAATCAATCGTTGTTGTTTTTCTGCGGGGTATTGATTCCACTGTTCTTTTGCCGCACTCAACATTTTCTGGTGCGCAGGCGACAATGCCTCCCAAGGCGTGACGGTATCTTCCGCCAACAAAGGGAAACTCAAACAGATCAAAATTAGCAGGTTCACGATTCGATTATTCATCACGTTTTTCCTGTTCTGCAAACTCCGAAAACTGATCGTCTTTAACATCGAGTAAGGCGAAAGGATCAACCACAGTTTGCTGGTCGCCAGTATCCCAGCTACCAATAAATTCCAGAAACGCAAGATCAGGCGCATCCTGATCGTCGTTTGCAGCGACGGGTATAAGCACTAGACTTATACAAATCCCCATTAACCAGTACCTAACCGGAATTGGCTTCATCTTCCAGCCACTCATAGAATTCCAGCTCACTGTAGAATTCCAGATTTTCATGGCTACTGAGCAATTCCATATCTTCGAGCACACCTGGCTCTACCTGACTGATCCATGTACTGTTGTTCCAGACATTCCAGGTCAAAATGGCCACTACTGCGACGGCCGCCGTTGAGGCTGGTATTGCCCAGGGATGATTGCTGCTCAAGGCCATGATGTTTTGCCAAACAGCTACCGGCGTTGATTTGCCAGCTTGATTAAGCACTGCCTGACGACGCTGATTCAAATCAGACAGGGTTTCGCCATCGAGTCCGTCCGCCTTTTCATCAAGTTGTCGTTTGACCCTGCGCAACAACTCATCTTCATCATCATGTTTCATGGCCAATACCCTTCCAGTTTTTCACGCACGGTATGTATGGCGCGGGAATAATGGGTTTTAACGCTGCCTGCCGAGCATCCCATAGCCTCAGCTGTCTGTTGCACATCCAAACCTTCCCAAGCTCTCAATAGAAACGCCTGTTGTTGGCGTAACGGTAGCTCGTGCAAGACCTCATCCAGTCGCGACAATGCCTGGCTATTGAATACGGTTCTACCCGGTTCGAAGCGAACGTCTTCAATTTCAAGCGACGGTTCCGGCTGATTGTCTTCATCTCGCGACCGACCAAACCAGCTGCCAAACCATTGTTCGACTTTACGCTTGCGGTGCCAATCGGTAATTCGATGCTGCAAGATGCGATGGAAAAGAGGCGCCCATTCTTCGTTTGGTCTTTGCGCGTAGTTGCGTGCCAGTCGCAACATCGCATCCTGCACAAGATCCAACGCATCCTCACGATTATAGGTAGCAATATAGGCCATGCGGTAGGCACGTCTTTCCACGCCCTGAAAAAATATATTCAGCGCATTCCTGATATTTACTGTCTGAGCGCCGTCCCGGCCTTCCCCTTCCATGAGGTCGTAAGATACCGTTACTAACTGCATTTTGCGAATTCCTGTGACCACCTTAATGATAGCAACGGGCGAGCAGGGATTTGGTTGACAAGATTTGGAAATTTTTAGTGGGAAAAGCTAACTATTGTCCGGAGACCATAACCGACCCGGACGGGCCAGTCGCCGTTCCGGATCGGCTATGTTGTGCCGCTCAGGCAATCTTAGTGAATGGCGATATCAGTCAACGCATTCAAGATAGTTGGCGCCAGATACATCACCGGCAGTATCATGGCAAAGGCTAAAAGAAAAAGGGCGGCTTTTACATTGTCACTCATGACGTTTACCTCATAGGGGTTATTAATAAAACTGTCCGATCCTTCGGATAAGCAGAAGTATTAATCTTTCTGTCCTTGGCTATATAAGCCTTTTCTAAACTTCTTATCGCAATTATAGGATTGATCCAAGCAACTTCCCAATCAGATGATTTGATTGATCGAGTATTTCGTTCAGAAAATTGAATTGAGGGGACAAATTATCGAAGCGCTTGTTTTTAAACGATTGGGAAATTAGCAAACGATTTACTCAGTTAAACACAAGCTGAACAAGCGATAAGCTTTGATTATTGGGGCAATTGAAGAGGCAAAATTGTTCTTAGAAAATTAAATAAAGGGCGTGACGAAACGCCACGCCCTGTGTCCTTATCTGACTTCGGAATTGATAATAACGCTAATTCCAGAGCTGGAATTGACGCGTATTTCATCGCTAAAGCCTTCGAGATCCCCGGGTTGCGACATGGCATTACCCGTCTTCGAGATACGTGCTCCAACGATTACGCGACCAAACCCTGATAGCTTCATACTCGGGTTCATCGCAAGCGAATCGTCTAGTTTAAACTTGAACGGAAGATCTTTTACTTGTTTGCGAACGATAGCCAACGGCATACGTGGCCCGTCAGCAGCGCGGGCAAATATAAAAACGGTGTCATCAGCACTGGCCTTACTGGCGATGGCGCCACCCAGCATGACAGTTCCATTTACTTCTTTAATTCCACCACCTGCAGCCGCCACTGAATTCCCGCTCGCAACTCCACCCTGTTGCATCATCGGCGGTGTCATCATACTGGGCGGAGCAGAGGGAGCCATGCCAAGACGGGAACGGACCTCGTCAATATTCGCAGCTATCTGCTGTGCCTCGTTCGATCCTGGAGGCAACACCTTAATCAATCGCTCCCAAAACCCCAGCGCGGATTTAAAGTCACCTTGCTGGTATGCCGCAGTACCAATTAACCACAAGCCCTGCACATGATTCGGATCAAGCTCAATCGCCTTCTCCAGCAAACTAATGGCCTTAGGCGTGATCTGACGACCGGATGCCATTGCAACGGTATCAGCGTAAGCCGCCAATGCATCGGGGACCTTGTCACCACCCATTTGCATCAACTTTTCGAAAACATCGGCAGCCTCTTTGAAGCGTTTCTGGAATTTATACGAACGCGCCAGCATAAACCAACCCTCCGGGTCATTTGGCTCCTGTTCCAGACGCTGCTCCAGCTGTGCAATCATATTGTTAATAGTCTGCTGCTGGTGTTCTGCGGTATTTACCTCGGGTTCGGCACTGTCGGGATCTAGTCCGCGTGCTCCCGCTCCCCAGGTGCCATAGAGGATAATGGCCAAGACAGGAACCACGGCTATCAGTGCCATGGCAGACATTTTGGCCGATGTAGGCGTAACCGCTTCTGCTGTTTCGTCACCTTCTTCGAGACGCTTCATGTCTTCAAGGAAGTTGCGTTCGATATCCGCCTTGGCGCTATCGTATTGCTCCTGGCTGATGACCTCGTTTTTCAGGTCATTTTCCAACTCTTCAAACTGATCCTTATAAACATTGACCGTTAAATCTTTACGATCGACAAGTTTTGAATCTTGCGGACGCTTTTTCAATAAAGGTGGCAATAGGAATGCTAACGCAATAGCGATAAAGACTACCGCGATAAACCAGAAAGCTATCATGTGCTAATCTTCCCCGTCTTATTTCTTGAGTAGTTCTTCGACGCGCGCTGTATCTTCCGCGCTGAGCGGCACATCATCAGCCGCCACCAGACGGCGCTTACGCAATTGAACAAACAGCATGGTCACGCCAATGATGAGTAGAATAAAAGGACCAATCCAGAGGAACATCGTGGATGACTTGAAGGCTGGTTTATAGCGGATAAAGTCACCATAACGTGCGACCATATAGTCAACGATTTCATTATCTGTTTTACCCTGCTTCATCTGCTCGCGCACGACACGCTTCAGGTCGTCAGCAAGTCCAGCTTTGGAATCGTATATAGTCTGGTTCTGACACTTCTGACAACGCAGTTCAGAGGTAAGCGCCTTATAGCGTTCCTCGTCGATTGCAGAATCAAGTAAAGGCACAGCGTCCTTAGCAAAAACCGGCAGGGCCAACAGACCTAGCAGGATGGCTACAACGGCACTCTTCATCCTTCCAGCTCCTTAATCTTGGGCTTCAAAATTGTCTCCCAATCCTGACGGGAAACAGGACCGACATGTTTGTAACGAATCACACCTTCTTTATCGATAAGAAAGGTTTCGGGAACACCGTATACACCGTAGTCGATTCCCACATTACCGGCCATGTCAGAGACACTAAGCATGTAGGGATCACCAAGCTGACGCAACCAGGTCATGGCATCGTTTGGTTTGTCTTTATAGTTCAAGCCTATCATCGGCACTTCACCCTTGCGGGCTATTTCCATAAACAGAGGGTGCTCGGAACGACAGGCACCACACCAGGAGGCCCATACATTTAGCAGCCACACCTTGCCTTTCATTTCCTCATTGGCGAATTGCATGTCGGCCTTGTGCAATTGGGGAAGATTAAATGCCGGTGCGGGTTTATCGAGCAAGGCAGACGGGAGTATCTGCGGGTCTTTGCCGAGACCAATATAGAAGACCACGACCAGGCCAACAAAAACTAGCAATGGCGCGATAAATCGTAACATCAGGCATTGACCTCCGCAGTTTTGACTTTTGCTCCCGCTTTAATTTTTGCGTTTTCAGCTTCCTCTTTTTCCTTACGCGAAACAAGACGGTAACGTTTGTCACTGATCGCCAGGATTCCGCCTAGTCCCATCAACGCACAACCACCCCAGATCCAATCAACAAAGGGCTTTTCATAGACACGGACACTCCATGCACCGCGGGAAATCGGTTCGCCAAGCGAGACATATAGATCGCGAACCAATCCGGTGTCGATCGCCGCTTCCGTCATCACCTGTTGCTGCACGTTATAAAAACGTTTTTCCGGATGCATCACTGTGACCTGAGCGTTGTCACGAAAGACAGTTACAACACCACGTTCAGCAACGTAATTAGGCCCCTTCACCTGGGAAACACCGTCAAAACGGAAGAGATAGGCACCGACTTCCACGGTGTCACCTATATCCATACGTACGTCTTTTTCTTCCTGGTAACCGTTGACCAGGGTAACGCCGATAATGAAAATACCGATACCAGTATGTGCTAATTGCATCCCGTAATAACTACGTGACATCTTACCTAGTGCCGCACCAGCCTTGATGCGTTGCTTGTGTCGCGTCACGATGCTGGTGACAACGGTACTGAAAATCCACATTGCCAGCAATATTCCGAGACTCACGCCCCACGACCAATGCCCCATCATAAAGGGTACGATAGCTGCCGTAACAATACTCACCGCACCCGCATATTTCAGGCGCAGCATAACTTCACCCAACGATGCCTTTTTCCAACGTACGAAAGGCCCGATACCCAGAAGGAAAATCAGCGGTGTCATCAGTGGTACAAAGACCGCATTGAAATAGGGAGGTCCAACTGAAATCTTACCCTTGCCCATTACGTCTAGTAACAGTGGGTATAAAGTGCCGAGCAGCACTGCGCCACAGGCCACTACCAGCAATACGTTATTACTTAACAAAAAAGTTTCACGAGATACCAGCGAGAACTTACCACCAATGCCAACCGACGGTGCACGCCAGGCGTACAAGGCGAGTGAACCACCGATAACAATCGCCAGGAAGACTAAAATAGCGATACCGCGATCCGGATCGGACGCGAACGAGTGTACAGATGTCAGTACGCCTGAACGAACCAGGAAAGTACCAAGGAGACTGAGAGAAAAGGCGAATATCGCTAGTAATACCGTCCAGTTCTTAAAACTGCCACGTTTTTCAGTTACCGCAAGCGAGTGCAATAAAGCGGTTCCAACCAACCAAGGCATAAACGAAGCGTTCTCAACCGGGTCCCAAAACCACCAGCCGCCCCAGCCGAGTTCATAGTAGGCCCACCAGGAACCAAGGGCGATACCCAGGGTGAGAAACACCCAGGCAATTGTTGTCCAGGGACGAGACCAACGCGCCCATGTCGCGTCCATCTTGCCACTCATCAGGGCGGCAATCGCGAAAGCAAAGGCCACAGAGAAACCTACATATCCCATGTATAGCAACGGCGGATGTATCGCCAGTCCGGGATCCTGCAATAGCGGATTCAGATCGCGTCCGTCCATTGCAGAGGGCAATACACGTTCGAAAGGATTCGAGGTAATCAGCGTAAACAGCATGAAACCAATCGCGACAAAACCCAGTACGCCGATAACGCGCGCAACCATGTCCACGGGCAACTTACGACTGAACACGGATACCGCCAGACCCCAACCAGAAAGCATCAGTATCCACAGTAACATTGAGCCTTCGTGGCCGCCCCAGACTGCCGAAACGCGGTACAACAAGGGCAACTGAGAATTGGAATGATTGGTGGCATAGAGCACGGAGAAGTCATGATTGACGAATACAGACACCAGACAGCCAAAGGCAATCGCTACAAATACGAACTGCCCCTGTGCCGCAGGACGGGCAACTGCCATCAGGGATTTGTTACCGGTTTGCGCGCCCCAGATGGGAAGTACGGTTTGTGCTATCGCAATGACTAGCGCCATTATTAATGCAAAATGACCTAACTCCGGAACCATTACAAAGCACCTCCATTAGGCATTTCGCTTTGTCCTAATTGTTGTTTGTTCATGTTCTTTCCTTTCTCCAGAGCCTCAGCTACTTCAGGCGGCATGTATTCTTCATCGTGTTTAGCCAGTACTTCGCTGGCAGAAAACAAACCGGTGGATTTATCGAGCTGGCCCTGCGCCACTACACCCTGACCCTCGCGGAAGAGATCAGGGAGGATGCCTTTGTATGTAACGCGGATACGCTGGTGGTTGTCAGTCACCCAGAAATACGTCGTCAGACCATCATCTTCTCGCTCAAGTGTTCCTTTCTCAACCATGCCACCAAGACGGAAGTCTCTCTCTACGGGCACCTTGCCCGCAAGCACATCCGAGGGGCTGAAAAAGAACACCATATTGCTGTTGAATACGTTTAGCAGCAACGCTGTGACGATACCAAGTGCGGCGATCCCACCTGCGACAAATGCCAGTCGTTTGTGTCTAGGTTTCATTTACATCTCACTCTTTGTTCATGCGCGCCATTCGCGCCAGACGCCGGGTCAAACTCTTCTTGTTTCGGACCAGGAGAACAATCTCTATAGCAAGCAGACCAAAAGCAGCCCCGTAAGACCACCATACGTAGAAGGCGTGTTTACCCATATCCAGGAATTCAGGCATTTATTTTCTCTCCGCAACCAGATCCACTACCCAGGCAGCGTGGCGCTCACGTTCCAGAATAATATTCCTGACCCTGGCCAAAGCTATGGCGATGGTATACATCCAAAATGAAAAGGCCATGATAAACATCGCCGCCTTCATTGATGGCGCCATGGTCACACCCGTAGTTGTTACAGACATCCCCTGGTGCAAGGTGTTCCACCATTTTACGGAAAAATAGATGATGGGCAGGTTCACGATTCCCACTATCGCCACCAGGGCACTCGCCTTGGACGCCTTTTGTGGGTCATCAATCGCAGCCTGCAGAGCGATAAAGCCTAAATAGAGAAAAAGTAAGATTAAATAAGAGGTTATACGTGCATCCCAGACCCAATAGGTACCCCAGGTGGGCTTACCCCAGAACGAGCCTGTCCACAAGGCGATTACCGTGAACAGTGCGCCCGTTGGAGCCAGGGCGGTGGCCATCATGTTCGACAAACGGGTGTTCCAGATCAGACCGATGGCCGCATAGGCACACATCACTATATAGATAAACATCGACATCCACGCCGCACCGACATGGATAAACAGGATGCGATAGGAGTTACCTTGTTGGTAATCGGGGGGTGCAACCGCAAATGAGATATACAGACCAATAGCACAGCTGATCGCTGCCAGCCCGGCGAACCACGGCATGAGCTTACCCGCAACCGGGTAAAATACCTTGGGCGATGATAATTGAAGCCAAAAAGCTTTAGTAAACAATTGCATAGAAAAACCGTTATTCCAGCGAAATACGCAGGGCCAGGGCCGCAGCCAGCGGCGCTAACAACATCGCCAGGATCAAAAAGATCCCCAACAGGGAAAAATGGGCCTCTACGCCGAGGCCTCCCCGGAACGATTCAACCGCGCCGGAGCCAAAAATCAGCACAGGAATATACAGGGGTAAGACCAAAAGTGAAAGCAAAACTCCCCCGCCCCGCACGCCCAGCGTCAAAGCTGCACCCACTGAACCGATCAGGCTCAGCACTGGTGTTCCCACCAGCAAAGTAAGGGTAAGTATTTGAATTGTATCCCCATCCATCCCCAGCTGCATGCCGAGCAAGGGGGATATTATGACTAATGGCAGACCAGAAACCAACCAGTGCGCGAGGATTTTGCTGAACACCAACAGCGACAAGGGTTGGGCCGCCATCAGCATCTGCTCGAGCGTGCCATCATCAAAGTCTTCGGCGAACATGCGTGTAAGAGACAGCATCGAGGCCAATAGCGCGGCTACCCACAGGATACCTGGGGCAATCTCACGCAAGGTATTGATTTCCGGACCAAGTCCTAGCGGAAACAGAGTCACGACAATGACAAAGAAGAACAAGGTGGTCAGCACCTCGGCCTTGCGCCGCATTGCCAGGGTCAGGTCGCGCCACAGTAAGGCGCGTATGCCGCCCATTAATGCATCCCTCCACCACGACCATCCATGGACAACTCACGTTGAGTGCCCGATGAGACCTGGAAATCCTGGTGGGTGGTGATGATGATCATGCCGTTTTTATCAAGATGGGCCGCCAGTATATCCTGCAACTGGGCCACGGCCTTCACGTCCAGCGCAGTAAAAGGCTCGTCGAGTATCCATAATTTGGCCTTACTCACCAGCAAGCGTGACAGAGCTACTCGACGCTGCTGCCCCTGGGAAAGAACTTTTACCGGCAGATCTTCTCTACCCTTGAGGCCAATTTCAGCGAGGGCATCCCATGCCTCGTCTTCACTGATTGGATGTCCTGCCAGACTGGAACTAACGCGCAGATTTTCCACCGCTGTCATATCTGCCTTGGTACCCAGTTTGTGACCGAGATAAAGCAGGTCTTTATTGTATTCCTCGCCGAGTTTTTTAACGTTCTCGCCATTCCAGCGAATCTCGCCCTCGGCGGGTACCATCAAGCCGCATAGAATGCGCAACAAGGATGTCTTACCGCTACCGTTTTCGCCACGCACATAAAGCATCTCCCGTTCATTAACAGAGAAACTCAAATCACGAAACAACATCCGGTCGCCGCGTATACATTGCAGCTGCGCGGTTTCTAGCATTGCATAGTCCCGAAAGTTCTAGAAAGAATAATAGGCAGAATTAAGTCTAGGTTTACCTACTTTTCAAAGTTGGTAGATCAGAGAATATTGTGGCAACCGGAACTAGCACAATTATCACTCGCTCCAGACCCGCTTCGCACCCATTGACCACTTGCCTTAAAATCATCGACACTCAGTGTCGAATTTGGGAAATTGTAAAAGGCGTCTTGAGCGGCATCAACAACGCCAATATTAACCAATAATGCCTTATTCTTCGCTCCATGAGGCACCTTCACATGGCAAAGAGAACATTCATACGCCTGATTCCCAGGAGCCCCAAGACTGAGATTCAAATCTGGTTTTGTGGCGTGCGCAATATGCAAATTCTGCCAATAGGCACTATCTGCAGGAACATTAGTCTTACAATCAGTGCTAACCGCGCAACTAAATCCGCTTGATTTCAATGAACCAAGGGCAGTTGCTGGATTTGCATACTGATCGTACTCATGACAGCTAAAACACAAATCATTGGGCGTCGCTGTACCTGTGTTTTGATTCCAATTGCCGACCAACAACTTGTTATTCACTGAACCATGAGGACCGACTGCAGATGTTGGGTCATTGCTCGTATGGCAATCTGAACAATACATGGTTTGATTTCCGGCATAAGTATTACCAACACCACTATCATTCCAAGGACTGATTAGACTATCTTGCCCCGCTGTACGTCCTGTGGCACCCGTTACTGGATGCCAACTGTTGTGGTTCTGTGGGTCAGCGTGACCGACTACATCATCAGCCGGCTGAAACTCCATTGCAACATTCAATTTAGTGTTTGTCGTTAGATCTGCATCTGGAATTCCATAATTTGAGTGGCACTTAAAACAAACCTGGTACTCTTTCGTTACCACTTTTGTAGGCTCTGTTTCCGTTGTAGGATCTCCGCCAAGCTGTACTGTTTCATCAAGACCCACAATCTTTTGAGCTCCAGTGTCCTTAGTAAATTTCAACACAACGTTAAACGGATCAAAAGTATCACCTACCCCAGGGTAGTCAGGCTCTACGCCAGATGTACCACGAAGCGAACCTGACGCTTTATTGGTATGCATAGCAGTACCGTCATGATCATGTGTTGCTTGAACTTTTGCAGATAACTCGTCGTATTCAGCATTTTTCACCATTCGATGAGGATTATGGCAATCTGTGCAAGTAACATGACGATTTTCCAACTCTGCAGGGTACTCTAATTGATTTGCATTTCGAATATCGTGAACGTTCGCTCCTATAGAAAAATCCGCAAGAGAGTGGCCACCTGTTAAATCATTTAAAAATTTGATGTCCTTCGCTCCAACATTTACATCAGATAATGCAGTATTGGTGGAGTGACATTGATAGCACGTGTTCTCTATCGCCGAATTGTTGCTGACGTTAGCGCCTTCACGTAAAAGATATCGAGCACCTTCTTCGGTATGCGCGTCGTGACAGTTTAAACATGATGCTTGCCACACAGTCGTACCACGAGGAAATTCTCGCGCATCAGCGGCGGTGTCGTCATATATCTCGTCGGCGTGTGACATAGTCGCATGCGCAGACGTTGCCCATCCCGCTTTCTTATGGCAGGCCAGACAGTTGATATCCTGATCGATATTAAAACTCACGCCAGAGGGTGAGCCTTTCTGGAATCTATGCAAACGTAGAAACTTAATATTTTCATCGCTTGTGCTACGGATATGGGGGTCATGACAAGACGTACATTCAACAGTACCTGCAGTTTGGGTAGCAAAGACACCATCGGCCAAACCTGGCAGAGCAGTGGTTAACGAAGACTCCAAAGGAACCGCTATGCGCGTTGCAGTGCTGGTAGGATTATTGTTGGCATCAGGCGTACCACCACCAGCCTGTATCGTCGCATTTCTTACCGCTACCGCGGAACCCGTGCGACGACCGATATAATCAACTTCACTCAATTTATAAATTTCATCGTCGGTTTCTGATTCACTATATTGGAACCCAATCGGATGGTCATTACTCAAATCGAAACCTAGATTACTATTCCGTCCCGTTCCGCTATCAACAAGTGTCCCATCTGGATTGATACCCGCTCCTGTCATTGTGGGTTGCGGTTCACGAGGCTCGGGGCCTGAGTTTGTCGCTCTGCCATTAATAACATCAACAGATCCGACAGCAACCGTACCATCATGACACGAAAGACACATTTTGGACGCTTCACCAGGCTGAATCGCGCTGCGAGTGGCAAAATCAGTCCCAAAATTCAACGAATTCGAATTGTATGGGGTATATGTTTGCACTGACGCTGCTTGGTTCCATAGAAATGGTTTCGTCGCATTATTAGGATCACCATGCGGCGTATGACAGAAAACACACACTTCGTTTTGCGTCGCCGCCTGAACTTGACGCCCTACATCATTGGAAGGTAAATCTGGATTCGCGAGCGCTGCAAAATTATGTTTGGTATTGACGATATCAGAGATACGGTCGGAAGCCATATGGTTAGCGGCAAACGCGAACTGTACGCCTAAAACAAAGGCAATAATCGAGGCGGCGGTGTATTGAACCGTTTTTGTGATTCTCATTGAGTATGAACGCTATTGTGTTTGCTGCGTTGTCGCGGACAACGCCGTTTGTTGCGAAAGATCGGTCAACACAGCGACTCGCCCGTTGAACATATCTGCAACAAACACCCTCCCTAATTCGTCGACCCAGACACCGGCTGGCAGATAGAACTGCCCGGGTCCATGACCACTCCCACCAATCGGTAAAAGCGGCTGGCCTTGACCGTCGTATACTAGCAGATAGTCGTAGTACGATTCTACAACGTATACCTTGCCCTGGCTGTCGACAGCGACCCCTTTTGGTCGCGGTAGATTACCCAGGTAAATACCGCGTTTTCCAAAAGTGTTCAGAAACTTACCATCACTGGCAAAAATTTGCACGCGTGCATTGAGCGTATCGGTCACATACAGACGTTGATCGTGATAGGCGAGATGTGTTGGTGCCTTAAACAAGCCATCCGCATCGCCTGGGCCACCGATTTCGGTCAATTTTTCGCCATTCAAATTCAGGGATATAACCTTGTGTGCTTCGCTATCCGCAACCCACAAATGTTGCCTCACTCTATCGAACGCAAGCCCTGTCGGTCGTCGTAACGTTCCTCGCCCCAGCTCGCGCACGAATTCACCATCGGAATTGAGTACGACGATCACACCTAAAGTAGCATCCGCCACATAAACAAACCCGGTTTGATCCAGTGCGATACCGACCGGTGTTTTGAATCCGCGACTATTCCCAGCCTCCTGCCACAACTGCAATTCACCGCGTATACCGTCAAATACAAAAACGCCTTTGGCGTTACCATCTGTGACATAGATACGCTGTCGAGAGGCGTCATATGCACCACTTTGTGGACGCTTAAGACGCATGGCATCGTCTTCTCCCAGGGCCAAACCGACTATCCATCTGAATGCGCGTTTGAGAAATTTTTGCTTGGCCTGGTCTACAATGTAGTTCTCTTCACCTACAAGATAACCTTGAAGTTGATAACGAGCCTGAAGGGGTTCAGAAGGCCAAACCAAGGGCTGTTCTGTATTTGTTAATACAAACTTGCCCGGCGTATGTGCACAAGCGAGCAATAAGAAACTACAGCAAAGAACAACAAGGACGCGACGCATGGAAATTACGGTAGCAACAACATTGCTGATTTCTGATCTACCGAGGTTTGTTCAGCTGGATTTTCGCCAGGCGCGGCGGGCACAGATTCTGGTTGTACTGGTTGAGTCTCTTTTGTCGACGGTTTAGAAGCAGGACTTTTCTCCAGAACGGGCTGAGCTTTGGCAGGCGGCAGTATCTCGAAAACCTGGACGCGACCATTGAGACTGTCCGCGACATACAGATAACCCTTATGGACTTTCATGTCGCTAACGAATCGAAACTCGCCTCGACCGTAACCATTACTACCAATAACGTCGATCAACTTGCCCTGCTGAAAAACCTTGATAATACTTTCATTCTTTTCGGAGACGTAAACACGCCCAAAGTTATCAACTGTCAGTGCGGTAGGGAATATCAACTGACCTTCACCAAAATGGGTCAGATAACGGCCTTCGTTGTCGAGTACCTGAACGCTGAGCTCAATACGATCGCTAAGATAAAACCCATCGGCCGTTTTAATCATATCGGTGATGATGCGAAATTTACCCGGCCCTTCACCGCGACCACCAATACCGCGTAATGGCTCACCACGCTTATTGAAAACAACCACATGGCTATACACTTCGTCGGCGACGAAAACTTCGCCATTGTCTTCATTGACAGAAACGGCAACCGGACGAGAAATGTTTGGGCCGTGAAAATAGCTACGGATTAGATTGCCATCGGGATCAAAATGCAGCACGCGACGACCTTCGATATCAGCCAAATAGAATGAATGATCGGCTGCGACATAGATATCGGTGGCGTCTTCGGCGACTTCAGCACCAACACCTGCCATCGGGTCCATACGTCCATCGACGAGTGAATAACGGAAAATATATCCATCACCGGCGTCGAAGATATACATGATGTCATCACGTAGCCCGATCGAGACAGGTCTTTCTAAATCATGGGAGTCGTCACCAACGAGAAATCTCTTAAATCCATCACCTGAGCCCAGACCGACACGGTCTATTGTTGCTCGGTAGCGCAACGTTTTGGCTTCGGTATCGACACTCGGATGTATGGGCGACATTTTCTCTGGCGCAATCGAACATCCCGCCATGAAAATCGCCAGTGCAATTGAGACTATTTGTAGCGCAGGCCTACGCTTTTTCTGGGTTCTCTGTGGCATCGATTACACTCGTAAGGTGGAAATGCAACTTTTCCATGACAAACACCGCAGTACTCACCTTCCATGATTTTTGCCATAGTGACCGGATTTCCACCCCGCTGAGGAATAAAAATACCGGGATGGCAGTTCTGACAGGTCAACCAGATGGTGTGCGGACGATGGGGAAAACGCACATAAGGCATAGAAGCCGTGTTCTGAAAAATGACGTCGAAATCGACGGCGTGCATTTTGTCTTCTTGGGTAAGACCGGCGCGGGGATCAACCATTCCTTTGTCCAAGGTCTCGACCCAGTTAATCACACCACGTTCATCTCTGGGAAAATTAAGCATGGCTTCTGCGGGTGGCTGCAGTAATTTTACCGCTTCATTAGCGGGATCATGTATACCGTCTTCCGCAATAGGCGTAACGTCTCCGTGTAATTGAAAATGACCGGAGCTCTCTTCATATCGTCCTTCTATACGTCCCTCAAGGCTCGCAGCAAATACGGCCGAGGTGTAAATAAACAGCAAGGACAAAATGATAGTAATTTTCAAGATGTTATTATGGCGCATAAAGCGTTTCTCTCTGTCCGCCCTCTCTTAGTCGAACGATTATACATAAATATTTGCAGAATTCTTGTATTTATTGGATTTTTGACCTCAGTAACACAGACTAGCTGTCATACCTTGCCCGGTCAGATTTTAGAGCAACGTCCCTCTTACATCGACACACCCAACAGCATCAATCCGCGTCTGACTTCCATCGTCGCATCCTTGATAATGACCAACGCTTCGGTATAGTTTCCCACACTTGCTGACTCTTGAGACTTATCGTGAAAGAACTGCCCTTTATCTACATAACGTTGCATCAAATCTACTGACGCCTTTGCCGGTTTTTTGACCTCAATTGCTACCGGAATCAGTTCCATATAACTGCGATAGCGATTGACTTCATATTCGTATTCATCTTTCGGCGTATCAAACTTTAACTCATAAACTAGCGTGCGCGAACCCAGCATCGCATTCATTGCTTCGGCGATAGCTCGCTCCGCAAGTCGAGCTTTGTTTATTGCCTGTTTGAAACTATTAGACTTGGCAAGATTGTCTGCTTCCGCCAGTAGGCGCGCCACCTCTTTGGCATCGTAATCCACGATTTCGCGCTTTTCCTTTTGAGCGCTACGTTTTGCAGCGTCATGCGATTCTTCGAAACTCTGAACAGAAGCCAGGACACCCTCGTATTCGCCGCGCATCTCTTCAAGCTCTTCCTTACTAGGTCCCGCCTTTGGTTTTTTATTGAAAGCCGACACTACATCTTCAGCTAACGCCATGGCTTGATCCAACTCATTCTTATCTAAACTGGCCTGCGCCTGCTTAACTTTATTTTCTAAGTTACTTTTCTCATCGGCATCAAGAGCTTTGCCTTTAAACATAATTAGCATGCTTGCATAACTGACTTTTTGTTTTACAACAGAAGGTGACAAGGTGCTCTTTGCACTTTGTTCCGGATTGGATTTTGAATATTGAGATTGCTCTGTATCGAGCTTAGCCTGCAATGCTTCGAGATCTGACCCAGCATCTACAATTAACAGCTTACCGCCCATAGACTGATGGTTACGACATTGATAATACAACTCGTCAGGCGTGTCTTTCTGCGGTTGGAAGGTAACATCTCCATTATAGGTAAATTGTCCGTCAACATTTCTGGTATAAACCGACGAACCCCAACCCTTGGGACTCTTACTCAAATAAAAATCGTGCTTTACGTTGGTTCTAACACGAAACGTATATTGCTTACCTCTTTCAAGGACTAACCATTTGCCTTGAACGCCATTCAAGGCGAATCCTTTTTCGTGTCCAATACCAAAAAACGGATGACTCTTGTTTTTTTCTTCAATATCGATCAGAAAAGTATTTGGCTCTTTTGGTAACTCCCTCGTTGGCTTTGAGACGGATGCCGCAATTGGCTCGGCTTTGAGCTCCGATACCGGCGCCGCCTCAATAATACTGATACTCGAAACTTCTAATTCGTCGTCCTCTGTTTTCTTCGGAGGAACCGGCTTAACCGCCTGCACTTCTGGCTGACTCGACTCTTTGGCAGGCATTTGGAAAAAAGCGCAACTCGATAATATTAACGCTGAGACGGCTATTGAACCTGATCGAAGAAGAACACTATTTAAGGACGAAATTCTCTTCACAACATTTTCCTATATTCTGGATAAGCCAACGAAACTGATATCAAGGCAAAATAGAAATTCTCTCTAGCGATTGGCTTTTTCCCAAAGCATCGCTACTACCATCCCCGTTTTTTATTTTTTCTTCCGGTCGTCAAATTCCGACATTTCACTCTAGCCAATATGACACATCCCTCATAAAGAGGGATGTGTCAGGTTGCTTGTACTATCAGATACCCGTGATTATCTCCAAGGGTTCTTGACAGTTGCATCACTCAAAGGCGGAGTCCAGTCAGCTGGCTTGGGCTTGGAGTGACACTTGGTACAGGATTTCGTAGTCGGTGGAAAAGAAACCTTTCCATGACACACACCACATTTCTGACCAAGAATAATCGCAGACATATTGATCTGATTTGCACCGCGCTGAGGTATGAAAATCTTCGGGTGACAGTTAGAACAATGTAGCCATTGAGTATGCGGCTTGTGTGGAAATACCACGTCAGGCACAGAGGCCTTTACAGGACGGACGATATCGAGGTCCATTACGAACGGCTCGACATCAGGATCCTGACGATCGTAACGTGGATTCAACATGCCATCATTTAGTGACTTAACCCAGTCAATGTGGTTACCAAATTCCGTTGTTGGCAAACCTTCGTATGCAACCTTTGGCGGCTGCAGTGAGAAGGTAGGTTCGTTAGCGGTATCATGGATTCCATCTTCTGCCGGCGCAGCATTTGGATCTTTGATCTTTTTCAACAGACGGTTGAAAGTGTTGGCACCAGATACATTCATCTTTGAAGGCACGGAACCAGTCACTTCAGCAGAAGAAACCGGTGCACTCGCGGCAACCGCTAAAGGAGCGATCTCAGACGCCTGTACCATTACTGGCAACGCGGTAAAAGTTACCGCAATTGCAAAAGTTCTTAATACGTTTCTCATTGGTATTCCTCTCCCTACTTCTTATAGCCGTCTTGTACAGTGTCTTTCTGATCCAGGGCCTTATAGGCTGGCGCTACGAGACGTTGTACTGTACTTCCGCTGATGTGAGTTGGTGTACCTGGAATACCTGAGTGACACATGCCGCAGTTTTCAACTGACCATGAAATCTCTCCGTTGTGGCAAGCACCACAAAATTGGCCATCAATAATCTTCGCCATTGTAATCTTGTTTCCACCGGCCTTGAACTTAAAGCCCAAATCCGCGTGACAAACCTTACAGCGAAAACGAATGCGGTGATACCAATGAGGAAAAACTACTGGTCGCATACCCGCCGCATCCGCGTAGTTATTGATGACGACGTCTGCATATTCTGCGTGAGCCGGCTGTGGCATTACCACAACTGCAACCCATGCTAATGCACCGAATAAGGCGAACTTCCAAATGTTAGTGCGCTCTGCTTTGGCTCTCATAACTACGTTCTCCGTTTATTATAAAAAATCAACGTATAAAAAAACGCATTCCCGACCGAAATCAGAAATTGCGATTAATCTGAAAAATCAACGATATGGATCCCAAACCGGAATTACTTATAACACCACGCCCAACGAGTGAAGTCGCCAGTTTGCCAATGTTATACCCAAGCTGATTCTCCCAGTCTCCCTGCAAACGATCTTCCCCCGACTTATTGATCGTTGAAGAAAGATCAAACTTGGTCCGAAATTTGAGCTTATATATACCAAACAAACGCGAATGTTGGTAGCTCAATCTGCCCGTTGCCACCGTCAGAAACTCGTCGAAAAATTTGGCATCGCTGCCTCCTTCGTCCCGACGAGAACTCTGCAAGGAAAAATTTCCACTCCAGGCGCTTAAGCGCGTGATAGGCATGGATCGGGAGATTTGCATATTTATAATCTGCATCTCCAACGAATTATCGAAAAAGCTTCGAGTATCCATTGCCGTTAATTGCGCATACGCGCCGCCAGTGTTCACATCCAGATTCCACGCAAAGCTGCCTGAGTGTGACACCGTCAGTATCGAACCAAGATCTTTTGTTACTAAATATTCGCGTGCTTGTTGCGTGAAACTAGTACGCAAACTCGATCGGTTTCCCGTAATCCAATGTCGACTAATGCTATGACCAAGTCCTGCGTTCAAGTTTTGCGAAAGATCTAAGTCGAAGTCTGTTGAAGCACCTATTTTGCTGCGTTCACTTCCGGCGTCATTACCTATTCCAGCATTAGAAAACCAGCGATATTGAAAACCACGGCGTATCACTTGGTCAGATTGATACATTAACTGTACATTCTGTTTGGAACTTATATTCTGGCGACTCTCCGTATCGAGCGCGTTTCCACTAACTGACGCGGTCAGTTGCGTGCGACGATTTATCGTATAGGTACCTGAAAGAAAAGCATTCACGCCCTGGGTATCATTAATCAAAGAATCGTTATTATTGGTAAACTGGCGCAAATTTACACGCAAAGCACCGTTAAGAACATATGGCCTGTAAACCGGACGCCAGTAGAAAAAGCTCGAGGCCTGACTCACTTCACTACTGCTGTCATTCGTACCACTCTTGTCCGTGTAATTGATATGAGACCCAAGAGTCTTTATATAAAACTCACTATTCGGAACGTAATGGTGCATGGCGGTGAGATACCCAGCTTGCGTTTTGCTCCCCGGGGTAATCCCTCCCTCTCTTGTCTGATAAGAACCTGTCGCATAAAAATTATGGTTGGCAACACGCGACTGTATTTTTCCGCCATAAGTCTGTTCACTTGAATCACCAATCGTACTTGACGTCTGTCTGGCCCGATCCTGTATCCACAAATCTAACTGATCACCGCTACGACCGATAAAACTCTGCTTAACACCGAAAAAACGCGTTTTGATATCGAGCCCAAGCCTAAGCAGATCTTTTCCTGGAAATTTTACTACTGAATCACTAGTCGCAGGATCAAGATTGTTCTGCATGTAAAAAGAAGCCACCATCGGCGCACGACTGCGGGGTAAAAATCGAAAATCGCTTCTTGAAGACAACAATAAGGATCGCTTCTCTACGCCCTCTTCCACCAATGAAAACGCACCGGTACCGGATCCGCCCACGTTAAACGTCGCAAACCATGGCTGCCATAAATAACTATCCGCGTTTAATGAACCGACTACATAAGAGCTCTGTGATCGCTTTGCCTCTTCAGTGACATACAAAGCGTAGTTATAGCCCAAGTTGCCACTCAAATTCAGGGGAGACGTCGATGCCTGAACGGCCGACAGAAGAAGACCGCAAAATAATATCGCGAATACCACAGCTGCAGGTCTAAACATTATCACCTGCACTGTATGCACCATGCGTCACAAATAACAACGGCACCCCTCCACCGATGAATGAGACTATTCATATGCTTTCAGGAAAACACAGACAGACCGTGAAACGGTCGTGACGAGCTCTCCTCCCTATTCAAATTTCTGAAGTCGTTTTAACTTGCAAAAACTCGCGACTTTCAGCGTTGTAAGGCTATCGGTCTATAGACCAGCCATATCGATTGTTATAGTTGCCCTGGATTTCAGATTTCGCAACAAATCTGCCCAGGCTTGTTTAGCCCGCTCCCGTTGCCATAACTGGCGGACTCGATCCTTAACCTTCTCGTATTCATTCAACTGGGCGTCAAGCGTCTCATCCAAACGCAGTATTGCAACGCCCTGCAACATCATCACGGGGTCACTAATTTCATTTTCTTTCATTCCATTGAGGACTTTCTCTGCCTGTGGAGAAAGCATACCCTGATGTAGAAAGCCCATATCGCCGCCGTTAGACGCCGATGGATCACCAGAATGTATACGTGCGGCGTCAGCAAAGTCCGCTCCACTACGCAAGCGCTTAACCAGTTTTTGCGCTTCGTCGCTAGCAGCCTGCCAAACGTCAGCACCAGACGACGGCGCGACCTTTAACAGGATTAGCGAAACGCGGCGCTGCATAGGCGTGGTAAATAGCTCGCGGTTTCCATCGTAAAATTTCTGCGCTTCTTTTTCATTCGGGACACCTATCTCTTGCACCCTCTGACGAAGTTGTTCCAGCAAATTTTCTTCTTCCAGCGCCGCACGCAAACCAGCCAGCATGCCCTCACGGTTACGCTCCCAATCTGGACGTGACGCATAACGTTTCTCATAAGTCTTGAGCTGAGATTCAACAGACTTAGCATCGGCTGTAATTTTCTGCTTCTTCGCCTCACGCAACAACAACAACCGCTCAATCAAGGTATCAGAGACTTCTTGTTTGAATGCCTCAAGCTGTTGTTCAGGAATCTTGCCGTGGTAAAAGCGCTTGCGCACACCCGCCTGATAGGCCATACGAAAATCGTGTTTGGAAATCTGTTCGCCGTCTACGACAGCAAATGCATCATTCTCTTTGGCTGTTGCTTTGGCATCGGGCTTGGCATAGGCAGCTACCTGCCACAAAACCAGCAAAACGACTAAGCCCGCTTTTACAACTCCGCGCATCTCTACTTACCTGTTCCGCACTGTTTACTTAACGTGACACGTCAAACACAAACCGCTTGGTGTGTCTGTATTGCTAATGCGCAGAAAAGTTGGGTTTACAGTTTCATGCGGATCATGGCAACTGGCGCATTCCACAAAAGGTTCTTGTTCAGACTGTCCAGGATAACCATTTTGTGCGTCACGAGTATAAAGCAGGACATCATGTTTTGTACGCTCACCATCGCCGCCGTTGCGCCAATCATGGTCAACCCACCAGATATAACGACCGTCTTTTACTTTATAGTTCACTTCAGCAAAATCAGGGTCGTTAGTGTCTCCACGACTGGGTTTCGGACGAGAAGCACTTACGCCGCCACCGGCATATTGCATTCCTATAGGGTGATCGTTGGTTAAGTCCGTTCCGAGATTTTGAACCAGACCCGGGGCAATCACAGAGCTATTGTCATTAGATCCGATTCCACCTAACTGCTGATCCGCGCCCGTCCAACGTCCAGCGGAAAAACTCGGGTTCTCTGCACCAGAACCAGGTTCATTGATGAGATTGTCGAGAGCTATGGTACCGTCATGACATGACAGACAGCCGATAGAAACAGAACCCACATCAGCAATACGTGCGTCGAATGTCGACGTGCCCAATTGATCATAAGTCTGATAAACAGCTGGATTGGCTAGTTTGCGATTCCAGAGTGGAATAGCTGCGCTGGAATCACCACCATGAGGGGTATGACAGAAGACACAGATTTCGGCTGTTCCTGAAAATTCATTACGCTCGCCACCGTTGGCGCTGGTACTTGTACCCGTAACACCGAGATTGTGCACGGATTCGGCAATCCCAGCCCAGGCAACTTTTGTATTGACAGTCAACACAAGACCTATGCCTGCAACGACTGCAAAACTCGCCAAGGCCTTCAGGTTAGCTCTCATTTCCCCCCCTAAATCTAGAATCCACGTATCAACAAGGCTGATCGATTTCTATCGCTCTACTATAAAGCCTTATCCCAGCATACTGGACAAAGGCCTTACTCTAGACGACTAACCTTGTTTTCGCAAGACTGAATGTAAGGAAATATAAGAGCAAATCAGTCAACGAATCACAGACTTGGCGCTGTCTTCATCGAGTAGTCGCCAAACATCAATCGATCTCAAGGCCTGATCCACTATATAGATAAATCCCTTTTCATCGCTCGCCACTCCCGAGGGAAGTAGATATCGCCCTGGTTCACCGGGCGGCTCTTGATTCCCCAGCACCAACAACAATTGTCCGTCGCTGTTAAAAAACTGTACATTCTGAAATGCTGTGTCCGAAATCACGAACAAACCGTTATGAGTTAGCGCCAATCCACGCGGCCTGGCCAATTGCCCCAAGCCGCGCCCAAGCCCGGCCCAACTGCTTTTGTACTTTCCCTCGGAATCGAACACCTGAACACGAAAGTTTCCCGCATCCAACACCACAAGATCACCCTGCAGACTTACCGTCACCTGGTTAGGATGATTAAACTGTCCTTCACCATGACCGCGTTCACCAATAAAGCGTTTGAATTTACCTTCAGAATCAAACTGAGTGACGCGATGCCGTGTTGAATCCACGCCACCTCGATCCAGGGCAAACACATCGTTATTTAACGATGAAACCGCAACATCACTAAGCCGATCAAACAGATCCGGCGTTCCAATTTCGCGCAGATAAAGGCCATATGCATCGTAGACTATGATCTTACCGCGCGCACTATCGGCAATATAAACCTGCTTGTTGTTGTCGATTGCAATTCCTGCAGGTTTTTCAAGTTTTCCTTCCCTCCGCCAGCCGAATGCAAAAAAGCGCCGACGTTGCAAATCGAACATATACGCGACGGCATCGCGACTATCCGTAATGGCAACTAAACCGTGCCGAGCCGCAATATCATAAGGCTTGTTCATGCCGGGAGCGGACTCCAACTCGCCGGTCGCAAAGCGCTGGAATCTTTGCAGAGTGGAATCGCGAACAAGATCTTCGCCAGAACGAAGACGTGCTTCCAGTTTCAATCTGGGCAAGTCCGGCGCGGGTGGCCAGTAAAAAGGTTTATTCTCAATTATCGGTGCGTTTGAACACGCTGATAACACCGACGTCAGAAAAGCAAAGCTCAACCAAAAAACCAGAATACTGAACCGCATTGGCCTGACTCTTACGCCACAGCTTAAACTGCTTTTTTCAATTCCTCACGCATCTTGGCCACGATGCTATCGTAGCGATTCGGGTCTGAAACACCAGGCTTACCAAAAATTCCCGAGCCTGAAACAAAGGTATCTGCACCTGCTTCTGCTATCTCGCGAATGTTTTCCACTTTGACTCCACCATCTATTTCAAGGCGAATATCATAGCCAGACTCGTCAATAATTTTACGCGCCTCTCTCAGTTTATCGAGAGTTGCAGGAATAAACGCCTGCCCGCCAAAACCAGGGTTCACAGACATCAACAAAATCATGTCGACTTTGTCGATAACGTATTTCAGATAATCCAGAGGTGTCGCAGGGTTGAATACTAAACCCGATTTGCATCCACTACTTCTGATGAGTTGCAGGGTTCTGTCCACATGCTTGGAAGCCTCAGGGTGAAAGGTAATATAGGTGGCACCTGCCTCAGCAAAATCTGGGATGATGCGATCAACTGGCTCTACCATCAAATGCACATCAATTGGAGCGGTAATGCCATGTTTGCGCAACGCCTCACAAACCAATGGGCCAATCGTCAGATTGGGGACATAGTGATTATCCATAACGTCAAAATGGACAAAATCAGTTCCCGAATCTAATACGTTTTTGACTTCCTCGCCCAGACGGGCGAAATCTGCAGACAGGATGGACGGTGCAATCTTAAAATCTGGCATGACTTTAGCCTCTTACCTTTACAATTCTGTTCGTAAAATCTGGCGACAAATGATACTTGTCTATCCAAAAAGGACGCACTTTACCGCAATACGCCTCTATTTACAGCTTCTTTTTCGTCAGACACGCTGTCTCTTACCCGTTTCTTTTTCCGATGTGCGCGTTTACCTATTGGTGCCGACATTACTCTGCGCCCAGCCGGGATTCTCCAGTAATCTATGGGAGGAACAACAAATCTGGCAGGAGATCGAGAACTCGGTCCCCAAAAGCCAGATTGTGAAATTAGATGCTGGGAAGCGCTACCCCGTATTGGGATTATACATTGCGTCCAGCCTGAACGAGGCTGACGGCGGCGTGCTCATACTCCATGACTTCGGGCACCACCCGAATTGGCCACGTGTCAGTCGACCACTGCGTGAACAATTACCCGATTCCGGCTGGCATACCCTCGCGATCCAAATGCCCATTCCGGATCCTATGTGGAATTTTGACAATCCTGCGGATGTTCTCAAAGAGTCTGTAGCGCGAATCGAATCCGCGATTTCGTTTATGCAACAAAGAAACATCGAGCCTTTGGCTATTATCGCCCACGGCCAAAGCGCCGCAGTGGTCACGCAATACCTGGCAGAAACGCCGCAACACCCATTTAAAGCACTGGTGGCCATTAGCCTACCTCACCAAGAACAAAGCGAAGACTGGCATAATATTAAGAAAAATCTGGTCAATCTTCAGTTACCCATGTTGGATATTTATGCCGAACGGGACTATACATCGGTAACTGATCACGCCCATATGCGCCTGGTTGCCGCCCGCGTCGCAGGAAAAAACTTGAAACTTGGGCCACCTCCCATTGCTCACTCCAGCAAGGTACAAGAACTCGCGAAAAACAAGACCAGCAATCTATGGTTTCGACAGATCATGTTGCCTGGCGCCTTTCCAGACTTCCCCTACAATACCGACGAACTGGTGAAAGCCATTAGAGGCTGGCTTTCCGTATATAGCCGATAAGCACTAGCAACCTGAAAAGATTAAGTTTTTCCGCCTTATCGCGCGCAAAACCCACCTCTACCAGTGTCCCCAGCGTATCCATTGGTGCATAATTGTAAGTAGTATCACCAGCTGTTAGACGGAATATCATGGCATTAGCGATCACTCTTCATCTTTTGGCCGCAATCGTTTGGATTGGGGGAATGTTTTTCGCGTATATGGCGCTTCGACCGGCGGCCGCTAGGGTGCTAGAACCACCACCCAGACTCCATCTGTGGCAACTCACTTTTAAACGCTTTTTCGTCTGGGTCTGGGTGTGCGTATTAGTTCTGCCACTAACCGGCTACTGGATGGTTTTTTTCGTACTTGATGGGTTTGGTCAAGCTGCCCTGTACATCCATATCATGCATTTCCTTGGACTGGTCATGATTGCGATTTATATGTTTGTTTATTTTCGCCCGTACCAGGGACTTAAAGATGCCATACGCGCAGAAGATTTCCCGTTAGCAGCTAGCCATCTCAATAAAATGCGACAACTCATAGCAATCAATCTCAGCCTGGGGATTGCAACAGTGTTAGTTGCTAGTATGGGGCGATATTTTTGAAATTTGTACCGGCGCTTTATTTTGTCTCATTAATTGCGCTTACGTTGGGATATTCCACAACGCTGGTAGCCGAACGCTATGCATATGAAGAAATCCCACTCAGTGATGTCATCGTTATCAACAACAGTAATAAAGTTCTCGGGCACAACGCACTTGGACAACCCACCGTTCTGATTTATACGGCAGAAAATCGATACTCGAGAATCATTGGCGACACGACGGTTCCGAACACTGCAATACTATCCCTAGCCGGTTTGGATGCAAAAGAAGTACACGCAACTGATATCAATAGCCCTGCACCCGAAGATGAATCATCAGAAATAGTTTCAGGTTGGTATCTAGACCTAGACGATAAAGAACACGCCGTAATCTGGCGAAACACCGAAGGTGCGTATACCGACGAACAACTTCCGAACTTTAAAAAAGAGCAAAACATATGTCCCGAAAGTGGAGTTCAAGGGAATGATTGCATCCTGAGAGAAGAAATTGAAGATGTGCTTATCGCAGTACAAACTTCCCAGGGTTGTGACAATAGCGCGTGGACAGATTGGGTGGCAAGCGACCCCTTCCCTACACCTTCAATCGTGACAGAATGCGACTTCCGCAGCAAAGCATACGCACTCAATGATAATGGCATTGTTGTTGGCATTTCGATTCGCTACGACGGCACAACACGCGCAATCGCCTGGGAGGAAGAAGAAATCACTAGCGACGACGAGACTGCCACTCCCGAAGTTGCCTATGTGGCAAGGGACCTGGCAACCATCAATGTAGGAGGGAAGATTAACAGCCTTATTGCCCAAGCATCGAAAATTAATCGACACAGCAATGAAATTACCGGTGAAATATTCAAAGAAACCGAAGCTCGGTTCAACGCAACATTGTGGTCAGACACGACCAAAGCCCCGGTCGATATAGTCAAGGATGCTGCCGGAACTCACTACGATAACCCAATAGGCATAACCAGCATCACATTAAATGGCGTTATTGGCTGGTATGCCGACAATAGCGGCTTGATTCGTCCAGTCCGTTGGCGCCGATTTCAAAACGATCAACAGGAATTGGTTTTTGAATCTAAGGACATCATAACGCTCGAGGAAGATATCGGATATGGCCGTATCTATCAGGCCAATGATCTAGGCGAATTCGTTGGTGCCTCAGGCCTGGATCCCGCAAACTACCGAGCATATAAATTAAGTCCGCAATGCGGTGTGCAAAATCTCAATGAGCTGCTCGCGTTTCCAAACCCTGATTTATCATTAAAAAAAGCGCTATCTGTTACGACACGCATAAAAGAGAATTTTATCGTCGCATCTGGCCAAATGGCGGACGATACAACAGAGCGTTTCTACGTTTTGAGCCCTACCAGCGTCGATATCGATCTTCAAACTGCAATCATTTCTGATCATGAGCGACTGACAGTTGGTGAAAAACACACCTATTCCATAGTAATTCGAAACAATAGCGATATTGCAGAACCCAATAAATACGCAACCTGCCTTAGCGCTAATATTGCTCCGGTCATTCCTGTAAAGCGCGACACGTCTCTTAACCCGGATCTTTCGGAAATCTATTACAAATCTGGTGGCTTAACAATAATCAGTGCCGAAGGTACCGATGGAGTGATTTGCAATTGGACACCCATAGATGTCAATTGTTTCGTTGACAGACTAGACCCCGGACAATTTGTCACCGTCACTCTTCTAACCGAGCCGCGTATTATTCTCGCAGATCGCACGATTGCTATGACGTCTATCATTCAATCAAGCGAAAACGAGATAAAGGAAGACGACAACAAAGCCATAACATTCACGCATATCGATCGTGAAGGATGCTTTATCGCTACAGCCGCCTATGGCTCATATCTCGAAGAACATGTACAGACACTCAGAAAATTTCGCGATGACGTTTTATTGAAGACATCTGTAGGCCGCTGGCTCGTACATCAATATTATAAATATTCCCCCGAGCTGGCAGATTACATCGCGCAACATTCAGAATTGCGGATGATCGTTCGATGGCTGTTAACACCCATTGTTTGGATCATCGAAAAGCCCTTGCTATTCCTTTTTGCATTAAGCGGAATGCTCATGTTTATTGCTTTGTTGAAAACATCAGCACGACGGACTCAACCAATGTAGTCCAAATAAAAAAGGGCTCATTCTAGCCCTTTTTATGATTGAATGAATCGAAACTAGCTTCCGAGTGCCGCGCAAACTCGTTGCAGCTTTTCCCTCACTTCCATTCCAAGCTTTTCAACCTCGGGACGGTTCACTAATCCCAATACGGATTTAGGATCCATAAATCCGATAGTAACAGCACCGTCTTCCTCTTCACGAACCACGACATTACACGGCAATAACAAACCAATATCAGGCTCGGCATCCAAGGCCTGGTTTGCATAGCCGGGATTACAGGCCCCCAGAATCTTGTACGGTCTTTTTTCCACGCCAAGTTTCGCCTTTAATGTAGCCTGCACATCGATTTCGGTCAGAATCCCGAATCCCTCTTTTTTCAATTCGTCCGCAATGCGCACTTGTGCTTCGTCGAAGCTACCGGGAAATGTTGTGCTGAAACCGTACATAAAAAACCTCCTGTATATTCGGGTAAAAGGACTCGCTAGAAACTCATCAACGTACCACTACTTTTAGCAGCATGCACTCATTTATCCAACTTCAAGTTATTGCCTATCGTTGATGTCTTGCCAAGCATGATATACCTGCATAGGCCACAAAGACTGGAACCAGGTAATCACGTTGTCTATATCCTGCTCGCTAAGCTTATCTCGCCACGCAGGCATATTGCCATTTGGCAAAGTACCGTTTTCGATGACTTCCTTCAGCACCTTTGTTGGATGGTGCCAAGCGTGTCCAGTCCCATTAAGCGGGGGCGGGGGAAACTTCCCTGAGGCGTCAGATTCGCGCCAGTTTTCTGCGCCAACCGCATTAACACCATGGCATTTCTGACAATGCGCAGAATAGATGACAAAGCCTTTATCAACTTTTTGTCGATCAAATACTGGCTTGATCTTTCTAGCACCTGCCGATTCAGTGTTGTCTGAACAAGCACTCATTGCCACAAAGGTAATGCAAGCTACCACAAACAACACGCTACTAATGCGCATGAGGTTTATTATCTGTGTGCTCGTGGGTTGGCATTTCTTCTCCAGACATTACCGCATCTCCACCCATTAAATCATCCTGGTGTGACAAATCGGAGGAAGAAGGTTGAACATTGTGTGCATGGCCTTCGCCATGATCGTGATCGTGGCCATCACCTTCAGACTTAGGCAAAGACATGACGCCAAGTCCATATCGATATACGAGTTCTCCACCCAACCATGAAGTCGATAGCAAAGCCACCAGTCCTATGACTAAAAGCCCGTTAAACGCCCTTGGTTCGTCGTTTTTCGATCTGTGACACCATATCGCCCACACCGCTGCAATTCCAAATACAAGGAAAGTTCCTAACGCGACGTTTCTATGTATAGTCATCCACTCATGAGACGGGCCGTCGTGATTCACTGTGTAGTACGCGTATACTCCAGCAGCCACTGTCAGCACGCTTAGTGCCGAACCTATCCATAGGCTCCATCTGGCCATAACCCGCAACTGTAGACGAGTTGTGTATTGAGCAGCAAAATTGGAAAATAAATAAATTACGACGGAGACACTTAGCAACGCGATAGTGTAATGAACAAATACTGGATGCCAATTTGGAATTATATCTATCATTGAAGCACTTATACCTTTTCACTCGATCCCAGGGTATTAGATCACTTCCGGTTCAGCATCTCAATATCACTATGGAAAAGTAATGCGCCTAGAATCGTGATTAAGTTAGCCAGCGAGAGAGAACAAGACAAAAAAAGCTGAAAAAGTGCAAATTACGTAGAAAAAATAGGCATTCTGAATTTCTTAATACCGCTATCAATCGCTAGAAAACTAATTTGTGGATGCCTCTGTAAAAGAAAACCGGGGAGCAAACGTTCAGTTCACACCCCGGCAACACGTGGGAATTTATTACTAATCTGTAAATACTGACATCAGAAATTTTAAAAAGTGCCGGGAGTAAAACTCCATTTGTTTTAACATCCCGGCAACACGTGGGAAGTCAGTACTCTCTTGTCTCTTACCATCCCATCTTGTTTAAAAATGCCGGGAGCAAAACTCCATTTGTTTTAGCATCCCGGCAACACGTGGGAAGTCTTAATATCTCGTCTCTTACCGTCCCATCATGTTAAAAATGCCGGGAGCAAAACTCCATTTGTTTTAGCATCCCGGCAACACGTGGGAAGTCATTTATTCGTTACAGTAAATTCTAAATATTCAGAAAGCTACGCTTCGATTACACACAATAAACACTGAATGAGCACTGAATAGAAGGGAAGCCGCGGACGGACTACTCCCTGAGACTAGGCAGATATCGGTGGACGAATGTCTGCTGGAAGTGAAACAGTAGTGAGCTTATAAATATCTCTGAACTGGACACCAGTTTTTTTCCAATTGGCGCCGCAGAAAACCTGAACCTCGCTAACCGCAGCTGCAATCAATTGGGTTGAACAGGTATTATCCGGTCCGTAATCATTGTTGTCGCTCACCTGAATATCAGAAAAATCGACATCACTCAGGTCAATTGCGCTGGAATGGGAAGAATGAGAATCGTGTTCGATAGAGGAGTTTATATCAACTCGATCATGGAAAAGACAGTCAACAGATGCGGCCACCACAGACAACGGCATCCACGCTGCGATCAAAACGCAGTAAAAGACTATAGTTTTTTTTGTAAATCTTCCCATGTTTGAGATCTTTTCTTTTTTCTAAAAGAAGGCTTTTTAAACGTTGGTCGCCATGACCAAACTCGCCTCCAACTCCCCGGCCGTTTGATAGACCCGTTAATTGCTCCGTTATTTATAGCAAATTGTTTTCCTTTCCACAAGGCATATAAAGCGGGAATTAAAACCATGGAAACTAGCGGCGCGGTGATCATTCCACCCAGCATCGGAGCGGCAATCCGTCTCATTACTTCGGAACCAGTGCCGCCGCCAATCATTATCGGTGCCAACCCGGCCAATATCACCGCAGCAGTCATCGCTTTGGGACGGACACGCATTACCGCGCCATAAACTATCGCGCGACGTAGTTCATTCAAATCCTTGGGATCAAAATCTTTTACTGCCTGGTTTAAGTAAACCAGCATAACAACACCAAATTCCGCTGACACTCCTGCCAGAGCGATCAATCCGACTCCGACCGCTACTGATAGATTGTAGTCAAGCAGATAAACCATCCACAATGCCCCCACTAGAGCAAGTGGCACAGCGCCCATGACCATAAAGGATTCTGCAAAATTTCTGAAATTGAAATACAGCAACAACAAAATGATTACCAGGGTTAGAGGCACAACATAAATCAGCTTTTCCTTTGCACGCAGCATGTATTCGTATTGTCCGGACCAACCAAGGGCATAACCTGCAGGTAGTTCGACTTTTTCGAGAACAATTCTTTGAGCATCAGCGACGAAACTTCCCAGGTCGCGACCTCGGATATCAACATATACCCAGCCTGTTCGCCTCGCATCTTCACTTTTTATCATTCCTGGCCCGTCGGCGATGGAGACAAAGGCAACATTGCCCAGGGTGATCTGACCGCCCCCTGGTGTAACAATCGGTAAAGCCATCAGGTCATCAATAGAATCACGTACGTGTTGTGGATAGCGGATATTGACCGGATAACGTTCCAGTCCTTCAACTGTTTGAGTAACATTTGCCCCACCCACAGCCATGCTGATAATTTCATGTACATCAGCGATGTTTAAGCCGTAGCGTGCGGCTGCACGTCTGTCAATATCCAAGTTAATATATCGACCACCTGCCACGCGTTCCGAAAAAACACCGGCGGCTCCCGGTACACTCTTCACCGCAGACTCAACTTGCTCGCCGATCTTTTGTATCACGCCCAGATCAGGACCAAGAATCTTGATACCCAACGGAGTTTTTATACCCGTAGATATCATGTCTATACGTGTTTTGATCGGCATAACCCAGGCGTTTGTCAATCCGGGAAACTTCACCGTTTCATCGAGAATATTTTTCAGCTTATCGGTGGTCATCCCCTTACGCCATTCACTGCGGGGCTTTAATTTGATCGTGGTTTCGATCATTGTAAGTGGAGCAGGATCGGTGGCTGTTTCGGCCCTGCCCACTTTACCGAATACAACATCGACTTCTGGAATGGTCTTTATCAAACGATCCGTAATTTGTAACAACTCGCCAGCTTTGCCGATTGATACACCGGTGAATGTGGTCGGCATATAGAGCAAATCACCCTCATCCAATTCCGGCATAAACTCAGAACCCAATTCTCCATAGGGATATATCGTGGTTAAAACAACTGCAAAAGAAAGGACTACGACCGTCTTTGGCCAATTGAGCACGAACTTAATGACCGGCAGATACATCGATATAAGGAATCGATTGATCGGATTTTTATGCTCTGAGGGAATATGTCCCCTTATAAAATATCCCATCAATACAGGCATAAGTGTTATCGACAAACCCGCCGCTGCAGCCATGGCATATGTCTTGGTATAGGCTAGCGGGGAAAATAGTTTTCCTTCTTGCGCCTCAAGTGTAAAAACAGGAAGAAAACTCAAAGTAATTATCAACAACGAAAAGAATAGTGCCGGACCCACTTCAACCGCAGCACGCTGCATAGCAACCCAGCGATTCTCATCTGTGATATTGCCCTTTTCAATATGTTTATGCGCATTTTCAACCATCACAATGGCTGCATCGACCATGGCACCTATGGCAATGGCAATTCCGCCCAGGGACATGATGTTAGAATTGATATTCTGATAATGCATTACGATATATGAGATCAATATACCGAGAGGCAAAATAACTATTGCCACCAATGCAGAACGCAAATGAAATAGAAAGATTCCGCAAACAATTGCGACGACGATAAATTCTTCAATGAGCTTATCGCGTAGTGTTGTTATCGAACGCATGATGAGATCGGAACGATCATATGTTTCGATGATTTCCACGCCTTCCGGCAAGCCCTTGGCGACCTGAGCCAATCGTGTTTTAACTGCCTCTATCGTGGTCAACGCGTTTTCACCAAAACGCATCACGATAATGCCGCCAACGACCTCACCTTCACCATCGAGCTCGGCGATACCACGGCGCATCTGTGGGCCGATACGAATATTGGCAACATCCTGCAGCAACACAGGCGTACCTTCTTCACTCACACCAAGCGGAATATGGCGAAGATCGTCCAGACCCTTGATATAACCTTTGGCACGAACCATATATTCAGCTTCGGCCATTTCGATAACAGAACCACCCACTTCCTGGTTGGCCCGTTGTATCGCTGTCTTCACATGATTGATATGCATGTTGTAAGCACGCAGACGATCAGGATCCACCACCACCTGGTACTGTTTGACCATTCCGCCAACAGTTGCGACTTCTGAAACACCTGGTACGGTCTGTAGTTCGAAGCGTATAAACCAATCTTGCAAGCTACGTAGTTGAGCGAGGTCATGATTGCCGCTGCGGTCAACGAGCGCGTACTCATAGATCCAGCCTACACCGGTCGCATCCGGTCCTAGCTGAGGTGTTGCCGACGGAGGCAAGGCCCCGGCGACTTGCGACAAATACTCGAGCACGCGGGAACGCGCCCAATATATATCTGTGCCATCTTTAAAAATGACATAGACGTATGAATCACCGAAAAAGGAATAACCACGCACTGCTGTAGTCCCGGGTACCGAGAGCATGGCTGTGGTAATGGGGTAGGTTACCTGGTCCTCAACAACTTCCGGCGACTGACCTGGAAATGAGGTTTTAATAATAACTTGTAGGTCAGATAGATCAGGAATCGCATCCAAAGGTGTATTCTTTACCGAGTAAACCCCCCAAACTGCGAGGATTATGGTAAAGATGAGTACTAGAGGCCTATTTCGAATCGACCAGCGAATTATTTGTGCAATCATATCTACTACCGAACAATATCCGCCGCGTCACTATACTTAATGAATGACATCGGCATGTCATTTATTTTTATTGAATTCTTGCCGATCAATTTCCCGGAAATTGTCAGATATTATCCGCCGGCCATACGCATAAGGGCAGCACGCATGCTGCTTTCAGAATCGATCAAAAACTGGCTCGATACAACCACTTCCTGATCCTCTTCCAACCCGCCAACAACCTCGATGCGATCATCCGTTTCGATACCTGCATGAATAATCACGGGCTTGAATTTTCCTTCTCCAAGGTGGGTAATCACCCTGGTTTGATTGCCCTGGCGAATCACTGCCTCACGTGGGACAGTCAAAACTTGCCGCTTTGGACGTGCGAAAATGCTGATATCGGCATACATATTAGGTTTGAGGACTTCATCGGGATTGTCAAAACGCAGACGCGCCTTCACACTTCTGGTGCGGGCATCGAGGCTTGGATAAATATATTCAACCTCGCCTTCCCATACCTTTTCAGGCATAAACGACAACCTGGCTTCTGCACCTTGTCCTTCCTTGACCCAATCAATCTGATTTTCGAATACGTCGACCATCAGCCAGACTGTGGACAGATCGGCAATACTGATCACGGACTTAGACGGTGGCACAAATTCCCCTTCCGATACATTCAAACGCGTGACGAATCCGTCCTGGGGCGCATAGAAACTGACCAGTTGCTCCACTTCACGAGTATCGTTCAAACGGGCAATCTGTTGCTCCGAAACACCGAGGGCACGAAGACGCTCCCGAGAGGCATCAATCAATCCATTGGCGCTATCTCCCAGTTCAAGCGCCTGCAGAAATTCTTCCTGGCTATTGACGAGCTTGGGCGAGTATAGCTGGAACAAGAGATCACCCTTGGCAACCTTCTCACCTGTTGTTTTGACCGCGAGCTTCTCGACCCAGCCCTCGGTGCGCAAACTCACTGTTCTGAGATTGTTGTCATTATAATTGATATAACCGACGCTCTCGATCTTGCGATATATCGTACGCCGCTTCACCTTATCCAGTCTTACACCCAATGCATTGATCACGGTCGGCGCTAAGGTCACGACGCCTGAATCGCCGGTGTTCTCCAATGGCACCAGGTCCATTCCACATATCGGACAGTCTGCCTCCGGATCTTCCATCACAATTTCCGGGTGCATAGGACAAACAAATTTAGGATTGGAGTGCTTTTGCGCGTGCTCTACCGCAGTTTCTTTTGGCGCTTCGTTCACAGGGGAAATGCTCTGGTTTCCAAAAGAGTCATGGTTATGGCCATCACCGCTCAATTCACTCAGCATGGCAGGCGCTGCAACGACAGGGGCCGCCTGAATATGACTAGATGAATTCTCATCGGCAGCCACCGCCTGTCTATCACCCAGCCCGGAGAACACATATATATTGATGGGTACCCCAACCGCGAGTAACACGATTGCACCAAGTATCTGTTTACGTGCAACAGATGACATGTGTCGCGCATTCGGCAGGAAAATCTGTTCCAGCCACTTAAATACCAACCAAACACCGTAGCGTGTTGTTCTAGTAACACGTTCCATGTTTATGCTTCCCCTGCCAGATATTGAAGGTCGTAGTGTGCCTTTGCCCTTTCCACTCTCAAACGCAGAGTTTGTAAATTACTATCCAGTTCTCGCAAACGCGCACGAACCAATTCTGAGAAATCACTAGTCTGGCTTTGATAGGATTTTCTCGAAGACTCGGAATACTGTGCCGCCTTAGGCAACACATCATCCATGTAAAATTTTAAACGGTCACCCAAGCGGAACCAGTCCGCATAACTTGCATCTAGCAAACGTTTTAGCTCGCGACGCTGGCCATCTGCTGCGTCCGACGCAGAATTTACCAAATGGCCTTTTGCATTCAAACGACGATTCTGTCGCTTCTCAGTAAAAAACGGCATATCTACTGACACGACGGCAGACAAAAAATCACTTCTTGGAATAACACTACCATCAGCTGAATTGACGCCATCAGCCCGATAACCGTAGCTAATATCTACATTCCAGCTCGGCTTAAATGTAGACCGTTCTGCGAGAACATCCTTGCGACTTGCGCCTAACATGGCTTTTTTTACGGCCAGGGATGGGTGGTTTTCGAGACGATGATCGAGCTCCTCAACCGTAGGCAAGGTTGGGAGCTGAGGAAACACTGTCGATAGTGCATGTTTGCGCACTGAAGCACCCGTCCATTTTTCAAGTTCTGCGATCGCTTTTTCACGCATTTGCTGTATGTCGTCTTCGCGATCTTGAAGTAAACTCAATTCTAATTGAGCACGTATCACATCTTGTTGTTGACCACGGCCTGCACGATATTGGTATCGAGTTACTTTCACTAACTGGTTAAATATCTCTTCGCTTTCTTTTACCAGGGCAAGCGAATGTGTTTGCAAATAAACTTCCATCCACGCTTTGCGCAAATTTCGTAAAACTGTCATTGCCCTGTCGACAGCTTTCGCACGCTCGGCCTCGGCCATTAGCAACTTTTTTTCCGTCTTTGCCTCAAGCATGCCTTTCGAAGGAAAACCCTGATTGATGCCTACTATTGCCTGCGTCATACCTTCAGAGTTAAAACTAAACGCATTGTTACCGATTATCGGAAAATTTACCGCGCCAACGCGAAATTTCGGATCAGGCAGTTGCCCGTCGGCTACTGACTCTTCCATAAAGGACTGGGCATTTGCCTGGAACTCGGCAATGAGTGGGTCGTTTTGGATGGCAACCGTCTCAGCATCCTTGATAGTCAATTCAAGCGCGTGAACGGTATTCACGCCCGCAATCACCGTCAGGATTACTAAGACCCAAAGTCGCAAGTAATTCATACTTCCCACACCTGTTATCTTGCTCAACAACTTCGTTCAGAAAATTTATACCAACGCGCAAGATAACCAAGACGAGTTAAAGGAGACTTAACCAGACGGGTAAGGGTTGCCTAACTATAAGACAAATCTGCAATTCTTCCCCAGTCCCACATGAAATTCTTTTTTTCTACGATTCAGACATAGTCTGATTAAAAACTATTGTTCTACTTTTGAGCCTATTTATCAACAATTCAACGGGCTAATGTAATTAATACCTCATCTACAATTTTTATATCAAATAAAAAAAAGCGGCACTAGCCGCTTTTTTTGTTATTCGTTCAATGCATTACTGCATATCCAAAATGACGAACCGACCTTTTCGATCAGTGGTGACTACAAATTTGATCTTCTGGCCAGGTTTGACTTCCTTCAACATAAAAGGGTCAGCAACTGCGAAATCCATCGTCATTGCCCCCATTCCCATTGTCGTAATCGGGCCATGACTGATATTGAGTGTTTTGTTCACGTTATCAATTGAGTTGATTGTACCGCTTGCCTCATGCTCGTCTGCTGCAAAAACAGTAGTAAATACCGACATAAGCATGACGATTGCAGCTGATAAAAACGTTTTTTTCATACCTCCCCCTCTACTTCATTTATGAGTCATTTCCGACATGGACGGAATCTATAATTTCTTAGAAAACTACGACTTAAGCATGAAATCAGGATTAATTTCCGACTCTGACGCAGCGTTTCATCATTAAATCCTTTGGCTGGCTTGTCAAGCTCCCTGTATGAATTTTGGTAGCGAGGCAAATTTTTCCGCCTGCTCAAGCACGAATTCACTAAAACGCTTCGCCACAGGCGAGAGCCTTTTTCCTTCGCGATGAACCAGATACCAGTGACGTAAAATCGGAAAGTGCTCCACATTCAATAGCTTCAACTTACCTATCTCCAATTCCAGGCGTACCGTATGTGCCGATACTATTCCCAGACCCAGACCCGCTTGAACCGCGTGCTTTATGGCTTCGTTACTGGTCATTTCCATCCTGGAGGCAGCTTCAAAGCCGTACTGCTGAAAAAATCGCTCCATCGCTATCCGCGTACCCGAAACTTTCTCTCTGACAACAAAGGTTTCCTGCACCAGGCGCTTGAGAGAAATATTTGTTTCGTTTACCAGCGGGTGATCGGGGGGCGCAATAACTACCAATGGGTTATCCATAAAGGGTTCCGCCACAAGCTTCAGGTCTCGCGGTGGCCGACCCATGATGACCAGATCGGTCTGATTATTCTCAAGCTCATCAAGTAGCGTTTGGCGGTTAGTCACATCCAATTTGTACTGAATATTGCCAAACTGCTGCGAAAATGCAGCAAGTAGCTGGGTTGCAAAGTCGTTAGCTGTAGTCGCTACCGCGATGTTCAAGGTACCACGCCTGACACCGCGCAAATCTTCGAGCACGCCCTCTGCTTCATCTAGTAGACCGAGTATCTCCCTACTATAATGCAGCATCTCGCGGCCGGCCTCGGTAAGAAAGTTCTTTTTGCCGAACTGTTCGAGCAGGGAAACACCCACGTGATCTTCTAATTGTTTGATCTGCATGGACACTGCCGGTTGTGAAAGATGAAGTTCTTCGGCCGCACGGGTAAAGCTCAAATGTCGGCCTACAGACTCAAAAACCTTTAATTGTCTTAGGGTTACGTGAAGCATTCGGGTCAAATCCTGTCAATCATAAGCAATCATTTATGATTTTGATTATAAATATTTAATTTACTTTATGCCAGCGCGCCCGTAACCTCTTTCTCACGAAATATCAGCGACACGATTTTCTTTAGTTCAATCACAGTTAACTCGTTTTTATACCTACTTTTTGGAGGAAATAAAATGGCAGAGAAGAAGTACAACGCGGGTGTAAAAGAATACCGCGAAACATATTGGATGCCTGACTACACGCCGAAGGACACTGACTTTCTTGCGTGTTTCAAAGTTACCCCACAGCCTGGTGTACCTCGTGAAGAGGTTGCTGCTGCGGTTGCTGCGGAATCATCAACTGGTACCTGGACCACTGTTTGGACTGACCTGTTGACTGACCTGGATTACTACAAGGGTCGTGCATACGCCATCGAAGACGTACCTGGCGACGACACTTGTTTCTATGCATTCGTTGCATACCCAATTGACCTGTTCGAAGAAGGTTCAGTTGTAAACGTTTTCACTTCATTGGTTGGTAACGTTTTCGGCTTTAAAGCACTACGTGCACTTCGCTTGGAAGACATCCGTATTCCTATCGCTTACGTAACTACTTGTGGTGGTCCTCCTCACGGTATCCAAGTTGAGCGCGACATCATGAACAAATACGGTCGTCCTCTGTTGGGTTGTACTATCAAGCCTAAGTTGGGTCTGTCTGCTAAGAACTATGGTCGTGCGACTTATGAGTGTCTTCGTGGCGGTCTTGACTTCACTAAGGACGACGAAAACGTTAACTCTCAGCCGTTTATGCGCTGGAAGCAGCGTTTTGACTTCGTAATGGAAGCAATCCACAAAGCTGAGCGTGAAACTGGTGAGCGTAAGGGTCACTACCTGAACGTTACTGCTCCTACTCCTGAAGAAATGTACAAGCGTGCAGAGTATGCTAAGGAAATCGGCGCACCTATCATCATGCACGACTACCTGACTGGTGGCTTCACTGCTAACACAGGTCTTGCTAACTGGTGTCGTGACAACGGCGTTCTGCTTCACATCCACCGCGCGATGCACGCAGTACTTGACCGTAACCCGCACCACGGTATCCACTTCCGTGTACTAACTAAGGCACTTCGTTTGTCTGGTGGTGACCACCTGCACTCAGGTACGGTTGTTGGTAAGCTGGAAGGCGACCGTGACGCAACTCTGGGCTGGATTGACATCATGCGTGATTCTTACATCAAAGAAGATCGCTCACGCGGCATCATGTTCGACCAAGATTGGGGCGCAATGCCTGGTGTAATCCCAGTTGCTTCTGGTGGTATCCATGTATGGCACATGCCTGCTCTGGTTAGCATCTTCGGTGATGACTCTGTACTCCAGTTCGGTGGTGGTACGCTGGGTCACCCATGGGGTAATGCCGCTGGTGCAGCTGCAAACCGTGTTGCTTTGGAAGCGTGTGTTGAAGCACGTAACGAAGGTCGCGCTATCGAGAAAGAAGGTAAGGACATCCTTACTAATGCTGCCAAGAGCAGTCCTGAGCTCAAGATGGCGATGGAAACTTGGAAAGAAATCAAGTTCGAATTCGACACAGTTGACAAGCTGGACGTTGCTCACAAGTAATTTAAAGCATCATGTGGCACGCTCTGGCGGCGTGTGTATACATACGACGCCAGAGCGCACCAACTAACGCTTTAAACACTTGAATTAACGAAACCGAATTTGACTAAATAGATTTTGAGGAATTTAAAATGTCTGAAATGCAAGATTACAAGTCAAGCTTGACTGATACTTCAAGCCGTAAGTTTGAGACTTTCTCTTACTTGCCAGAAATGAGCGATGAGCAGATCCGTAAGCAGATCCAGTACATCGTTGATAAAGGATGGAATCCTGGTATCGAGCACACTGAGCCAGAAAATGCATTCGATAACTACTGGTACATGTGGAAACTGCCTATGTTCGGTGAAACTGACGTAGACAAAGTTCTGGCCGAATGCGCTGCTTGCAAGAAAGCACATCCAAAGAACCACGTTCGTTTGATGGGCTTCGACAACTTCGCACAGTCTGCCGGTGCTTCCATGGTAATTTTCCGCGGTAAAGCTGTTTAATCAGCCGCCAGGGTAAAGACCTACAAAAAGCCCCTGGCCGCTCGCGGGCAGGGGCTTTTTTTATCCATAGCAAGAAGGAATTCCATAAGTGAACAAACCCAAAGCTTACATCGGTATCGATAAAGATATAAATGGCGGCATGACACCTATCGGCAAAGTTATTCGAGACGCTTGGGTATTTGGTTTGATTCCGGAAACCCAGACCTGTGAAGGCTGGACACAACAGGCCGTTGAGGCGTTAATGCACAAAGTAAACGCCGAATGGGATAAATATGGTTGCATGGTTAGATGTTTGCCTACTGAACTGTTCGAAAAGCATCAACGCATTCACGGCGACGCTGTAAAGAAAGCCAACCAGGCTGGTTGGAATGGAAACGTCGAGACCGATGACGAAGAATAAAAGGTTTTCTGATTAACCCATTATCCATACCAGGTTAATCAGAATGTCTTTCATCTAAACTTTCAAGAAATCGAAGGTGCACTATGTCTAAACAAAATAGCGTAGATCCAGATCAATACAAAGTTAAATCAGAACCATTTTATAAGCCTGTTGCCAACGAAGTTGAAATGTATGAAGCAGCATACGCGGCACGCATGCCAGTTATGCTCAAAGGCCCTACCGGTTGCGGTAAATCACGTTTCGTTGAATATATGGCTTATCGTTTAGGCCGTCCATTGATCACCGTCGCGTGTAATGAAGACATGACAGCATCCGATCTTGTTGGCCGATTCCTTCTCGATAAAGACGGTACTGTTTGGCAAGATGGGCCCCTGACTATGGCAGCGCGCATAGGTGCAATTTGTTACCTGGATGAAGTGGTTGAAGCGCGCCAGGATACTACCGTTGTTATCCACCCACTGACTGACCACCGTCGTACGCTGCCACTAGACAAAAAGGGTGAGTTGATCGAAGCCCATCCTGATTTCCAACTGGTTATTTCCTACAACCCTGGATATCAAAGTCTAATGAAGGATCTCAAGCAATCAACCAAACAACGTTTTGGCGCTTTGGATTTCGATTATCCATCGGAAGAAATCGAAACAGAAATCGTTGCTAAGGAAACCGACATTGACAAGGAAACTGCGCACAAGCTGGTGCAGATCGCACATCGCGCGCGCAATCTGAAAGGACATGGCCTGGATGAAGGTATATCCACCCGTCTTCTGGTTTACGCGGGTCAACTAATACAGAAAGGTGTCGATCCTATTGCTGCCTGCAGCATGACACTGGTTCGTCCTCTAACAGACGACCCAGATATGCGTGAGACATTGGATGCAGCCGTCGGTACCTTCTTCTAAGCAGATATTGGATTTGCGTAGCAAGCTATCTGGAAAAGACTAAGTAACCCGGTTAGCAAATGGCGTCAGTCGTCTGCTTGCCGGGTGTAAAAACTGAAAGGTTTAACTATTGTCTTATGCGCTTTCTCACTTCGGTGACATACACACATGGAAAAAAAACAATATATCGATAGCTTGCGTAAGGATATTGTTTTCAATGCGGAATTGGGCGGTTTTCCGTTTACCTTCCACTCAACCTGGGGAATTTTTTCACCCCGAGAAATAGACGAAGGTACTGAATTATTGCTTGAACGCATAAACATCGCAAAAGAAGCCAATTGTTTTGACCTCGGTTGCGGATACGGCCCTATCGGCCTAACGATGGCACGCATGGCACCGGCAGGCCAGACCATTATGGTCGACAAGGATTTTATGGCGGTGGAATATGCAAACAAGAATGCAGAATTCAACGGCATCAACAATGCGAAAGCTTTGCTGAGTAACGGGTTTCAACACATTCCCCAACAAAGCTACGATGTCATAGCGTCAAACATTCCGGCTAAAGTAGGCAAGGAAATGTTGCAGATTATTATGTATGACACATTCCATCGTTTGTCACCTGGTGGAAAATTTTATGTCGTAACGATTAATGGTCTAAGAGACTTTATGAAACGACATTTCAAAGAGACATTTGGTAACTACGACAAAGTCAAACAGGGCAAGAATTACACTGTAGCGCTGGCAGAAAAGTCAGAATCGAGGTAGTCATGAGCGTCGATATCGAAAACTATCGTGAAGTGCTGACCAAAGCAGCACCGGAATTGAAAAACACCTTGGACGGCATCGTACATGAAGCCGCACGCAACATGTCTCCCGCCGGACTCGAACAATACCTTAACGGCGCCAAGGGTCTAGCAAATCTTGGGCGCGGTAGCGACATCGTTGTCTCCTTTCTCGAAGACATGCCCAAGGTTGTCAAAGAATGCGGTGACGATATCATCAATGATGTTCTGGCCGCTGCATTAAAACTGTCCTCCTTGACCTCTGGTCAGGTAATCGCGCTACTCCTGGCGAGTTTGCCAACTGCCGCGAGTCGACTGGGCGATGCCGAATTATTGAAATCTTATATCGCACTTGTACACCAGATATCGGCAAAAGCGCCGCGCGGGCTACGTCCAATGTTGGAACACATGGATGAATTGTTATCCAAGCTAACATTGAGTGGTCTACGTCGATGGGCGAATTTCGGTGCCGAAGCCTATCGCCGTGACTATGTTAATCAAGCGTCATACTTTGCTCTACAAACCGCAGACAGCCTAAAAGTGCTGCAGAAGGAACGACGTGGAACCTTGTTTATTGACATCCAACGCAAGATAAATTTCTATTTACGCGCCCTATGGGGGCGTGACTTTTTTTTACGCCCAACAGCGGCTGACCATGACGGCTTCAAACCTTTTATTGAATCACGTATTCTGCATTTACCCGATGCCTTAGATGACATTGCTGACATTAAGGGCCTTGAGCTTTATCGCGCTACAGCCGCTCACCTCGCGTCACATATGGTATACACCAAATCGCGAATTTCAGCGGAACAATTATCCCCTGCACAAATGTTTTTCATCGGCTTAATTGAAGACTCACGAGTTGAGTATCTTGCAATTAAAGAATTCCCGGGACTCAAGAAACTGTGGAAGTCTCTGCTCGATATCGAATTCGAACAGGCGCCGCAGCATCCAACCATTGCTACATTGGAATACATTGCGCGCATGTTATTGGATGACAGTGTGACTTCCAATGATGCAGACATCCAGGCGTTTGTAGAAAGATTTCATGCCAATATAGAAAACAATGCCGAAGATAGTTCTTTCTCATGGCATATGGGTATGGAGTTGTATAATATTTTCGCCGCGCGTCGTGATGTTCCAAGCCTACGAATCCTGGAGTCGATACGTATCCCTTATCGCGACGACAATCGTTATGTTTGGGAATTCGAAGAATTCGCCTGGGACAAACCAGCCGATTATCTTGCTGCAGCTATGCAACAGATTCGACGCAAAGTCAGTGTTGTAGAGATGGCAAATGAAGTAGATTGCGAATTGGCCGGCGACGATGCACAGGAAATCTGGATATGTGAAACAGAAATGTATCCCTATGAGGATGATCTGGAGAATACCCAAAGCTTTAACCAGATGTGGGGTAAGGAACCGATCTCTGAGCCTTTTCACTATCAGGAATGGGATTACCAGGTGCAATTGCATCGTCCTGATTGGGCGACTATCTATGAACGCCGTCCTCAAAAAGGCGACCCAGAAGATATCGATCGTATATTGCTCGATTACAAACCGGTTACACACCGTATCAAACAGATCATAGACCTTTTACAGCCGGAAGGCGTGCAACGTGTGCGCAATATGGAAGATGGTGATGAAATCGATATCAATGCCGCGATTGATGCAATGATCGATATCCGCCAAGGTAGACAGCCAAACACGCGGATTACCATGCGTAACGTGATCAAGAATCGCGATCTGGCGGTTGTGGTATTACTCGACTTGTCTGAGTCTACTAATGAAACCGTAGAAGGATCAGATAAAACTATTCTTGAACTAACACGTGAAGCTGCATCGTTGGTAGCGACTGCAATCAACGGCGTGGGTGATCCTTTTGCAATCCACGGTTTCTCCTCCGATGGACGACACAATGTCCAATATTTCCGGTTCAAGGATTTCAATCAAAAGTTTAATGAAGAACCCAAGTCGCGACTTGCCGGAATGAAGGGTGGATTGTCTACTCGAATGGGTGCGGCAATGCGTCACGCCGGACAACATTTGCTTCGACAGCAAGAGCGTAAGAAACTGCTTCTTGTCGTTACCGATGGCGAGCCTGCGGATATTGACGAACGCGATCCACAGTATTTACGCCACGACACAAAAAAGGCAGTCGAAGAGTTATATGGCAAAGGGATTATGTCTTACTGTCTTACACTAGACCCCGATGCTGATGCCTACGTGAAGCGGATTTTCGGTGCTAACAATTACACCATTATTGACCACGTACAGCGTTTGCCTGAAAAACTGCCAGTGCTATTCGCATCGCTTACTACTTGATCTCGACACTTTTCTCACATAAAACAAACACCACTTTTTAGTGGTGTTTGTTTTAGCTTCAGTAAATTGCTATGGTCTTCGAAGGCGCATGCAAACCAGACAATACCTTGCCAACTTCACGCACGTCGGCAATGGCGAGTCGGCAAGTCCAGGTGCCTGGGCAAACCACCACATCGTTTTCCGCATTTGGAACGTGCAGACCTATACGTTCTAGTTTTTTCACTAGATCCTGTAATTGCGATTCGACTACATTGGGCAAAACCAGATTCTGGTTTTGAGTGAGTCTTATTTCCTGCAATCCGTATCGACTCAACAGTGCGTCCAACTGTTCGATGGTCTGAAAAGATAATTCACCTCTTGATAATTTCAAAGGGATTGCGACGTTTCGTGTTTGCCGTTGTGGTACGACTTCGTTCAAATCACGAAAGTCGAATATTAGTTTCTCATCGGGTTCACGCCAGTTCTCGCCAACAGCAATCACCGGCACCGCATGTTCGATACGTTTTAACTCGCGCTTATAGAGTTCACGCAATTCACCAGCCTCGACTCGCTCCACCAAGTCACTAAAACGTGACTTGGCGTGTTTGCTGCCGTCAGAATTTCGATTGTGCAAATTAACTACAGCCTCAACAACTGAAAGTATGTTCCCCTCGTCGATGAATGCCTCCAACTCCACCGCTTCGCGTAGCTTGTGACCTAAGCCACCACCGACGTAAACACGAAATCCGAATCGTTCATTTTTTTTTGTTGCAACAAATGTTAGGTCATGAATCAAGGTCTGGGCACAGTCTTGTTCACAAGCCGAGAAACTTATCCTAAATTTTCGCGGTAAGTGCTGACAATCCGGGTTGCGCAAAAAATATTGCACTATCGCGTTAACATAGGCCTGCACATCCACATACCCAACCAGGCACACGCCCGTTAATACACAGGTCGTGATATTGCATATCGTATTACCGCAGGCCTCTCGCGTAGTTAGACCAACTTCGGCTAAACCACGTAGTAGTGACGAAACGTTTTCGAGTGCTACGAAGTGGAACTGTATATCCCGGCGCTTTGTGACATTTACAAAGGCTTTGTCCGAGTAGCGTCGTCCGAGTTCAGCAATTCGACTTAGTTGAGTACGAGCAAGCTTACCTCCTGGTACGCGTATCCGAACCGTAAACCTACCGCTCTGGCGCTGCGCGTAGACACCAAGCTGCAGACGACTGGCAACAAAATCTTCCTCAAAGAGCTCGCCCCGCTCAAAGGCATGACGCTTTTGCTCAAAGCGCGCAATATCCTCGAAAGTGTTTTGTATTGCTGCATTCATCTGCCGTTTCCTCGACCAAAATAAGTTATATCCCGTCCCTGGGAACCAGCTCCATCTAAAAGCCACATAACAGGAGTAGTTGGAATATAGGCAGAAATGCTTATAATCTGAAATAATATATATTAATTTTCTTATACGTTTTTAGATATATATGAATCTGACACAGTTACGCCATATCGATGCCATAGTAAAAAATGCTTACAACCTTTCCCGTGCAGCCGAAACGCTGCACACTACACAGCCCGGTGTGAGTACTCAGTTACGCGCTTTGGAAGACGAATTAGGAGTAATGATCTTTGAGCGCAAAGGCAAACGCATAATAGGCTTAACCGCTGCCGGCGAATCGATCGTCAGCATGAGCCAGGAAATCCTGCAAAAAATTCGTGCAATACGTGCTGTTGGGGAGGAGTTTAGCCAAGAGAAAAAAGGGACGTTTACCATAGCCACCACTCACACCCAGGCCAGATATGCGCTCCCAGCTATTATCACGCGCTTTGTAAAACGTTATCCTGACGTTCAACTGCGTATTCGACAAGGACATCCACAGCAAATTTCCGAAATGGTGATTCAGGGCGATGCTGATATTGCAATTGCAACCGAGGCCATCGCATCTTACCAACAGCTGCTTATGTTACCCGTGTATCGCTGGAACCGGTGCCTGATTGCACGCTCCGGACATCCAGTTTTGAAACCACGCAAACCGACGCTGGACCTGATCGCGCAATTTCCTATCGTGACCTATGACTTTGCCTTTGCCGGCCGTTCCGCGATGAATAAGTCGTTTATTGAGGCAGGACTCAAACCCAACATAGTGTTAACTGCAATCGACTCCGACGTTATCAAACACTATGTGGAACTTGGGCTAGGGATAGGTGTACTTGCACATATGGCATACGATGAGAAACGAGACAAGAAATTGCGCTGCAAAGATGTCAGTCATCTCTTTGATGACAGTGTTACCAGTATCGGTATACGACGCGGCAGTTTTCTACGCGGTTACATGCTCGAGTTTGTCGAAATGTTTGCACCGCACCTCAGCATTGGACAGATTTCATCGTTACTGACTAAGCATAGTCCGGAACTGGAAAATGAGTTAATGCAAAAGCTGACAGACTTGCCTTTGCGCTAGCGAGTCAATAAGTGACAATCATTACAGCCAATAACCTGCCCACTACCGTACTGAATGACGCTACCGGCTTTTGTAATAAAGCTACGAGCGGCCAGTGCACGTGATAGATGTGTACCTTCCAGCGACAAGCCATGACAGGATTGGCAACTTTTCGGATCGGCATTGTAAAATCGACCATGTTCGGAACCCATCCACTGGGGATCATCAATATTGTGTAGTCCATGGGGGCCATTTAGAGAAACGGGAACGCCTTTTTCATGACATACCTCGCACTGACTGATGGTACCGACGTGCCCTTGCAGCTGGATCGGGATCAAATTATCCACCATGCCGGGAATTGAGCTACTCCAAATAGCGTGCGGACTACCATGACAACCCTGACAGGCCACGCCACCGTGACCAACACTTTGACGATACAACTTATCCGGCTCTTCTGCATAGCGTCGATTAACGGCTAGACGCTGGGTGGCAAACACGTCGGATTCATCAAAGGTTCTGTTCAACACTATCGAGTCGCCCAAATGCTGAAGCGCATCGCCCGTATGGCAAGACTCGCAACGTGGTTCATCGAGAAACGGTCTTCGTTGTTCGGATGAACCGACCATAGGGGATTTACCTACCGCGAGCATGCCACCGTGACAGCTTTGGCAGTTGATTCCGCTCTTGCTCATAGCATCTCTAACATAGGGTGCTTCACGACCGTGACAATACATACAACTGGTATTCCCATCCTCTGGAATATTTTGTGTTTCGTTTGAAACGGCCAACTGATATTGGTTGTTTAAGGCATGTGCAGCATGTATTGAAATCGACAATGGTAATCGTCGTTGTTGATGAAAGGTTGACGGCCCCAAACCATCCGGATCTGCAACTGGCGAGTAGTGGCACTCAGCACACATCAGCGGTGTTCTCTTTAATAAATCGAGGCCTGTCGTTGCCCCATGCAATAGCAAAACGTTTTCCTTTCCTTGGTTGTCGATATCTGAATTTTGACTCCACTCAATATCGATACCCAGACGTTGACTGACGGCATCGTTTGCTGCAATCTCACCCGTCGCATGACAGTGGGCACAATCCATTGGTTTAGCCATGGGTAACACAATGTTTGTAGATGCAAGCAAGCGTGGATGTTCTCCGCGAACGATCGCACTAATTTGGAATTGCGGAAAATAGTTTAGATTACCGTTATCATCTATTGGTGTAATCGGTACCCATGCAGCGGTAAACTCTTTGGTCTTCGCATCAAACAAACCAAATGTTTGTGGAATGTTATTAAGCCCGGGCATGTTCTGTCCATCAAACAGTAATCCTCGCACCCCGCCATCTAGCGGAATCCGAACTTGATTGCCAAGTAAAAACCGGTATAGCTCGCCGGCATGTTCCCAAAAATTCGTCTTGCTGGCGCTGCTGGTATTGATAGAACCATAGCGGTCCATAGTGCCCTGATACTCAAGTTTAACTTCGGTATTATCGAGTAATACAGGCAATTGCTTTTTATCGGTAGACGTTTTTATCACCTGAGCCTTGATGAAATTGGCAGGAGGAAATATTGCAAACACCGAAAAATCTTGATCAGGAAAGGCCATTCCCCTGCGGTTAACCGCAAGTACTTTATAGTGCTCAGTGCCGCCTAGATTGCTGCTTCCATTTGAGTCATTCTTGTGCCGCGATGAAAAGTCTCTTTCCGCACATCCTCCCAAAGCAATAAGTGAGAACAGCAGAACAAGAAGAAAATTTAGAATTCGTAAAATCGAAGCACTATTCGACATGAAATATTTGCCAACCAAAAAGCTGAAAAGAGCATATATAAGTGTCTTTAAACGCTCATTAAACAGGGCTTGGCAAAGTGGGATAAATCTAAAGAGAAAACAAACAGCTCTACAGCCTTTCGCGCTGTAGAGCTGCCTGCCATTTCATGTTCATGCAGCGCCTTTTGTCTTCTGGCCAAAATAGGCTTTCAGTTGTTCAGCGCCACCAATATGCTTTCCTTCTATAAACACCTGGGGAACGGTATCTAGCCCGGTTATGGCGTGTACTGTACGCAGCGAAACATCGTGCGCAAGTGAGATCTCTTCATAGGTATAGCCATGCCCGTCCAAAAGTTTTTTGGCTTCCGCACAAAATGGACAACCGGGTCGAGTAAGAATACTCACGGCAGCAGGGACTTCCGCCTGTGGATTGATATATCGCAACATGGTATCCGCATCCGACACCTCGAATGGATCACCTGGCACTTCCGGTTCGATAAACATTTTTTCGATCACGCCGTCGCGAACCAACATCGAATAGCGCCAGGAACGCATACCAAAACCGATGTCGGACTTGTCCACCAACATACCCATAGCGTCGGTAAATTCGCCGTTGCCGTCGGGGATTAACGTGAGATTGTCTGCATGTTGATCTTTTTTCCAGGCATCCATAACAAACGCATCATTGACCGACAAACAAACAATGTCATCAATGCCGTTAGCATGAAAAACTGGAGCGAGATCGTTAAAGCGCGGTACATGAGTGGACGAACATGTGGGCGTAAATGCCCCAGGAAGCGAGAAAAGAACCACAGTTTTGCCTTTAAATATGTCATCACTGCTCACATCCACAAATTCGTTATTAAGACGCGTCTTAAAGACGACTTGGGGGACTTTTCGTCCCTCGCAATTAGTTAACATGGTATTCTCCTTTAGGTTAAGAAAAGCTTAGCTGACTGAATACGGAGACATTATCGTGCGAAACCTACAATAGATATAATCGTTTGTTATTATCCCATGTATCGTTAATTCCTATCACCCATAAGCAACTGAATAACAAAGAAAAGAGGGCCTACTTAGGCCCTCGATACTCAGAAATAGGGACTTATGAGCCAAGTGCGCTAGAACACGCTTGGGGCGTCATGCCTGATTCCGTTGGCTGCCAACGACGATGCATAAAGCGCCCGAATAAGAGATAGACCAAATACAAATCCACCCCGCCCATCAAAAGACCACTATTAAACACCGCGTCCAGGCCATGGTTGAAAGCAAACACATCGATCGAAGCGCCTGCCAGTAAAATACTATGAATTAGATTTCCTTTCGTCGAACGCCCGAACAGGCTTGGAAATCGAATATTTGCATAGGCATAGACCAGATGAAGAAACGCCCCTGCCAACAATATTCCACTTAGATAATCCCACCAATCGATACTCATAATATTTTCCTCTGTTGATTGTGAAAACCAGTCGTAACTGACTAAGGAAAACTCTAGCAGAGAGTGTTTGGATCAAGGTCTCACACGGGTATCAAACGGTTACGAAATATTTCAGACACCCCCTGTGTAATGTATTGTTGCCAACAAGGAGAAAAGAGCCCCACGATCTGGATTCTTGAAATGTGTTGTTACACGCCGATCACTGCAAATTTGTCATATCTGGTTTATAGTACCGATATGCAACAAGCACAGAAACAAGCCCATATTTTGATTGTTGACGATGACAGGGAAATTTGTAGCCTGCTCAGTCGGTTTTTGTCTGACAATCACATTCGAACTTCTGTGGCATACAATGCAGCCGAAGCAGAAAACAAATTGGCTGCGGGACGTTTCGATCTTATTGTTCTCGACTTGATGATGCCAGGCGAAGACGGTCTGTCTTTTTGTCGGCGCTGGCGCATGCAATCAGAAATACCCGTTATTATGCTGACGGCTATGGGAGAGGATACGGATCGAATTATCGGCCTGGAAATGGGCGCCGATGATTATCTACCTAAGCCATTTAATCCGCGCGAATTGCTGGCGCGCATTCGGGCAGTATTGAGACGCCTGCAACACGTTCCGAAATCCGCGTCCGAACATGCTACACACAGTTTTCGATTCGAGGGGTGGCGACTCGATGCAGCCAAACGTGAATTACACAATCCGGACGGAGTGCTGGTTAGTCTAACCTCCGGTGAATTCGATTTGCTGCAAACCTTTGTCGAACATCCGCAACGCATACTCAATCGCGATCAACTTCTCGACCTGACCAAGGGGCGTGACAGCATACCCTTTGATCGTAGTATTGATGTTCAGCTCAGCCGACTCAGACAAAAAATCGAGCACGATCCAAAGCAGCCCCAATTGATCAAAACCATTCGTAACAGCGGATATATGTTCACGCCTGAAGTAGAGTCGTGAATATGCGCTTTATCTATGACAATTTGACTGGCCGCGTCATTCTCATCCTGTTGCTCGGTGCGGCACTGATTGCTCTTGATGTATTACTTGTTGGCTCGATGTTAGACAACAAACAGCAGGATGCCTCGAGTTGGATTAGTGTTTCGGCAGCGATACTGTTTGGACTGATATTCATTGGCTACATAATATCCCGACAACTAATCAAGCCCCTTAGACGCCTGGCCGAGACAGCTCAGCGCTTTTCCACCGATTTGAAAAGCGAAACCCTGGTATTAAAAGGGCCAAAAGAAGTACGTGATACAGCGCAAAGTTTTAACCAGATGCAGCAACGCATACAGCGCTTCGTCGAGGAAAGAATGCAACTGATCGCGGCTATCTCTCACGACTTACGCACCCCTCTCACGCGTTTGCGACTCCGAGTGGAAACAATAGAGGACGAAGAACAGCGCAACAAGGCACTGCGAGACATTGAAGACATGCGTGCCATGATCCAAAGCACCCTCGCCTTTATCCGTGATGACGCTGCAACCGAGGTAAGTGTCAAGGCAGATATCGCATCACTGGTGCAGACTATTTGTGACGATACCAGTGATATCTATGGGCCTGCGACATATACCGGTCCGGATCGTTGTATAAGCTTGTGCAAGCCGAACTCGTTGAAACGTGCCCTGGCCAATATTATCGAAAACGGCGTAATTTATGGCAAAAATGTCACTGTCACTTTGAGTTGTGGCGAAACAGAAATTTCACTGCTGATCGATGATCAGGGAGACGGCATTCCCCCTGATCAATTTGAAAATGTTTTTCTGCCGTTTTACCGCATCGACAAATCACGAAACCGAGAAACCGGTGGAATCGGCCTGGGTATGAGCGTAAGTCGCACCACGATACACGCACATGGTGGAAAGATACTACTCTCCAATAAAAAAGAAGGTGGCCTGCGCGTCGAAGTAAAACTGATTCGACATCAATCCTGAGTAAGGCGCAACGATATTCAAACAAATCTTTTGCGTCTCCCAAAGCATAACGAACGCTGCTATTAGTCAAACGTTTTTTCTCTTACAAGAAATAGAAACGTATTCTCACAATTTACTTCGCACAACTTTCATAACATTCGAAAAACATTGGCTATTCACTAATACAGATATTCTCATTCAAATAGCAAATATTGTCCTCGTCCTTTTCTCTAAAGGGATCGATTGCGCTATTTCACATCAATGTCTAGAATAGGACGCATAGGAATACTCATATCGAACTGTCATTATGGAAAACAAAAAAACTTCCCCGCTAATCATTGCATCGCTGTTGTTGTTAGTCTCCAACGTCTATGCGGAGGACAACAGTTTTGGAAGTGCTAAACACGCATTCGGTGTCTCGGCTGGCACTGCATCTGGCGGGGGGCTAACGTTCCGGCAATATCTCTCCAATGGGTTCCTGCAGGGGCGGTTTTTCTCTGTCGCAAATGGTTATGACAAGTTGACAAACTTGTTACTGGGCGCGTCGTATGGTCACGTCTTGAGTGAAATCTCAATGGTAAAAGCCCTCCCACCAACGGCCTTAGTACTGACAATTGGCGCCGACGGTCACTACACTCAAGATGATATCGTGGGCTCAGGCTTTAACAAATTCGCATCAGGAGTTGGAGTAGCGCTCGAAATCGGCAATACCTTTTCTCCTGGATTGATGTTTTCCATCGGCATGAATTACGCGTTAGTAATGGACAAGGATATCGGTAGCTGGAACTGGAATCTTGGTCCGCAACTAGACGTCAGCATGTTTTATAACTGGTAACCGAATATGGACATTTACCTGCCGCATTTCTCAACCAGACAATCAGGCTTCAAAGGCATGTTACCTTGGGTTATGGTTGTGTGCATACTTGTTGTGTGTTTTTCTTCACCGGCAATGGCCGAACAAAAAGCCAAACACGGTATTTCGGGAGGCTTTGGTTGGATAGGCGGTAGTGGTTTAGGCTATATACATTACCTAGGCCCGAACATGTTACAGCTATCCTTTGCTGGAAATGTCGATGAATTTCGTAGTGACTACACAATCGGGGTATCTTTCGCCCGCTATCTCCACCATGTACGAGATCCACGCTCCATGGTTCCCGTTGCGCTGAAATTGATTGTTGGAACAGATGTGCGCTATCAGTCTGGCATAATTAACTCCGGTCTTATTGTTACTCCTGATACGGATTACAACACACTTCAATCGGCATATTTCATTACTACTGGCGCGGGTCTCGGAATCGACATAGGCAGTCCGGGAGAACCAGGACTGGTCTGGTCTTTAGCTATTTCCTATGCCTTGTCTATCGAAGATGTGAGCCCGCAAAAACGCGAGTGGCTCATTAGCCCGCTCCCGGCAATGGCACTGATTTATAGTTGGTAATACGAATATGAAATGCTTTTCCCAAACACTGACATTCCGCATTTGCTCAACGGTGCTAGGTATGCTTTTAACGGCTTCCGTCTACGCACTTGAACCTGCGCAACTAAAGCCAGCTAAACATGCATTGGGATTTTCTGCTGGTTGGGTCAATGGAAGCGGCATTACGTACCGACGATACTTTGGTGATCATTTTGCGCAAGGAACGATATTTGGTCTCGTGTCGAATAACGGCAATGACGCTTATGTAGACGCTGCGTTCTCTGTAGGCACCTATCTAAGCCGATTGGAGTCCTTTGGCATACTTCCACCCATGGGTCTTAAACTCATGGCAGGCGCCGACCTTGTTATTGACCGGACTGATTCATCAAGAGACGGATTCACAACAGGTAGCTTTACTTACGACCGAAGCTACTATGGCGGAGGCGTTGCGCTCGAGTTTGGCAATCCTGGAAGCTCCGGACTTAGCCTGTGGGCAGCCTTAAACTATGTATTCACCTATGACGGAATAGGCTCTCCATCATTTCAAACATTTGATATGCGGCCTTCTATGGGAATTCTATACGGCTGGAAATAAGACTTCAGCAACGTTATTCAGCACTCAGTAGGCAAACCCATAATTCTCCATTCGGGAAAGCCCCCATCCAAACGCCGCGCGTGTATACCATGTTCACGCAGTAAAGCGACCGCATCAAATGCCAGCACGCAATGAGGCCCTCGGCAATAGGCGATATATTCTTGTGTCGCATCCAGTTCGTGTAGCCTTTTCTTGAGCTCTGACAGTGGCAGGTTAATAGCCCCCGCAATATGGCCGGCCTGAAACTCTTCGTCCGGGCGTACATCCAACACCGTTACCAGGCCGCTGCTGGCACGCTCATAGAGCTCAGCTGCCGGTATGGGCTCAAGGTCGTCCTTCACATTAAGATAATCGGTAATCAGCTGCTCTACCTCGTCCAGATGGCGTTCGGCGACCACTCTCAATCGATCGGTGAGTGCGATCACATCGTCACCACTCAGTTGGTAGATAACGTATTGCCCTTCCTTGCGACCGATCACTAAACCAACTTGTTTGAGCTGCTGTAAATGATGAGATGTGTTAGCAACACTTAGCCCCGTGAGCGTGGCCAAGTCTTCCACCGAACGTTCGCTCTGAGCCAGAAACTCCAGCAACTCCAGGCGATTCTCATTGCCCAAGGCTTTAGCCACCCGTGAGAAATGAGCAAGCAACTGCTTTTTAAACGTTTTCATACCACTCGTCTCTTGCCAGTGAGATCAATAATATTCAAATGAATACTTGAATACAAAACCGCGCGTCCGATATATTATTCAAACAATCCCTTGAATACAAATTCACGGAGAAATTCATGTCTTTTGACGAATGGCTGACTCACAACGAAGTGGTTATACGCCTCGGGTGTTTTTTCGGCGTATTGCTGGTGATGGCCACTTGGGAGATGCTTGCGCCAAGACGCTCACTGTCTATCGCCAAGGGCATGCGCTGGCTCAATAACCTGGGGTTGGTATTTCTGAACAGCCTCATTTTACGCATACTATTTCCCGCTGCCGCGGTCGGCGTTGCGGCCTTCGCAACAAACGCTGGTTGGGGGCTGTTGAATTTTTATCAACTGCCTTTCTGGCTCAGTGTTATTTTGGCCATCATCGCACTCGATTTAATCATTTATCTTCAGCATGTATTGGTACACGCCGTCCCTGCGCTTTGGCGCCTGCATCGGGTTCACCATGCTGATCCCGATTACGATGTAACGACCGGCGCGCGCTTTCATCCCATCGAAATTATCTTATCTATGCTAATCAAGTTTGCCGCGATTATTGTGTTAGGCGCACCGCTTGTTGCCGTAATTATTTTCGAGGTCATTCTGAACGCAATGGCGATGTTTAATCACGCCAATGTGAAACTACCACTGCGGCTGGACAAATACCTACGCCTTATCGTCGTAACACCGGACATGCATCGAGTGCATCATTCCGTGGAAGACGACGAGGCAAATAGTAATTTCGGATTCAATCTTTCCATTTGGGACCGCGTCTTCGGTACCTATCGTGCTCAGCCGCGCAATGGTCACGAAGGTATGAAAATAGGAATTCACCAATTTACCGAAACAAAAACCGTCACCTGGTTACCCGGTATGCTTATGCTGCCGTTCAAAGGAAAAGTAAGCGCTTACGCTATCAATCGACGCTCCTGGAAGAACACGGAACAGGATAAATAACGTGATTAAGAATCTCCCCCGCGTGTTGATGGCGGGCTTGCTTGCCATTGGCATCGTCGTGGCTGTACTCAATCGTCACCAGTTTGATTCCGATGCTATTCAGTTGTGGATAAATGAATTAGGGGGAGCCGGTCCCGTAATTTTTGTTGGGGCATATATCATTGCCTGCGTCCTCTTCTTACCCGGTTCACTACTCACCCTAACTGCCGGCGCCCTATTCGGACCAATTTTGGGAAGCCTATACAGTTTAATCGGCGCCACTACCGGGGCAACACTCTCCTTCCTAATCGCTCGATATTTGGCTTCCGGCTGGGTCGAACAATACAGCCAAAACAAGCTGGGGAGCATCAAACACAGCATCGAACAAGAAGGCTGGCGCTTTGTTGCCTTCGTGCGGCTGGTACCAATATTCCCATTCAATCTCTTGAACTATGCATTAGGACTGACTCGCATTTCACTGCGAGATTATGTGGTGACGACACTCCTATGCATGATACCCGGCGCCTTCGCCTATACTTATCTTGGATATGCAGGAAAAGAGGCAATTACCGGCGGCGAAGATCTGGTACAAAAAATCATTCTTGCAACTGCCCTACTTGCCTGCGTCGCTTTCCTACCCGGAATCGTGAAACGCGTTCGCCAGAATTCTTCCGCTGTCAGTGACAGTCATAAGAAAAACCACGGGCACGGTGATTAAAAATCCTTGTCCTCAAGTCTGAACGACTTTCGGCCGACGCAATCTAAAGAAGTTAAGTACTCAGAGTAATGTCTCGAAGGAGGTATTATGATGTCGTCAGTTAAACTGTTCTTCGAAGCGTATGAACGGGACGTGTTCGACCTGACAGGCGCCTGCTCATGGCCGGACCTGGCGGAATGCTTTATATTTTATGCCTTTGTTGCTTTCTTTGTTTCATTCACACTTTTTCTACCGTTTGTATTTTTTATTCTATTAGTCTTGCTACCTTCACTACAGTTTTAGGTTTCCGCTGCTTACGCTATTTAAAATGAAACGCCGATATTTGCTCCCAGCGTGTTTCCGCTAACACCGTGGCTGAAACCAGGTATATTGTAACGTATCATGGTATAGCGTACTCCAACAAACATCGAAAAGCTGACGTCTCGTTCGCGTATTTCGTAATTGTATTCTGCTATCACACCGCCAACGTCGTTAAATTTGTAATGCCCATTGCATCCCCCTTCTACCTCACAAAGATAACTCACAAAGAGATGGCGCGTTATTCCGAATCCTAAACCGTGCATGCGATAACGTAGCATAGCAAGTGCATCAATTGGAGCACGTGAGAATACCCCTCTGCCATCGCTTCCACCGACCCGGTTGCTCTTCCATCCTAAATCCAGACGTGCCTCAAATGATCGGTATGTTAGCGCAAGTCCACCGGCAAAAAACAGGCCTCGTCCTGCTACTACGTCTTCACGTCGCGTTGTTTCACCGCTGGCTTCCTGCCTGATTATAATAAATCTTGCCACAGTTTCACCTGGAAGAACGTCGTAGTGGGCAAAGGCAAATTTCTTCCAATCAAATCCATTTGCATACGAAACACTAGACAGTTGAGACATCAACAAAATTGCAGCAAAAATTCTCATTTACACACTTTATTTTAAATAATTGTATCTATGGATAGTCAATTATGAAAACTTTCCGAGCGGGAAACCGAATTTCCAGACCAAGTATATAATGTAGCCTCCTACCCTCCTGTATCGCCAGGAAACATTAAATTGTTTAGCTAACAAACCCCAAAAGATGAGGAACAATTTTCAATTGTTGAAATTTCGGATTCATTCTCTTCATTTTTGGTATTAGATGGGGGAAGTCCAGGTCTAAAACTATTCGCACTTGATCGCCACTAATTTGCTATCTATAGTTTATCTAAGACACAATAAATATACGTAGGGACGACTGCATGGTGCGAATCTCGCTACTCGTATGGATTATTTTGACTATGGTGGCAGCATGTGCAGAAAACCTTCCACCAAGCCCAGCAACTTCATTGACATCCTCAAAAAATAGTCCCAGTTCAAGAAGCCACGGTATGTGGGATCCTGTCGTACAGCTATCCTCGGCCCAAGTTGACAACTCTAATCTTGCCCGAATTCGAGAATTCGCTGTAAGCCTGTCTCCGCAAGATGCTACGAGTATTTTTTCCTGGCAAAACGCGGTTTCGATGGATGCATTCTCGGGAAATGTCCTTTGGGGAAACTATCAGGTTCGCATCTTGGATGATATTGGTGCAGTCACCAGTGCTTCGCCGATTCCGGAAATACAACAAACGAATGCCCAATATCTAGACATACAATTCTCTCGCGACGCCAACAATGCGAAGGCGTTATGGTCAAACAATGGCGAAATATACAGCAGTGACATCTACGTGAATACTAGCCCTATATGGCTGTTGCCTCAATTACAGGGAAACAGCACCGGCAAACCTCAATTGCTATTTTCGGCACAAACACTTCCTTTCTCACCACCCGTGGACACACAAGCATACGCTATGGTTTGGCCTGCGCCAACGCTCAACAATTCTATTCAAGGCCGAGTTACCAGCCTGGCACGCGGTATGGGCGGTGCACCAATTGCCCAAATTGGCGACGTTCAGAATTTGTCGTTTGGTAGTGGTGTAGCGCTTGGCTCAGCTACAATTGACGACCAGACGAGGACATCACAACTTTGGCAACAATACAACATCGCCGGTCAACAAGAGTTAATCGTGAGTCAACTTGAACCGGGGAAAACTTGGTTCACACTATCCCCAACCCTCACCAGCATCAATTTTGATATTGCGAGAGAAATTGTTACTGCGAGCCTGCCTGGGAATGTTCTCATGCTTATCGGTTATGACCGCGGTGGCAACATTCTTTCGCAGAGCTTCCATCCAATTGTCGGCTGGGGAAACCCCCAAGTCATCAGCGAATCCACTCCTATACCATCTAGCCGTTCAAATCTACGCGCGAACTACAACGGACTCGGAGATATACAAGTTGTGTGGCTGAGTGAAGATACCAGTCCTGTATTTGTCACACGTGTATATGGAAATCGTTTTTCGCGAATCCAACAAGGTTTTGCCTGGAATGGTGTGACGGAATTTAGCAGCGATATTCCTGCTGCCGTGCACAGTAGCGTGATGGTAAAGGTGGCAGACAATAGCGATACGGTAGTTTTGTGGCAAACCCAAGCTGGTGTTGATCAAACACTCCACTTCCGCGAATTTCGCCCTAGCACAGGATGGAGTGGCAGTATTTCTGTCGCCAGCTTTTCGAATATTAACGGTCAACAATTATTAGCCTCAACGATTGATATAAATAAGATAGGCATTATTAGCCTCGCATGGGCAGAAGTGGGCATTAACGGACCACTGGCAAATCTAAATATTAATGCCTTACGCAGACGCTGATCCAACCCACCCTATAAATTTCTATAGTAGTACTTCATTAAAGAGCAAATTACTCTACCCGTTAGGAAAATATGGAAAGCTTCTCGCCAAAATGGCGTCTGGAAAAAGGAATTTTATGTCGGGTGTAAATATACTGGTCGTAGACGACTCATTTATTGTGCGCAAAATTTTACGATATTATCTGGAAAACGCAGGTCACTTAGTTGAAGAAGCACAGGACGGTGGAAGCGCCTGGATGCTTGCCCAACATCAACAATACGGCTTAATTATTACCGAGATTAACATTTCAAGTATGGATGGGGTTGAGCTTATTGAAAAGCTCCGCCAGGAGTCCTGCAACCGTTACACCCCTATATTGGCAATTAGTTCGGAACGCCGCTCTCATAAAAAAGACCGGGCAAGTAAGGCGGGGGCGTCTGATTGGATTTGCAAACCATTTATTGAAGAAACAGTGCTCAATGCTGTTGAAAAATTGATCGCCTGAAACGAAAAACCCGCCTTCTATTGAGGCGGGTTTTTGACAGAAACCGGTGAGAATTAATCTACACGAACTTCGGTCGCCTGTGGTCCTTTTGCTCCATTTTCTACTTTGAAGGTTACTGTTTGACCTTCGTTCAGTGTGCGAAAACCGCTACCCTGAATGGCTGAAAAATGAACAAAAACGTCAGCGCTGCCATCGGAAGGTGTAATAAATCCGAAACCTTTGCTTTCGTTAAACCACTTGACTGTGCCAGTATTCATAGTGAGATACCTCGATAAGATGTTGAACTAAAAAGGTATTGCAAACATATCAAGGTAGCTTACTGAGAACACAGGGAGAGATGTGACCGAATGACCGTGATAATGTAACAATGCTCCAGGGGGCAAATTAGAGCATAAAGGGAATTCAATATCCAGCTATTTTTAAAGAAAAAAGTGGCAGCGGAACACCGCTGCCACTCCTTTTTCTAATTATCGTAATACGTATTTCCGATTAAGGTCTTACGTAAGAATAACCGGCCATTTGAAGCTCCATGATGCGACCAACGCCAGCCTTAACAACCTGAACGCCTTCAGTCAGCACTGGATCTTTGCCAGTTTTTGCCTTAACTTTCTTCATTGTGTTGCCACAAGCGCTGAAAGTAATATTCTGAGTGGCCAGGCTCTTAACGCGGTCTGACTGCTTGTTACCTTTAGTCAGTAGACCCAGGCCAGGACCGTAGGCAACGACTTCTACTGCGATATTGTCAAGACCGTATTCCTGTTGCAGGTTAACAGCATTGTTCAACGCAATAGTTTGGGTCTGAGCATCATCTGAGCTGACCTGGATAACGATTTTATATTTTGGATCAAAGTCAGCAGCTACGCTGTTTGCGGATACAGATACAGCCAGGATTGCGCTTGCAGCAGCAATAGCGAAAACCTTAGACACTAGTTTGCTAAATTTCATTTTATTTCTCCCAAAATGTGATGACAGTTAAACAAAAACACCTACAGGACTATAGACGTTGGCCGATAGACATTTATTCCACATTTGAAAAATATTTTTCCCTAAGGGAATAAAACCGTAGACCAAGCCGTCTTAAATAATACGTGGTAACGTTAGAAGGTTGCACTATGTGGGAAATATTTACCCAGTCTCGCAAATCCCGCCAGAAGCTTGAAAGCCGCTGGCATCGCCTCTACCGCCTGGCCTATTCCTGGTGTCATGACCCAGATCTTGCGGGAGATCTTACACAAGACACCCTTGCGAAAGCCTTAAAGAACATGCATCAGCTGAAAGATACCGATGCATTGGATGCCTGGCTGTTCAGTATTCTAAATAATTGCTGGAAGGACTATTGGCGAAATCGCCGGGAAATGTCTGACTTGGACCAAATCGAACACGAACCTTTTGATGATATCCACACACATCAACAACGAAATGATCTCATTTCCGGGGTTCGCCAAGCCATCGCACGTTTACCTTTGCACCAGCGTCAAGTATTGAGCTTGGTCGATATAGAGGAAATGAGCTACAAAGAGGTTGCTCAAATTCTCGATATTCCTATCGGCACGGTAATGAGTCGCCTGTGTCGAGCGAGAAAAGAATTAAAGGATATCTTGATTACAATGGAGAGAGAGACCGTTTCCAATAAACCAGAATTGAGGATTATAAAATGAGCCGCAAAGAAACAGTTTCAGATGAGAAATTAAACGCTTTGCTGGACAACGAATTGGATAACGATGACAGAGCACATGTTTTGTCCATTATGCAACAGGATCAAGAGGTGGCTTCTCGCTATTGTGCCTTGCGTCGAACCAAAGACTCGATAGCACTGGCATACTCCAACCCACCCCTACCATCGCAACTGGCGCATTCCAGAGTAAAAACAACAGAGAGACTGCCTTTTAGAAATTTCGCCGCCTCCTTTGCTCTCATTATTTGCGGCGCGATCGCAGGATGGATTGGTGGGCAATTTAATACTCAAGTTGCTGACCCTGGATTTCTCAGCATTGATCAAATTCAAAACCACAATCTACAAAGCAACCGGGTTCTAATCCATATCAGTGATATGAACCCCAGACAAATACTTTCCGCGCTGGATACCGCAAAAGGTATGCTGGCTTCCCAGGACAAGAGCAGCAATTTGCAGTTAGAAATTGTTGCCAACTCCGACGGAATCGACTTTATGCGCGAAGGATCACCTTTTGCGCAGGAAATTAGACAAATGACGTCGGACTTTTCCAACGTGACCTTCCGTGCATGTAGCTCGGCAAGAAGCAATGCCGAACTGCGGGAAGGCCGGAGAATTGCGATGCTGCCGGACGTACATATGGTACCGATGGCATTTGATTTTATCCTCACTCGACTGAGTGAGGGCTGGACCTATGTTCGTGGCTAAATAAGTGACAGTCACGCATTGCATGTGCTGAGTCACGGCGTAAAATACTGGCATGGATGCCACTATAAAAACACCGCGCTTTATACTGGCGCTGCTAGAACCAGAAGCCTATTCTCATCCTGTTTGGGAATGCAAGCTGATACAGACTCACATCTCCTGGATTATCCTGACGGGTAGATATGCCTACAAGATAAAAAAGCCCGTCAATCTTGGTTTTCTCGATTTTTCCAGTCTCGAAAAACGTCGTTATTTCTGTGAAGAGGAATTACGTCTTAATCGACGACTTGCCCCTTCCTATTACCTATCTGTTGTCCCCATTACCGGCCGAGAAGACCATCCAATCATGAATGGTGACGGGCCAACGCTAGAATATGCTGTACGCATGCGCCAGTTTCAGCACCGGAATCAGTTTGACGAGATGCTGTCGCGAGGAGAATTGCAGGAGTCTCACATTGATGCGCTGGCCACTATGATCGCAAGTTTTCACAAGAACATCCCATCCTGTTCCGTCGAAGAGCCTTATGGTGATACAAATCATATAACCCATATCGTTACAGAAACCATAAAGAGCTTTAGGCAGGCTCTCAGCGAACCAGAAATGCTACGACAGCTAGATCAAATAGACACCTGGTGCAAACATCAATTTCAAACGCTTGGCCCAAGCTTTGAAAAACGTAAGATTGCTGGATTCGTACGGGAATGCCATGGTGATATGCATTTACGCAATATCGCGTGGGACGATGGAACACCACTGGTGTTTGACTGTATTGAATTCAGTCCAGGCTTGCGTTGGAATGACGTTATTAGTGAAATCGCTTTTCTGATCATGGACCTCGATGATAGACAGCAATCACAACTGTCGTCGCGATTCATGAATACCTATTTGGAATACACAGGAGACTATGCGGGCCTATCACTGTTACGCTTTTATCTCACCTATCGTGCACTGGTCAGAGGCATGGTAGCGGCGATTCGACTGATACAGACCGACAGCACACAACAGGAACACATAAAGGTCGATAGGGAAGCCCATGAATATTTGGATCTCGCTACAGCGTATACAAAAACGCGAACTCCCATGCTCATACTTACACGTGGCCCATCAGGAACGGGAAAGACAACCTACTCGCAAAATTTACTACAACATCTAGGCGCCATCAGAATTCGCTCTGACGTGGAACGAAAACGCCTACACGGACAGGATGCACACAAAATTACGAGAACAACACCTGGCGAGGGAATATACGGCGCATCCTCGACTGACAAAACTTACGCACATTTATTGAAACTCACGCAGGAAATATTAGACGCCGGATACCATGTCATTGTCGATGCAACATTTCAATCTCCCGTACATATACGTGCGTTTCAAAAAACAGCGATCGAGAACAATATCGGCTTCATTATTGTTGAGTTCTATGCTTCAACCCATACGTTGAGACAACGAGTTTCCAAACGAACAGGCGACGCCTCGGATGCTGATATCGCTGTTTTAGATCACCAGTTACAATCGTGGCAGACTCTTAGCGAACAAGACTATCCGCTATTTTTTCGTGTTAACACAGAGAGTAGAGAAGAAGCAACACTCGCGTTAAACACGGTTATTCAAACTGTCAAATCTATACAAACAAACGACACATAAAGGCAGCTACGGCCAGATTCCTCGCATTAATGTCGCTTTAGCGACACGCTCGATAGCAATAATCAAGGAAACTGTTCGAAAATCGGGTAGTTCATGCGGTATTGGTGAGTTCGGATCGGCCATACCGTTTTCACCAACCACATAACTTTGCCAACGACTAAACACATGATCCACTGTGTCATGAATTCTGCGTTGCAATTTGTCGATGACTTCCTCCAACGGCCAATGCTCATGCGCGTGATTCTGTACCCATTCGTAAAAGCTCACGGTTACACCACCGGCATTCGCGAGTATATCTGGCAATACAAAAATTCCTCTCGCCGCCAGCAATGCATCGGCCTGCGGTGTGGTGGGATTGTTTGCGGCTTCAACGACAAGCTTCGCCTTAACGCAGTGCGCGTTATCCGCACGAATTTGGTTACCCATGGCTGCAGGAATCAGAATATCGCAATCCGTCTCGAGTATTTCTTCGTTGGTTATGGTTAGGGTTTCTGCCATACCAACAACGGTACCGTTTTGTTTTTTGAATGCTTCGACTGCCGAAGGATCCAAACCGTCCGCACAGTAGATGCCTCCGCGGCTATCGCTAACGGCAACAATTTTTGCACCTTTGCGAAAAAAGGCATCCGCGGCAATCGCACCCACAGCGCCGAATCCTTGTATTGCGACACGACAACCTGCAACTTCCTGCTTCTCCGGTATCAGCGCCTTTGATAAAAAACGCTCCGTCGCAAACAACACGCCTAAACCGGTCGCTTCGCGACGGCCATATGATCCGCCCATTTCTATTGGCTTTCCCGTGACTACTGGCCTATTGTTGTGCCCAGGGTGCAACATGTCATAAGTATCGAATATCCAGGCCATAGTTTGCTCATCGGAATAGAGGTCCGGCGCCGGAATATCAATATGCGGACCAATTACGTCAGAGACCTCTGCAGTAAATCGCCGCGTGATACGCCGCAGTTCTCCGTCACTCAATTCCTTAGGATTACAGACTACCCCGCCTTTTGCGCCTCCAAATGGAATATTCACTAATGCACATTTCCATGTCATAAGCTTTGCTAAAGCTACTACTTCGTCCTGAGTCACTTCAGGATGATATCGAATACCGCCTTTGCCCGGTCCAAACACGCGATTATGAACTACTCGATATGCCTGGAATGATTTCACCGAACCATCATCCAGCTCTACTGGAAAATTTACGTGATAAATACGCTTTGGTTGTTTGAGAAAATCGATGAGACCTTGTTTTAGCCCGTGGATATATTGTTTTGCTCGATTAAATTGCTGCTCGCTTATGTAAACAGGATCAAGGTTTTCTTTTGCACTTTGGGATTGCTCGTTTGAAGATTGCTCTTGCATTTGGTCATCCATAATATTTTGCGTGACTTGCTTACACACTTTTAATACTCACGAGGAGTGAAAGCAAGCACAAATGAATTACGAAACTTTAATCGTCCGAAATAGTGAAAGGGTAACTCATCACAAAAGCTTCAAATATTTGACTCAAAAGAACGCGAAACATCTGTATTTACATACAAGTCTGAAAGCATTCTTCGTGCGAATAATGCTCTTTTGTTGTGAACGATTTGCTGCAGCGAGACCTACGCCAATTGGCATACAGCTTCCTTACGCCGCTCCATCAATTGAGTGACTATCGGTTCACAAATCGTACGTATCGCCTGAGACATGTGGGTATTGGGTATTAACAAGGTATTTGGGCGAGTAAATTTAGCACCAGGGAATTTCTCTTTATAGGCAATCAGATTATATTTTTTTGGCTCTCGAAAACGCACCACCACCATACACTCGTCTTCCAGAGGAACATCGGTCAACACAAATGGATTGGAGGTATCCACCATGGGAATACGTTGAAAATTGATATCCGTCCAGGAAAACTGAGGCGTAATAAACTTTACGTAATCCGGCATGCGTCGCAGAATGAGATTAACAGCGTCCTGTGCGGAACAAAAAGTCAACTGACAGGCTCTATTGATTTTTTGCATCCACTCAAGGTTGATGCTCGGCACTATCCCTATCAGCAAATCGACCCACTGTGCGATATCGACACCTGGGTCTTCGATCGTTTGGGATTGCTGACGTTTTTGTATCACCAGCGGGTTATTTGACTGGCTCAATTCGCGTTTTGACCACAGAGATTCAATATAACCGCCATGATGCCCTTCGTAAAAAAGCACATCGGTATCCACAGGAATTTCTTCCCAAGCAGAAAACAACCCTTTTTCAACACCTAATCGCTGCGCCTGCTCATCGGACTCAACATATTCACGCACCGTTCCACTACCGCTCCGTGAAAATTCCTGAAACAAGCCTTCAAGGCGATTCAATAAATTGATTTCGGGGCCAAAAGCACTCAATGGCGTTCCAGACTTTTCTGCATCTCGAAACATGCGTACCAAGTCTTTACCGGGATATTTACGAAAACTATTGCCGTGGACAAAGCAGGCGTTTACATTTCCCCGCTGAAAAATCTGACGAAAGTCGTTAGCCGCCGATGATATACCCGATCCCGCCGAGCCCGTAACTGCGATGACAGGGTATTGACTGGACATAACTCACTCCCTTTGAATTTCCCAAAAATACTACGATAAGCTGCATGATTATGCAATCAAGCCAATACTGACTAACGCGTATAACGTTTGCACGCTACAATCTGAATAAATATGACTATTTTTGCATTTATCGCGTATTGGCTACTCGTACTGGTCGTGGGCTATCTCGCCTACTGCCTGACACACAGGGTAAGGTCTCAGACTATGTCGCGACTCTATGCGTCGGTGCCAGCTATTCCATGCTGTGTCTGACTTCCCGTATTGCATTGACCATGGGTACGGTCATTATCATGTCAAATATTGTGATTGACGGATTCCTCGCAGTTTCGTAGACCGATCTTATTCAGGGTTTGCTTATGGCAGCAATACTGGTGAAAGTGTCGCTTATGTTGTTCTTTGAAGTGGTGGCCTATTTGATGTCTAGGAAATTGTACCCGGTTTTATTTTTTCTCTAGCCAGCATCCTAGTCGTAAGCAGGTACAGCGCCCCTCTACCGCCACATATCATCAAAGATTTCGACGATGCTACAAAATAGGCATATTTGCTCTTCAGCCAACATTAAACTCCCCAGGGAATAATCAGTCTGCGTTCAGAAAACTATATTAATTTACGACCTAACTATCAGATTTTAGGGGAATTGATCGAGGGCACAGCACCAGACAAATACTCTAAAATAATATAACCTATCGTTTCAGTTAGATTTTTTTACAAATAAAATTGCTAACAATAAGAAAGAGCAGGACGCTCCAATGCTGGAGGGGAGTACGGAAATGAAGTTGTACAGTGTAAAGGCAGTCTTATGTCTGTTTGTTTTTCTATTTATCAGTTCTTGTGAAGCACCCCCAACATACAAACGCCCCGGCATTAAGGGATCAAACCTCCATATTCGCGAGGCCACTCTCGTCCCATTTGATCCAGCACTCTATGAGCTTGCAGACCTGCATTGGGGTGGTCGCCTATATGATCATTGGTGGACAAATCAAGATGGCACAATGTTGCCGGTACCTGCTGAAACCGCAACTACTCACGAGCTATGGCCGGTGGAAAATACCAACGAGGCCGGAGTAGTTACCTGGGAATGTAGCTCCTGTCATGGCTGGGACTACCAGGGAGTTGACGGTATCAATGGCAAACCTGCCAGCCCATTTCATACCGGTATCAAAGGCATCATACCTATAAGCGGTGGTAGCCAACCCGTGCTACAGACACCGGAAGAAGTATATAACTTTCTACACGACGGCATGGTCGATACGCTGTCTCATTCATTTGGTCACGTGATTCTCGATGACATGGCGATATATGCCCTGACCAAATTTGTTATCACTATGCACGAAGACGCATTAGCGCAGCGCGCTCCAAGTAACTACATTAATCAGGAAACCGGACTTACGGCTGGTGTGGAAGCGGACGGAGCGACAATGTTCGGCCTCGATATCACCGAAGGTGGTTGTCAGGCCTGTCATGGCGCAGATGGAAAGATGATCGATTTCATTGATGGTGACCCAGCGACTCAACCTAACGAATTTGTTGATACTCTGGCGCGCGAAAACCCTTGGGAAACACTGCATATCATCCGCTTTGGTCAACCCGGAAGCGAACCTGTATTCATGAAAGGCCTGGGCGAATATCCCGCACATGCAACAAAGGATGTGCTGCACGAGGCGGTCAATATTGTCGCCTACGCACAGAACGGCCTGATCGCCAGTGCGACTGGTTTCGACTTCAGAACCTTCCAGGCTGGCGCAGATCACGCTACCGCGAATCAACCCGCACTCGATTTCGCACGCGGCGGTATCCTCTACGACGAATGGTGGACGGCACATGACGAAACCGCACCGCTTGTTGTTCCACCGGAGATTGTCGGTGTCGATCATGCATTGTGGACACCTGCTGCGACTAACCTAACACCAGCAGCTGGAGAAATTACCTGGCGCTGTAAAGCCTGTCATGGCTGGGACTATGTGGGCGCAGACGGAATCAATGGTGTCAGTGGCAGCAGTTACGAAACCGGCATTAAGGGCATCGTAACGTCTCACAACACTATGCCAACCCATATGGAACCTGTAGCAATCTACGATTTCATCCATTCAGGAACGGTGCATGCTGAAGGAGATCACGCCTTCGCAGCACACGTATCACCTGAGGACTTGTATGCGCTAACACGTTTAGTCGTCGATTTGCAGCAAGAAGCAATGCACGGCATGGCGCCTGATGACTTTATCGATCTCGCCACCGGAACCGTAACAGGTGGCAACGTCGAACATGGTCAGACGGTATTTCATGCAGCCGCAGATGCCGGAGGCTGTGGCGATGCCGCATGTCACGGCCCAGATGGTACGGCGATTGATTTAGCACCTGCGGGCGAACCACCTATCTTTCTGCATAATTTTGTTCTTGCAGATCCGCAGGAAGCTTTGCATAAAATCCGATTCGGAAATCCAGGAAGTGCAATGCCCGGGCATGCCGATCATCATGATCTCCTGAATTTAATGGACTCAATTAGCGTTCTTGAGTTTATCGAAGGCGGCATACTGCCACCCCCAACGGCTGCGCCGGCAGCAGGCTTTATAAGCAATTACTATCGGCGCTAGCCTAAACAGCGAGTCTACCTGCCCTACCCCTGGGGCAGGTGGATTTCGCCCAACGCAGGCAAACTAGCTGAGTTTTTTTCGCCGACGTGCTAAGGTCGTTCTTCCTGAATATCTGTGCCGAGGCTATGACCAATAAAACCCGCGCCCTGCCCTGGCTTTCCTTTTTCCTGCTTACAATTGCTGTACTTGTCTTTCTTGCGAATTATTTTTCGGTTTCGCAGGAAATTCACATCAATGATATGCAAGCACAGCAGATTGGAAAGCAAATATGGCAAAACGAAAGTGGTGGGAAGTTGGAGAACCTGATTTCCTGGAATGAAGGAGAAGATTTTCCATCTCTAGGTATTGGGCATTTCATCTGGTATCCGCAAGGTGTTGAACACACTTTCGAGGAAAGTTTTCCGAAACTGCTGCGGTTTCTCAGTCAAACGCGTAACTTGCCATCGGAATTGAATCCTGATAGCGCAGCACCGTGGAATTCGCGCGAAGAGTTTCTGGCAAATAGGAACAGTGAATTTACGCAAAGGCTACGTTCCTTCTTACAGGACAGCTTCGCCGAGCAAACTCAGTTTGTCATTATGCGATTGCAAGAAGCGCTACCGCGTATCCTGAGAAACACAAAGAACCCGTTTGCGAAAATGCATATCCGCGAAAACTTCTACGCTTTAGCCGCCTATCCTAATGGCGTTTATACACTGGTTGACTACGTTAATTTCAAAGGTGAGGGCATTTCAGAAAAGGAACGTTACAACGGCCTCGGCTGGGGTTTAGCACAGGTTCTTGACCACATGAATAGCAGTCGGGAAAGCAAAACACACGCGTTTGTCGAAGCGGCAGATTTCATATTGACGCGCCGAGTGGAGAATGCGCCCCGTGACGAAAGACGCTGGCTACCCGGCTGGCGCAAACGACTGCAGACCTACCTATCCGTCGAACAACACCAATCGTACACGCCCTGATTTCAACTGCGGCCTTCTATTCATAGAAAATAATAGTGTGATTTTTCAATCAAAGTCCGCAACTAAAGCATTGCGATAATTTTCGGGAAGTGGCTTCACTACCGTTGAATAGGCATTGTGATCAACACCTATCGCGATCGCTGCACCGGTTCGGGCCTTTTCGATCATACCTGGGGTAAACTCGAATCGTAGAAAATGTACCGAGGAAGTTTTTTCATCAGTCTCGCGATCCAAATCTTCGTTTGCGATTGGATATACTTTGTCGCAATCATCAATTTGCACCCAAACTTGGCGCTCTATACCGATGAGCTGCCCCAACATCTTTTTACGTTCATCCACGTCAGGGTATTCGATCATAAACGTGGCCTTCCAGTTAGATCCATCGGGAATGAGTGGATTGTAGGCTTCCAGTTCTTCTTTTATACCATCGGCTTCAAAGATCTTTTCGATGCGTAGCATTTCCTGCACCTGATACTGAACCGTCAGACGGTCTTCAAAATACAAGGTCGCATTCTGCCCCAAGTGAACCGTTCGGTTCTTTTTATGTTCGATGACTTTGGCGCGAAACTCCTTTCGAGCTTCCGCATAGGATTCCAGAGACATTAAATCACTACGTGTAAGTTTGTCAGACATGCTACCTCTACTATCTGTCCATCACTGATACAGTAAAACTAAATTCCGTAAGCCATACGCAAAAGACTCAAGGGATGTGTCGCACCACGACCATCTTTTAAACCGTTTTCTATCTGATCGCCCGCCATTGGACAGTCGCTGGTATAGTGATCTGGTTCAAATTTCTTGACCTTGTTGATCACGGGTCGACATATCTTCATGGAAATATCGTGGTACTCTTGCTTTACCGCATACGTCCCATCGTGGCCCGAACATCGCTCAATAAGATCGATTTCAGTTCCTGGCGTTAATGCCAACACATCCCGGGTTTTCAAACCGATGTTCTGTACTCGCAAATGGCAGGATGCATGATACGACACCTTACCCAAACCTCGCTGGAAACTGGTGTTTAACTTTCCAGCCTTGTGTCTAAGCATGAGATATTCAAACGGGTCATAGATGTGTTGTTTTACTTTTTGTACATCTCTATCATCCGGGAACATCAAGGGCAATTCCTGTTTAAACATCAATACACAGGACGGAACCGGTCCAACGATATCAAAACCCTGCTCTATCATTTCAATCATTACCGGGATGTTTTTGTTTTTTGCCCTTTCAACTGCCTCCAGATCACCGAGCTCCAACTTAGGCATACCACAACATACTTCGGAATCTATTAGTTTGGTATGAAGTTGATTGTGTTCGAACACGGCAACCAGATCTTCCACTATCTGTGGCGCATTGCGGTTGCCATAACAGGTAACAAACACCGCAACCTTGCCTGCGGTCTGCTCCGTAGCCTCTGATTGCGCCAAAGACTTATGGCTGGCTAGCCGTTTGCGCGCTGTATGGCTATGATATTGCGGAACCACCGCGTCAGTATGTATACCGAGTACGCTTTGTAAAATCTTGCGCGTAGCCTGAATTTTATTGGCGCTGTTTACCACACCAGACACAACGGGAATACCTGCCAAAGAGCCAACGGCATCTGTCGAGGTCAGTATCTTGTCTCGCAGCTTCACGTCCCCCTTGCGATGCTTTACTGCCTTTGCACGCAACATCGTGTGTGGAAAATCCAGATTCCATTCGTGCGGGGGAACATAAGGACACTTCGTCATATAACACAAATCACACAAATAGCAGTGATCGACGACTTTCCAGTAATCTTTTTTCGCGACTCCATCAACTTCCATGGTGTCGGACTCGTCTACCAGATCAAAAAGTGTCGGGAAGGCATTGCAAAGACTGACGCATCGGCGACATCCATGACAAATGTCATAGATGCGCTCAAGTTCGTGCATGAGTGATTCTTCGTTATAAAACTCGGGGTTTTTCCAGTCGAGCGAATGTCGCGTAGGAGCCTCCAGGCTACCTTCACGCACAGGGGATTTCGGTCCAGACATAAAACTCCCTTGGAATGACAGTCTGTTTATTCTTTTTTTGGTGAGAAAAACTGGCCACGGATGTGGCCAGTTTTACGTGTACTCTTTGATCTAGTCGAGTGTGTCGAGGGCCTTCTGAAAACGATTAGCGTGAGAACGCTCGGCCTTTGCCAGTGTTTCAAACCAATCAGCAATTTCATCAAAACCTTCATCACGAGCCGTTTTAGCCATACCCGGATACATATCTGTGTATTCATGGGTTTCGCCCGCAATCGACGCCTTGAGATTATCGGAGGTATTTCCAATTGGTAATCCTGTTGCAGGATCGCCTACCTCTTCAAGATATTCCAGGTGACCATGGGCATGACCGGTTTCACCTTCTGCCGTCGAACGGAAAACAGTTGCGACATCGTTATAACCTTCGACGTCTGCTTTGGCAGCAAAGTAAAGATAACGACGATTTGCCTGAGATTCGCCGGCAAAAGCGTCCTTCAGATTTTTTTCTGTTTTACTACCTTTTAACGACATGTTGCTCCTCCTGCAATAGATTAGCTCACCATTTGTTCATTTGCATTCTGAAGAATAATTTGGACTTTGTCCAATATTTATCAAGGTAATTATGATTCAACATCGACACGCGTTTGCCACTCAACAATTGCACTATATGATGAGTGTTCAGCAACAAGCTGTGAGTGAGTACCAACATCCACACTTCCATCACCGTTAAGATATACAACACGATCCGCTTCACGAATTGAAGAAAACCGATGGGCTATGATTATCGTAGTTCGTCCCACGCATAGTCGCCGAATACTTTGCATCAGATGCTGTTCCGATTCGCTGTCAAGCGCGGAACTGGGTTCATCCATAATCAGAATGGGAGCATTCCGCAAAAAGGCACGTGCAATCGAGAGCCGTTGCAACTGACCACCAGACAAAGTAAAACCGCCTTCGCCTATGGGTGTATCCAAACCCAACTCCAGATTTCGAATAAATTCCCAACTACCACTATCGACACAGGCCTGTTGCAACATCGAATCACTTGCATCAGGACAAGCGAGCAGTAGATTCTCCCGAATACTGGTTGGTAGTAACAATGGTTCCTGCCAGACGACTGCAATGTATTTGCGCAGCGATACCGGGTCATACGCTGAAATATTCTTGCCGTTGAACAAGATCTCGCCTTGCTGTGGATCATAAAAACGCAATAACACATTTACCAACGTAGACTTACCGCTGCCGCTCGCTCCTACTATGGCGACTGTTTCACCGGGAATGAACGCCAGATCGACACCACGAAACAAAGGTTGAGATCCGGGATAGGCAAACCACAAATCCTGTATATCGATACGCACGCCGTTATCACCGGCGACGAAATTCTCGCACCCGCTCTGCCGTACATCTGCGCTTTGCGCCAGCACTTCTTCCAATCGTCTACTCGCCGCAAGTCCGGCTTGCGCCTGAAAGGGCATCTCTGCAAGACCTCGAACAGGAACGGAAAGATATCCAAGATAGATCAGAAAGCTGACTAAAGAACCGGCGTTTAGCCTGGATTGTTCGACAAAGCCGATACCAACATATATGACAGCAAGAATACACACATACATCAATGCGCTCAGGCTGACGCCGAACGATGCCTCTAGCCAACGCTCTTTCATCGCTGCCCGATACGCGTCATTGAAACGCTGAAGGTGTTGCTGACGCATGCGTGTTGATGCGCCGAAACTGGTCATAGGTTTCAGAAAACTGATCAAGACATTTTCGAACGCCAACAATTTGCCATTGTTGTGCATAAACTGGCTTGCGGCCTTGTGTTTACGATTAACAAATATTTTCTGGTGCATCACAAACAATGGCGTCAACATCGTTGCGAGTACCGCAAGATATGGATCTAAAAAAAACAACATCGCCACATAAAACAATATTGTTAAAATGTGAGATAAAACATATATCGGATATTCAATCACAACACGTTGAACTTCATCCACGTCATGACTTAAACGTGACAGCAGATCACCCTGCTCAAATTTGTCGGAAACTGGTGCAGAAACTTCCAATAAATGACCGAGAAAACGGTTACGCAAGCGGCCAACAAATCGTAATCCCGCACCACTCGATAGTATACGCGCAATAAAATGGGCCGATTGATTCAGAATAACCATTACCATCAGCCCTAAAATGACAGACAATAGCTGCTGGTATTGACTTTGAAAAATGAGATTAAGCGGCTGACCTAACAACCAAATCAGTACTGTATTGGATATAGCGATCAAAAGCACCGCGATCGCTGCAAGCTTTATTGTCGATAACTCGTCAACCAACTCCTCCGCATAACGCTTTTTGATGCGGCGGGTTTCACTCAATAGCTCAAATAGACCTTTAAACAGCAATGACTCATCTCCGACGGTTAGGTATCCATTCTGTACCACACCGTCCTTCCTGAAGCTGAAAACAAAAAAAGAGAGGCCGAAGCCTCTCTTTCTCTTTTACTACGGTTTATCTGATGATGGAACAAGTCATCAGTGATAAGTGTTCGGGTAGATACCCGCTCCCCATATCACCGCATCTACACGGCTTTCGATGTGGCGCGTGTGGTGTTGTTGTTCTTGTACGGTAGTCTGGTGTGGCCTACATGCCACCGCCCATTCCTCCGCCCATACCGCCCATGCCGCCGCCTCCTCCACCACCCATACCACCCATGCCACCCATAGTGACCTCCTTCGGATAATGTAGGTGAATGCAGTCTGGAACTGCGCCATAGTAGCGCCTTGATTTAATAGAAAAAAACCAAGACACTCGTTGAGTATAGACAATATATGTCTATTTTTCCAAAACCGGGCCAAGCCGATTTCGGGCAGAGTCTAGGCAGGCAAGATTAATCCAGGTTTAAACGTTGGAAAAAGGCAATATAGCGGCCCGGCTTGATACCACCAACCAAAACGATCTTTTAGCCGCCAACCACTGGCATTAGCTTGATAAAGCTAACGTCCGTCGACGGCGTTATCGTCAGTTCGTGATCAAGGCTCTGCACTTCCCTGTGATCCACCATCACGAAAAATGCTTTATTTTCAAAGGCTTTTAGAGCCTCTTCGCATTGCACCTTCCAGTCAAGATCGCGATGTTGACGCAAACGATATCCCTGACTAGTCTCCTCAGCGTCCGCAGGCTGCACCAGGGCTCGAAAATTCACCGGGCGGCGCAGATTAAAGCTTTCGGCTTCGGCCTGTACACGTCGCTCTATCAGCTCACGTAATGTCAAGCGCTCGCTCGCAAGTTTCAATTGCACTCTATGGGTACGTTCTCCACGGGCTGTTTCGTCAAAAACCGTCAATGTGGAAGGCATGGCGACCTCGCTAAACAGATTGGCATCTCTTTTATAACGAGCGTCGAGCGACAAGCTTTAGTCTACGTTGTAGCTCAACTTCTCTAAAATCCCGACTCAACTTCAGCCTATTTTGTGACGTGATTACTTGAATCCAACATAGTGTTATTATCGTCCTTTGTCTTACCCCCTTATTGGAAGAGGCTATAACAACATTGAACTTCCAAGACCGCCGCATAATCGTCATTGTTCTGGTCTGTATTTCCATAGTCGCACTCGCGTTATTGGGTGGACTCGGCATGAGTGCGTTTATAAAAACCACAAGCACTAACGAGTTCTGTATTTCCTGTCACGAGATGGAAACGACGGTATATCAGGAGTATCGGCGAACCACGCATTATAAAAACGTCAGTGGCGTAAGCGCCGGTTGTGCTGATTGCCATATACCACATGACCTCGGCACAACCATCATTCGCAAATTTGCAGCCGTCAAAGATATTTATCATCATCTCCTGGGGACAATCGACACTACGGAAAAATTCGAAGCACGTCGCCTGGAAATGGCGCAAAGAGTATGGGCTTCGATGAAAGCGTCAAACTCCCGCGAATGCCGCAACTGCCACAGTTTCGACTCTATGGATATGGACAAACAACGTCAACGCGCCTCTAAAATGCACCAGCAAGCCACTAAAGACGGTGAAACTTGCATCGAGTGCCACAAGGGAATCGCACACAAAGCAGTTCATGATTTGATGGAAACATCAGAAGAAGAAAATATTATCTTGGAGTTTTGAATGACGGGGATGAAAAAATGAGATCAGGGAAAATTGCTCTCCTGATATGTGCCGTTGTCTCACCAAATGTCTATGCAAACAACATTGATTGGGGACAAGTGGACAGTCAGGAATTCGTTCTGTTTTATCCAGGCCAGGCCTCATGGGAATGGTTACTCACACAACACAAGGGCTCGAAGAGTCTACGTAAAGGCACTCCCTGTCTCGAATGTCACGAGACAGAAGAAAAACAGATGGGAGCAGCACTCGCCAGCGGAAAAAAAATGGATTCGGATGCCATTGCGGGCAAACCGGGTTCTGTTACCGTCAGCATCCAGGCAGCCATTGATGCGGATTTTCTGTACCTGCGCGCACAGTGGCAAGACCCAGAGTTCAGCAGCGGAAAAAAGATGGATGCCAACCACGAAACCAAATTCGCAGTCATGTTTGACGACGGCCGGGTTAAGGAAGCCGGTGTCGCCGGTTGCTGGGGGGTATGCCATGTCGACGTTGCCAACATGCCTTCTGCCGATGGTGAAAAACGTGAGTTGTATACCAGCAAATCCCGGCAGACCATCACTCAAAAGGGCGGTGGTGATAAATACAAAGGCGTCTCGGAGTTAAAGGCATTGCTCGACGAAAATAACTTTATGGAATTCTGGCAAGCACGCCCCGGTAAGAAATCTATGGAAACGGTTTCAGGATACATCCTCGAAAAACGACATCTCCATCAGGGACAGCCGGTAACCAGTGTAGCGGAAAAAAAAGACAACGTTTGGACAGTCGAATTCAAGCGACGCCTGAAAACAACAGGCGATGGTCTTAAAAAACTCGACGCTTCCACACCGTTGCAGATAGGATTCGCCATACACGACGATTATACCAGCGGACGCTTTCACTACGTATCGTTCGGCAAACGCCTGAGCCTCAACGGTGAAAAATCTGATATTACAGTCAAGAAAATTCACTAATTCATAGAGACCAAATCATGAACCAACTGAACAGATTTATATCGGGCGTAGTTAGCCTTCCATTTTTAACTCTAATTTTTTTATCCACATTTAGCATAGAATCGCAGGCCACCGGTGCCTTTGCACGCGCCACGGGTTCCAAATGCGACAAATGCCACACCCAGTCTTTCCCTCGCCTAAACACTCGCGGAGAGCGTTTCATGCGCAATGGGTTTCAGCTAAAAAAGGAAAACGATGGCGGTTTCGGCCTGGACGATGATAAAGGTCAGGAAGAGGATAAACTGCTACGCAAGCTGGCCGAGACTCTCAGTATCACTGGTGATATGGAATTAATGAGTATGAAGGGTGGCACTGTCACTCCAGAGCTAGGAGTCCCTAATGCCGTGGGATTTCTGGCAACTGGTAGCCTCGCCGAAAATACACCCATTTGGGTAGGTGCAGATATTTCATCCTCCGGTGCGGAAGTGCATCGCTACACGATCGCACGCACCAATATACTGGATTCAAGTTATGTAAACCTGCGAGCAGGAACACTTGACCCTACGACCTGGACTTCTTTTTACGGTCACAGTGGCGCATTGGACACTCCCAGTGGTGACATTGGGGCATATGGCGGCGGACACCACGGCGCGGGGGCCAATTTCACTCAGGTGGGCCCAGGCTACGCGCAACATGAGGGTATTGAGTTCTACGGCTACAACGACTGGCTGCTGCTATCCGCAGGCTTGGCAAATGGCGAAATACCCGCATCGGATACCATTGCGACCGATGGCCACGCTCACGCTGACACTGGTCGAAACTATGATCGACTGGATTATTGGGCAACCGGACGTCTCGATTTTGCTGGAAGCTCGGCCTCGCTGCTATGGTATAACGCTAACGGTAGCGTAGAAAAACAAGTCATGACGGCAGCGTTTAATGTTCGCTATAAAAATCTGGATCTTCGAAGCCAATTTTCTCTGGATGTCAGCAAACATAGCGCGGATACTCAAGGTGAACCACGTTATGGATTCACCTTCCAAGCAGATTATAAATTCACCAAAAAACTTCTCGGCATCTATCGCTATGACACTACTGACAATGGAGAAAATAGCGGCGTAGAAAGCCAGATGACGTTTGCGCTCGTCCTGAAGCCAGCGCAAAACATCAAGCTCACGACGTCATACATCTATGAGCAGGATGTTGCCGTCGCGCCACATGATGACACGGGCACGAGTGGCGACCATGCGCATATGAGCACGGGTTTTGGCAATCATGTCAGCGTGACATTACGGTATATGTTGTGATTCAAAAGGGACGATATAAAAATCTGCGCAAACACGTCTTTTTGTGCTAAGTTTCGCTGATGTCGCATTATCAGTTTTTAAGCAATACGCCGCACAGCGAAACAGAGATACGTAGCTTTCTGGTAAAGTGTTCGAAAAATGACTGGCTGGTCAGTATCGAATACTCTCCAGTCAATAGTGATGAAAATACCTATTGGCAAACCTGGCCACTATCAATGGTTGACGCGCATTTTCCGGATCTCATATTTGAAGAATTGGAAAGGTGCCACACCCAACACCCTGACTGTTTCGTGATGATTTGCGCTCACAGCCAAGAGGACCACAAGTATAGAAAGGTCGCACAAATGCTTGCTTTTGGGGTTGATAGTGGTAACAGGGACGCAAATTGCATATAAACCCCGTTGTAATTTTTTAGGACAGAAACACCTATGCCGTCACGCCTTGAAAGTGTTCCCGTATTAGCTCAATCCACTGCGTTGATCGACGCCGCTCGCTTTAATGCGCTACGCGTGGCAATTAAGCGCAACAAAAAGCCGCTAAGGATGAAACTTGCTGGCTTGAGAGGCCTTGAACTCGAGCTCAATGATGACGTCTGGTTAGTGGTAGATGCCACAAATAACGATTTGCCTGTCATTGCCTGGCTAAGTTTTCAGTTAGAAGCACGCACGGACCTGACCGCGCCGATTCGATGTGATCTACGTTTTTACCACGCCCACGCTGGCGTGATCGTAAACAAGGTGTTGGATATAGCGGATGAATATGTGCGTAGTACACAATCAACTTCAGATGTAGAGCCCGGCCAGAAAGTCAGCCCCATAAAACGATCCTAAAAAGGATCTGATGTGCCGTGGATGCTAATCAAGCTTCTCAAGCTCGGCCAACATATCGTCTGCCCATTTTATCGCATCAAGATATGAACTAGCGATTGCATTGTGCGAAAGCTTTTCACACAATAATACGTCCCAATCTCCTTTCTCATAGTCCGTAACACACCTCAGAATTTTCCCTTCATCACCAGAACGTTCAAGCAGGGCCTCATTGAGGCGTTTATGCAGCGGCAAACTTTTTAAAATATTTGACATTGAGATTCCCAGCATCGCGTCGAGAGCGGAAAATAAACCGACGACGAAAAAGCTATTCGTCTTTTCGACACCTTTCCTGACCGCAATCTGCTCACACATTTTCGCTCTAGTTAGCGCAACACGAACCAATTCGTTACATGAACCACCAACGTCAGCAATAATCAACAATGTCATAAACTGTTTAAGCGCGTCCAGCCCAAGTATCATCAGGGCGCGTTGAATGGAATCAACTTGTGTTGTTACGCCAACGGCAGGAGATCGTATATACCGTAGCAATTTGAAGCTCAGCGCTGCATCCTTGGAAATCAAAGCTTCTAAAGCACCAAACTCTACCTCAGGATCCTGTAACAAAGACAATAACTGCATTAAAACGACTTTACCGGTACTGAGTTTTCTACCTTCCACTACCTCTGGCTTAGATAGAAAATACCCTTGAAAAAGATCAAATCCCATTTCCCTGCAGGCTTCAAATTCCTTTAGTGTTTCGATTTTTTCCGCAAGAATCGTCTTCCCAACTAGTTTGAGATACTTTATGCCCTCTACTAACTTTGTATTGTCCACCGCCTGTATATCAACTTTTACTATGTCAACGACAGGAAGAAACGCTTTCATCTTGTCTTCAAAAACATAGTCGTCCAGAGCTATCTTAAATCCGTTGTCTCGATATTCTCCGAGTATTTTTATGAGTTCGGGTGTTGCACGTACGTCCTCGAGAATTTCGAGTATCACATGTTTCTGTGTTAGCGGTAGAGGGATAGTGCCATTGATGCAATTTTCGGTGAGGTTAACAAAGGCCATTTTGTCGCCAACGATATTTTCGAAACCGATGTCTACAAAGGTATTCAATATCACCCTGGTAGTAGCTTCGTCGCCGTCAAATACACCCGCAACATTGACCAACCCACTACGATAAAGTAATTCATAGGCAAAAATGCCTAGATTCTTGTCATATATGGGTTGCCGACCAACAAAAGCCGACTGTTCAGACTCCATCGTTCTTATGTTTTCCATATTTTTCATATACTTAAAAACACTGCTTATGACTTCCACCAAACGCTAGTTTTTATTCGGCAAAAAAATAAATTTAATTACCACTTTATTTGCATTAGTATTAATGCGAATAACGGGATGAGCCCGGCGGAAGTGAGGCATTTGCGCTCCCGCTAATACATTTTTACTATCGCATACAGACACTATCTCCTCTAGAATGAAGCCAATAGACTCAGCGTACAGGAAAGAAATGCAAACCCAGGAAGGTGTGATTCTATTTGCGGATGTAGTAGGAAGTTCGGCCTTATATGAAGATCTGGGAGACCAGGTTGCTGCAGAACAAATAAATCGCTGCCTAAGTACTCTATCTGCAATTACCTTGAAGCATCAGGGTGTCATTATCAAGACTATTGGTGATGCGGTCATGTGTCGCTTCCCGAAGGCTGATGCAACCGTACGTGCAGCTGCCGAGATGCAGACGGCGGCACGGAGTATGTTAACGCCCTTGGGTAAACCGATCACCCTGCGCATCGGCGCCCATCTAGGACCGTTCATGGTCAGCACCAATGACATTGCTGGAGACGTAGTCAATGTCGCGGCTTATCTGTCCAATATCGCAGGTGCACACAAAATACTTCTTACCGAAGAACTTGTTAAACAGCTCTTCTCGTTAGAAAAGGGACGGACCCGACTTTTTGATCACATCACACTTAAAGGCAAACAGGAAACCACAAATATCTATGAATATATGTGGGAAATGACGGACGTTACGACAATAAGTATTCCGGTTAATTACAGTACCCAAGATACGCAACACTTGAAACTCCAGGCAGGGGCAAGCGTTCAACAAGTGGATGCTCAGACCCACGAGTTCTGGATTGGCCGCCATGATAGTTGCCAACTCGTCGTCAGATCAAATATGAGTTCCCGTTTTCACGCTAAGATTGAATACCGACGTGGTAAATTTATGTTGGTGGATGAGAGCACTAATGGCACCTTTGTCACCTCTAACAACGAAGAAGTCTATATCCGCCGAGAAAGTGTACCGCTGGTAGGAAATGGAATCATCAGTATTGGTGAGTCCGCCAAGAACAATAATGGACAGATCATCGAATACAGTCTGGATTAGCCATTGCCGATAAAAACGGACACATCTATCTTGCGAAAAGTTTTGACTATCTCCCTCCCAGAATAAACGTATTAGCCAAATTAACCCATTTCGAGTTTAAAACGCACGAACAATATAGTTGTGTTCACATAATTCTTTGTGCACTTTTCTACCTACAGAGACTGTAAATTAGATTGTGTATCTGCTTATCATATACCCTAAAGGGAGATAAGCGAGATGAAACAAAAGGAAATAGAAGCCTTCGCACGCGAAGCAGCCAAGAGCATCAAGTCAGAAAAGGATTTAAGTGACTTCAGTAAGATGCTGAAAAAGATCACCGTAGAGGCGGCACTCAATGCGGAGCTCGATGATCACCTGGGCTACGACAAACACCAAACATCGGACAGTAGCAATAGTCGAAACGGCTATTCTAGTAAGACGCTCATCACCGAAGATGGCCAATTTCAGATTGATGTGCCACGCGATCGAGACAGCTCATTCGAGCCGCAACTCGTCAAGAAACAGCAAACCCGCTTTACCGGCATGGACGAGAAAATTCATTTTCTGTATGCCAAAGGCATGACCACGCGTGAGATTGTTGCCACGTTCAAGGGTAACCGTTCATTTCGTGACGTCCTTCTTTAAATAGTACTCCCCATTTAGAATTCCCTCATCGTTTCACAACGGCCATGAGGATATTATGAGCAACACCGCCTATCAACGTCGAACCCCAGCGCAGT